>ERZ773044.576-NODE-576-length-15640-cov-7.67629_pt1 | contig 15640 bp, 11 predicted proteins | sample MGYA00511897_ERZ773044 | MGnify/ENA primary metagenome ERZ773044 (study PRJEB29015, sample SAMEA2738116) | human oral metagenome | biome: human oral; feature: human-associated habitat; material: saliva | place: China | collected 2170 ...
ATGAGGATGTCGAATTCTTGAGCCACGATATTGCTCCCTTGCATAGTTGGTGGGGTACGACCCCGTGCAATGAGTTCTTACCTTATTGGTAGGTTCCCCGGCACACACAGCAGGCCCGTATCAAAAAGACGCGCGCCCATCCGCGTACGCAGAAAAACACTTAATACAACAATACCCCCGATACCGCCCCTTTAAGTTCACTCAGGGCGGTTTTTAGCCAAATAATCCCGCAAAGAGGCCAAAAAATTCGAGGCGTATAGCATGCTGGACACCCCGTCCGGCCGTTCTCGCACGGGGATGCTGAAAGGCCCCGACGGGAGAAGAAAAGCTCCCTCCCCAACGAACCGAGAAAAGGCGGAAATGACCTCAACGCAGCGCGCGAGGCGCCCCGGCCTGTTCGGCCGAAGCGCCTCGCGCATCCCTATATAACCGTTCAGCAATCAGCGGAAACCCTGCAGAAAGGAAGCCCTCCGCAAGAGTCCCGGCGCCGCCGAACCCTCTACTTGGCGTAGGACTGGATGAAGTTCACCAGGGTTGCGGTACCGAAGCCGGTACCCTCCTTCGGGGTGTAACCGTAGGGTGCCTCCTCGTTGAACGCGGGGCCCGCGATGTCCAGGTGTGCCCACGGAATACCTTCGCCCACGAACTCCTTCAGGAACAGGCCCGCGGTCAGGGCACCGCCGAAACGCGAACCGATGTTCTTAATATCGGCAACCTGCGAGTCCAGGCTCTTGCGCAGGTAAGACTCCAGCGGCATGGGCCAGTAAGCTTCACCGGCGGATGCGCCGGCAGCCTGCACGCGCTCGCGAATCTCCTCGTCACCCAGCAGAGCCGCGGTGCGCAGGCCCAGGGCGGCCATAGCGGCACCGGTCAGGGTGGCGATGTCCAGAATGACGTCCGGCTTAGCCTCGGAAGCCAGCGCGATACCGTCCGCCATAACCAGGCGACCCTCGGCATCGGTGTTCAGCACCTCAACGGTACGACCGTCGCGCATGGTGATGACATCCTCGGGGCGCAGGGCGTGGCCGCCGGGCATGTTCTCGGCCAGGCACAGGTAACCGGTCACGGCCACCGGAACCTCCAGCTCAGCGGAGGCCACCACGGCGTTCAGCACGGCTGCGGCACCGGCCATATCGCACTTCATGGTCATCATCGAAGCGGCGGGCTTCAGCGAGTTACCGCCGGAGTCAAAGGTGATACCCTTACCCACCAGAGCCACGTGAGCCTTCGGGTTCTCGGGGACGTACTTCACCACGGCAAGAACAGGCTTGCGGGGAGAACCCTGGCCAACGCCGGCAATACCGCCGAAGCCCTCCTCGACCAGGCGGTCGTAGTGGAAGAGCTCAATCTCAACGTTTGCGTAATCCTCGGCCAGCTCAGCCGCAAACTCACCGAAGGTCTCGGGGTACAGGTGCGACGGGGGCAGGTTCACCAGACGGCGTGCGTCCTTGGTAGTCTCACCCAGGACCAGGGCCTGCACCAGTGCGGGCTCCGCCTCGTCGGGATCAATCGAGGAAATAATCAGGACGGACTCAATCTCTTCCTTAATCGAATCCTGGGTCTTGCCGCGCATACCCTCCTCGATGAAGTTGCCCAGCACGGCGCCGTGCGCGACGGCCTCAATCTCATCCACGGAGGACAGGCCGAAATCGAAGGCAATCTCCTCGGCGGAACCGGCCAGCTGACGGCTTGCCGAACCAGCGGCATAGCGCAGGGCATCCAGACGCTCCTGACCGGTAGCCTGATCGGAACCCAGACCAGCCAGAGCCACAATGCCGGCACCCGAATCCTCAAGACCCGGCAGACGCAGCAGCTGATCGGGGGCGCCCGAGGCACCCAGCGCCTCCAGCAGTTCGTTGATACCCTCGGCGGAATCCTCAGACAGCGAGTTCGGGGCCAGGTACGGGCCCTCGGAACCCTTCAGAACACCCAGGACCAGAACGTCGGCCTCCAGCGCCTCAAGGTCGGTGCTGTGAATCGACAGGGAAAGAGACATCGTTACTCCTTTGCGTATGTCTTCTTGAAACCATCCCACCCGAAGCTGGCGAACCGTGCGAAACGGTGCCCGTAGAGGCGGGATGCGCCGCGCAAAAGTACGCGGACTACCCGTTTCTACTCTACCGGATGGGGCGGGGGAGCGGCGCGTACGCTCGCAAGCCGTCCGCGGGGGTCCCCAGCATTTCGGCTCATGCAGGGCAGACCGTTCACCCGCCGCGAGAAAACGCCGAGATAGAAGCCAACACAATCTTCTTGGCATAGAATGAAAGACTACGGAAAGCGTCTGTTGACAGAAAGGCGCGTCGGCCAGCCCCGCGACGAAACACGGTGTGGCGGGCCGAACGGATTCATAGTGAGGAGGCTGTCATGCTCAATCCCGAAGATCTCTACTTAGCTAACATTAAAATCCTCGACGATCCGCGGATGCACGGGCTGACCCTCGTCATCGCCCTCTCCAGCCCGCAGGACGCCGGATCCACCGCCGGACAGCTCGGGCAGGTGCTCCTCAGCGAGCTGAAGAACATTGAAATCGTCGAGTTCGACAGCGACCAGCTGCACAACTACCGCGCCCGCCGCCCCTTCGTGCACTACGAGAAGGACCACTTCGAGAACCCGCAGTACCCGCAGCTCAAGCTCTACGCCGTCGAGGATAGCCTCGATCAGCCCTTCCTGCTGCTCACCGGCGCCGAACCGGACCTGCAGTGGCAGCGTTTTCAGAAGGCTCTGCTCGGCATTGTGCGACGCCTGCAGCCTTCGCTCATCGTGCTGGTTTCGGCCTACCCCATGCCCGTGCCGCACACCCGGCCCTTCCCCGTCACCGCGCACGGTTCCCGCAAGGACCTGATTCGCGGCATCTCGCCGTGGAAGCCTACCGCGGATATGCACGCGACCATCACCAACCTGCTCGAGGTGCTCTTTACCGACAACGGCTACGACACCGTGGGATTCGGCGTGAATATTCCGCAGTACATCTCCGAGGCCGACCTGCCGCAGGGCACCCTCACCGCCCTCGAGCACGTGGGCATGGCCGCGCATCTCTCGCTACCCACCGACGATTTGCGCGAGGCCGCCCGACACGTGCACGGGCAGATTAACGACCAGGTCAAGCAGAACCCCGAAATTGGGCGCATGATCACGACCATGGAAGAGAACTACGACGAGAACTACCGCACCTCGGATATCGCCATTCCGCTTTCGCGACGGGACGCCAACAACATTCCGAGCCGCGACGAGATTGGTGCCCTCTTCGAACGCTTCCTGGACGAGCACTAGGGGAACGCTAGGCAGACGCTAACCGATTCGTCGAGGCGCGGCGCCGGGAGGAGGGGAGACTCACCTGCATCTGCGGCCCTCCAACCGACCGTACAGCGGGGCGTTCGTGACCGAATGTGACGGAACCGCCGCGGTGCAGTACCCGAAAAACCGAACAAAACGAATAAATCTGTGGATTTTCTTCTCTTTACAGAGGAGATATCCACAGATTTTTTCTTTAACGGATGCCAAGGCGACGCACCTGACATTGTGGAACCATGAACAAGCACCGCAAGACCCAGAAGCCCAGCCCCCAGAACCCTAACACCCGAGATGGCCTCCAGAGCGCAGCCGTCCGGACGGATAGTCTTCCGAACGGCGCCCCGAGCCCCGCGCCTCCCTCAATCTCCACCGAGTACGACGTTCTCAGCCACGCCCTCCACCACAACGGCTACTGGCCCGAACGCTCCCTCATCATCCTCACCGCCCACAACTCCGTCCTCGGCCCCAGCCTGCGCGTCAACCTGCCCGAGGAACCGCTCCCCGAAAGCCACCGCGCCGTGTACCTCACCGGCCTCTTCACCATGATTCCCGCCGAATACGACGGGGCGCCACTCAACCGCTTCTACGCCATCATCGTCGATGGCGATAACGCCGTACGCCAACGCCAACTCGACCCAGCCACCCGAACCGCCGCGACCCTGCACGAAGTCGGCGCAGACATCACCGCGCAGAGCCGCATCAGCTCCTGGGCACACATGCTCTTCGACCCGCGCATCGTCGGCGAACGACGCTGCGAAGACATCATCTACGCCGGCGCCGCCACCGTGTGGGCTCTCAACGACCGCATGGAAGCGCTCACCCTTCTCGGACCCATCGAAGACCTTCACGCCAGCCGCTACCAGGCATGGCGAACCAGTCTCGGCGACAGCATCGCGCCCGACGCAACCGGCAACTTCGCCCGGAGCCCCTGGGATACCGACACGACCAACAACCCCTCTGCCCGCGATGACTGGGAATCCGCCACCGAGCTCTGGAGCGCAACCCGCGCTCAACGCGTCCCGGTCACCACCACCGGCCGAGCCTACCGCCAGGCCCAGCTTGACCTCTGCTATTGGGAGACCGCCATCAGCGCTGTCGAACCCTACCTGAACACCCCGCCCGAGCTCAGCGAACGCACCATCGGCGACACCCTCCGCGAGCTCATCCCCGCCGAGGTCGCTGGGCACCTGCGTGCATCCCTGCAGCCCAGCACCCTCACCAACGCCTTCGAGGAGCACAGCACCCTCGAAATTCTCAGCCCGGAGACCCTGGCGTACCTCGCCGGGTACGGCCTCGACCGAACCCAACAGGTACTCGCCATTCAGCGGTACACCACCGATTACATTTACTATGCCCTAGGCGGCGCCGCACCCCTCGGTGAGCCTCGCGAAGAGCCCATCGAACCGCCCCATTACGGCACGCGCATCACCCGAAAGGCCCGGATGCCTCGCAGTTTCACCGCCGCCTTGGCAGGCGAGGGGCCCGCCGTGCGCACCGTCCCCGCCAAGTGCAATCAGTGGCAAGACTGGATTCGCCGAACCCATCGCACCATCCAAGCCGCCGATCTCGAGCGCTGGGCCTTCATCGAGCTCGACGGAATCGACCTCGCCGAAAGCTCCCTGCTTCACGAAGAAACCCTCCACGAGTACAGAGGCGGTCGGGTTTCTCCCTACGCCGCAGAAACGGACGGGGAAGCACCCGCAACCGATGAAGAAAACCGCGACCAACACATCATCCAACAGCTCAACAACAGCACCTATATGAGCGAACCCCGCCGCCTCGCGGCCCTCAACCACTACCGCGCCGCGCTCGCCGGGTCTGCCGATGTCGAGGCACCCGACTACCGCCGTCTCAACGCCCTCGAGCTTCTCTCCAGCCTTCTCGTTCCGGGCTCCAACACTGCGGAGTACAGCGCCCTACGCACCCTTCAATCCTGGAGCAACTGGCTCAAGGGACACAGCACCTACGCCAACCTGTTGCGCCACGAAGCACAGCTCCACAACCTCCGCCTCAGCCCCAACATCATCGATGCGCGACTCGCCACCGGAACCTGCCCCGCCTGGCTCACCGCTCGGCGTGCAAATACCGACACGCTTACCGAAGGGACCACCATCAGCACCCTCAAGCCCCGCAAAAACACCCCGACCTACGGCCAGTCAAGTTGAAAGCCCCCGAAAATCTGCAATACTTATGTATTGACCCCGTACAGTCGATGCGCTATAGCGCGCCCTCAAACAGCTCAGTACAACGAGCCGCGGCACCACGTAAACGACCAACGCGAGCGGAATAAAAACCCGTCCCGCAGCGTTAATCGGTTCAGAGCCGCAAACACACCAAAGAGGACGCCAGCACAGACTTGACAGGGTCTTAGGTGTTTTGCAGACAAAGCACCCCAACACAAGCCAGAAAGGGTACTAGTGGCACCTGCACCCAGCAAGAAGACTGCAACCGGCGACGCAACCGAAGAAACCGCCGCCAAGACCACCCGCGCCACCAAGGCAACCAAGACTACTAAGGCTACTAAGGCAGCCAAGACCACCTCCGAGGCAGCCAAGGAAACCACCGCAGAAGATACTGCCACCGCAACCACCGCGGAAAAGCCCAAGCGCACCCGCAAGACCACCGCTAAGGCAACCACCAAGCGCAAAACCGGCGGACGACGCAAGAAGACCGACGACGACTTCGACCTCGAACTCGACGACGATCTCGAAACCACCGACGCCGACGAAGAGCCTGAAGAAGACGAAGCCACCGTCGCCAAGAAGGAAGAAAAGAAGGCCGCCGAGGCTGTAGCAGCCAAGGGCTCCGGCTTTGTTCTCACCGCCAGCGACGACGACGATGCCCCCGCTCAGCGCGTCGTCACCCCCGGCGCAACCGCCGACCCCGTCAAGGACTACCTCAAGCAGATTGGTAAGGTCTCCCTGCTCAACGCACAGCAGGAAGTCGACCTCGCCATGCGCATCGAGGCCGGCCTCTACGCAGAACACAAGCTCGCCGAAAACCCCGACATGGACAAGGACCTCAAGAAGGCCATGCGCTGGGTCGTCCACGACGGCAAGCGAGCCAAGAACCACCTGCTCGAAGCCAACCTGCGACTCGTCGTCTCCCTCGCCAAGCGCTACACCGGCCGCGGCATGCTCTTCCTCGACCTCATCCAGGAAGGTAACCTCGGCCTCATCCGCGCCGTCGAGAAGTTCGACTACTCGAAGGGCTTCAAGTTCTCCACCTACGCAACCTGGTGGATCCGCCAGGCCATCACCCGCGCCATGGCAGACCAGGCCCGCACCATCCGCATCCCCGTGCACATGGTCGAGGTCATCAACAAGCTCGCCCGCGTGCAGCGCCAGATGCTTCAGGACCTCGGTCGCGAACCCACCCCCGAGGAGCTCGGTAAGGAACTCGACATGACCCCCGAAAAGGTCATCGAGGTTCAGAAGTACGGCCGCGAGCCCATCTCCCTGCACACCCCCCTCGGCGAAGACGGCGACTCCGAATTCGGTGACCTCATCGAAGACTCCGAAGCAGTCGTCCCCGCAGACGCGGTGTCCTTCACCCTTCTGCAGGAGCAGCTCCACTCCGTCCTCGACACCCTCTCCGAGCGTGAAGCCGGTGTCGTCGCCATGCGCTTCGGCATGACCGACGGTCAGCCCAAGACCCTCGACGAGATTGGTAAGGTCTACGGCGTGACCCGCGAACGAATCCGCCAGATCGAGTCGAAGACCATGTCTAAGCTCCGTCACCCGTCGCGTTCGCAGGTTCTGCGCGACTACCTGGACTAAAAGTTCATAGCTAGCGGTTCTAACGTGCTGGCGGATGCTCGTGCAGCTGGTCTGCTGTCCGGCACGCAGAGGATGCTCGCGTAAGTTCTGCACAGCCGGCTTGCGGACAATGCTCGCGGTACAGTTCCGCACGACCGGCACGCGGACGATGCTCGCGTAAGTTCTGCACGACCGGCTTGCGGACAATGCTCGCGGCACAGTTCCGCACGACCGGCACGCGGACGATGCTCGCGGGGGAGTGCCCCCTCTGCGGCGCTGAGCGCCTTGAGGACGGAGCCCCCGCTCCGCATCGCCGCTATGCCGTCTAGGTTCAGTTTCGCTAGATCTAGCACATACAGAAAAGGCTCTCCGAAATACCGGAGAGCCTTTTCTGCACCCTTATAGGTTTGCGCAGGTAGGGTTCGTGAGACGGCTTGTGGACGATGCTCGCGGGGGAGTGCCCCCTCTTCAGCGCCTGGGGGCGCTTCGAGGACGGAGCCCCCGCTCCGCATGTCCGCTACGCCGTCAAAGTTCAGTTTCACAGAGGCTGAGTATGTCAGGTTGGCTCTGCGGACAATGCTTGCGGCACAGTTCCGCACGACCGGCACGCGGACGATGCTCGCGGGGGAGTGCCCCCTCTTCAGCGCCTGGGGGCGCTTCGAGGACGGAGCACCCGCTCCGCGTCGCCGCTATGCCGTCGAGGTTCAGCGCTATTACAGACCCAGCTGGCGCAGATAGCGTTCCGCAACCGCCTCCACCTGGTCTAGGCCATGCACACGACCCAGCGCCTGTGCCCAGGCATCACCCGCAGGTTCCGAACCCACCGGCAGACCGGCCGCCGCCCACAGCATACCGACCATCGCGCCCACCGAATCCGAATCAGAATCCACCGACACCGCGTGGCACAGCCCCTCAAACAGGGTGCCACGCACCGTCGCATCATCAGCATCGGCGGGCAGATTCCTCAGCGCATCCGCCGCGCACCACAGCGCCGTGCCCAGCAGCTCCGGGGCGGTCCACCCCGTACCAAAATGCTCAGCCACCGCCTGCGGCCCCGGCACCACACCGCGCTCCAAAAGCTCGAAGGCACGGTTCAGCGCCTCCACGGTGCGGGAACCATCACCCGGAATCGCATCATCCCCGGCAACCGAACCGCACCACGACACCACACGACGCGCCGCCTCCAGCAACGCGTCAAACGAGCCGGACGGGGATGCCAACAAATCGCGGATGAGCAGCGCGTACGCCGCCGCTGACACTAAAGCCTCCGGGTGGCCGTGCGTCAATGCCGCACCGCGCACCGCCAACATGACCACCGTGCGCTCCTGAGCCACCGGCAACAGCCCCAGAGCCGCCGAACGCACCAGCGCGCCGCTACCCAGAGCATCAGGGTTCACCGACTTCGACACCAGCTGCATCTCACCGGTACCCAACCCCCGCAACGTCGCAGCACCCGGACCGCGACGAGCCGTCAACTCGTTCGACCCGTCAATTTCACGATCCAAAGAAAACGGGGCGGTCTCCGGCAGAGCCTCGCCAATACCGCGGAACCACCGCAAATACGCCAGCCACAGGCACGCCAACTCATCCGCCGCCGCGCCCTCGTTATTCCACTCCAGAACCTCCGTCAGGCCGTCTAGGGTGTAGCAGGTCAGCTGCGTATCATCGCTGATTAGCAGCTCGCCGTACGCGGCCTCCCAGGGCTTCGGGTTGCGCTCCGCAATCTGCTCCGCCGACAGCAGCTCAAGGGGATAGCCCAGCGCGTCACCCAGCGCAGACGCGCGCAGCAGGTCGCGCACCCGGCTCGCAAACTCAGCAGAAACCTCGGGTGCACGCGTGAACTCAGAAAAACTCATAGGGCGATTATCCCACGGGCGCATTAGGACGCGCGGGGGAAGTACCAGGCGGCTTCGTGCTCAGGATGCGCGGGGTTGGGGTATATCAAGCGGCTTCGTGCTCACGCTCGCGGGGGAGTGCCCCCTCTGCGGCGCTGGGGCGCCTTGAGGACGGAGCCCCCGCTCCGCATGAGCGCCTACGCCGCTATGGGGTGCCTACTCCGTGCGTGGGAGGCCTTGAGGATGGAGCCTCCGCTCCGCATGAGCGCCTACGCCGCTATGGGGTGCCTACTCCGTGCGTGGGAGGCCTTGAGGACGGAGCCTCCGCTCCGCGTGAGCGCCTACGCCGCTATGGGGTGCCTACTCCGTGCGTGGGAGGCCTTGAGGACGGAGCCTCCGCTCCGCGTGAGCGCCTACGCCGCGGATGGGCGCCTGCTCCGCGGATGGGGAGATATCGGGGATAGAGCCCCGCTCCGCGTGAGCGCCTACGCCGTGAATGACGAACCGCGGGGCGCACTTTTCTCAACGGTGCCATACTGAAACCATGAAGATTCTGCACACCTCCGACTGGCACCTCGGCCGCACCTTTCACCGCAGCCCTCTCACCGACAAGCACCGACAGTTCATCGACGAACTGCTCGACTACGTTCGGGCCGAAGGCGTTGACGCCCTCCTCATTAGCGGGGACGTCTACGACAGCAGCATCCCCAACGCCGAAAGCACCACCCTGCTCGACCGGGCTCTCACCCGCCTCGTCCAGGCCGGCGTGCAGGTTATCCTCAGCTCCGGCAACCATGATTCCTTCCGCCGCCTCAGCTACGGATCAGCACTCTTCGAAGCCTCGGGCGTGCACATCCGAACCACTCTCGAGGACGCCACCCGCCCCGTCGAACTCGTCGAGGGGGCCCAGCGCGTGCACGTCTACGCCATTCCCTACCTTGCGCCGCGCCTGCACGCCACCGCACTCGGGGTTGAGCCCACTCACCGCGCCGTCCTCGGCGCCGTCACCGATGCCATTCGCGCGGACATCGCCGACCGTCGAGCTCGCGGCGAAGGTGCCGACCGCGTCATCGTCATGAGCCACGCAACCGTCAGCGATACCGCAGGCAACGCCGACACCACGCCCCGCAGCGACTCCGAACGCGACATCAGCGTCGGCGGCATCGACTGGGTACCTGTCTCCCTCTTCGACAGCTTCGACTACGTAGCCCTCGGGCACATTCATAAGCGGTACCCCGTCACCGCGACCATGCGCTACAGCGGCTCACCCCTCGGCTTCTCCTTTAGCGAAGAAACCAACCGCAACGGCGCCTACCTGCTTGAGCTCACACCCGAACGTGAGCCCGTCGTCACCGGGCATGAATGGGCGACCCGCGTTCCCATGAAAACCCTCCGCGGCACCATGGACGATCTGCTCAACAACCCGGAATACACCCCCTACGAGCGCGGCTACTACTGCCGCATCGAGCTCACCGACGAGACCCTTCCCGTCGGCGCGGTCGACACGCTCCGCAAGCGGTACGAAACCATCTCGCACTTCAGCTACCGCAGCACCCGCGAAGCCATCGAAAAACCCGCCGCTCCGCCGCTCAGCCAGAAGATTAACCCCGTGGACCTCTTCGACCAATTCCACCGTTACGTTCGCGAGCGTCCCCTCACCGACCCCGAACGCGCCGTCATCACCGATATCGCCGACCGAGTCACCGCTCAGAAAGACCACGCATGATTCTGCACCGCCTCGAATTTGAAGCCTTCATGGCATACCCCGACCGGCAGACCATCGACTTCGGCGACCTCAACGCTGCCGGAGTCTTCCTGCTCAACGGTCCCACCGGCGCCGGTAAGACCACCATCCTGGACGCTATCTGCTACGCCCTCTACGGCGGCACCACCGGCGACCGCGACCCCGCGCAGCTCTACTCCACCTACGCGGCACGCAGCAACACCCCGCCCCGCGTCTTCCTCGACCTCACCCTGCAGGGCCGCCGCCTGCGCATTAACCGCACCCCCGTGTACAGCCACCCCATCACCCGCGGCAAGCGCGCCGGACAGATGATCGTCAAGGCCGCCACCGCCACCGTGGAGGAGCTGCTTCCCGGAGGCAACCCGGAGGACGATAAGGCCTGGAAGCCCATTGCCTCCCAGGTCAAAGAGGTCAACGCCGTCATCGCGGAGCGTATTCACCTCAACCGCGAACAATTCCTCAAGGTTGTGCTCCTCGCGCAGGGGCAGTTCGCGCAATTCCTCAAGTCCAAGCCTGTAGAGCGTAAAGAACTGCTCAAGAAGATGTTCCCCGTAGATCACATCGAGGCCATGTACGCCGAGCTTCTCGAGGAGGCAAAACAGGCCCGGCAGGACGTTGCCAACGATGAACAGGCCCTCGACGGCTATCTCAATCGTGCCCGGAGCGGTATGGAGGCTCTTCGCGAAAGCCTCGCCCCGCTCACCCCCGAGGGGGAGGCGGCCGAAGCGTCCCCCGCCGACGGTGGGCCGGAGACCGCAGAAGCTACGGATACGATTACCCCCGAAACCGTCGCCGCTGAAACCCTTGACGCGTGGCTCGCCTCCGGTATCGAGGAGGCGCGCACCGCCTCCGCGCGGGACGGCCGGGAACAGTCCCGCCTCGCCGGCGAAGCTGACGGTCACGCCCAGACCCTCAACGAGCGCCTTCAGCTTCGCAAGGACTGGGGCGAGTACGAACAGCTCATCGCGCGCCGTGAACGCCTCGTTGAGGAACGGGAACCGCACGAAGCACGCGTGAAGGAGCTTGCGGATGCCCGCGCCGCCGCCCCGCTCACCGCGCGTTACACCCAGCTGCGCGTTGAGGAACAGGACATCGAGGAACAGCGCGCCCGGCAGGCCGAGTACGCCGGCACCCTGAAGACCGCTCGCGAGAGCCTGCTCCGTGCCCTGCGTGCGGGGGAGGATCCCGCGGAAGACGCCGTGCCCTACCCCGAGGAGGAGCTCTTCGCCACGCGTACGGCTGAAGAGCCCGCGGAGGCCCGCGGCCGGCATCTCGACGCGACCCTCGCCTCCCTGCGCGCCCTGCACAAGCGCGACGATCAGCTGGCTCAGGAGGAGCGCACTGTCCGCCAGGCCCAAACCCGGAGCGAGCAGCTGGCCCAGAAGGTCGAAAGCGCCGCCCAGAAGCTCGAAACCTTGGGTGCCAGGGCGCGGGAAATTCAGGAGAACCTGAAGGCCTACGAGAAGGCCGAGGAAGAGCACGCTCTTGCCCTCCGCGGGGCCGAGGACGCCGAGAAGGCGCACCGCGAAGCCCAGCAGGCCCAGCAGAATATTGACGCCGCGCGGCGGGCCGTCGCCGAGGCCGAGAAGGAAGCGGAACGAGCCCTCGGCACCCGGCAGAAGGCTCAGGAACGCTGGGAGGAAGCCGCCCGAGCCGCTATCGAGGCGACCGACGCCTTCAGGAGCCTGCAGGCGCAACGATTGGCCCAGGCGTCCTCCCTGCTCGCCCGCGAGCTGACCGAGGGGGAACCCTGCCCGGTGTGCGGTTCCGCGGAGCATCCCAACCCCGCCCGTGCCCGCGAGGGCGAGAGCCTCGTCGAGCAGACCGATCTGGACGCAGCCAAGACCCGTGAAGACCGCGCCCACGAGGCCTCCCGCGCTCGCGAGGAGGAGAAGGAAAAGGCCACCCTCGCGTATCACCGGGCTTCTGAGACGCTGGCCCGCGCCCGTAGCCAGAGCGAAACCCTCGCGGCCCAGGAACGCGCGGATCCCGAGCAGAGCGCCCGGCAGCTGGCCCAGGCTCGCGAACGGGTTCAGCAGACGACGACCCGTCTCGCCGAGCGCGACGCCCTGCGCAAGCGCCAGGCTCAGGCGGAGGCCGAACAGAAGGCCGCCGAAGAGACCCGGAGCACCCTGCACGATGCCCTCACCGAAGCCCAGGCCCTCCACCGCGAAAGCCTCGAACGCCGTGACGCCCTGGCCCGAGAGTTGGAGTCTTCCAGGGCCTGCGTTCCGTTTGCCCAGCGTATTGAGGCACTCGAGAACTACCGAACCCTCACCCAGCGTGAGGAACAGGGCTCCCTGCTTCTGAACCGTGCGGTGGAGGAACACTCTAAGCACCTCGTCGAGGTTCAGGAGCTACTCCGGGAGTCGCCCTTTACCGATTCCGCCGGGGTCATCGTGGCCGAGCGAACCGAGGCACAGATTCTGGCTCTCAAGAAGGCTGTGAACGACTACGAGCTGGAGTCCGCCCGCGTGAGCGAAAGCCTGGGACGCGAAGCCCTGGTCGAGGTCGCGGCTCGCGTGGCCGCGGGCGAACAGGCCCCGGATGATCAGCAGGAACTCAGGGGACGCATCGAGGAACTGCGCCAGCGGGTGCAGCACCTCGTTCGCCGAGAGGGCGAGAGGGAAGGCATCGTGCGTTCCCTGCAGGCCCTGCGGAGTGAGTTTGTCGCCTTCCGCGAACGGACGGCCGAACGCTACGATCGGGCCGAGATGCTGGGGGCCCTCGCCGCCGCGGCCCGAGGCGACACCCTCGGCGGGTACACGCACCAGGTGGACCTGGTGAGCTACGTGCTCGGCGGTGAATTCGAGCGGATCCTGGACGTCGCGGATAAGCACCTGCAACGCATGAGCGACGGTCGCTACGGTATGAAGCTCAGCGACCACCGCGCTAAGGGAAGCCGTAGCGGCGGTGGCCTGAACCTGAACATCACGGATACCTGGACGGGAGAACCGCGCGACGCCGCGTCCTTGTCCGGCGGTGAGTCCTTCCTGGCCTCCCTGGCCCTGGCCCTGGGACTGGCTGAGGTAGTGCAGTCGAACAACGGCGGAATCGAGCTGGACACCCTCTTCATCGACGAGGGCTTCGGTACGCTCGACTCCGAAACCCTGGATACGGTGATGAACACCATCGAGTCTCTGCGTGAGAACGGTCGCACCATCGGCCTTATTTCGCACGTTGAAGAGATGAAGAACCGTATTCCGACCCAGATCGTGGTGGAAAAGGGACAGCGTGGCTCCTCGGTGAGGGTAAACTCCTATTAGGCATACCTCCGCCCTCGAACGCTGACGCGTCGAGAACCGGCGGATTAATCACGAGAGAGACCATGACCCCATCACCTCAGCGTAGGAATCAGGATTCAGCGCGCCCCGCGGCTCACCCCGAGGACGCGTCACCCACTCCCGGTGCTCACGTACCGGGGGTTCCTCCGCACACTATGAAGGTGACTCCTCCTCCTGAGCTACACGTGCAGCCTACCTCCGGCACGGGGGTTCCCTCCGCTCCGGGCGGTCCCCTCACCGATGTGGTGCGTAACAACGACCACGTGCTGCAGGAGGTGAGGCCCCTCCCTCTGCCCTCGGATGATGAGGTCAATAAGGACGACTCGGTATCGAACATCGTGCGTCAGCATTGGGCGCTGTTTTGGCGAAACGGCCGTGAGCAGCGCAAGTACCTGCGTGATATCTTGCGCGATGAGGGATTTGCGCGTAGCGTCCTGACCATTCTGTTCCACATTCCCGCGGCATCTTCGGCGTTTGCCCTGTATATTCTGCTGGCGAGCCACCTGGGTAGCGTGCACGACGCCGGTTACGCGGTGGCGGCTTTTGCCGGTGCGTACTCGGTTCAGGTGATGATGGGGCCCATGCTGGTGCGGGCCCTGGGCCTGCGGTTTCTTCTGGGTATCACGTCGGTATTGAACATCGCGGCGATAGCGAACATGCTGGTCATCGGCTGGCGTCTGACGGTGGATCCGAACAATGTGAGTACCCTTTACCATGCGCTCTCCTGCGTGGCGATGGGCTTTACGACCCCGCCGTGGACTCCGTTCGCTCTTGAATCGTTGTATCGCCGGAATTACCGGTATAGCGACGAGCGGTTGGCGACGGCCGTCTCGTGGGGTACCACCGCGAACCTGTCGATGCACCCGTTAGCGGCCCTGATGATTTGGATTGGCGACGCCTACATTGCGCCTAAGCACGAATATTCGGGCTTCTGGATTACTATCGGTCTGGATGTGCTCCTGCTCCTGGTGGTTCTCGTGGCGCCGAAGTTCCTACCGGATGTATCTCGCCTGAAGACGGCGAGCGCGCGGGTGCGCATGACGCGTCCGAGCCTGCAGACTGCGGTGCTGGTGATTGGCCTGGTGCTACTGGGCGGATGCGTGGGCTCCGTGGGCTCGGGTCTGCTGGGCTTCGCGCTGATGCAGGGGTCGATGAACATGTTCATGGCGATGGTGGCCGTAGGAACGGGATCGATGGTTCTGGTGGCCTTCCCTGTGATTTTGGGTGGGCAGTCCATTAACCCATGGCACGGCTGGCTTTTGAGCGGAATTCTGCTGGTCCTGGCCGCCCTGTACCTGCCAACGAGCGTGGATACGTCAACGATTTTCTATGCATTAGTCCTGTGCGGTGCGACGCTGGGTGTGGCCTTCGCCGGCCATGAGCTGTCGCTGAGCCGCTCGCTGAAGTATATTCCCGACGCACAGGCAAGCTTCTTCACCCGTTCGATGCTGGGCATCGGCATGGCGATGGGATGCATGTGGGGCGGCTACATGGGCGACGCCCCGTACTACCGCAACGCGTTCATGGTGCCGGTGATTGTGGCGACCATGTACTTTGCGCTGGGGCACCTGTACGGTTACCTGTGGCGCGAGGAGCACGAGGAGAAGCTGGCTCCCCTGGACGCCTAATCCTTCGCGTTTCCAGATACGGCGGAAGGCCCCGCCACCTGCGTGTGAACTGCCTCCCGTTTCCTGGACAACAAAAATTAAAGTCCAGGAAACGGGAGGC
>ERZ773044.592-NODE-592-length-15415-cov-57.8439_pt1 | contig 15415 bp, 15 predicted proteins | sample MGYA00511897_ERZ773044 | MGnify/ENA primary metagenome ERZ773044 (study PRJEB29015, sample SAMEA2738116) | human oral metagenome | biome: human oral; feature: human-associated habitat; material: saliva | place: China | collected 2170 ...
CAGAAGTGAAAGAAGTTCTAGAAACAGTACAAAAAGATAACAATGGCTATATTCCCAACCTAATCGGTATCTTGGCTAATGCACCGACTGCTTTAGAGGCTTACCGTACTGTCGGAGCTATCAACCGTCGCAACAGCCTAACACCCGTTGAGCGCGAAGTGGTGCAAATCACGGCAGCTGTAACTAATGGTTGTGCCTTCTGCGTCGCAGGTCACACAGCTTTTTCAATTAAACAAATCCAGATGAATGATGACCTTCTTCAAGCCCTCCGCAATCGTACTCCAATTGAAACAGATCCTAAATTGGACACCCTAGCTAAGTTTACCTTAGCGGTTATCAATACCAAGGGTCGTGTAGGAGATGAAGCCTTGGCGGAGTTTCTAGAAGCTGGATACACCCAACAAAATGCCTTGGATGTGGTTCTTGGTGTCAGCCTAGCAAGCCTCTGTAACTATGCCAATAACCTAGCCAACACACCAATTAACCCAGAATTGCAACCTTATGCTTAATTCATATTTGAGTAAAAAATGAAGTCTGAAATAATTGGACTTCGTTTTTTTAATCCTCATTTAAGCGCTTTTATGCTATACTGAAACTAACATGATTATTGGAGGTTAGGATGAAAAAACTCCCCTTAGTATTTTCTGGTTGTTTGCTAGGTTTGGCAGGAGCTGGAAATCTTATTTTAGATACGTTGCCAGTTCTGTCACATATACTGAGTTTATCAGGCTTGGTTTTATGGATTTACTTTCTGATTTTGCATCTCTTTAATTGGAAGGAAACCAAGCAAGAATTGACCAAGCCCCCTCTTTTGTCAGGAATGGCGACCTTTCCCATGGCTGGGATGATTTTATCGACATATGTCTTTCGGGTCTTCCCTCATCTTCCTTTGGTAGCGCAAGGGCTCTGGTGGTTTTCTTTTCTCTTGGATGTGGCTTTGATTGCTGGTTTTACTATAAAGTTTGCTTGTCCGGGTCGGAGGGTTCATGCCACTCCTAGCTGGACGGTTCTCTATGTGGGGATAGCAGTAGCAGCCTTGACCTATCCTCTTGTAGGCATCATAGAAATTGCCTATGCTACCTTGAGTTTTGGTTTTCTCTTGACCTTCTATCTCTATCCCCTTATTTATAGTGATTTAAAGAAACAACCACTCCCCGTAGCCTTGCTTGGTCAAGAAGGAATCTACTGTGCTCCTTTCTCTCTACTTTTGGCATCCCTAGTTCGGGTAGGAGGAGCCAGTCTACCAACTTGGCTCTTGATTGTCATGATCTTGGCTTCCCAATCCTTCTTTTTCTTTGTTTTATCTCGCCTGCCCAATATTTTAAAACAAGGCTTTCAACCAGCCTTCTCAGCACTCACCTTCCCAACCATTATCACAGCTACTTCGCTTAAGATGGCTCAGGGAATCTTGAAACTTCCATTTCTGGATTATCTGGTACTGGCTGAAACTGCCATTTGCTTAATTATTTTATTCTTTGTATTGGGAGCTTATCTGATTTGGTTACGAAAAAAGGTCTAGCTAGAAATAGCTAAACCTTATTTTTTATGGTTTGATAACTTCAGCTCCACCCATGTATGGACGAAGTGCTTCTGGGATGGTCACAGAACCATCTTCATTTTGGTAGTTTTCAAGAATAGCAGCCACTGTACGTCCAACTGCAAGTCCAGAACCGTTCAAGGTATGGAGGAGTTTCACCTTGCCGTCTGCTTCATCACGGTAACGGATTTGGGCACGACGGGCTTGGAAATCTTCTGTGTTTGAACAGCTTGAGATTTCACGGTAGGTATTTTGCGCTGGAATCCAAACTTCCAAGTCGTAAGTTTTAGCAGCTGAGAATCCCATATCTCCAGTAGAAAGCGCAACGACACGGTATGGAAGGTTGAGTTTTTGAAGAATATTTTCAGCGTTGGCTGTCATTTTTTCCAATTCTTCGTATGACTCTTCAGGTTTGGCAAATTTCACCATTTCAACCTTGTGGAATTGGTGCAAACGAATCAAGCCACGAGTATCACGTCCAGCTGAACCAGCCTCAGAACGGAAGGATGGGCTCATAGCAGTGAAGTAGATTGGCAGGTCTTTACCGTCAAGGATTTCATCACGGTAGTAGTTTGTTAGAGGAACCTCGGCTGTAGGAATAAGGACATAATTGCTGTCGCTGAGTTCAAAAGTATCTTCCTTGAATTTTGGATATTGACCAGTCCCAAACATAGAGTCATGGTTAACCATGTAAGGCGTGATGACTTCCGTATAGCCTTCTTTGCCATGTTCATCCAACATAAAGTTGTAGATAGCACGTTCCAAACGAGCACCGAGACCTTTATAGAAGAGGAAGCGAGCGCCCGTTACCTTACCACCGCGTTCCCAGTCAAGGATACCAAGGTCTTCACCAAGATCCCAGTGGGCTTTTGGCTCGAAGTCAAACTCGCGTGGAGTACCCCAACGGCGAACTTCCACATTGTCATCTTCGTCAGCACCAACAGGCACGCTGTCAGCTGGGATATTTGGAAGAGTAGTGGTAAATTCTGTCAATTTAGCATCGATGTCTGCCAATTCAGCATCCAAGGCTTTGACCTCAGCAGATAGAGTTTGCATGGCAGCAATCTTGTCATCTGCATTTTCTTTGTTGCGCTTAGCTTGGGCAATCTCAGCAGAAACTGTGTTACGTTCTGCTTTGAGAGTTTCAACCTTGACCAAAATGTCACGACGTTTAGCATCGATTTCTTTCATCTCATTCAAGATAGCAGCATCTACACCACGTGTAGCCAATTTTTCTGCGACAGCATCAAAGTCTGTACGAATACGTTTAATATCTAACATAAGAACTCCTTTATGAAAAAAGCACACCTGACAAAGCGTTGGAGTGGCAGGGCCACGGTTCCATCCAACTTCACAGGTGTGCACTTGATTGTGTATGTAATTGTTACTAACGGTAGAATTTCACCTATCCCTCCTATCTGCTCGCAGCACCCGCAGACTTTCTGAAAGAAGAAGATAAGCTACTTATCCGTTGCTATGATTATACTAAAGTTTCTACTTTTTTGCAAATAGATTTTTAAATTTTTGACCAATGGTCTGAATCAGGGTAGGAAGTTTGACGACCTTGTCATTACCCAGTTTTTCGCGTGCAATTTTGAGAATAGCACCTGAGTCTTTTGATGCAAAGAGGAATTTTCCTCGATCTGTAAAGACTTCGAAGTGGCGACTGATTTTGCGACCAGTGACATTGGCTCCAATCTGGTTGATATGGCTCCAGGGAATCTGGATAAATTGTTCGACATTGACATCGGGGTAAAATTCCAAAGCCTGATCTCCGACAAGGAATTTCCCAACTTTCCCAGCTATAGAGAGATAGGAAGTTCCTGTCGTATTGAGAAGAACTGTTTTGTTAAGAGATTGGGCCATGATTAATCTTCCTTGTTTTCACCGAAAAAGGCATTGTAGAGGGCTTTAATAGCTGCTTTCTCTTGGTCCTTATGGACAACAAACATAATAGATACTTCACTAGAACCTTGAGACATCATCTGGATGTTGATCTTATTTTCAGATAGAGCACGTGTCGCAGTAGCAGTTACTCCGATATGGCTCTTCATCTTTTCTCCAACAATCATAATGATAGAAAGGTCGTGTTCGATTTCTGCATGGTCTACTTCAGCTTTTTGAATCAACTGACGAAGGATTTCTTCTTCCTTGATAGGAGTTAGTTCACGAGAACGGAGAATGATGGAAAGATCGTCGATACCAGTTGGCATATGTTCCCAACCGATGTTGAGATCTTCAAGGATTTGTAGAACCTTGCGACCAAATCCAATTTCGCGGTTCATGAGGTATTTAGACATGTTGATGCTGACGAAATCTGAGTCACCAGCAATTCCCACTACTGGAAATTCATCACTACTGTGTTTTAGAACGATACGGGTACCTGGATGGTCAGGATTGTTGGTATTCTTGATAACCAGAGGAATTTTTCCACGGTAGGCAGGAAGAAGTGCCTCGTCATGAAGAACTGAGAATCCTGCATAGGCCAACTCACGCATTTCACGGTAGGTCAACTCAGGGATTGAGTGTGGTTGGTGGATAATACCAGGGTGGGCTGCAAAGATACCATCAACGTCTGTAAAGTTTTCATAGAGGTCTGCCTTAACACCGGCAGCAATGATAGAACCTGTAATGTCTGATCCTCCACGTGAGAAGGTACAGATTTGATTTTCCTTGGTAACTCCAAAGAAACCAGGAATGACAAGGACTTCATTTGTATTTGTCAATTCCTCAATCTTGTCATAACTTGATGGAATGATGCGAGCATGACCAGGTTCACTTGTGACCACAATACCAGCTTCTCTAGGGTGAACATAGCGTGCATCGATCCCGTTTTGATTAAAGTAGGCAGCGATCAATTTAGCATTGTTATTTTCACCGGCTGCTAGGAAAGTATCGTAGAGAAATTCATTTTCTTCGATAGGAAGAGTGGCCAAGGTGCGAATGCTTTTTGAAATTTTTTCTAGAACAGCTGGCTTCAGTCCTAATTCGCTTACCATAGCAGCATAGCGGTCGATAATCCAATTTTGACTCTTGCTAATATCGTTACCAGCGACATAATCACGGTAGTATTTAATCAAGGCATCCGTAACCTTAGTATCTTCAGCATTGCGCTTACCAGGTGCAGAAACAACTACAAAACGACGCTCTGGCTCGCTTTTGACGATGTTTAAAACTTTTTCTAATTGACCAGCAGAGGCAAGAGAGCTACCTCCAAATTTAACAACTTTCATAAGAACTCCTAAAGTAAGTATTTTATACGATTATAGCAGAAAGAAAGCCTTTTTTCAATGAAGAAAATAAGATGCTTTCTAGGACAAAACGAGCCTTGCCAATCGGCTGAGACACTTTCAGTCGATTTTTTCTTGCTTTCTACTACTAAAAAAGATATACTTTGAAAATAAAATAATTTAAATCGCTTATAAAACAAAAAGGAGTCCTGATGGAACACATTATTTATCAGCTTGAAGAGGACTTGGCAATCCTTACCTTGAACCGTCCTGAGGTTGCAAATGGTTTTCATATTCCCATGTGTGAGGAGATTTTAGAAGCCCTAACTTTGGCAGAAGAGAATCCAGCTGTGCATTTTATCTTGATTAATGCCAATGGCAAAGTCTTTTCAGTCGGGGGAGATTTAGTAGAGATGAAGCGGGCAGTGGATGAGGATGATATTCCATCATTGACGAAAATAGCAGAATTGGTCAATACTATTTCTTATAAAATCAAGCAAATTGCAAAACCTGTTTTGATGGAAGTTGATGGGGCTGTTGCAGGTGCTGCAGCAAATATGGCTGTTGCCGCAGATTTCTGTCTAGCGACCGATAAAGCTAAATTTATCCAAGCCTTTGTCGGAGTTGGTTTGGCTCCGGATGCTGGTGGGATTCATCTCTTGAGCCGTAGTATTGGTGTGACGCGTGCTGCTCAACTAGCTATGACAGGAGAGGCTTTGACTGCTGATAAGGCTCTGGAGTGGGGATTGGTTTACCGTGTCTGTGAAGCTGACAAACTAGAAAAGACCAGAGAACAGCTTCTTAAAAAATTAAGACGTGGTTCAAGTAATTCCTATGCTGCCATCAAGAAGTTGGTTTGGGAGAGCCAATTTAAAGAGTGGCAAGAGTATGCAACTTTGGAATTGAACCTTCAAGAATCTCTAGCTCAAACGGAGGATTTTAAAGAAGGAGTGCGTGCTCATTCGGAGAGAAGAAGACCTAAATTTACAGGAAAATAGAAAAATACTTGCACCATTCTTTGAACTTTGATATAATTCTCTTGTCAAATGTTTTGATTGTGAAAGTTTTTTGAAAAGGAGGGAAAAGAGATTGGACTACCAACGAATTAATGAATATTTAACATCTATATTTAACAATGTCCTCGTCATTGAGGAAGTTAGCTTGAGGGGTAGTCGTTTCAAGGATATCTCCATCAAAGAAGTCCATACAATCGATGTAATTGGAAAATTCCCAGATGTGACGCCAAGTCAAGTGTCGAAAGAGTTGATGGTGACTCTTGGGACGGTTACGACGAGTCTGAATAATCTTGAACGAAAGGGTTACATTGAACGCATTCGCTCGGAGCAGGATCGTCGTGTGGTGCATCTACATTTGACAAAGAAGGGTCGCTTGGTTCATAGGCTACATAAACGATTCCACAAGGCCATGGTTGAAAAAATCATCGATGGTATGAGTAAGGAAGAAATTGAAGTTATGAGCAAAGGTTTGACTAATCTTTATCAATTTTTGGAGGATTTGAGATAATGGCTTTTGCAAAAATAAGCCAGGTTGCTCATTATGTGCCAGAGCAAGTGGTTACAAATCATGATTTGGCTCAGATTATGGATACCAATGATGAGTGGATTTCAAGTCGGACGGGAATACGACAAAGGCATATTTCAAGAACAGAATCTACTAGTGATTTGGCTACAGAGGTTGCTAAGAAACTGATGGCAAAAGCTGGAATCACAGGAGGGGAGTTGGATTTTATCATCCTAGCTACTATTACTCCAGATTCGATGATGCCCTCTACAGCTGCTCGTGTCCAAGCCAATATTGGTGCTAATAAGGCCTTTGCCTTTGACCTAACAGCGGCTTGCAGTGGATTTGTATTTGCCTTATCAACTGCTGAAAAGTTTATCGCTTCTGGTCGCTTTCAAAAAGGCTTGGTGATTGGTAGTGAAACCCTCTCAAAAGCAGTCGATTGGTCAGACCGATCAACAGCTGTTTTGTTTGGAGATGGTGCTGGTGGAGTTTTGCTAGAAGCTAGCGAGAAAGAGCATTTTTTGGCTGAGAGTCTCAATAGCGATGGAAGTCGTAGCGAGTGTCTAACTTATGGACATTCAGGCTTGCATTCTCCATTTTCAGATCAAGAAAGTGCAGATTCATTTTTGAAGATGGATGGTCGCGCAGTCTTTGATTTTGCGATTCGAGATGTAGCTAAGTCTATCAAGCAGACTATTGATGAATCTCCTATAGAGGCGGCAGACTTGGATTATCTGCTACTTCATCAGGCTAATGATCGTATTTTGGATAAGATGGCTAGAAAAATCGGTGTCGACCGAGCCAAACTTCCAGCCAATATGATGGAATATGGCAATACCAGTGCAGCAAGTATCCCGATTTTACTTTCAGAGTGTGTAGAACAAGGCCTCATTCGTTTAGATGGTAGCCAGACTGTTTTACTATCAGGTTTCGGTGGAGGCTTGACATGGGGCACACTCATTCTTACAATTTAGGTAATCATGTGGTGAACACATTGTTATAAAAAACTATTTATTTTAAAGGAGTCCTATCATGGCAGTATTTGAAAAAGTACAAGAAATTATCGTTGAAGAACTTGGGAAAGACGCATCAGAAGTAACACTTGAATCAACTTTTGATGATTTGGACGCAGATTCATTGGACTTGTTCCAAGTAATCTCAGAAATTGAAGATGCTTTTGATATCCAAATCGAAGCAGAAGATGACTTGAAAACAGTTGGTGACTTGGTTGCCTACGTTGAAGAGCAAACAAAATAAACAGAATACAGATAGAAGGAGTAGGGAAACCCGCTCCCTCTTGTTTAGGAAATAGTTTGATTGTCAAATTATGATGGTATCGAACTATTACGTAAGCAAGAAACGATGGAGGCACTATGAAAACGCGTATTACAGAATTATTGAACATTGATTATCCTATCTTCCAAGGAGGAATGGCTTGGGTTGCTGATGGTGATTTGGCAGGGGCTGTTTCCAAGGCTGGAGGACTAGGGATTATCGGTGGGGGAAATGCCCCGAAAGAAGTTGTCAAGGCAAATATTGATAAAATCAAATCATTGACTGATAAACCCTTTGGTGTCAACATCATGCTCTTGTCTCCCTTTGTGGAAGATATTGTAGACCTCGTTATCGAGGAAGGGGTTAAGGTAGTGACAACAGGCGCAGGAAATCCTGGTAAATACATGGAACGTTTCCATGCTGCTGGGATGACAGTTATTCCTGTTGTACCAAGTGTTGCCCTAGCTAAACGCATGGAAAAAATCGGTGCAGATGCTGTCATTGCTGAAGGAATGGAAGCTGGGGGACACATTGGCAAATTAACAACCATGACTCTGGTGCGCCAGGTTGCTGCGGCTGTATCTATTCCTGTTATTGCTGCAGGAGGAATTGCGGATGGTGAAGGTGCTGCGGCTGGATTTATGCTAGGTGCAGAGGCTGTTCAGGTTGGAACTCGTTTTGTCGTTGCAAAAGAGTCTAATGCCCATCCAAATTATAAGGCGAAAATTTTAAAAGCTAGAGATATCGATACTACGATTTCAGCCCAACATTTTGGACATGCTGTTCGTGCTATTAAAAATCAATTGACTCGTGATTTTGAAAAAGCTGAGAAAGATGCCTTTAAACAAGAAAATCCTGATTTGGAAATCTTTGAACAAATGGGAGCGGGTGCTCTAGCCAAAGCGGTTGTTCACGGAGATGTGGATGGCGGATCTGTTATGGCAGGTCAGATTGCAGGGCTTGTTTCCAAAGAAGAAACCGTTGAAGAAATCCTAAAAGATTTGTATTACGGAGCAGCTAAGAAAATTCAAGAAGAAGCCTCTCGTTGGGCAGGAGTTGTAAGAAATGACTAAAACAGCCTTTTTATTTGCTGGTCAAGGTGCCCAGTATCTAGGTATGGGTCGTGAACTATATGATCACTACCCTATTGTCAAAGAAACGATTGATCAAGCGAGTCAGGTACTCGGTTATGATTTGCGTTATCTCATTGATACGGAAGAAGAAAAACTCAATCAGACTCGCTATACGCAACCAGCTATTTTAGCAACTTCAGTTGCTATCTATCGTTTATTGCAAGAAAAGGGCTATCAGCCTGACATGGTTGCTGGTTTGTCTCTTGGAGAATACTCTGCCTTGGTAGCCAGTGGCGCCTTGGATTTTGAAGATGCGGTTTCCTTGGTTGCTAAGCGTGGAGCCTATATGGAAGAAGCAGCTCCTGCTGGTTCTGGCAAGATGGTAGCAGTTCTCAATACGCCAGTAGAGGTTATTGAAGAAGTCTGTCGTAAAGCTTCTGAACTTGGAGTGGTTACCCCAGCCAACTATAATACACCTGCACAAATCGTGATTGGTGGAGAAGTGGTTGCAGTTGATCGAGCTGTTAAACTCTTGCAGGAAGCAGGTGCCAAACGATTGATTCCTCTCAAAGTTTCAGGACCTTTTCATACCGCTCTCCTTGAGCCTGCTAGCCAGAAACTAGCTGAAACTCTAGCTCAGGTAAGTTTTTCAGATTTCACTTGTCCCTTAGTCGGCAATACAGAAGCTGCAGTTATGAAAAAAGAAGACATTGTTCAACTTTTGACGCGTCAGGTCAAGGAACCAGTTCGTTTCTATGAAAGTATTGCAGTTATGCAAGAAGCAGGCGTAACCAATTTTATCGAGATTGGACCGGGGAAAGTCTTGTCAGGATTTGTCAAAAAAATTGATAAGACAGCTAAACTAGCCAATGTTGAAGATCAGGCTAGCTTGGAAGCCTTGCTAGAAAACGAGTAATCCCTTCTCCCATAAATACAAGAGGAAACAGGAGAAAAGAATGCAACTAAAAAATAAAAATATCTTTATTACAGGTTCGAGTCGTGGAATTGGTCTTGCCATTGCCCACAAGTTTGCTCAAGCAGGAGCCAACATTGTCTTAAACAGTCGTGGGGCAATCTCAGAAAAATTGCTCGCTGAGTTTTCAAACTATGGTGTCAAGGTGGTTCCCATTTCAGGAGATGTATCAGATTTTGCAGACGCTAAGCATATGGTTGATCAAGCTATTGCAGAGCTGGGTTCAGTAGATGTTTTGGTCAACAATGCAGGAATTACACAAGATACCCTAATGCTCAAGATGACAGAAGCGGATTTTGAAAAAGTGCTCAAGGTTAACCTGACTGGTGCCTTTAACATGACACAATCAGTCTTGAAACCGATGATAAAAGCTAGAGAAGGTGCTATCATTAATATGTCTAGTGTTGTTGGTTTGATGGGAAATATCGGTCAAGCTAACTATGCAGCTTCTAAGGCTGGTTTGATTGGTTTTACCAAGTCTGTGGCGCGTGAAGTGGCCAATCGCAATATCAGGGTTAATGCTATTGCACCTGGAATGATTGAGTCCGATATGACAGCTGTTCTATCAGACAAGGTAAAAGATGCTATGCTGGCCCAAATTCCTATGAAAGAATTTGGGCAGGCAGAGCAGGTTGCAGATTTAACAGTATTTTTAGCAGGCCAAGATTATCTAACTGGTCAAGTGGTTGCCATTGATGGTGGCTTAAGTATGTAGCAGAAGCTAGAGGTAAAAAAGATGAAACTAAATCGCGTAGTAGTAACAGGTTATGGAGTAACATCTCCAATCGGAAATACACCAGAAGAATTTTGGAATAGTTTGACAACTGGAAAAATCGGAATTGGTCCAATTACAAAATTTGATCATAGTGACTTTGATGTGCATAATGCAGCAGAAATCCAAGATTTTCCTTTTGATAAATACTTTGTTAAGAAAGATACCAATCGTTTTGATAACTATTCTTTGTATGCCTTGTACGCAGCCCAAGAAGCCGTTAATCATGCCAATTTAGATGTAGAGGCTCTTGATAAAGATCGTTTTGGTGTTATCGTAGCCTCTGGTATTGGTGGAATCAAAGAAATTGAAGATCAAGTGCTTCGCCTAAATGACAAAGGACCAAAACGTGTGAAACCATTGACCCTTCCAAAAGCCTTGCCAAATATGGCTTCAGGAAATGTTGCTATGCGTTTTGGAGCAAACGGTGTTTGTAAATCCATCAATACTGCCTGCGCTTCATCAAATGACGCGATTGGGGATGCCTTCCGCTCAATTAAATTTGGTTTCCAAGACGTTATGTTGGTAGGTGGTTCAGAAGCCTCTATCACACCTTTTGCTATCGCTGGTTTCCAAGCCCTGACAGCTCTCTCTACTACAGAGGATCCAGCTCGCGCTTCTATTCCATTTGATAAGGACCGTAACGGTTTTGTTATGGGAGAAGGTTCAGGGATGTTGGTTCTTGAAAGCCTTAAGCACGCCGAAAAACGTGGTGCTACTATTCTTGCTGAGGTGGTTGGTTACGGAAATACCTGTGATGCCTACCATATGACTTCTCCTCATCCAGAAGGTCAAGGAGCTATCAAGGCTATCAAACTAGCCTTGGAAGAAGCTGAGATTTCTCCAGAACAAGTAGCCTATGTCAATGCTCACGGAACGTCAACTCCTGCCAATGAAAAAGGAGAAAGTGGCGCTATCATTGCTGTTCTTGGTAAGGAAGTGCCTGTATCATCAACCAAGTCTTTCACAGGACATTTGCTGGGGGCTGCAGGCGCGGTAGAAGCTATCGTAACAATCGAGGCTATGCGTCATAACTTTGTACCAATGACAGCTGGAACAAGTGAAGTATCAGATTATATCGAAGCCAATGTCGTTTATGGACAAGGCTTGGAGCAAGAAATTCCATACGCTATTTCAAATACTTTTGGTTTTGGTGGCCACAATGCAGTTCTTGCTTTCAAACGTTGGGAGAATAAATAAGTATGAATTTAAACGATATTAAAGACTTGATGGCCCAATTTGACCAGTCAAGTTTGAGAGAATTTTCTTATAAGAATGGGACGGATGAGTTACAGTTTAGCAAGAATAAAGCTAGACTGGTGCCTGAAGTTACACCAGCACCCGCTCTAGCAACACCAAGTCCAGTAGCTCCTTCATCTGTTTCAACAGAAACTGTAGTGGAAGAGGTTCCAGCTACAGCTGAAGCAAGTGTGGCTGCTGAGGGAGATGTTGTAGAGAGTCCACTTGTTGGGGTGGCTTACTTGGCTGCTGGACCAGATAAACCTGCCTTCGTTTCAGTTGGTGATAGTGTTAAAAAAGGTCAAACTCTGGTGATCATCGAAGCCATGAAAGTCATGAATGAAATCCCAGCTCCTAAGGATGGTGTGGTAACGGAAATTCTCGTTTCTAACGAAGAAATGGTTGAGTTTGGTAAAGGATTGGTACGTATCAAATGATCGATATTCAAGGAATCAAAGAAGCCCTTCCCCACCGTTATCCTATGCTCCTAGTAGATCGTGTCTTGGAAGTGAGCGAGGACACCATTGTTGCCATCAAAAATGTGACCATCAATGAGCCCTTCTTCAACGGTCATTTTCCTCAATACCCTGTCATGCCAGGTGTTCTGATCATGGAAGCCTTGGCGCAAACAGCTGGTGTCTTGGAGTTGTCAAAACCTGAAAATAAAGGAAAACTGGTTTTTTACGCTGGTATGGACAAGGTTAAATTTAAGAAGCAAGTTGTGCCTGGAGACCAATTACTTATGACAGCGACTTTTGTCAAACGTCGTGGCACGATTGCTGTGGTTGAAGCAAAGGCTGAAGTGGATGGCAAGCTTGCAGCTAGTGGTACTCTTACCTTCGCAATAGGGAACTAAGGAGGTTCTCCATGTTTCGAAAAATTTTAATTGCCAATCGTGGTGAAATTGCGGTTCGTATTATCCGTGCGGCGCGTGAACTGGGGATTGCGACGGTGGCAGTTTATTCAACTGCTGATAAGGAAGCTCTTCATACGCTTTTGGCAGATGAAGCAGTTTGTATTGGCCCTGGTAAGCCAACAGAGTCTTATCTCAATATCAATGCGGTTCTATCAGCTGCAGTCTTGACTGAGGCAGAAGCCATTCACCCCGGTTTCGGATTTCTCAGTGAAAATTCCAAATTTGCGACCATGTGTGAAGAAGTTGGTATCAAGTTTATCGGTCCATCCGGTCATGTCATGGATATGATGGGAGACAAGATCAATGCACGTGCTCAGATGATCAAAGCAGGTGTACCTGTCATTCCAGGTTCAGATGGAGAAGTGCATAACTCTGAGGAAGCTTTGATTGTTGCTGAAAAAATTGGCTACCCTGTTATGCTCAAGGCTTCAGCCGGTGGTGGTGGTAAAGGGATTCGTAAGGTTGAAAAACCAGAAGAACTCGTTTCCGCCTTTGAAACGGCCTCTAGCGAAGCCAAGGCCAATTATGGCAATGGTGCCATGTACATTGAACGGGTTATCTATCCAGCTCGTCACATCGAGGTTCAAATCCTAGGAGATGAACACGGACATGTGATTCACTTGGGGGAACGGGATTGTTCTCTTCAACGGAATAACCAAAAGGTTTTGGAAGAAAGTCCTTCGATTGCAATCGGAAAAACGTTGCGTAATGAAATCGGTGCTGCTGCTGTTCGAGCGGCAGAGTCTGTTGGTTATGAAAATGCAGGGACCATTGAATTTCTTCTTGATGAAGCAAGTAGCAAATTCTATTTCATGGAAATGAATACTCGTGTTCAGGTGGAACATCCGGTAACAGAATTTGTTTCAGGTGTGGATATCGTTAAGGAACAGATTCGCATTGCGGCAGGTCAGCCTCTGTCTGTTAAGCAAGAAGATATTGTCCTACGCGGTCATGCCATCGAGTGTCGTATCAATGCTGAAAATCCATCCTTCAATTTTGCTCCAAGTCCAGGTAAGATTACTAATCTCCATCTGCCAAGTGGAGGAGTTGGCTTGCGCGTGGATTCAGCAGTTTATCCAGGCTATACCATTCCGCCTTATTATGATAGTATGATTGCTAAAATCATCGTTCACGGTGAAAATCGTTTTGATGCCTTGATGAAAATGCAACGCGCCCTCTATGAATTAGAGATTGAAGGGGTGCAGACCAACGCAGATTTTCAGCTTGACCTCATTTCAGATCGCAATGTCATTGCTGGAGATTATGATACTTCCTTCTTGATGGAGACCTTCTTACCCAAATATCAAGAAAAAGAATAAAATGACTTCAAGAGTTTAAACCGAAAAGGGGAATCAATGGCTCTATTTAGTAAAAAAGATAAGTATATTCGAATTAATCCCAATCGTTCGGTTAGGGAAAAACCTCAAGCCAAGCCAGAGGTTCCAGATGAATTATTCTCCCAGTGTCCAGGCTGTAAGCATACCATTTATCAGAAGGATCTGGGAAGTGAGCGTATCTGTCCGCACTGTAGCTATACCTTTCGTATTTCTGCCCAAGAACGCTTGGCTTTGACGATTGATATGGGAACCTTCAAGGAATTGTTTACAGGGATTGAAAGCAAGGATCCCTTGCATTTCCCTGGTTATCAAAAGAAACTAGCAACTATGCGTGAAAAAACAGGTCTGGATGAAGCCGTTGTGACAGGAATAGCTCTTATAAAAGGCCAGACTGTGGCTCTTGGGATTATGGATTCCAACTTTATCATGGCTTCTATGGGTACGGTTGTAGGTGAAAAAATCACTCGCTTGTTTGAGTATGCGACTGTTGAACAGTTGCCAGTTGTTCTCTTCACGGCCTCTGGTGGAGCCCGTATGCAGGAAGGAATCATGAGTCTCATGCAGATGGCCAAGATCTCTGCAGCAGTTAAACGGCATTCAAATACTGGTCTCTTTTATCTGACCATTTTGACAGATCCAACGACAGGTGGTGTGACAGCTTCTTTCGCTATGGAAGGCGATATCATTCTGGCTGAACCACAGAGCCTGGTCGGTTTTGCTGGGCGTCGTGTGATTGAAAATACGGTTCGTGAAAGTTTGCCTGAGGATTTCCAAAAGGCAGAATTTCTACTGGAACATGGATTTGTGGATGCTATTGTTAAAAGAAGAGACTTGCCAGATACGATTGCTAGCCTAGTCAGATTACACGGAGGGAGTCCAAGATGAATATTGCAAAAATAGTCAGAGAAGCGCGTGAGCAGAGTCGTTTGACAAGCTTGGATTTTGCGACAGGCATTTTTGATGAATTTATCCAATTACACGGTGACCGTTCTTTTCGTGATGATGGTGCAGTTGTTGGTGGTATTGGCTGGCTTGGAAATCAAGCTGTAACAGTGGTTGGTATCCAAAAAGGCAAGAGTTTACAAGATAACCTCAAGCGGAATTTTGGCCAACCGCATCCAGAAGGCTACCGCAAGGCTTTACGGTTGATGAAACAGGCTGAAAAATTTGGCCGTCCAGTTGTGACCTTTATCAATACAGCAGGTGCCTATCCTGGTGTTGGAGCGGAAGAACGTGGACAAGGGGAAGCTATTGCTCGTAATCTCATGGAGATGAGTGATCTGAAAGTTCCTATTATTGCCATAATTATCGGTGAAGGTGGTTCAGGTGGGGCTCTGGCTCTAGCCGTTGCAGACCGTGTCTGGATGTTGGAAAATTCTATCTATGCCATTCTCAGCCCAGAAGGCTTTGCTTCCATTTTATGGAAGGACGGTACTCGTGCCATGGAAGCGGCAGAGCTGATGAAAATCACTTCACATGAATTGTTAGAAATGGACGTGGTGGATAAGGTGATTTCTGAAGCAGGACTTTCTAGTAAAG
>ERZ773044.612-NODE-612-length-15109-cov-28.0869_pt1 | contig 15109 bp, 15 predicted proteins | sample MGYA00511897_ERZ773044 | MGnify/ENA primary metagenome ERZ773044 (study PRJEB29015, sample SAMEA2738116) | human oral metagenome | biome: human oral; feature: human-associated habitat; material: saliva | place: China | collected 2170 ...
TCTTTGAGCTAAGGCGAGGCAACGCCGTACTGGTTTAAAGTTAATCCACTATATCGTACAGATTGTCGCATAAGCTACATAAATTGTCGGATATTCTATACTTTGCAGTGTTATCTTTAATTTTTATTCAATATATAATCATTCTCAAAAACAAATCAATCATATCAACATCTTCCTATCTTACTTTTTCAGACGACCTTACTCATATCTGAATTCATTTACCATTAAGGAGCAGTTATGAACAGCCCGTGGCAGCCTAACTGTTTGAGTATCGTCATCGCTTTTGCATTTTCATCCGCATATGCTCAAACTGTACCCGATAAAGTCAATCTGAACGAAATTACCGTAAAGGGGGCAAGAAATACACCCGTCCAGAGTAATGGCAATTACACCGTCAAAGGCAGTACCTCGGCCACCAAGCTTGACTTGAAACTCAAAGAAACCCCGCAAAGTGTAACCGTTTTCACCCAGCAGCAGATGCAGGATCAGAATTTGCAGAACCTTGATCAGGTGCTGGAAGAAACGCCGGGTATTACCGTCTTGCAGGACTCCGTTACCGGCATGGGCGAAGCACAGTATTATTCGCGCGGCTTCCCCGTTGATAATTACCAGCTTGATGGTGTGCTGGCCAATAAATACCTGCTCGGCGGACCGCGCTTTATTGCCGCACAGGACAGCTATCTTTACGACAGGGTGGAAATCATCCGAGGTTCGAACGGGTTGAGTACCGGAGTGGGCGATCCGGCGGCCAGCGTCAATTTCGTGCGCAAACGCCCGATGGCGAAAAAATCGGGGGAATTGAACCTGAAATACGGTTCTTGGAACAATAAACGTGTCGAATTCGATTACGGCGGCGCGTTGAACAAATCCCAAACCTTGCGCGGCCGCATCGTCGGAACATGGGAGGACGGCGACAGCTTTATGGACAGAATCAAACGCAAATCCCATGCCTTCTACACTGTATTCGATTGGACGCCAACCGACAAAGACAGCTTTACGTTTGGCTTCAGCCGTCAGCACCGCAACATTACCGGTGCGCCGACCAAGGGGTTGATGCGTTATTCGAAAGTTACCCAGGATTATGATTTCGAGTTGGGGGATTCCCCGACACATTGGATAGATGCCCGCGACGTTCCCCCGAGCTTCAACAACGGGGCGGAATGGGCGTTTAACAAAGCCACCAGCGACAATATGTTTGCCGAATACAAACATCATTTCAACGACCATATCAAGCTGCAAACTGCCTATACCCGCAGTCGCACCAAAAGCGACTTGCGTTACGGCGATATGGGGGTAAACGGCTACGCGCCGCAATTTAACGCGGCAACTTACGATTTCGGCCGCGAACGCGACAAATACGACGACAAGGCATTCGATATCCATCTGGACAGCCGTTTCAAACTTTTTGACCAGGATCAGCAGTTTATTGTCGGTTTTAGCGGCATCCGCCATACCCAGACGAGGGACGATTATAATTTCAGCAGCAGCGGCGAATTGAATGTCGATGATGCCAAGCCTACAGGTATTGCGGCCATGACGGGAGAACCGATAGACCGTAACTTCTATTTATGGCAGGCGATTCCGCTTGATTACTGGAATAACGGCAGCTATCCCATGTTGGGGTACAACCGGGCTTGGGAGAAAAAATTGGGACCTGACGGGTTGATTTCCCGCGATCATTTGGCTTCGGAACAATACGGACCCTATTTTGCCCTGAAGCTCAAACCGGCCAGGTGGCTGACGGCGGTGGTGGGCGGGCGTTGGCTGACATGGCGGGATAAAGGGGGCGGGAAATGGTCGTTTTATAAAAACAAAAACAACGTGATAACGGACGATACGGTTGAAATGCCCGACGAAGGGTACGCCCCCGATCACAATAAAAGCAGGATGTATCAAGATACGGTGCGCAAATTCGTCCCGTACGGCGGCGTGATTGTAGAACTGACGCCGACCATCAATGCCTACGCCAGCTATACTGGCATCCTGAAAACCAACAATGTTTTAAGGAATCGGCCGGCCTATGGCGAGGGCGGCGGATGGCTGCCACCGATTACCGGCAATTCCAAAGAAGTCGGCATCAAAGGCGGTTTGTGGAACGACAAGCTGAATTTCGCCCTGTCTTACTTCACCATGACCCAGAAAAATTACCCCACGCTCGAACCTACCGGCTCGCGCTGTTACGAATGGAAATACGGCGGGGAAAACGGCAACGAACCGTGGTGCTTCCAAGGCGATTGGGAATACGGCACAGGCAAGGGCTATACCAGCAGGGGTTTCGACATCAACCTTGCCGGACAGATTACCCCGAAATGGCGGATGCAGGCAGGCTTTGTCAAACTGAAGATAGACAAACCTTACGACGCGCCCAACTCATCCAACGACTTGGGGGACGACATGAATCTGGAGTACGGCGGCACCTATACCGCGCCGGATAAAACCTTCAAATTCTTCACCAGCTACGACTTTACGCCCAAGCTGACGATGGGGGTGGGGATGCGCTGGGTTAGCGGCACCAAGCCCAAACCTTGGGGGCATGGTCTTTCCAACGGGCAATATTACGTTTCCGACAAACCCAAAGCCCTGTGGCAGCCTTCCTATTCGATATGGAATGTTATGGCGCGCTATAAAATCAACAAACACGCCGCACTGGCGATCAACGTCGGCAACCTGACCAACAAACGCTATTACACCAACTCCCGCAGCAATTTCTACGGCAAGCCGCGCAATGCCTCTGTTGCCTTGAAAATTAAGTGGTAGGCTGTTTGCACGGAACCCTTCCGCCAAGAAGCAGTTTGTATGATAGAAAAGTTTTAAAGAGGCCCAAAGGTCGTCTGAAAGTTTTCAGACGACCTTTTTATCTCCCGCGTCAATCTTTACATGTTTTCAAACCACCTTTAGCCGAATTGACTTGAGCAGAAGTGTAAAGGGGTTATAATCGATTAACAGATGAACAATCTGTTATTTCAATGGTAAGGACATCAAGGAGAAGGTAATGAAAAAACATGATTTTGAATCCCGCAAAGAAGCTTTGTTGAAAGACATTCAAGATGTAATGAACGATGTCGAAGAGCTGTACACCAAAGGCGTGGAAGTCGGCTCTGAAGAAGGTAAAAAAGCCAAAGCCAAATTGCAGGAAAAACTTGAAGCCGCCAAGGATCGTTTACACGATTTTCAAGAAGAAGCCGGCGACCGAATCAAATACCACGCTGACCGCGCGCGCGAAAAATACGACGAATTTGAAGAATTGGCAGAAGAGCGTTTCAAAGAAGGCAAAAAACGCTTTGCCGAGTTTGGAGAAGAAGCGGGCGACCGCATCAAACGCGGCGCACGCCAAGCCGATGCAGCCGTACACGACAAACCTTATTACGCAATGGGCTTTGCCGCACTGGCGGGCTTGGTCGTCGGCGTATTGCTGAACCGCCGATAATCGGTCAAACATGAATGCCGTCCGGACACGATTTCCCGAAATCTTGTTTCGGCGGCGTTTGCTTATTCGGGTCGGCAAAGGTTTCAGACGACCCCAAAGCCTTCGGATTGTCCGTTTCGGAACAATCAGGGAAATCGGAATATGGGTATCAGACAAAATATCGAACATACGAAAACGCTGCTGAATCAAGGTATTGATTTGCTTTTGCTGCGGTTGCAGATTTTGAATCTGGATTTGGCGGAGCAGGCGGAAAACGTGTTCCGCATCATCATATGGCTGGTCGTATCGGGCATATTGCTGCTGATTGCATTCATCAGCCTGCTTTTTGGACTAAACCGCGCGTTGTCGGATACCGCGGCGATATGGGTATTTTTCGGGATAACTGCCCTCAGCCTAATTGTCATTGCAATTTTGTTCGGTAAAGTGTCAAAAGACTGGCGCAGCCAAAACAACCAAATCGCGGCAACCTTGCAGGACATCCGGGCAGACATCGCCTGCCTGCGCGGTCAAGATATGCAGGAAGGAGGGGGCGATGAATAAAATGGAACGCGATGAAGCACGCGAACTGCTGCAACTGGAAGCCAAACTCGTCCGCCTGAGGATTGAGGCATCGTATTTGAAACAGCGAAAATTGAAGGAACAGGAAGAACGCAAGTCGGACACGCTGATGAAGCTGCTGGATTTGGGCAACGAGCTGACGCAGACAAGCCTGCTGTATAAAACGGCAGGACTCGCCATTCCGCGCAAATACCGCTTCGGCGCACTGCTGGCAGCGTTTGCGTTGAAGGCTGCGATGAAGTAGATGGGATTAGAAAGAAGGTCGTCTGAAAGTTGGGTTTCAGACGACCTTTTTGTATTTGTGGGGTTCGTGGGTGAAGCCCACGCTATGGCTGTCGGATTTGGGACGGTTTTTATGTATTTGGATGGTTTGCGGGTACAGTCCACGCTACGGGTTGTGTGGTTGCAGTTTGGGGGGGCAACGGGATATTTGTTTGCCGTCATTCCCGCGCAGGCGGGAATCTACTTTTGAATTTAGGCAACTGTTTTTGAATATCTGTTTCTTAGGGTTTCCGATGGATTCCCGCCTGCGCGGGAATGACGGCTGCTGGAGGTAATTGTGGATTGGATTGGCAGCGTTTGCGTTGAAATTTGCCGAAGTGAGTGAGGTCGTGAAGAGGTCGTCTGAAAAACTAGGTTTGTGTTTCAGACGACCTTTTTGTATTTTTGGAATTCGTGGGCGAAGCCCACGCTACGGGTTGTAGCTTTGGTCGGAGAATGGAGGTATAGAGGCTTTTGTTTGCATTCGTTATATTTTTGAAATGTCGCAGTCGGTCAGGCGATGTAGGAGCGGTAGCGTGGGCTTTGCCCACGAATAATGATTGCTGGAAACATAAAAAGGTCGTCTGAAACAGTATTTTTCAGTTTCAGACGACCTTTGGTTTCAGAAAAGCATAGGGTGATACGGTATCACTATGCTTTAAACTTCAAGCTTTAACGCCAGTAGCGCCACCAAGGCATATCGTTCGGCTGCCATTGGTGTTGCAGGAACGGGCTTTGCGGGAAGTTGGTTTCCAAGACGCGGCGGGTGTCGGCGGCGAGTTGGGGTTTGTCCAGTTTTTTGTAAGCCAGCTCCATCATGGCGAGCGATTCTTCGACGTAGCGGGTATTTTGGTAACGCTCGACGATTTTTTGGGCGCGGTTGACTGCGGCGAGGTAGGCGCCGCGTTTCATGTAGTAGCGGGCAACGGAGATTTCGTTACCGCCCAATGCGTCCACCAGTTTTGCCATGCGCTCGGTGGCGTCGGCGGCGTATTTGCTCTCCGGATAGCGTTGTACCAATTCGGCAAATGCTTGGTATGCGCTGCGGTTGGCTTTAGGGTCACGGTCGGACCAGTCTTGGGAGGCGAGTTTGTTGAGGAAGGATTGGTCTTCGTTGAACAGAACCAAGCCTTTGAGGTAAAGCGCGTAATCCATATTCGGATGTTGCGGGTGATGGCGCTGGAAGCGGTCGATGGCGGCGAGGGCTTTTTCAGGCTCGTCGTCTTTGTAATAGGCGTATGCGGTGTCCAGTTGCGCCTGTTGCGCGTAGCGGCCGTTGGGGAAGCGGGATTCTAAAATTTCGTATAACTTGATGGCTCGCGTATAATTGCTGCTGTTCAACTCGTCATGCGCTTCGGCATAGAGTTTTTCCACGTTCCAATCTTGTGTGATTTGCGCGTCTTTATCGACCGTACCTTTATTGCTTGCACAGGCACCCAGTGCCAGACTTAACGAAACTACTAAAAGAATTTTTTTCATGCAGAATACTTCCTTTGATAATGAAGCCGATTATAGCGACGATTTAGACTTTACGTCAGCCCCCGAAGCAGAAAGTTGTGTTAATTTGACTGTTCCGCTGGAGCTTGCGGGCGGGCGGCTGGATGCAGTGTTGGCAAAGCTCATGCCTGATTATTCGCGCAGCCGCCTGACATCGTGGATTAAAGAAGGCGCGGTCATTGTAAACGATAAGCCCGCCCAACCCAAAGACAAAATGATAGGCGGAGAATCCATCAGCGTAACGGTACGTCCGAGCGAAGAGAATCTCGCGTTCAAACCCGAAGCGATGGATTTGGATATTGTGTACGAAGACGATACCGTCATCGTCGTCAACAAACCCGCCGGACTGGTCGTCCACCCCGCCGCAGGCAACTGGACGGGGACGCTGCTCAACGGTTTATTGGCGCATTGTCCCGAATTGAGCCAGATTCCGCGCGCGGGCATCGTCCACAGGCTAGACAAAGAAACCAGCGGCCTGATGGTGGTCGCCAAAACCCTGCCCGCACAAAATTCCCTCGTGCAACAGCTTCAAGAGCGCACGGTCAAACGCATCTACCGCGCCGTCGCCAACGGTATTGTTCCCTTTGACGGCAAAATCGAAACCCAAATCGGACGCGATCCGCACAACCGCCTGAAAATGGCGGTCGTCAAATTCGGCGGCAAACCTGCCGTGACCCACGTCAAAGTGTTGGAACGCTATCTTGCCCACAGCTACATCGAATGCTCGCTCGAAACCGGCAGGACGCACCAAATCCGCGTCCATATGCGCGAAGCCAACCACCCGCTTGCCGCCGATCCTGTTTACGGTAACCTGCGCCATCCGTGCAGCGAACCGGTAAAAGAAGCCGTTAAAAGTCTGGGCGCGCGTCAGGCTTTGCACGCCTACCGCTTAAGTTTCGTCCATCCGAAAACCGGCGAAACCGTCTCTTTTGAAGCCCCGATTCCCGACGATATTTACCACCTGCTCTCCGTCCTGCGCCTCGAAGCAGGCTTGGATTCGTCTTTGAGCAACGAAGAAGAATGGCAGGACAAACTCGGCACGGATGACGACGATGATTGGAACGAAGACGACTACGATGTCGAAGTGGTTTATGTGAGGGATTAAGATGTCTTCTTCAGATTTGGTAAATCTTGCACAAATGGACGGCGAAATGCAGTGGCTGGCGGGTTACGGCAATTTGACATCTGAAAAAACATATCGACTTCCCACTAAAGCTGCCATCGTTTACATGATTGCGCTGCCCGTATGGTTGGGTACGCGGAACATGGAAGATATGGAGATTCTGAACATAGGCTCCGGTGTCTTCATGCTGTCATATCTTTTGATAATGATTTTGTCCTTCCCGTATGTGTCTCTATCATCCAAAAAAAGAGCATTGGAAAAATTACAGGATAAGTCTTGGCAATACGACCCTGTCAAACGAGTCCTGACGCATTGGGAAGGCAGCGAAATCATTATGGAATATCTTCTTTCTGAAAATGACCACTTATCGGCAATCAGATGGAGAGGCGATCTCTATGGAGAATTTTTTACGCTGGAATATCGCCGTCCATATCCCGCACCATACGTTCGAATTTTGACTTTTATTCATAGCAAACCGTCAGACAAAGAAGATTTCGCGGCTGCCGCACAAAATATTGCCAAACAGATGAATCTGCCCTTGGATGAAAACGGTTTGTACAATTAGTCTGATCAGACTTTTCATACCAATATCGCATTCAATATATCGAGAAGTCGATTTAAAACGAGTAGCTGAGGAGATGATGATGAGTCATAAGGAGCAAGTTTGGCGAGATGCTTTTAGATTAGACGATTTATCTGAAATTGACGGGAATTTTTTATTGGCAATTGCCGCTGCAAAAAAGGAATTTGATGGTTATTCGCAAGGTAAATGGGATCTGAAAAACTATATTATTTGGTTAAATATTTCCGAAAATGGAGAATTTGTTAGTATCAGTTTTATTCCAAAAACAGATGAAATGGTAGGCGGGATATTTTTTGAAATTCCTTATAGAGGAGAATATAAATACGGTCGGGGTTATAATTTTTATTACCGACTGGAAGATACGGAATTATTGGAAGTAACGGGGATGCGTTAATACGTAACTGTATTATCTAAATGACCTTGATTACTTTCTAAGGCAGATGGGGATATTCGGCGATACGGTTGAAAAAGCTTACTTGCCATACTGAATGGTCAATTTAAGATAGAGGATTTAGGTGCCGACATGAGTTATCAGGAAAAAGTTTGGAGAGATGCTTTTGAATCTGATTATTTATTTAGATTAGATGGAAGTTTGTTATTGGTAATGGCTGCGGCTAAAAAAGAATTTGATCGTTATTTGCAGAATCAATCGGATTTGAGGAACTATACTATTTGGTTCAATATTTCCGAGAATAAAGAATTTGCCTGTATCAGTTTCCTGCCCAATCAAGGAGAAGATAAGCATGGTCGGGGTTATGACCTTTATTACCGATTGGAAAACACAGAATTATTGGAAGTCGTAGAGATGCGTTAATACGAAGCCGATAGACGCATTCCTTTCAAACCTTTCCTTACTCAGATAAAAACATGAAAACCATCACAGAAACCTTAAACCTCGCCCCGCAAGGCAAAAATTTCCTGACAGCCGATTGGCCTGCGCCCGCCAACGTGAAAACCCTGATTACCACCCGCAACGGCGGCGTGAGCCAAGGCGTGTATCAAAGTTTGAACCTCGGTTCGCATGTCGGCGATGATCCCGATGCCGTGCGCCGCAATCGTGAAATCGTGCAGGAACAGGTCGGGCTGCCCGTCGCTTACCTCAATCAAATCCACAGCACCATCGTCGTCAACGCTGCCGACGCATTGGGCAACACGCCCGACGCAGACGCTTCGGTGGACAACACAGGCAAAGCCGCCTGCGCCGCAATGACTGCCGACTGCCTGCCTGTCTTGTTCTGCGATAAAGCCGGTACGGTCGTCGCTGCCGCACATGCAGGCTGGCGCGGTTTGGCGGGCGGCGTATTGCAAAACACCATAGCAGCGATGAATGTCGCGCCCGTCGAAATCATGGCATATCTCGGCCCTGCCATCGGCGCGGACGCGTTTGAAGTCGGACAAGACGTGTTCGACGCATTTTGTATGCCCATGCCCGAAGCTGAGGACGCATTCGAAGACATCGGCGGCGGTAAATATCTTGCCGACATCTACGCACTGGCGCGTTTGGTTCTGCGCCGCGAAGGGGTGGACATGATTTACGGCGGCACACACTGCACCGTCTTGGAACGCGACACTTTCTTCTCTTACCGCCGCGACGGACAAACCGGCCGCATGGTCAGCCTGATTTGGTTGGCGGAATAAAGCGCGGTAAACCGTGTATCCGATATTTGACTGAAAAAAGCCGTTGTTAAGCGTATCGGTTCCAATATCGTTAAGGTCGTCTGAAAATATCGGTTTCCTCAATTTCAGGAACGGTTTTCAGACGACCTTTGTTCGTTGTATCCTTTAGGTAAATCAGGCGGTATTTGTCATTGCATATGCGATATTGAGGTCGTCTGAAAACGAGTAGGACGGTTTTTCAGACGATCTTTTCAGGATAACCGACTACGCTTCAATCTTATTTATCAACAATTGTATTTTGAAAATTTGGAGAAAATAATGAAATCAGTTTTACTTTTGGGTTCTATTTTATTGTTGTCGGCGTGTGGCTCGATGCAGAGTCAGGTTGTGAAGAAAAACGTTTCTTTCGATCCGGGCAGTCAGGCACAAATCCGCTCATATGGTTCATATGGTTCGGATTTGATCCGCATATATCCTGAAACGGACTGCGCAAAATGGGAGGGAACAAAACGGAACGCGGTAAACCGTCGTTTTGTCAACGGATTGCCGCGTAAGGTTAGGAATATTTCGATAGGTATTCCGCCTACCGAGTTGAGCCGTAAAACGGAAAAAGACACCGGATTCGTTTTCCGTGATTCTTATCGCGAGATGGTCGTATCGGCGGATCAGCCTGTGGTTTTGGACGGCGCATTTTCGTCTCAAACGAGAAATCACCATTATAGTTGCCGAGTTGCCGCTTCTTTCACACCTAAGGCAGGCGAGGCTTATGAAGTCCGCTATCTGTCAGAGGAAGATGGATGCGACATTGAGGTTTACCATATCGGTCATGAGGAAAAAGACGGTGTCCGCCAAACCAAAAAACTTACTGCAAACTATTGCGCAAGACCGGGAACAAGCTTTTAAAGATGTGGTACGAGAGGTTTAACTTTTTTACTTAAAGTTCGGCTGAGGTTTATTAAGGATCAAAAATGTGTGGTCATGAAATTAGCAGTGTCAGTGATTTGCTTGAAATTTTAAAAGAGATTGGAGAGCCTGAGCAGGGGCATACCCGTTTTTTCCGAGGGCAGGCGGATGTACAGTGGCGTATGTTGCCGGGCATTTATCGGGAAGGCTGTGAGTATTTAATCGAAAATGAACATAAAATTATTAAAGACACGTTTACTAATTGCCCCGATGACTTTTCCCCTGACGATACTTTATTTGAAAAATTAGTAAAGTTGCAGCACTACGGATATGCGACACGCTTACTGGATTTAACTGCTAATGCGTTGGTTGCCTTGTACTTTGCAGCATGGAATAAAGAGCATCATGATAAAGATGGGGAGTTGATTATTTTAGATATTCCCGATGAGGAAGTGAAATATGGAGATAGTGATACAGTAGCGGTTTTGTCGGCGCTTTCATTGCAGCCAGAAACTTTTGATTTACATAAATGTTTGCAGGATACTAAATTTCCAGCTCAGATTAAGTATATAGAAGATTTTTTTAAAAAAGATGTTCTTAGATCTTATAGAAAAAAAATTGAAACAAAAAATCATAAAGATGAAATTATTGAGGACTTACTATTTTGCTTAAAAGAGATGGAAAATACGAAATATAGTGATTTAGAAAAAATTGCATTTAATGAGCAAAAAGAAATTGCTGCGTTGATTCACGATATACGGACAGACAAACCTAGCTTTCGTCCAGTTATTGAATTTTCTGACTTTGTTCGTGTTCTCTGTGTCCGTGCCAAATTCAACAATACCCGCATTTCTCGCCAGCAAGGTTGTTTTCTACTATTTGGTATCAGCAATAATAAGTTGAGACCTGCATCTATACCAGACGGATGGCAGCGTAAAGCGAAAAATGGTCAGAAATTTATTATCAGAAATAAAGAATCTATTATGGAGGAATTGAGATTTTTTGGTATCAGCAAAAAAACTTTGTTTCCGGAATTGGAATCTCAAGCAGAAGAAATTATGTCTCAATACAAACCTAAAAAGCATGGAGAAAATTGTTGAGATAAGTTTCAACTGACAGTTTTGCAATGATTTTTACTAAATAATAGGTAAGGTCGTCTGAAAATATCATCCAGCAAAAAAGGCCACATCATGAACACCGTTTCCATCCAAAACCTTTCCCACCGCTACGGCAAGACCCTTGCGCTTGACGATGTGTCGCTGGACATTCCGAAAGGCGCGACAGTCGGTTTGATCGGGCCGGACGGTGTGGGCAAATCGACGCTGCTCTCGCTGATGGCGGGGGTGAAGGTGATTCAGGACGGACGGGTGGAAGTGTTGGGCGGCGATATGGCGGACAAGGACGTGCGGCGGGATTTGTCGCACCGCATCGCCTTTATGCCGCAGGGTCTGGGGCGCAACCTGTATCCTACCTTGTCAGTGTATGAGAATATCGATTTCCACGCGCGGCTGTTTGGTTTGGACGGGCAGGAGCGTACGCGGCAGATTACGCGGCTGATGGAGGCGACCCGCCTTGCGCCGTTTTCCGGCAGGGCGGCGGGCAAGCTATCGGGCGGGATGAAGCAGAAGCTGAGTTTGTGCTGCGCGCTGGTGCACAGCCCGGATTTACTGATTCTGGACGAACCGACCACGGGCGTGGACCCTTTGTCGCGCCGCCAGTTCTGGGCGTTGGTGGACGATTTGCGGCGGGAACACGCGGGCATGACCGTGATTGTGGCGACCGCCTATATTGAAGAGGCGCAGCGTTTCGAGCGGCTGCTGGCGATGGACGCGGGCAGGCTGCTGGAAAACAAGCCTACTGCCGACGTGCTGGCGGATTACGGCACCGATGTGTTGGAAGAGGCCTACGTCAAAATGCTGCCGCCGGAGAAACAGCAGGGTTCGGGCGGTTTGGACATTACGCCGTTCGTCCCCGACCCCGATGCGCCGCCCGCGATGGAAGCGCACGGGCTGACCAAGCGTTTCGGCGATTTCACCGCCGTGGACCATGTCAGCTTCACCATTCAAAAAGGCGAGATTTTCGGCTTTCTCGGCAGCAACGGCTGCGGCAAGTCCACCACCATGAAAATGCTGACCGGCCTGTTGGAAGCGACCGAAGGCGCCGCCACGCTGTTGGGCAAGCCGATAGACGCGGGCGGCTTGGATACGAAAATGCGCGTCGGCTATATGTCGCAGGCGTTTTCGCTGTATGAAGAACTGAGCGTGCGCCGCAATCTGGATTTGCACGCCAGACTCTACCAGATGGGCGCTAAAGGCGCGGCGGCGGTGGAGGAAGCCCTGCAACAGTTTGATTTGGCGGACGTTGCCGACACTGCGCCCGCATCGTTGCCGTTGGGCATCCGCCAACGCCTGCAACTTGCCGCCGCCTGTCTGCACCATCCCGAAGTATTGATTTTGGACGAACCGACTTCGGGGGTCGATCCCGCCGCGCGCGATATGTTCTGGCGGCATCTTCTGAAACTCTCCCGCGAAGACAAAATCACCATTTTCGTTTCCACCCACTTTATGAACGAAGCCGCCCGCTGCGACCGCATTTCCTTTATGCACAAAGGCCGCGTGCTGGCGGTGGGCACGCCCGCCGAACTGGCGGCAAGGCAGAATGCGCCGGATTTGGAAGAAGCGTTTGTGCAGTATCTGATTGAAGCGGAAGGTGAGGAAAGGTCGTCCAGCCAAGAGGCTGCGCACTCTGAAAGTGAACAGCGCGAGTTTCGCCAAGACGTAGACGGCGTGCCTGAACAAAGTTCACACACCCTACCGGCGGAAACTCCGACCCTAGGGTATTCGGCGCAAGCCACGCACGCGGAAGGGGAATCGGATGACAGGAATTCTGAACTTTCAGACGACCTTCCAGGAAAAGATACAGGGTCGTCTGAAACCCAAAACGGCGTGCGTGAACCAAGTTCACACACCCTACCGGCGGAAACTCCGACCGTAGGGTGTGTGGCGCAAGCCACGCACGCGGAAGTGGCATCGGATAACGGGCATTCTGAGCTTTCAGACGACCTTCAAGGAAAAGATATAGGGTCGTCTGAAACTCAAAACGGTGTGCGAGAACCAAGTTCACACATCCTACGATACAACCCAAACACCCAAAATTTTAAATACCGCTTCTCCATGATTTGGACCTTTGCCCGTCGCGAAGCCAAAGAACTCCTGCGCGACAAAATCCGCCTGTTTTTTGCCGTGTTCGGCCCGTTGATTATCATGGCGTCGGTATCGTGGGGGATTTCGTTTGACGTGCGGAATCTGAAATTCGCCGTTTATGACCGCGACCAAACCGCCGCCAGCCGCGAGCTGGTTGAGTATTTCGACGGTTCGCGCTATTTCCTCCAACAGCCGCCGATACAGTCCGAAGCCGAAATCGACACCGTGCTCAAAAGCTCCGGCGCCATATTGGTCATCGATATTCCGAGCGGTTTCGGGCGCGATTTGGCGCGTGGACTCAAACCCGAAGTCGGTTTTTATGTGGACGGCTCCATGCCGTTTAACGCCACCAATATCCGCGGCTACATCGGCAGCCTGATTACCGCCTACACTAAAGACCGCATCGCCGAAAGCGGGCTGCCCGTTTCGCTCAAAGCCCCCGCCGGCATCGAACCGCGCTTTATGTACAATCAGGATTTCGACAGTATTAACGCCATCGCCCCGGGCGTGATGATGCTGGTGTTGATGATGATCCCCGCCATGATGTCGGCGGTCGGCGTGGTGCGCGAACGCGAAATCGGTTCCATCGCCAATTTCTACGCATCGCCCGCCGCCGTGGCGCAATATCTGATCGGTAAACAGCTTCCCTATATCGCCGTCGGCATGGTCAACTTCGCCGCCATGATGCTGATGATTATTTACCTGTTCGGCGTGCCGCTCAAAGGCTCGTTTGCCGGACTCGCCATCGGCACGCTCTTGATGGTGTCCGCCAGCACCGCGCTGGGGCTTTTGATTTCCTGCTTCGTGCGCTCCCAGCTTGCCGCCATTTTCGCCACCGCCATCATCACCATGATCCCCGCGCAAACCTATTCCGGCTTTCTCTACCCGCTGTCCACCATGGAAGGCGGCGCGCTGATTATCGGCAAAACCTTCCCGTCGTCGTGGTACTACACCGTCAGCGTCGGCAGCTTCACCAAAGGGCTGCACACCGCCGACCTGCTGCATGAATATGCCGCCATCGCCGCCTTTGCCGCCACCAGCCTGATTTTGGCGTGTTTGTTGTTGAAGAAGCAGGAGAAGTGAGAGGTCGTCTGAAAACTCAGCAGGCGCGTATGGATGTCCACCCCGAACCTTAACCCACTATTAAAGAAAGAAACGCCATGAACCGAATAACCCTGTTTGACGGACTGGCCGAACGCTACGGCGCAGCGGCGGAATATCCGTGGGCGAAATCTCCCGACTTTGCCGTATTCCGCCACACGGGCAACCGCAAATGGTTCTGCCTTTATATGCCCGTGCCGTCTGAAAAACTGGGCATGGGCGAGGGCGGTCTGACGGAAATCGTCAACGTCAAATGCCGCCCCGAACACATCGGCTCATGGCGCGCGACGGCAGGCATCCTGCCCGCCTACCACATGAACAAAGAACACTGGTTGAGCATCGTATTGGCGCAAACGCCCGCAGAAAATGTGTGGCGGCTGATAGATGACAGCTTCGTGCTGACGCGCTAGGATTGATTAACTTCACACATTAGATACAAGAGAACATGATGACTGACATTACCCTTATCCCCGTTCAAGAACACGAAAAAGACGAGTTTATCCGCGCCTTGCAGCAGTCGTTCAGATTGGCGGTGACAGACGATTTGGACGACGGAGAAGAAGTTATCAGCCAAGAAGAAATCGAAGAATCCATGAATGCACTCAAAGCAGAGAGCTATCACATTGTTGCCGACGGCGAAAAAGCAGGCGGCGCTGTGATAGTCGTCAATGCCGAAACGGAGCGCGGTTCGTTGGATTTACTGTTTATAGTCAATTAAAAACAAAATAGTACAATACTCAACTTTTAAGGTCTAACCATGGCATACTCTGCGGACTTAAGGAACAAAGCTTTAAACTATTACGAACAATGCAAAAACATCAGCCAAACCGCAGCAA
>ERZ773044.618-NODE-618-length-15035-cov-65.032_pt1 | contig 15035 bp, 17 predicted proteins | sample MGYA00511897_ERZ773044 | MGnify/ENA primary metagenome ERZ773044 (study PRJEB29015, sample SAMEA2738116) | human oral metagenome | biome: human oral; feature: human-associated habitat; material: saliva | place: China | collected 2170 ...
AACTTGGTCGCAATTTGAAATTGTACAAAATCCCAGATTTGACCTTCGTCAAAGATGAATCTATCGAATATGGAAACAAGATTGACGAGATGCTACGCAATCTGGATAAGAACTAAAAAGGAGGGGAAACCCTCCTTTTTGGTGTTTGAACTCTTCTAGCTATTAATAGCTGTATTTGCAAAAAACAGTTTAAAAAATTTGTAAATACCTCATAGTATGATATGATAAAGTTTAATACGAATGATAAATGGAGATAGAGATGGGCAAACAAGAGTTAGCGATGCAAGTGCTGCAACAAGTGGTGAAATTACCCATGGTCAAAGTTGATCGAGAAAAATTTTTAGTTGACAAATTTTCTAAAGAGTTAGATCGAAAGGATATTGCTACATTATTGGAAAAAGGTCCGACCTCTTTGTTAACAAAGGATAGCTTGGATCGAGTTGCTAAGACCTGTATTAAGGACAATGTTCTACGAGCAAGCGGGACTTCGATTTTGGCAGGTTTACCTGGTGGTATTGCCATGGCAATCACTATTCCAACAGATGTAGTTCAGTTTTATGCTTTTTCATTAAAGTTGGCTCAAGAATTAGGTTATATTTATGGTTATGAGGATCTTTGGGCTTCACGCGAGGAGTTGAGTGAAGATGCTCAAAATACCCTCTTGCTTTATCTAGGTGTAATGTTGGGGGTAAATGGAACCGCTGCCTTGCTACGTGCTGGTGGTATAACAATTGCCAAACAGGTAATGAAAACAGTGCCTAATAAAGCTTTAACAAAGACGCTTTGGTACCCTATTTTGAAAAAAGTCTTAAAAATATTTGGTGTGAATCTGACCAAGGGAGGGTTAGCAAAAGGAATGGGGAAATTCATACCTATCTTGGGAGGTATCATTTCAGGTGGTTTAACCTTTGCAACTATGAAACCAATGGGGGAAAGTTTGCAGAAAGAATTGTCCAAGCTAGTCAACTATAGTGAAGTTCAATATCAAGAAGATGTTGAAACGATCCGAAAAGAGGCTGAAATCATCGAAGGAGAGTGATATGGGACTCATAAAAACTCTAGCTAAAACTTACGGGAATTACTTTTTGACCATGCAAGGTGTAAAAGTCATGAAAACGATAAAGAAAGATGATAATACCGTTGTCGGTTTTGGGAAACTCTTTATTGCAGACAAGCTAATGGATACGGCTCGGTGGCTCATCAAGCCAGAGGAGAGAAAATGAAATTTTTCTGGGCGATTCTTGCTATTCTTTTTATCAAACCGATTATTTGAATTATGAAATTCCTGTGGATGATTATCTCTTTTGCATTCCAATTGCTGCTCTATAAGATATTATTTAAGATATTGGATTGGCTCTTTAAACTTATTTAGATGGTCATCCAAGTCGTGGGGAACTAGCAAGTCTTGTATTGCTAGTTTTTTAATATCTTTTCATATGGTATAATATAAGCAGTAAAATCATTTTAAAACATTCAGTGGAGGTCGTCATGGACAATATCATCGATGTGTCAATTCCTGTTGCAGAAGTGGTGGACAAGCATCCAGAAGTCTTGGAAATTTTAGTCGAGCTGGGTTTTAAACCTCTTGCCAATCCCTTAATGCGCAATACAGTCGGTCGCAAGGTATCGCTCAAACAAGGTTCTAAGCTTGAAGGAACTCCTATGGACAAGATTGTCCGCACACTGGAAGCGAACGGCTATGAAGTGATTGGATTAGACTAATGGCAGATGAACGGATTCATATCCTACGGGATATTTTGTTAGAATTGCACAATGGCGCCTCTCCTGAGTCAGTTCAGGAGCGTTTTGATGCGACCTTTACAGGTGTGTCAGCCATCGAGATTTCCCTCATGGAGCACGAGCTGATGAACTCAGACTCAGGTGTCACCTTTGAAGATGTCATGGAACTCTGCGATGTCCATGCCAATCTTTTTAAAAATGCTATTAAAGGTGTTGAAGTTTCAGATACCGAACACCCTGGGCACCCAGTTCGTGTCTTTAAGGAAGAAAATCTGGCTCTCCGCGCTGCCTTGATTCGCATTCGGAGATTGTTAGATACTTATGAGTCTATGGAAGATGAAGAAATGCTTGCGGAGATGCGCAAGGGTTTGGTGCGTCAGATGGGACTTGTGGGGCAATTTGACATCCACTACCAGCGTAAAGAAGAACTATTCTTTCCAATCATGGAGCGCTATGGACACGATTCACCTCCAAAAGTTATGTGGGGAGTGGATGACCAGATTAGGGAACTCTTTCAAACAGCTTTAGCGACAGCCAAGTCACTACCTGAAGTGTCGATTTCCGCTGTAAAAGATACTTTTGAATCCTTTGCGACAGAGTTTGAAAGTATGATTTTCAAGGAAGAATCCATCCTTCTCATGATTCTCCTTGAGTCCTTTACTCAGGATGACTGGCTTCAGATTGCGGAGGAGAGCGATACCTATGGCTATGCCATCATCCGTCCGTCTGAGAAATGGGTGCCAGAAAGACAGAGTTTTGTTGAGGAAAAGAGCGCAGAGGAGCCTATTCAGCTAGAAACGGTAGAGGGTCAAGTTCAGAAAGTCATCGATACGCCAGAAGGTCAGTTTACAATTACCTTTACTCCTAAGGAAAAGGAAGCAGTGCTGGACCGTCATAGTCAACAGTCTTTTGGCAATGGCTATCTCTCGGTCGAGCAGGCCAATCTCATTCTCAATCACCTCCCTATGGAGATTACTTTTGTCAATAAAGACGATATTTTCCAGTATTACAATGACAATACGCCAGCTGATGAGATGATTTTCAAACGGACACCGTCTCAAGTCGGGCGCAATGTTGAACTCTGCCATCCACCTAAGTATTTGGACAAGGTTAAGACCATTATGAAGGGGCTTCGTGAGGGTACTAAGGACAAGTATGAAATGTGGTTCAAGTCTGAGTCGCGAGGTAAGTTTGTCCACATCACCTACGCAGCAGTGCACGATGAAGAGGGAGAATTTCAAGGGGTGCTGGAGTATGTTCAGGATATTCAACCCTACCGTGAGATTGATACGGACTATTTCCGTGGATTAGAATAAGGAGAAAAAATGAGTTACGAACAAGAATTTATGAAGGAATTTGAAGCTTGGGTTAATACCCAAATCATGATCAACGACATGGCGCACAAGGAAAGCCAAAAAGTCTACGAAGAAGACCAAGACGAGCGTGCCAAAGATGCCATGATTCGCTACGAAAGTCGTTTGGATGCTTATCAGTTCTTGCTTGGTAAGTTTGAAAACTTCAAGGCAGGCAAGGGATTCCATGATTTGCCAGAAGGCTTGTTTGGTGAGCGAAATTATTAAACGAGAAAGATTCTTGATTTTTTACTAAAATCTTGATAGAATATTTATATTAAATCCTTGTCAGAGCAGGGGTTTTTTATTGAAAGGATTTTATCATGTCAAAGAAACTCAATCGTAAAAAACAATTACGAAATAGCCTCCGTCGTGCAGGTGCCTTTTCAAGTACTGTGACTAAGGTTGTAGAAGAGACAAAAAAAGTCGTGAAGCGTGCAGAACAGTCAGCAAGCCAAGCTGGTAAGGTTGTTTCTAAAAAAGTTGAGCAAGCAGTAGAAGCTACTAAAGAGCAAGCTCAAAAAGTAGCCAATTCTGTAGAAGATTTTGCAGCAAACTTGGGTGGACTTCCACTTGACCGTGCCAAAACTTTCTATGATGAAGGAATCAAGTCTGCGTCAGATTTCAAAAATTGGACTGAAAAAGAACTCCTTGCTTTGAAAGGAATCGGCCCAGCTACTATTAAGAAATTGAAAGAAAACGGCATTAAGTTCAAGTAATCTTTCTTGTCCCTTGCATTTCCGAAAAAATCTTGCTACAATAAAGCCATCAGAGGTGTTTTGAATCCCACATTTTACAGAAAGTGGCGGTGCTGAGAAGTCCACAAATGTGTCAAAACTGGTTGCTGATGGATGAAAAATTGAAATAAAAGTGTCTTTTTGTTTCCGTTTAGGACTAGGCATCGAGTTGCATACTGTACTCAAGTACGCCAAAGTGAGCTTACGACGTCATAAAGGAGAAACAAGAAGACAAGAGTTGCGGGCCTTGCCCGAATTTGGGTGGTACCGCGGATAAATACATTCGTCCCTGTCATGTAGATGGCAGGGATTTTCTTTTGCGTCTTAGTAAAAGGAGGTTGTTATGAAGCAATCTTTTAAAACAAGTAAACTCTACTATGGCTTTCCTATCTTCATTTTGGGGTATCAGGACCAGAATTTTGGACACAATATAACAACTTGTAGCTCCTCTTATAGTCTGGGAGATTGGCTAGTCATCGGTGTTGGTTCTGAGGAAAATGCGGCTGATCAGATTAAGTACTATCAAAAGTTCACCGTAAATATTCCTGATGAAACTTCCATACTTGCGATGGAGCAGGCCGGCTTTATCAGTCATCGGGAGAAACTGAAACACCTGGCACTAGACTATGAGATTTCTGAACGGACTCATGCTCCGATTTTAGAATCTTGTCCAGTCGTTTTGGATTGCCAAGTGGATCGGATTATCGAAGAAGATGGAATTTGCCATATCTTTGCTAAGATTATCGAGCGACTAGCTAATCCTGAACTTTTGGATGATAAGGGGCATTTTAAAAATGACCGTTTTTCACCGACTTACTTTATGGGGGACGGTCACCAGCGCGTTTATCGTTATCTAGATGACCGAGTTGATTCTATGGGAAGCTTTATCAAGAAAGCGAGGAAGAAAGATGACAAGAGCTGAACTGCCAGAACGCTTGGAAACAGAGCGTCTTGTTTTACGAGTCCGTACAGTGGCGGACGCCGAAGATATCCATGCCTACGCTAGTTTGCCAGAGGTCGTCTATCCAGCAGGTTTTCCGCCCGTCAAGACCTTGGAAGATGAGATTTATTATCTGGAGCATATCCTTCCTGAGCGCAATCAAAAGGAAAATCTCCCAGCTGGCTATGGGATTGTCGTCAAAGGAATCGATAAAGTCATTGGTTCTGTCGACTTCAATCACCGCCATGCGGACGATGTGCTAGAGCTTGGCTATACCTTGCACCCAGACTACTGGGGTCGTGGTTATGTACCAGAAACAGCGCGTGCCTTGATTGACATAGCTTTTAGAGAACTAGGTCTTCACAAGATTGAATTGACTTGTTTTGGATACAATGTCCAAAGTCAACGAGTCGCAGAAAAACTTGGATTTACCCTTGAAGCTCGCATAAGAGACCGTAAAGATGCCCAAGGCAACCGCTGTGACAGTCTGATATATGGCTTGTTGAGGAGTGAGTGGGAGGTGATTTGATGCATCTTTTCATCATTGGTGCTCCGGCCTCAGGAAAAATGACGATTGGTCAAGAACTGTCTCGACTGACGGATTCTACCCTCTTTTATAACCATCAAGCCATCGATTTTGCACTAGAAATCTATCAGGACTACACAGAGGAAATGTGGGAGTTTATTCGAGGGATTACCTTTTCTTTCCTTGGAGCTAGCGCAAGAAATCAGCGATCAGTAATTTTAACTGACGTAATTGATTTTTCAAATCAGTACCAGCTGATGTATTTAAAGCAAATTCAGAATTTGTTAGATGATTATCATCAAGATATTCTTTTTGTTGAGTTGGAAACAAGTCTTGAAGAGCGCATACGTCGAAATCGAACGGAGAATCGATTAAAGCACAAACCCTTAAAACGACATATTGAGGTATCTGAAAGAGAAATTTTAGAGACCGCTGAAACACTTCAATTAAATTCTCAACATCAACCGAATGAGTTGCACCACTACTTTAAAATAAATAATACGAATTTGTCAGCAGAAGAAGCTGCTAAGCAAATTCAAAATAAAATGAACAAAATAGAGAAAGGACACACACATGTCTAAAGAACTTTCACCTAAATACAATCCAGCCGAGGTTGAGGCTGGTCGTTACCAAAAATGGCTTGACGCTGATGTTTTCAAGCCTTCAGGCGATCAAAAGGCTAAGCCTTATTCAATCGTGATTCCACCACCAAACGTAACTGGGAAACTCCACCTTGGTCACGCTTGGGACACAACTCTTCAAGATATCATCATCCGTCAAAAACGCATGCAAGGTTTTGATACGCTTTGGCTTCCAGGTATGGACCACGCGGGGATTGCGACTCAGGCTAAGGTTGAGGAGCGCTTGCGTGGAGAGGGCATTACACGTTATGACCTCGGTCGTGAAAAATTCCTCGATAAGGTCTGGGAATGGAAAGACGAATATGCCACTACTATCAAGGAACAATGGGGCAAGATGGGGCTCTCTGTAGACTACTCTCGCGAGCGTTTCACTCTTGATGAAGGTTTGTCAAAAGCCGTTCGCAAGGTCTTTGTGGACCTTTACAAGAAAGGCTGGATCTACCGTGGTGAGTTTATCATCAACTGGGACCCAGCAGCTCGCACAGCCCTTTCTGATATCGAGGTGATTCACAAGGATGTCGAAGGTGCCTTTTACCACATGAACTACATGCTGGAAGACGGCTCACGCGCCCTTGAAGTTGCGACAACTCGTCCTGAGACCATGTTTGGGGACGTTGCCGTTGCGGTCAATCCAGAAGACCCACGCTACAAGGACTTGATCGGTAAAAACGTCATCCTTCCAATCGCTAATAAATTGATCCCAATCGTTGGGGATGAGCACGCAGACCCTGAGTTTGGTACAGGTGTCGTGAAAATCACGCCTGCCCACGATCCAAATGACTTCTTGGTTGGTCAACGCCACAACTTGCCACAAATCAACGTGATGAACGACGACGGAACTATGAATGAGCTTGCCTTCGAGTTTGCAGGTATGGACCGTTTTGAAGCTCGTAAAGCAGTCGTTGCTAAGCTGGAAGAAATCGGTGCCCTCGTTAAAATCGAAAAACGTGTCCACAGTGTTGGTCACTCAGAGCGTACAGGTGTTGTGGTTGAGCCCCGCTTGTCTACTCAATGGTTTGTCAAGATGGACCAATTGGCTAAGAATGCCATTTCCAATCAAGACACAGACGACAAGGTAGAATTCTACCCACCTCGTTTCAATGATACCTTCCTCCAATGGATGGAAAATGTCCACGACTGGGTCATCTCTCGTCAGCTATGGTGGGGTCACCAAATCCCTGCTTGGTACAATGCCGAGGGTGAAATGTACGTTGGCGAAGAAGCTCCAGAAGGCGACGATTGGACTCAGGACGAAGACGTCTTGGATACTTGGTTCAGTTCTGCCCTTTGGCCATTCTCTACTATGGGCTGGCCTGATGTTGACTCAGAAGACTTCAAACGTTACTTCCCAACTTCAACCTTGGTAACAGGTTACGACATCATCTTCTTCTGGGTGTCTCGTATGATCTTCCAATCCTTGGAATTCACTGGCCGTCAGCCATTCCAAAACGTGCTTATCCACGGTCTTATCCGTGACGAGCAAGGACGCAAGATGTCTAAATCTCTCGGAAACGGGATTGACCCTATGGATGTCATCGAGAAGTATGGTGCCGATGCCCTTCGTTGGTTCCTTTCAAACGGTTCTGCACCAGGTCAAGACGTGCGCTTCTCTTATGAGAAAATGGATGCTTCATGGAACTTCATCAACAAGATCTGGAACATCTCTCGCTACATCCTCATGAACAATGAAGGTTTGACCCTTGAGCAAGCAACTGCCAATGTCGAAAAAGTTGTTAACAAGGAAGCTGGTAATGTCACTGACCGCTGGATTCTCCACAACCTCAATGAAACCATCGGAAAAGCAACTGCTAACTTTGACAAGTTTGAGTTTGGTGTCGCTGGTCACATCCTCTACAACTTCATCTGGGATGAGTTTGCGGACTGGTACGTTGAGTTGACTAAGGAAGTCCTTTATAGCGACAACGAAGAAGAGAAAGTCATCACACGTTCTGTTCTCCTTTACACTTTGGACAAGATCCTTCGTCTCCTCCACCCAATCATGCCATTCGTGACAGAGGAAATCTTTGGACAAATCTCAGAAGGCTCTATCGTTACAGCAGAATACCCAACTGTTAACCCAGCCTTTGAAGACCTTGCTGCTCACACTGGTGTGGAAAGCCTCAAAGACTTGATCCGTGCCGTTCGGAATGCGCGTGCGGAAGTAAACGTAGCTCCAAGCAAGCCAATCACCATCCTTGTTAAGACAAGCGATAGCGACTTGGAAGCCTTCTTTAACAGCAATGTCAACTACATCAAACGCTTCACAAATCCAGAACACTTGGAAATCGCTTCAACCATCCCTGCACCTGAACTCGCTATGTCAAGCGTCATCACAGGAGCAGAAATCTACCTGCCACTCGCTGACCTCCTCAATGTCGAAGAAGAACTCGCTCGTCTCGACAAGGAACTGGCTAAATGGCAAAAAGAACTGGATATGGTCGGTAAGAAGCTCTCTAACGAACGCTTCGTAGCCAATGCCAAACCAGAAGTCGTTCAAAAAGAACGCGACAAACAAGCCGACTACCAAGCTAAGTACGACGCGACAGTCGCACGTATTGATGAGATGAAGAAACTCGTGAAATAAATATAGAAACACGGTGATGAGCCGTGTTTTTTTGATATAATAAAATCAATATCTATTGATGGAGAAAGTGATGTCGAAACACCCGCATTATGAATTGTTAAATTTAATTGGTTACGGTCTTGCCAAGTTTGACAAGCTTTTTATAAAAGAATTTCAATGCTCTAGCAAGTCGGAGTTTTATCGTTATGTGGTTTCTCTAGGAATTGCTGAAACAACTGGAGTTGTAAAAAATAGAATGGATTTATTTGATCCTTATTTTGACAATAGTCGAAAAGGTTGGTGGCAGAAAGCTGAGGTTTACCGTTTTCGTAAAGATTTAATTGATATGATGTTTGGAAATGAAGATGTTCATAGTTATGCTGAAATCGTTAAAATGTTACTTGCGAGTGAAGGAAAGCGAACAGGCGTTACTACCATTGAAAAACCAATTATTCGAACTAAATTCAAACGTCTACAGGAAACGGGGATGGAGGCAGAGAATTATTTTATCCTTCATTTCGATAAAGAAGAAAAATTTCAAGGTGGACAGTTAACTGATGCCCGTCTTTATGGTGATGGCTATGATTTCCAAGTAGATGTTCATGAGCATTCCTACCTTGCCGAAGTTAAAGGGATTCGAAAACCTAAGGGTCGTATTCGTTTGACTGCCAACGAATTTGAAAAAGCAAAAGAGTTTCAATCAAATTTTATTTTATCTCTGGTTACCAACCTAGATGATATTCCAAAGTTAGTGCTAATCGATAATCCTTTAAAACATTTTGAGTTTAAAAAGAATATTATTAAAAATGAAATCATTGAATATAGAAGCTTAGAAGATTTGTATTAGTTCCCCCTTAACCTTTGACTATTCCGCAAAATTATCGTAAAATAAAGAGTAAATGATAAAATGAGGTCAGAGTCTGTTCGCTCTGGCGATAGTAGCATAAATGAGGAGAAACGCTTTGGAATTAGAAGTATTTGCTGGGCAAGAAAAAAGTGAACTATCTATGATTGAGGTAGCGCGTGCTATCTTGGAACTTCGTGGTCGCGATCATGAGATGCATTTTAGCGATCTTGTAAACGAAATTCAAAACTACCTTGGAACATCAAACAGCGATATCCGCGAAGCTTTGCCTTTGTTCTACACAGAGTTGAACTTTGACGGTAGCTTCATCTCACTTGGAGACAACAAATGGGGTCTTCGTTCATGGTATGGTGTGGACGAAATCGACGAAGAAATTATCGCTCTTGAAGAAAATGATGACGATGAAGTAGCACCAAAAGCTAAGAAAAAACGTGTCAATGCCTTCATGGATGGTGATTCAGATGCCATTGACTACAATGCGGATGACCCAGAAGACGAAGATGCATACGAAGCAGATCCAGCTCTTTCATACGATGATGAAAATCCAGATGATGAGAAAAATGAAGTGGAAGCTTACGATGCAGAAATCAACGAAATCGCTCCAGATGACTTGGGTGAAGACGTGGATCTCAATGAAGAAGACGACGAGTTTTCAGACGATGATTCTGAAAACGTCGAGGAATAAAAGTTAGCTATTGACAATTATCCTATTTTTAGGTATCATATTGTTCGGGCACCTCTTTTAGAGGTCGGGGCTCCCTAGTTCTTAGGGAGCTATTTTTGTTTTTTCAAGAAGTTATCTTCTTGTATTTTAGTTGTGAATCTGGTGCAGTCGTCCCAGATTATTCTTATTAGTAGGGTCTTGTTTTCTATGTCCCCTCGTAGTTAGCAAGACCTTGAGCATTTTAGAAAGAGGAATCTATGTCTACGAAATATATTTTTGTAACTGGTGGTGTGGTATCGTCTATTGGGAAAGGGATTGTAGCAGCGAGTCTGGGCCGTCTCTTGAAAAATCGTGGTCTCAAAGTAACCATTCAAAAGTTTGACCCTTATATCAATATTGATCCGGGAACTATGAGTCCTTACCAGCACGGGGAAGTTTTTGTGACAGATGATGGAGCTGAGACAGATTTGGACTTGGGTCACTATGAACGCTTCATCGATATCAATCTTAACAAATATTCCAACGTGACAACTGGGAAAATTTACAGTGAAGTTCTTCGTAAAGAACGCCGTGGAGAATACCTTGGGGCAACTGTTCAGGTTATTCCTCATATCACAGATGCTTTGAAAGAAAAAATCAAGCGTGCCGCTCTAACGACCGACTCTGATGTCATTATCACAGAGGTTGGTGGAACAGTAGGAGATATCGAGTCCTTGCCATTCTTAGAGGCCCTTCGTCAGATGAAGGCAGATGTGGGTGCGGATAACGTCATGTATATCCATACAACCTTGCTTCCTTACCTCAAGGCTGCTGGTGAAATGAAGACCAAACCAACCCAACACTCTGTAAAAGAATTGCGTGGATTGGGAATCCAGCCAAATATGTTGGTTATTCGTACAGAAGAGCCAGCTGGTCAAGGAATCAAAAACAAACTGGCCCAGTTCTGTGATGTGGCACCAGAAGCCGTTATCGAGTCGTTGGATGTTGAACATCTTTACCAAATTCCATTGAACTTGCAGGCACAAGGTATGGACCAAATTGTCTGTGACCATTTGAAATTAGATGCACCAGTAGCGGATATGACAGAATGGTCAGCCATGGTGGACAAGGTCATGAACCTTAAGAAACAGGTCAAGATTTCCCTTGTTGGTAAGTATGTTGAGTTGCAAGATGCCTACATCTCAGTGGTCGAAGCCTTGAAACACTCTGGTTATGCCAACGATGCAGAAGTTAAAATCAATTGGGTCAATGCCAATGATGTGACAGCAGAGAATGTGGCGGAACTCTTGTCTGATGCGGACGGAATCATCGTACCAGGAGGTTTTGGTCAACGTGGTACGGAAGGGAAAATCCAAGCCATTCGCTATGCACGTGAAAATGATGTTCCAATGTTAGGTGTCTGCTTGGGAATGCAGTTGACATGTATCGAGTTTGCTCGTAACGTTTTAGGCCTTGAAGGTGCCAATTCTGCAGAGCTTGCACCAGAAACAAAATACCCTATCATTGATATCATGCGTGATCAGATTGACGTTGAGGATATGGGGGGAACCCTTCGCTTGGGACTTTATCCGTCTAAGTTGAAACGAGGTTCTAAGGCAGCGGCTGCTTATCACAATCAAGAAGTAGTGCAACGCCGTCACCGTCACCGTTATGAGTTTAACAACGCCTTCCGTGAGCAATTTGAGGCAGCAGGCTTTGTCTTTTCAGGAGTTTCTCCAGACAATCGTTTGGTCGAAATCGTGGAAATTCCTGAAAATAAATTCTTTGTAGCGTGTCAGTATCACCCTGAACTGTCAAGCCGTCCAAATCGCCCAGAAGAACTCTACACTGCTTTTGTGACTGCAGCAGTTGAGAACAGCAATTAGTTAAATCAGAACCTTTGAGAAGAATCTCAGAGGTTTTTTGCTTGTATATTTAGGATATGAGTTGCAAAATAAAAACATAGTGATATAATTAACATAAAAAATCCTAAGGAGGATCTACGATGAAAAAAATCACATTATTTGGTTTGTCTCTAGCTGGTCTAGCTTTACTGGCTTTTCCACATTCAGGGCAGGCATTTGAGCTTAAAGAAGAATGGGTTGTTAAGTGTGGAGTACAGTATCAAGATGGCAAGATTCTTCGGTTTAACAATGGTCATGAAGTGGATATCAAAGTCTTGGATTTGCCAAAAACCGAGAAAATCGAGTGGACAGTTAGTCTCAATGGTCAAGATCAGACAGTCAATTTTCTAGGCCAAGAAAAGGACAAGTCTATGATGGGCGTAGAGGGGCGTTACCTGAATTTCTATGTTCCATATGGCTATAGAGGAGATATCAAGGTAGAAGCCAAGAGCGGAAATGAAGTAAAGACCTGGTCAACGAAAGTTGTGGATGACATCCATAATGATAGTGGAAAGAGAGGTTACTATCGTATTGAAGAATCAAATGATCAATACACTTACCTCGATGCTAAATGGGATTATCAAACCAAGACTTACACTGCTACTTTACCAGAGACTGTCAATGGTCAAAAAGTCTTTGCTTGGGCAGACTATGGCAATGGCGAGTTGAAACTTGAAAAACTAAAATCTATCAGTCATTCCTACAAGGGGGGAGGAGCCTTCCGAGAACTTTATCCGATTGTAAAAGCAGAAAGCTGGCTAAAATCAAATCAAAACTGGTACTATCAACAACAAGGCCAATTAGTGCAGAACGCTTGGGTTAAGGACAAGGGAACTTGGTACTTTATGAATGATAAAGGAGTCATGTTCAATCAAACTTGGCTCTATCAAGGTGGTAACTGGTATGCCTTTAAATCATCAGGAGCCATGATTGCTAGTGACTGGTTTTACGACCAAGGCAAGTGGTACTATTTATCAACTTCAGGAGCTATGAAAGCAAGCGCTTGGATTTATGACAAGGGAGAATGGTATTATGTAAGTTCTTCTGGTGCCATGATTGCGAATGGTTGGGTCAAAGATAATGGCAAGTGGTACTATCTAGCTTCATCAGGTAAGATGCTTCGCAATACCTACACACCTGATGGTTACTACGTTGGCAACTCAGGTGCCTGGCAATAAGAATAATACTCTTCGAAAATCTCTTCAAACCACGTCAGCTTCATCCACAACCTCAAAACAGTGTTTTGAGCTGACTTCGTCAGTTCTATCTACAACCTCAAAGCAGTGCTTTGAGCAACCTGCGGCTAGCTTCCTAGTTTGCTCTTTGATTTTCATTGAGTATAAGAAGTCCTTTTCCTTAAAGGAAGAGGCTTTTTACTTGCTTTTCTGTTGCTTCCTCATTTGTCCTAAAGCTTTTTTTGTGTTAAAATGAATGGTATGAAAGCTAAAAAAATGTGGATGGCAGGCTTGGCTCTGCTTGGTATTGGGAGCCTTGCCCTTGCTACGAAAAAAGTTGCAGATGACCGTAAGCTCATGGAGACTCAGGAAGAGTTGACAGAGATTGTGCGAGACCATTTTTCCGACATGGGGGAAATTGCGACCCTCTATGTTCAAGTTTATGAAAGTAGTCTAGAAAGACTTGTCGGAGGGGTTGTTTTTGAGGATGGCCGTCATTATACCTTTGTCTATGAAAATGAAGACCTAGTCTATGAGGAGGAAGTCTTATGATACAACCAGCAAGTTTAGAAGAATTAGCATCTTTAGTGGAAAAAGATGGCAAGAAGGTCTTTCTTTTTGTAGCAGACTGGTGTGGCGATTGTCGTTATATCTATCCTGCCTTGCCTGAAATTGAGGAGACCAATCCAGAGTTCACCTTTATTCGAGTGGACCGAGACCAGTACATGGATCTAGCTAAACTCTGGGATGTTTACGGAATTCCTAGCCTTGTTGTTCTAGAAAAGGACAAGGAAATCGGTCGTTTTGTTAATCGCGACCGTAAAAGCAAGAAACAAATCAATCAATTTTTAGCAGGACTGAAATAGGAGAAAAAGGAAACAATGATTTTTACATATAACAAAGAACATGTCGGTGATGTCCTTATGGTCATCGTGAAAAACAGTGGAGATGCCAAACTGGACGTGGAGCGCAAAGGCAAGGTAGCTCGTGTTTTCCTCAAAGATAATGGAGAAACAGTAGCTTGGAATATTTTCGAAGTTTCGAGTTTATTTGAAATTGCAGAGCGCGGTCAAGTCTTTTTATCAGATGAGCAAGTCGCTCGTTTGAACCAAGAATTGCAGGCGGAAGGTTTTACAGAAGAAATTATCAATGATAAAGAGCCTAAGTTTGTTGTCGGTGAAATTGTCGAGATGGTAGCCCATCCTGATAGTGACCACCTCAATATCTGCCAAGTAGCGGTTGCGAGTGATAAGACAGTGCAAATCGTTGCAGGTGCTCCTAATGCGCGTGTCGGCTTGAAAACCATTGTCGCTCTTCCAGGTGCCATGATGCCAAAAGGTAACCTCATTTTCCCAGGCGAACTTCGTGGTGAAAAGAGTCTTGGTATGATGTGCAGCCCTCGTGAATTGCACCTCCCAAATGCTCCGCAAAAACGTGGTGTTATTGAGTTATCAGAAGACCAAGTTGTCGGAACCCCATTTGATCCAGCTAAACACTGGACTGCCTAAGATGTTGTTAGTATCTGATACACCAGATAGAAGGAAATAAGATGGCAAAAAATGTAGTGATTACAGGAGCGACATCAGGAATCGGTGAAGCGATTGCGCGTGCTTATCTGGAGCAGGGTGAGAATGTTGTTCTAACCGGACGACGGACAGACAGACTAGAAGCCCTCAAGTCGGAGTTTTCAGTAGCCTTTCCAAATCAAACAATTTGGACCTTTCTACTGAATGTGACGGATATGGACATGGTAAAGACGGTCTGCTCCGATATTCTAGAAACGATAGGGAAGATTGATATCTTGGTCAACAACGCCGGGCTGGCTCTAGGTTTAGCACCTTATCAGGACTATGAAGAGATGGATATGTTGACTATGCTGGATACCAATGTTAAGGGTTTGATGGCAGTCACTCGCTGTTTCTTGCCAGCAATGGTAAAAGCCAATCAAG
>ERZ773044.627-NODE-627-length-14825-cov-110.364_pt1 | contig 14825 bp, 14 predicted proteins | sample MGYA00511897_ERZ773044 | MGnify/ENA primary metagenome ERZ773044 (study PRJEB29015, sample SAMEA2738116) | human oral metagenome | biome: human oral; feature: human-associated habitat; material: saliva | place: China | collected 2170 ...
GCCCCTGGCCTCCCACGCCGCCGGGCTCGTCGCCGAGAACCGGCAGCGCCCCGACGTCCTCCTTGCTCCGGTCCTGGGGGAGGGGCGCGTGCGGATCACCCTCACCCGGGTCCTGCCCGCCGTCGTCGGCCCGCTGGCACGCCACGCGGCACTGAGGCTCCCCGGCAAGGCCCTGGCCCTGGCCGCCCTGGGATTCCTCGGCCTGGGCGCCCAGAGCCCCGCACCGGAGTGGGGACTGGTCCTGTCCGACGCGCTGCCCTACATCGAACGGGCCCCCTGGGCCGTGGCCACGCCCGCCGCCGCCCTCGTGATCCTGTCGATCACATCGGTCGCCACCTCCCGTAGCATGCGGCGCTGAGACCGCAGGGACCGCTGGAGCCGCTGAGACGTTGAGGGCCCGGTGGCAGCGGCCTGGCTCCGGCCCGGCCCAGGCCGGGCGCAAGGGGGCTGCGCCGTCGGACACAGACAACGAGGCGGGCGCCAACCGCGCGATGGGTTGGTGCCCGCCTCATCAGCGAACCGGGACCTCAGCCCTCCAGGGCGTGGAGGCGGTCGATCGGGGTGGAGACGGCCTCGCGGGCGCGCACCACGGCCTCCTCATCGGGGGCGTCGTAGAAGCACAGGCACTTGACCGTGTCCTCACGCACGTAGGTGCGCAGGAAGCTCACCTCCGGCACCTGGGCGTACTTGGGGGAGTTGGCCTTCTTGCGCGCCAGGTAGGTCTCCATGGAGATCTCCTCGGGGATGTCCCACTCCACGAGGTAGTCGGCCTTGCGGGCCAGGGCGCGCACGTCCTCCAGCTCGGCGCCCACGAGGCGGACCTCGTCGGGGCCGGTGACCTCGGCGTCGGCCGCAGCGGACCGGACGGCCTCGGTCAGGGCGGCGACGTCGTCGGAGCCGAGTTCGACGATGGTGAAGATGCGCTCGTGACTGGCGGTGACCTGTGACTCCAGGACGGAGGCGCCGGCGGCCTCAACAGCCTGGGAGACCTGCGCGATGAGGGCCTCGGCGGCCTCGCGCGACGGGGTGGTGGGGACGAGCTCGAAGAGCTGGAGCGACATGGCGGCTCCTTTCCGTAGGGTGTGCATACCAACCTTGCGGTCCAGCCGAATTATTCCCGCCGGCTCCGGTGAACTGATGACCTGCTCGCTCTGCGGACACATCGTATGGCGCAGCATCGTGAGACCCGATGAGGAGGTTGGGAGCATGACGTATGTATTAGGCGGCGACGTGAATCCCGAGAGTTCCACCGAGGGCGTGAGCGATACGTGCGAGCATGACGCCACCGGGCGCTTGAGCACCGTTTTCAATCGCAGAGATGACGGACTGACGTGTTCCTGCGCGTCGGGCCAGTTCTGTCTGGGAGATTCCTGCGGCCGCACGTGCGTTGTAAACCAGTTCGGCAAGTTGGAGGCGGGCCTCGGTCTCGATGGCGGCCCGGTTGTACTCGGCTCGCTCGGCCTCGGTCATGGCGGCCAGCGACTCCTGCCTGATCTGCTCCCACGAGGTGGTGACGGTGGAGCTGTTTGTGGCGGTGCTCATGATCTTCTCCCGTTCTTCTCTTCAGCGTGCCGACTGGCCTCGTGAGCGGCTTGCGCTCGTCTGGCGCGCAGGACCTCGGTTCGCTCGTTCTGACGTTGCTTGCGGAACGTCGTGAGAGTGACGACTCGGCGGTCTGGGTCGAACACGTACGTGATGCGGCGGTTGACGTTCTCGCAGGAGAACCGCAGTTCATGTAACCCGTTACCGAGTGGTCGGGAGTGTGGCATGCGGAGCATATTGCCCTGCAGGGCAAGCCGTTCGAGGACCCGGTCTGTCGAGGCCTTGCCGGTGGGAGTCAGTCCCGCATACCAGATGCGCACCTCCTCGGAGAACTCAATCGACCACTTCACACTCACGCCATGACTATATCATCAAGATGATATCCTCTCTAGAGGATGTCTGTTCTGGCGGTGACACCTGCCTCGGAGATGTCGGGGCATCGCGATCAGCGCGCGCCACCACCGGCTTGAGCCGGGCGGCGCCTGGCCCGTTACGCTGTCACTCGTGAATGAGCTCGACAGCGTCAGCAGCAACGGAACCCCGGCCTGGGACAGCGCCCGCTACCTGCGGGAGATCCTCAAGGCCCCCGTCTACGAGGCGGCCGAGCACACGCCCCTGCAGGAGATGCCGGCCCTGTCGGCCCGCCTGGGCAACACCGTCGAGGTCAAGCGCGAGGATCTCCAGACCGTCCACTCCTTCAAGATCCGCGGCGCCTACAACGCCATGCGCTCCCTGAGTCCGGCCGAGCGCGAGCGCGGCGTCGTCACCGCCTCGGCCGGCAACCACGCCCAGGGCGTGGCCCGCTCCGCCGCCCTGCTGGGGATGAGCGCCATCATCGTCATGCCCACCGTCACCCCTCAGATCAAGGTCGACGCCGTTCGCGCCCTGGGCGGCGAGGTCCGCCTCCACGGGGACAACTTCGACGCCGCCAAGGCCGAGGCCACCCGCCTGGCCGAGGCTGAGGGCCTGTCCTACATCGCCCCCTTCGACGACCCCCGCGTCATCGCCGGCCAGGGCACCATCGGCCTGGAGCTCATCCAGCAGGACGCCCACCTCGACCGCGTCTTCGTACCCGTGGGAGGCGGCGGGCTGGCCGCCGGCGTCGCCGTCCTCATCAAGCAGCTCATGCCCGGGATCAAGGTCATCGGCGTCGAGCACGAGGAGTCGGCCTGCCTCAAGGCCGCCCTGCTGGGCGGGGAGCCCATCACCCTGCACCACGTGGGCCTGTTCGCCGAAGGGGTGGCCGTGCGCCGCATCGGCGAGGAGACCTTCCGCATGTGCCGGGCCCTGCTCGATGACGTTGTCACCGTCTCCTCCGACGAGACCTCCGCCGCCGTGCGCGACATCTTCGACGACGTGCGCGCCATCTCCGAGCCCTCCGGCGCCCTGGCCCTGGCGGGGCTCAAGCGCTACGTCGCCGAGCACCACCTGTCCGGCGAGCGCCTCGCTTTCATCCTGTCCGGCGCCAACCTCAACTTCCACCAGCTGCGCTACATCTCCGAGCGCAGCGAGATCGGTGAGCAGCGCGAGGCCATCCTCGGGGTCACCATCCCCGAGGAGCAGGGCTCCTTCCTGCGCTTCGCCTCGGTCCTGGGAGCCCGTTCGGTCACCGAGTTCAACTACCGGCTCTCCGCGGCTCGTGCCGAGGCCGACCCCGCCCGCATCTTCGTGGGCGTGCGCATCGCCCGGCGCCAGGAGCGCGCCGAGATCGTGGCGGACCTGGAGGAGGCCGGCTACGACGTCATCGACCTCACCGACGACGAGCTCGCCAAGGTCCACGTGCGCTCCATGATCGGCGGGCGCGCCACCCCCGGCGTGCCCGAGCGCCTCTTCTCCTTCCTCTTCCCCGAGTCCCCCGGGGCTCTGGCCCACTTCCTTCAGGTGCTGGGGACCCGCTGGAACATCACCCTGTTCCACTACCGCACCGATGGTGCCGACTACGGCCGCATCCTGTGCGCCTTCGCGGCCGGTCCCGACGACGTCGAGCTGACCGAGCACATGGACCGCCTCGGCTACTCCTACAACGAGGAGACCGCCGACCCCGCCTTCCGCTTCTTCCTGGCCCGATAGTCCGTGACGAGTTCGCGGCTCCATCCGCCCTCGCCGAAAAGGCGAGCACGGGGGCGTTGTGGCCGGTATCATGCAATAAGGGGGAGTTCGTTCTGTCGAAACTCCCATAAGGTTGTTGGTAAATCAATTGTCGCGGCCGGGTGCGCCATCGGAGTCTTCGCCTGACGCTGACACCCCGCCCCGGCTCATCTCGACCAGGAGAGAAACATGACCCGTCTTGCCGTCGTCGTCGGTTCCGTCCGCCCCAACCGCGTGGGTGGCACCATCGCCCAGTGGGTGGTCGACCAGGCCAACGAGATCGAGGGCGTTGAGGCCGAGATCGTCGACATCGCCTCCTTCAACCTGCCCCTGTTCGCCGAGGAGATCCCCCCGCGCATGGCCGTTCCCAGCGACCCGGCCGGCGCCGCCTTCGATGAGGCCCTGAAGTCCTTCGACGCGCTGATCTTCGTCACCCCCGAGTACAACTTCTCTATCCCCGGCGCGCTGAAGAACGCCATCGACTTCCTCCAGCCCGGAGCCGTGGCCAACAAGGGCGTGGGCGTGGTCGGCTACTCCTACAGCGTCGGCATCCGCGCCGTCAGCCACCTCCAGCAGATCCTCCAGGGCATGGGCGCCACCGTTGTGGCCTCCAACGTGTTCCTGTCGCTCAACACCGACTTCGCCGACGGCGTCTTCTCGCCGGCCTCCTTCCACGACGCCGAGGTCCCGGCCATGGTGCGCGACGTCGTCGCCCACTCCGACGCCCTGGCCTCCCTGCGCTGAGGACTCCGAGCTCGACCGTTCGGCTGAGCCGGAGGACGCCAGTCCATCGCGTCGCCGTCGGCGGCACCTGCGGGTGCCCCGGCGGCGACGTCGTTCGTGCCAGGGGTGCCGGGACGTGTTTCGGTGGGTGGGTAGGGTTTCCCCCATGACTGAGCGCAGCGAGCGAGACGGTTCCCGCCGGGACGACAGGGGCGGATACGGCGACCGCGGCTACCGGGGAGGCTCCGGCGGTGGCGACCGAGGCTACCGCGGCTACCGAGGTAGCTCGGGAGGCGGCCGCGGAGGAGACCGAGGCTACCGGGGAGGCTCCGGCAGCGGCCGAGGCTACCGGGATGGCGAGCGCGGCCGCTCGCGCCGCGTCTACGACGACGAGCCCCGCGACGGCCTCCTGGCGGACCTCGTCGGCCACCTCCACGCCCTGGACGGACGCTCCTACGCCGCCTACAAGGCGATCGTCGGACGCTACCGGGCGCCCGCCGGCTGGTTCCTGCACGTCGACCGCGTCCAGTCCGACCCCTACGCCCCGCCCACGCGCATCCACGTGGACGTGCCCACCGACCTGCACGGCCTGGAGCTGCTCGATGAGGCCGACCTGCTGGCCGATGCAGACCGCCGCCTGGCCGTGGGCGACTTCCTCACCCGCGAGCTGCACGCGGGCTTCCGCGGCACGGCACTGTCCATCGCCTCCCCGGGCCAGGAGATCCTGCAGCGCTCCAGCATCATCCTGCGCCCCGACGAGAAGGAGAAGGGGGCCGGCTGGACCCTGGAGATCCGCGCCCGCCTGGCCCTGCCCGCCCAGGGCCGCTCCATCCAGGGCCACGAGGCCTCCCGGATCGTGGGGCGCGACCTCGTGCGCGAGCTGGAGGAGGCCATGGACCTCACCGGCGAGCGGGGCGACCGGCTCGTGCGCCACGTCGCCACCCTCGAGGACCACCGGGCCCTGACCGCGACAGTGGCCCGCAACGGCTGGGTGGCCTTCCTCGCCGACGGCTCCGTGCTGCCGCGCCGCTCCGGGGTGAGCGACGATCCCCTGGACGGCGGCGTCCCCCTCCAGGCCCCCGACTCCATGGCCGCCACGGTGGAGCTCCCGCACGCCGGGACGGTGCGCGGCACCGTCGTCGAGGCGGGCGTCAACGTCATCGTCGGAGGCGGCTACCACGGCAAGTCTACGCTGCTGAGCGCCATCGAGCGCGGCGTCTACCCGCACGTGCCCGGGGACGGGCGCGAGCTCGTCGCCACGGTCCCCGACGCCGTCAAGGTGCGGGCTGCCGACGGGCGCGCCGTGACCGGCGTCGACCTGACCCCCTTCATCTCCCACCTGCCGGCCGGGCGCGACACCGCCTCCTTCACCACCCGCAACGCCTCGGGATCCACCTCCCAGGCCGCCTCCATCATCGAGGCCGTCGAGGCCGGCGCCACGACGCTGCTGCTGGACGAGGACACCTCCGCCACGAACCTGCTCATCCGCGACTCGCGTATGCGCGCGCTCGTGGCCGCCGAGCGCGAGCCCATCACGCCCCTGGTGGACCGCATCACCGCGCTGTTCCGCCGGCGGGGCGTCTCCACGGTCATGGTCATGGGCGGCTCCGGGGACTACCTGGACGTGGCCGACCGGGTCCTGCTCATGGACGCCTACCACCTGCGCGACGTCACCGAGCAGGCCCGCCGCGTCGTCGCCGACCAGCCCCGGCCCCTGACCAGCCTGGAGGACTTCGACGAGCCGCGCCAGCGCGTCCCCGAGCCCGCCCCGCCGCGCACCCGCCGGGGACCGGTGCGCACCCGTGCCCACAGCACCTCCACCCTCGTCCTGGACCGGGAGGACATCGACATCTCCGACGTCGGCGGCGTCACCGACCCGGGTCAGGCCGAGGCCATCGCCTACGCCCTGCGCGCCCTGCTGGAGCAGCGCTTCGACGGGGTCTCCCCACTGCGCGAGTGCCTGGACGACCTCGAGGCCCTGCTTGATGAGGAGGGCCTGGACGCCCTGACCGACGAGCGCGAGCGACCCGCCTTCCTCGTACGCCCCCGCATGGTCGACGTCGCCGCGGCCGTCAGCCGCTACCGCAGGCTGGAACTGGCCGGTCGGACGGACGAGGACTGACGAGGCGAGCCCCAACTGCCTCCCTCCCACACAGTTCGACCGAATCTTCAGAATCGACCCGGCTCCGAGGGTGGGGTCTGGTGGTGGATGCACCACTCGTGAGAGGGGTGCATCCACCACCAGACCCCACCGTCAATTCTGAAGTTATTGTTGGTGAGGAGCAGGCTGGCAGGGGCTGCGTGGTTCGCGCTAAGCGGCTGAGCCGGCTCGGTACTCGGCGCGGTACTCGCTGGTGCGGGTGTGGATGAGGCGGGGGATGGAGATGGTCTTGTCGAAGCTGCCGTCGCGGTAGCCGGCCTGGAGGTTGAACAGCACCATGAGCCGCAGCGCCATGGGGTTGCTCGTGCGAGCCACGCGCCGCAGCGTCGAGACGGGCATCTTGCGCAGGATGCCCGCGATCTTGCCGGCGTCACGCCAGTTGGCACGCACCGCCGGAACGTTGAGACGGTTGAGGGCCTCGACCTCGCGCAGGAAGAAGTCGGCGCCCTCTCTCTCGGCCGCGCGCCACCAGCCGGCCCGGTAGGTGGCCTCGAGCTGCTCGACGGCGTCGCACAGGGCGTCGTAGTCGACGCCGACGACCTCGGTGCGCAGCTCCTCGGCCCGGATCCGCTCCAGGGTGGCGTGCGCCAGCGGCAGGATGGCGCGGGCGACGTCGTCGACGGCGTTGTTGCGGGTGAGGCGGTCAGCTTCCGGCAGGGGCTTGCCATCGCGGGGCAGGTGCGCGTCGACCTCCTCCAGGTGCGCGACGGAGGTGCGCAGGTTGCCGGTGAGGCGGGCAGTGGAGCGCGGGACCCCCATGGCAATGAGCAGCTCGGTTGCGGCGCGCCACTGGAAGTCTGTGTCCTCAGACCAGTGGGCCTCCGGCTCCGCCCCCGCCGGAGATCGGTCCAACGGGGTACGAGTCTGCTGGCTGCTCATAGGGGTTGAGCCTCCTGTGGTGCGCAGGGAAACAGGTCAGGAAGTCGCGGGCGCTCGCAGGTGGGAGTGCTGGCCAGCGGCCGGGGGACAGCATCTCAAGACAACGTGTGAGAACGCTGGTGATTGACCCGTCAATGGCTGAGGTCGTGCCCTCAGGCCGGGGCGTCTTCGGGGGCCAGGATGTCGGTCTGGGCGGGAAGGTCGGTGATGCCGACCGGGCAGGTCACGCCGTTGGGGCCGTGGTTGCAGTAGCCGCTGGGGTTCTTGTGCAGATAGGCCTGGTGGTAGTCCTCGGCCAGGTAGTAGGGGCCGCCGAACTGAGCCGGCGCGTCCGCGGCGTCCTCGATGGTGGTGACGCAGGTGCCCAGGCCCAGGCGAGTCAACTCGCCCTGGAATGCCTCGCGGATCCGCACAGCCGCCTCGCGCTGGGCCGGCGTCGTCGTCCACACCGCCGAGCGGTACTGGGTGCCGACGTCGTTGCCGTGGCGATTCAGGTGCGTGGAGTCGTGGTTCTCCCAGAAAGTCCGCAGCAGGGTTTCCCCGCCCTCGCCGCACACGGCGGGGTCGTAGACGACTCGTACCGTCTCGGCGTGACCGGTCGCCCCGGTGCACACCTCCTGGTACGTGGGGTTGGGCGTCTGACCGCCCATGTAGCCCACCGACGTCGAGACGACGCCGTCCTGGCGCCACAGGATCCGCTCCACGCCCCAGAAGCAGCCGGCCGCCAGGTAGATGATCCGACTGCCCTCGGGCCACGGCCCGTCCAAGGGAGTCTCCAGCACCGGGTGGTCTCCGGGGGAGGGCAGGACCGGCGTCTCGCGGCCGGTCGGCGCCGATCCGCTGAGCGAGTGACGAAGGGCGTTGAACATAAGGACACGGTACTGCGGCCGGCGCCTATTCCCTCCCGCGCTTCACTGACCGCGAGGAGCGGCCGGGGTGGAGGCGCGAGTGCGGGTGTCGGTCAGGTGCTCGGTGAGGACTCCGGCCCGGAGCTGTTCAGCCCCAGCTGGGTGAAGGCCCTCTCGCGCCAGTCGAGGAAGTTCTGGAACCCGCCGGTGAGTAGCGCCTGAAGCTCCTCACCGCTGTTGATGGCTACGATGTCCTGCTCCTGATCCTCGGCGCTCATATCTTGCGTGATGGCTCGCAGATTCTCGGCCGTGTGGTTCCCGTGCGGGACGATGAAGCTGGGGCCTCCCTGAGGGTTGACGATCATGAAGCCCGCCGAGATGCACAGATCAAAGATGAAGTCGCACTCACCGGCAGTGAGGTGGGCGTGCCCGGTCCCCGCCGTCATCGCCTCATCCTCCTCGAGCACATTGGAGAAGTGGAAGTCCTGGAGCCCATCGACATCGATGTCGGTTCCGTCCTCGTTGAGCAGCGTCGCGGATGATGACCGGTCTGCGCTGGAGGGCGGGAAGACCTTCATGTGCATTCGACGCCGTCGCAAGAACTTTTGCACGCCGTCGCGATCCGGATCGACGAGTCGATCTCCGTTGATCTTGTACAGATAGAGAGAAAAGCCCATTAGATACATCCCGCCCGTGGCTGGAGTCCTCGTTTTTACAGAATGCGCGTCACTCGTACTTTAATGCGGCTTGCATTTCATGCCAGCTGTTGGCCACAACAATCTCAATCTCACCTCGGTCTGCGTCATCCCTTACCTCTTGCGGCAGTTGGTCGATCCGGTGATTCCCGTCTGGGATGACGAATAGTAGGGGTGCGTCCACGTGAACGAGGAGGAAGTTCGTCGAGACGCACAGGTCGTAGAGCAGTTCGCACTCGTCATCGCTGAGATGGGCGTGTGCAATGAAAGCGCTCAGCTCTGAGTCGTGAATGGAGGGGTCGGAGAGGATGAGATCTCGTGGGTAGCCGTCGGCGAATAATAGTACCGAACCGTCGGCGTTCACCAGGTGTGTCGTGTCGCTGGAGTGTGGGCTGCGCTGAAGACTTAATCCTCGGCGCTCAAGAAAGTTCCACAACCCCTGCTTGTTGCCTCCGATGCTGCGTCCGTCGCTGAATCTGTAGAAATACATTGCATAACCCATAGAATTCTCCTTGTGTCATCTCAGCATCTCAGGGGGTGGTTGTTTTCTTGGGTTCCTTAGGATCTGAGCCGGGCATTTCTCGCGGTGCCCGACGGAAATTCGGAGGGGCTGCGCGAAAAACGCCCGGCTCGGTGGAAGGGGAGCGGAAAAGAGGCTCAGACCCGCTCGACCTTGACGATCTCGGCCTGGATCTTCCGGCCGTTGGGGGCCTCGTAGGAGACGGTGTCGCCCGCGCGGTGCCCCATGAGGGCCTGCCCCAGCGGAGCGTCGGGGGAGAAGACCTTGACGCCGTCGGGCACGTCCTCGGTGATCTCCTGGCCGCCCAGGGCGAAGACCTGCTCCTTTCCGGCCACCTTCGCGGTGACGATGGTGCCGGCCGAGACCGAGCCGTCGTCGGCCGCCTCGCCGATCTGGGCGTTCTCCAGGGTCTCCTCGAGCTGGATGATGCGCGCCTCGTTGAGTCCCGCCTCCTCGCGGGCGGCGTGGTAGCCGGCGTTCTCCCGCAGGTCACCCTCCTGGCGGGCCGCCTCCACGCGCTGGGCGATCTCCTTGCGCTCGGTCGTCTTGCGGTGCTCGAGTTCGGCGGCCAGCCGGTCGTAGGCCTCCTGGGTGAGCCAGGTGCCCTGTGACTGCTCGGACATGGATCCTCCTTGGATGACTGGTGATGGTCGCTTGGCAGCCGGTCGGGTTGCCTGGCGACGACGACACCCGGTGGCTCCTCGCAGGGCCGACCGGGGTTGAAGCGCGAGTCTACGCCGCAGCCTGAGGGAATGCTGTGCGGTTGGCGAAAGGTGCTGGAATATTCTGGGGCTGCGGCCGGGCGCCGGGGTGGGCGAATCCGTGCCGGCCCGCCTGATCGACGTCGCCGCAGGGGTTGGGAGAGAGGTGGACAAAGCAACCGGCTCGACGGCGTGGCGGGCCGCCCACCGGTCCCAGCAGCCTCAGTGGCCGCCTCTCGGCCGGTCGGCCACCGCAGCCTGACGTCCCCGTTAGCGCAGAACCGCCAGGAAGCAGGCCACGCACTGGCAGGCCCACGCGGCCACGGTGCACACGTGGAAGATCTCGTGGAAGCCGAACCAGCGCGGCGATGGGTCGGGAGTCTTGCGGGCATAGACCACGGCGCCCAGCGTGTAGGTCACGCCGCCGGCCACCAGCAGCCACACGATCGCGGGGCCGCCCTCCCGCCAGAACTGCGGCAGGAACCAGATCGCCACCCAGCCCAGGATGATGTAGAGGGCAGTGGTGAACCAGCGCGGGGCGTGCATCCACAACAGGTTCGTGGCCGTGCCGATCGCGGCCCCCGCCCACACGATCCCCAGGACCAGGGTGGCCGTACGCGTCGGCAGCAGCGCCACCGACAGGGGAGTGTAGGTGCCGGCGATAAGCAGGTAGATGTTCGCGTGGTCGATCCGCCGCAGCGTGGCCGCGACCTTCGCGGGCCAGTGCCCGGTGCCGATGTGGTAGACGCCGGAGTTGGCGAACAGCAGCAGCGAGCACGTCAGGTAGACGGCGCAGGCCCACTTCAGGCCCGCTCCCGGCGCCAGCACCGTCAGCACGATGCAGGCCGCCAGGGCCAGCGGTGCGGTACCGGCGTGGATCCATCCGCGCAGCCTCGGCTTGACGGAGGCGATGACGCCCTTGGCGCTCATGGACGCGGAGCGGCGCGGGGCCTGCGACGTCGAGGGCGATGTCGGTGACATGGGTGTGGGCGTCCTTCTAGGTGGTGTGGGGTGGGAACGGGTCGATGCTGAACCTTACGACTCCGTAGGTTACGTGAGCGTAGGTTGTGGTGGTAGCAATCCGGACGGCGATGTGACGCGGCAGGCACGGTGGCGTACGGCGGCAGCTTCCACGGCCGCCGTTGCCAGCGCCAGTGCGGCCCGGCCGCCTGGCACGCCTCCGTTGTGCCCCGGCAACCCTGGGCGAACCTGATGGCCGGATTTGACCCGGCTGTTAACCGGCTCGTCCAGCGCAGGAGGGGCCTTGCACGATAGCGTTGGAGGTGGCCCCGAGCCGTCGGGCCCCGTCCCCCAGCAACCCCACCGAGGAGCCCCGAGGAAAACGGCATGGCAGGCGACAACCTCCTCTACGACATCTACGAGCGCCGGCTGGCTGCGCGCATCGACCCGGCCACGGTGCCCCACCACGTGGGTGTCATCCTCGATGGCAACCGCCGCTGGGCCAAGTCCATGGGCTTCGGGGCCGCGCAGGGCCACAAGCGCGGCGCGGACAAGATCGAGGAGTTCCTCGGGTGGGCCGAGCAGATGGGGGTCCAGGTCGTCACCCTATGGCTGCTGAGCACCGACAACCTCTCCCGCGACCCGGCCGAGCTCTCGCCCCTGCTGGACATCATCGCCCACGCCGTCGACGAGCTCGCAGAGACCGACCGCTGGAGCCTGCGCCTCGTGGGCGCCGTCGACCTCCTGCCCGAGCCACTGGCCGAGCGCCTGCGCACCGCCGTCGTCCGCTCCCGGCCGTCAAGCGCGGAGGCCTCTGGGTCGGACGGGCCGGCGGATGAGGCCGTCGAGACCGCAGAAGCCGAGGACCGGCGCATGCAGGTCAACATCGCCGTCGGCTACGGGGGCCGTCAGGAGATCGCCGACGCCGTGCGCGAGCTGCTGCGCGAGCGGGCCGCCGCAGGAGCGAGCCTGGAGGAGGTGGCCGCCTCGCTCAGCGAGGAGGACATCACCGAGCACCTCTACACCAAGGGCCAACCCGACCCCGACCTGGTCATCCGCACCTCGGGTGAGCAGCGGCTCTCCGGGTTCCTGCTGTGGCAGTCGGTGCACTCCGAGTACTACTTCTGCGAGGTCAACTGGCCGGCCTTCCGGCGCGTGGACTTCCTGCGGGCGCTGCGCGACTTCGCCAGCCGAGAGCGGCGCCTGGGTAGGTAGCCGGGCCGGCTGCCCTCCGCGCCGGGCGCGCTGCACCGAAACCGCGGAGGGAGCGTCTGAAGAAGCCGCAGCGCAGGTGACAATACGGGTGTGCCGAGCGGTGAATCCCACCCGTCCCGCAGCCCGAGCAGCAGTGCAGGCGCAGGTGGTGCGGGCAGTGCGGCGGCGGGAAGGGTCCCGGCGCCGCTGGTCTTCGTCGCCTCCGCCTTCTCCCAGTACCTCGGTGCGGACCTGGCCATCTCCCTGTTCTCGCTCATGCCGGCGACGTCGATACTGGTGGGAGCTGTGGTGCTGGGGTAGCTGCCCAGCGGCTGGAAGGTTGCCGGCCTCGTGCTGGCAACGGCTCCCAGAGTGCCGTTGAGGCACATAGGTCTCCCCCGAGAGCGGGTGCGCCCAGCCTGTGCGCACCCGCATGCCTCAGAACGTGTCAGTCCACGGGAGAGACGCGGATGAGGTTGCCATCAGGATCGGAAATCATGAAGGTTCGGCCAAAGACATCGTTGTGGGGTTCTTCAACAACTGTGACACCTTTTGCTACCCATTCCTTGTAGACGGCATCCACTGATTCCTTTGATGCTGGAATCATCAATCCAACCTCGCTGGTTCGTGAGGTGGCAGCGCCGATCGCATCCGCGGCTCCGCTCCACAACGAGAATAGTACGCCTGGGGCGATTTCAAAGGCCACGTAACGGGGAGTGGTCATAACGGGGTGGATGTCGAATAAGTCGCTGTAGAACTCGGTGGCTCGCTCGACGTCAGTGACGTAGATCAGGAACAGGTTTGGTGCAGGCATGGCGTGGTCTCCTTTCACGAATTTCTAGTAGGACTCGTCCGATACTGGAGATCAAACATGACGTCTCATGTCATATATGAGATGAGACATACGTGTTGGTTCGAAACAGTCGGCTGAGAGATGCTCTGGCAAGCGGGATCCTTGGTGCTTGCCGGGATCTAGGGCAGGATGGATCTCTGGTCCGGGCGCCGCCCGGCCTGGCTGGTGCCCCGGCCCCGGTGCTCGTCGACTCACCGACGCCTCGCGCCGTCGAGCCGCGTACGCCGGCACCTCACGCACCGACGCGCACGCTGCCAGCCACACGCGCCGGCGTGCCCGCGGTCCCAAACGACAGGATCCTCGTGGCCGCACACCGCACCTCCGCCTCACGCCGCTTCGCCTCCGGGAAGACCCCGACCGCGGGTGAGGCTACCTTCGCCGAGCTCGGCGTGGACTCAGACCTCGCCGCCGACCTCGACGCCCGCGGCTTCACCGCGCCCTTCCCCATCCAGGCCGCCACCCTGCCCGACACCCTCGCCGGGCGCGACGTGCTCGGCCGCGGCCGCACCGGCTCGGGAAAGACCCTGGCCTTCAGCCTGCCGCTGGTCCAGCGCCTGGCGCAGCAGGACAAGGCCCGCCCCGGCCACCCCATCGGCCTGGTCCTGGCCCCCACCCGCGAGCTCGCCCTCCAGATCGCCGAGGTCATCGAGCCCCTGGCTCGCGTCGTTGACATGGACGTCACCACCATCTTCGGCGGGGTCTCCGCCAAACCCCAGGAGAAGGCCCTCAAGGCAGGGGTCGACGTCGTCGTCGCCTGCCCCGGCCGGCTCCTGGACCTCATGGGGCAGGGACTCGTCAGCCTCGACGAGGTCGAGATCACCGTCCTGGACGAGGCCGACCACATGGCCGACCTCGGCTTCCTGCCCAACGTCCGCCGCATCCTGCGCGCCACCCCGCAGCGCGGCCAGCGCCTGCTGTTCTCCGCCACCCTGGACAACGGCGTGGACACCCTGGTCAAGGAGTTCCTCCACGACCCGCTGCAGCACTCCGTGGACCCCTCGACCTCGCCCGTGGACGCCATGACCCACCGCGTGTGGATGGTCGCGGACAAGACCGCCAAGGACGGCATCGTGCGGCGCCTGGCCTCCGGGCAGGGGCAGCGCATCCTGTTCACCCGCACCAAGCACCTCGCCCGGCGCCTGGCCCGCAAGCTCGTTCAGGCTGGGATCCCGGCGGTCGAGCTGCAGGGCAACATGAGCCAGAACGCCCGCGAGCGCGCCATGCGGGCCTTCTCCACGGGGCAGGTGCACGTCATGGTCGCCACCGACATCGCCGCCCGGGGCATCGACGTCTCAGGCGTCGAGCTCGTGGTCCACGTCGACCCGCCCGCCGAGCACAAGGCCTACCTGCACCGCTCGGGCCGCACCGCGCGCGCCGGGGCCGCCGGGAGCGTCATCACGCTGGTCCTGCCCGAGCAGAAGCACGATGTGCAGGTCCTGCTCAAGAAGGCGCGGATTCGCGCGGACATCGAGCGCATCCGGCCCGACGACGACGCTGTGTCCGCCCTCGTGGGGCAGGTCGCCGAGGCCGTCGCGCTGGAGGACATGCCCGAGGGTGTGGCCATCAAGGGTGGCAGCCCCAGCGGGCGGGCCTCCACCGGGCGTCCGGGCCACGGTCACGGGGAAGCGGCGCGCGGCCGGTCCGGCCTGGGCGGTCAGGGC
>ERZ773044.628-NODE-628-length-14819-cov-9.34543_pt1 | contig 14819 bp, 12 predicted proteins | sample MGYA00511897_ERZ773044 | MGnify/ENA primary metagenome ERZ773044 (study PRJEB29015, sample SAMEA2738116) | human oral metagenome | biome: human oral; feature: human-associated habitat; material: saliva | place: China | collected 2170 ...
CAGACCGGCGAAACTATCCAGATTCCCGCCGGTCACGGCGTGAAGCTGACCGCAGGCTCCAAGCTGAAGGCAGCAGTCGCTAAGAAGTAATTCTTGAGACTTTGAATCTGCAGAAGGCCCCCACCATCAGGTGGGGGCCTTCTTTGTGTGTAAAAGGGTGTTTTTCGGGGAGAACCTTGTGGGACACACAGAAAAATTTAAGAAATTTTATTCATAATCCATAAAAGCTATGCATGAGCTGAGCGAAAATACGCGAATTTCAAGGAGCTCTGGGAAAAATACTTATGCAGAGGGTGAGTGACACAGCTTAAACACAGCTAACTAAAGCTCAGTCTTAGACTCACACTTTAGGCTTATACCAACGGAACGGAGAACATCGCATCGACGAACGATGAAGAGTTCTTCGAACTGCCACCGACCATACACCCCATACACCCCGCACCCCGCGGGGCCTCGCAGAGGAGACCCCACATGGCACGACACAATCAGCATCGCACTGACAATCACCCCGCAGGCGCTCGCCGCGGCCTTCGAACCGGCGCGGCCGCCCTTTCCCTGGCCGCTATCGCCGCTCTCGGCCTGAGCGCATGCGGCACCCAGAACACCTCGAACACCACCACCGCAACTGCCACCGCAATGGCAAGCAACACGGCAGATGCCGCGGTCAATGCGGGCAGCGGTAAGGTGACCGTCAAGGCCAGCCCTACCGCCAGCCCTACCGCCAGCCCCACCGCATCCGCCGGTAGCACCCAGAGCGCCGGAACCGTGACCGTCACCGGTGCGGACGGCACCGGCGTTACCGCGGGAGCCGATGGAAGCATTACCGTCAACGGCGCTGACGGCACCGGTGTCACCGCAGATGCCAGCGGTAACGCTACCGTCAATGGCGGCTCGGGTAACTCCGGATCTTCCGCGAAGGCGGATGAGAAGGCGGGGGAGAGCGCATCCTCAAGGGGTAATAGCGGTAACTCTGGCACCACCGGCAACACCGCTACCGCCAGCGGGACCATCAGCGCGGCTAATGGTTACACCCTCATTGAGATTGAGAGCGATGGCGGTTGGAGCTACCACGCACCCAACGGCGACGTTATTGAGGTAAACGCTGACGGTTCCTGGGAGCGTGTTGGCCAGAACGGTACCGTTGAGGTGAAGGCGGATGGCTCGTGGGAGCAGACCGGCCAGGGTAACGTTGTTGAGGTGAATGCCGACGGCACCTGGAAGCAGACCGGCCAGGGTGCAATCCAGGCGCCCGTCGTTCCCGCCATGCCCGCTGGTGCCACCGTGAACCCCGTGCAGCCGGTCGTACCCCGCTCGTAAACCGCGAAATTTTTATGGCTCGACCCTCAGCTCACTGAGTAGGTCAAATCCCCAACTCTCGATAGAATCAAAATGGTTGGCTAACCGATAAACGTTCAAATATTCTTTACGAATATTGCGGAACATTCCCGAACACCCCACCCTGCCAGCCAGCTGTATTGAACAACCACTAGGAGAAAACAATGGCAATTACCCCCGCAGCGAAGAAGACCGCCGCCGTTCTGTCCATCGCCCTCGCAGGCGCACTGGGTCTGAGCGCATGTGGTTCGCAGTCCTCCTCGAACACCACCGCAAGCTCCTCGGCTACCGCATCGGCGCAGGCTACCTCCAGCTCCTCGGCTAAGGCATCCTCGGCAGCAACCACCTCTGCAGCTTCCGCTTCCGCTACTGCAGACGTGAAGGTTGACAAGGACGGCAACGTCACCGTCAAGGCTAACGACGGCGAAGGCAACTCCGCAGACGTGAAGGTCGGCGCAGACGGCAAGGCTTCCGTGAACGCTAAGGACTCCGCGGGCAACACCTCCAAGACCGAGGCTGGCGACAAGGGTAACGCTAAGGCAGAGTCCAAGGACTCTGCGGGTAACACCTCCGTGAGCGGTTCCGAGGTTTCCGAGGATGGCAGCTGGACCGTTCAGGACGACGCCACCAACACCCAGATTGCTGTGCAGGCTGACGGTTCCTGGAGCCGCCAGGATGCAGAGGGTCAGGTTTCCGTGCAGGCTGACGGTTCCTGGAGCATCCAGACCAACGCAGGCGTGCAGGCAACCGTGGACGCTTCCGGTGAGGTGACCTCCATCATGGGTGGCGAGAAGTCTCAGCTGCAGGCTCCGAAGGTTCCCACCAAGCCCGCTAAGGCTAAGGTTGATCCCGTCAAGCCCGCACAGCCCAAGTAAGCTGTAAAGAGCTGATAACGGCTAGCTCGCTCCCGGGCGTAACAGCCCGCCTGACTAGCGAAGACGCCCCCGTGCGCATCCGACCGTGATGCGTGCGGGGCGTTTTGCGTCTTCAAGCTGCACTGAGAAGACCAGTAGAGCTGAGAAGACCCGTAAGCGGGGGGGGGAGGGGGCACCGCAACATCTCAGAGCTTTCAGGTCGCGGTGCTAGCATGAAAGCGTACGCCGGGCATACCGGGGTACAGGTCAACCACACTACGCACTGCGCCGTTGCAGAGCGGCGCATACAGAAAAGAGAAACCACGGTGAAGAAGTCTATTGCTGTTCTGTCCCTGACCATTGCTGGCGCACTCGGCCTCGCAGCCTGCGGCGGCAACTCCGGCGGATCCAACTCTGGCTCCTCCGCATCGGCGAGTGCGTCCGCTTCCGCAACTGCCTCCGCACCCGCAAGCACCTCCGCAGCAGCAACCAGCAAGAGCACCACCTCCGCAGCAGCTGAAACCACCAAGGCAGAAACCAAGACCACCCAGGGCACCATCAGCACCCCCAGCGGTCTGCCCAGCGAAGCAACCGAAGCACTCAAGAAGGGCCAGGAATCCGCCGAGCAGGCAACCTCCGCAGGCTACACCGCCAGCAAGAAAGGCCTGGACGAGTTCAAGAACGAGGCCGGTGTGAAGAAGGCACAGACCAGCGACGGCACCGTCTACTACAGCGATAAACTCGCTGCTTTCGAATCCAAGGATGGCGCTATTGTCACCATCCAGGATAACGGTGTGTGGACCAGCATTGACTCCAACGGTGTAACCCTCGTCGTGAGCGAGGACGGCTCTTGGATTAAGACCAACCCCAAGGACAACCTCTACACCGTCGTCAAGGCAGACGGCACCGCATCCGTACTGAACACCAAGACCTTCGAGCAGGCAACCGACGTCTCCAGCATCGAGACCCCGAAGGCACCTGCCCGCATCGACGGCTTCAAGGGCACCGCTAAGACCCCGGTCAAGCCCACCAAGATTGGTGACCTCTCTGAGGTTGCAGGCGCCAAGTAAAAACTAGCTCCTGCCCCCGGGCCGAACAGCCCAACAGAACAGGGACACCAGCGCCCCGTGCGCATCCAAGACGATGTGCACGGGGTATTTTCGTATTTTCCGGATGCCCTCAGCGGGCCCGTGCGAGTGGGGAACGCCATCCGAAGCGCAGTATCTCAGTGAGTTTTCAGGTCTCGGTGTTAGCATGAGGACGTATCCCGGATACGCTGGTGTACACCACAGCCACGCTACGCATTGCGCCGTTGCAGAGCGGCGCATACAGAAAAGAGAAACTACGATGAAGAAGTCCATTGCTGTTCTGTCCCTGACCATCGCAGGAGCCCTCGGCCTCGTGGCCTGCGGCGGTTACAAAGTGTCCGCCCCCAGCGGTTCCGCAAGTGCGTCGGCATCTGCATCCGCGACCGCCTCTGCAAGCCCCTCGGCGGCCGCCCAGTCCTCCAGCCCCTCGGCGGCGGAAACCACCAAGGCTGCAGCTAAGAGCACCCAGACTTCCTCGGCAGATTCCTCCGGCGCCACGGAAGCATCCAAGGGCGCAGGGGATGACTCCCAGCAGTCGGACGAGACAAGCTACAGTGCTGCTAAGGAATTCGTGAAGAAATTCCAGGAGAAGCCTGGAGTGAAGAAGACCGAAAGCAGCGACGGAACCGCATACTACAACGATGAGGTTGCCTACGTCGAAGGCAAGGACGGCACCGTTATCGGCATCAAGAGCGACGGTGAGTGGACCAGCATGAGCTCCGATGGAGTCACCGTTTTCGTGGACAAGGATGGTTCTTGGGTTGTGGCCAACTCAAAGGATAACCTTTACATTGCCGTTAAGGCGGACGGCACCGGCGCCATCATGAACACCAAGACCCTCGAAGAAGGCACCGACGTGTCAGCCATCAAGACCCCGAAGACCCCCGGCCGTATCGATGGCTTCAACGGCACCCCTGTAACTCCCGTCAAGGCAACTAAAATCGGTAAGTTCTCCGAGGTCGTAGACTCCATGAAGAAGTAAACAGAAATAGCTTCCCGAATCTGGGATCCGATACCCCGCGCGTATCCGAACGTGATGCGTTCGGGGTATTTCTACGTTCAAGGGAAGAATGAGGGTCAGAATCTTCCCAGGTAACGGTGCTAATATATGGACGCGCCCAAAAACGGGTGTCACCAACCACATTTATACATAGCGTCGTGATGATGTCGCGACGCATGACGGAAAGAGAAATCCGCCGTGAAGAAGTCTATTGCTGTACTGTCTCTGAGCCTAGCAGGCCTGCTCGGCCTGGCCGCCTGTGGGTCCTCCCCGAAGAGCCCGGATAGCAGCCAGAGCGCATCCTCCAGCGCTTCTGCCTCCGCTACCGCCTCTGCAAGCGCGAATAGCTCGAGCTCCTCCAGCGCCTCCTCCGAATCCACTAGCTCCTCTAGCTCTTCCTCCGCTAAGGCTGAGTCGACTTCGAGCTCCTCCGCCAAGTCCTCCACCAAGGGATCAGAGACCCAGGCGAGCGGTTCGTCGGCTAATCCCGCCCTGCCCAATGGCGCCAGCGATAGCAGCTACGGCCCGAAGGTCTACGAGACCTACAAGGAGGCTGTCGAAGAGGCGAAGAAGGACCCGAGCGCCAAGAAGACTACGAACGCCGATGGCAACGTGTACACCGCCTCTGACGGAAGCATCGCTATTGTCGAGGCCAAGAACGGTAACTACATCGCCGTTCAGAACGACGGCAGCTGGCTACGCGTGACTCCCGAGGGCGAGGCCGTCACCGTGGATGCGAAGGGCTCCTGGGCCCTCTTCAAGACCAACGGTGAAGTGGCTCATGTTGATGAGAACGGCGCAACTTCCATCGTGAATATCAAGACCTTCGAGGTTTCGACTGACTACCAGTCCCTGGAGGTGCCCAAGACCCCGGCTCCGGTGGGAGATCTCCCCGCTCCGAAGACCCCCGTCACGCCGAGCAGCGTGGCAAAGAACTAGCAGCACCCATCGCCATAACCGGCGACTGACTAGACCCGTTCGCCCCGCACGTATCCCCGTGGATGCGTGCGGGGCGTTCTCGTACGCGCTCTCGGCTTCCGGTATTTTTCCCCGGTATTTCGGGTTTAGAGAGCGCCGCCGGAGCCCAGACTTTTCCCAGGGAACGGTGCTAGGATGATGCCGTGCCCCAGACAGGGCACGTCAGCTACACCCATACACGGCGTCGTGACCGGGTTACGACGCTTGACGGAAAGAGAATGTATCCGTGAAGAAGTCTATTGCTGTATTGTCTCTAAGCCTGGCAAGCCTGCTCGGCCTGGCCGCCTGCGCCCCCGCGGTGAAGGCCCCCGTAGCCTCCCGTGATTCCGCATCGGCAAGCGCCTCCGCCTCACCCTCTGCCTCGCCCTCCGCAGAGGACTCACAATCTGCCAGCGAATCCCCCTCCGCAAGTAGCGAGAGCTCTTCTACGCCCTCTTCGAGCGCCTCTGCCCGGGAGACTGCTAGCAGCGACTCAACAACGGATGTGGACAGGGCTGCCGAGTCGCGGAAGATCGCCATGGATCTCTACAAAGCGTACGCCCGTTCAGTCGCCGCCGCTGAGAGGGCCCGCACCGGCATCGTGAAGGGTGAAAACGCCGATGGTAAGACCTACACCTCAGAAAGGAACAAGGTCACTTTGGTTGCGGGGAAGGACAACGAGTACGTCATCCGCATCAAGGACGACGGTAGCTGGAGCCGTGCAAGGGCCAACGGCGAGGCGGAGCTAGTGAACCCCGACGGTTCCTGGGTCAGGATTAAGCCTGACGGCGAACGCATCGAGGTCAAGGGGAGCGGTACCGTCTATATTTACTACCACCAGGGCGATGTGCCCAAGGACCTCATTAACACCCTGGAAACCCCCAAGCTTCCCGCCCCCGTGGAAGGCGGCGTGGGCGTCCCCAAGGAACCTGTGAAGCCGACGAAGATCAGCTCGGTCACGAACTAAAATCCATAAGAAGCCTCACATATCGCGGCACCTCGGTCCGTGCGCATCCGTTTCCGATGCGCACGGACCGATTTATATCTGCCGGCGTCCTTTCAGGTCTGGGAAGGGGGACCCGGTAGCTCCCGATAGCTCTTACCAGGGTGGAATGTGACGGAATATGACGGGTCGTTAAGCCCCCAAGTCACAAAGCTCAACTCCCGGCGAACCACCCCAACCACGCTGGCATAATGGGGACAGCAAACCATCGCGCCCACACACGGCGCACCCAACAGGAGAGAGAACCCATGAGCGAGAACACCACCCGCACCGTACGCGTGCGTGCCAGCGAACTCGAAGGCCGAGCCTGGCTCAACACCGGCGACAAGAACCTCACCCTGCAGGATCTGCGCGGCAAAATCGTTATTCTAGACTTCTGGACCCTCTGCTGCATCAACTGCCTGCACGTGCTCGACGAACTGCGCCCCCTCGAAGAAGAATTCTCCGACGTGCTCGTCACCGTCGGCGTGCACAGCCCCAAATTTGAACACGAAGCCGACCCCGTAGCACTCGCCGCAGCCGTCGACCGCTACCACATCACCCACCCCGTACTCGACGACCCCGAACTGACCACCTGGCAGGCCTACACCGCCCGCGCATGGCCCACCCTCGTCGTCGTCGACCCCGAAGGCTACATCGTCGCCCACCTCTCCGGCGAAGGCCACGTGCAGGGCCTCACCTCCCTCGTACGCGAGCTCGTCGCCGAACACGAAGCGAAGAGTACCCTGCACCGCGGCGACGGCCCCTACGTGCCCCGCCCCAAGGCCGCCGGCACCTACGCCTTCCCCGGTAAAGCCATCGAACTGCCCGCCGAATTCGGCCCCGCAAACCTCTTCGGCAACCGCGAGCGTACCTACCTCGTCGCCGATAGCGCACGCCACCGCATCCTGCAGGTAGCCGCCGACCTCAACACCGTCATCAACGCCTACGGTGGCGGCGACGACCCCGTAAACCGCCCCGTCAAGGGCCACGTCGACGGCACCGGCACCGAAGCACGCTTCAACGAGCCCGCCGGCCTCGCCCTCGTACCCGAGAACCTGCGCGAGCAGCTCGGCTACGACGTGCTCGTCGCCGACACCGTCAACCACCGCCTGCGCTCCCTCAACCTGCGCACCGGCGAAGTACGCACCCTCGCGGGTAACGGCGTGCAGCGCGTCATCGACGGCGACAACGCCATCACCGGCGACCCCAACCACATCCCCGCCGGCGTACCCGCCACCGAAATTGCGCTCTCCTCACCCTGGGATGCGGTCTACTCCCGCGAAGCCGGCCAGTTCATCATCGCCATGGCAGGCACCCACCAGCTCTTCGGCTACGAACCCGTCACCGGTGCCCTCAGCATCTTTGCCGGCTCCGGCGTGGAGGGCCTCGCCGACGGCCCCGCCGCCGACGCCTGGTTCGCCCAGCCCTCCGGCATCATCGAAGCACGCGACGGCAGCCTCTGGGTCGCATGCTCTGAAACCAGCGGCCTGCGCCACGTCACCTTCACCGACAATGGCGTACAGGTCACCTCCGCGGTCGGCAAGGGCCTCTTCGACTTCGGCTTCGTCGACGGCGACTCCGAAACCGCCCGCATGCAGCACCCCCTCGGCCTGACCGAACTGCCCGACGGATCCATCGCAGTCGCCGACACCTACAACGGCGCTATCCGCCGCTGGGACCCGGTCACTGGCACCCTCGGCACCCTCGAACGCGGCCTCGACGAGCCCTCCGACCTGCTCGTCGAAGAGGTACCCGGCGAGGAACCGCGCCTCATCATCGTGGAAACCAACGCGCACCAGCTCGTGCGCGCCTCCATCCCCGCGAAGGCACAGCACGTCGACGAAGGCGCCATCACCACCGCGCGCCCCTCCACCAAGCTCACCGGCGGCACCCTCGAATTCGTCTCACGATTCACCGTGCCCACCGGCCAGAAGCTCGACACCCGCTGGGGCGACCCCACCCAGCTGAAGATCTCCTCCACCCCCGAGAACTTCATCCTGGAAGGTGCCGGCACCTCCACCGGGCTGACCCGCACCCTCGTGCTCAACCCCGAGATTACCGAGGCAGTCCTACACATCACCGCCCGCGCCGCCGCCTGCGACGGCACCCCCGACGGTGACATCCCCGAGCACGCGGCTTGCCACCTCTACCAGCAGGACTGGGGTATTCCCGTTGTCGTGACCGGTGACGAGGCAGACGAAAGCGAACTCGTCCTGGACCTGCGCGGTATCAACTAGGGGTCTATAACAGAAAAAATTAAGGGTCAGTATTATCCTCGCTCCTACAGGGGCACCCGTCCTCGCTTCGCTCGGACACCCTGATGTCGCTTCAGAGCATACTGGCTCTCGCGTTCAACAGCTTTAGAATGAGACTCGGACCGCCTTCGCATCCGCCTCCACCGAGGCCTTCAGCGTAAACGGAATCTCCTTCTGCACCTGCGAGCGCGCACCCGTGTACAGATCCAGCTGCGTAAACGACACCTTCGCCGTACCCGACATCGGCTGCACCGACCACACACCCGAGGCATTCACGCTCACCTGCGGATCCGCGACCTTCTCAACGGTCCACTGAACCGTCGAATCCACGCGGCCGCCGAAGCTGTACTCAAACGGGCAACCCGTCGGGTACAGCGCGTTCTGGGCCGCGCACTTCTGCAGATGGTCGTTAATCTGCTCCTTAACCGAAGCCAATGCGTTATCGCTCGGCTTCAAATCGACGCGTGCCATGTGCTCACCCTGATTATTCGTGACCGTCTCCGTCACCTTCTGAGCCGTGTACACCGTCGAATCGTACGAGACAGCGTACGTACCCGGGTAGAACACCGGGAACGTCGCCTCGCCCTCGTCCACCGCGACCTTACGGTTATTAATCGTCGCGGCCTCCACACCCTGAATATTCACCTTCACCGTAGGCAGGGTATCGCCATCGATAGCCCACTTATCGAAAAAACCCCAGTGGGTACCCGAGTGATGCAGATGGAAATCCGTGTGCTGCGGCTGCCCGTCCAGAGTGTAGGACGCGCGCACCGTCGCCTGCCGGCCGTCCTCGCTCGTCTCAACGACCTCGTAATCCACCCGCGACATCGAGGCGACCGAACGCTTCAGCGCCTCGCCGTCCAGCAGCGCCGCATCCCCGGCAGGAATCTGGGCGTTCAACAGGCCGCGCGCATGCGAACCGTTCCCCACGCGCAGGGCATGGAAATACTCCCGCACCTGGCCGGTCGGACCGTACACCAGCTTATTCGTCATAATCAGTGCCGCCGCCGCAATCGAGGCCGCCACCACAACACCAATCATCCACAGGGCCAGGACCCGTTCCACAGGAGAAAAATTACGCATAGAACCAGGGTAACGCAGGTAGTCCGGCTAGGATTCACGACGACCACACACTAAAGTGGAGTGTATGGCAGAACGCGCTCACGAAGTACCCGCCAAATACGGCGAAGTCCACGAACTATTCCACCCCCGCATGCGCTCCTACGGCAGGCGCATCGAGGCGTCCATCCCCGGCACCATCGTGCTTGTCGCCGCGCTCGCCTTCATCTTCTACAAACGACCCGCGCTGCCGTACACCATCCTTGTACTGCTCATCGGCACTATCGCCGGCATCAACCTCTACTCGGTGCTCAAACCGACCATTATCGTCATCACCAAGACCCACGTGCTACGTGCCCGTACCTTCGGTTGGTTCGCCGTACCCCGCGCCGACATCAGCCACACCATCTTCGCGGAGAAGCTCTACCCCAAGAAGGCCTACGGCCAAAACCTCAAAACCATGGCCGGACGCATCCGCTACCGCAGCTTCCCCGCCATGTGGGCCGTCGACAAGGACGGCAAGCAGCTCATGCGTCTCGACGGGCGAGTCTGGGACGGCAAAACCATGCGTGAGGTTTCGTCGAAGCTCTCGGCCAAAACCACCATCTACAAGCAGATCAACGTCATCAGCATGGACAAGGAACACAAGGGCCTCATCACCTTCAACGAGCTGCACCCCGGCTGGCGTTCCAGCCTGCTGACCATCCTCGCGGTCATCGTCGTGGTCATCCTCTTCGCGGCCTCCTTCCTGCCCGAAGAAATCGCCCGCAACATCTACATGATCCACTAGGCGGATACGCCCCTCGGCAGATGCGTAAAGGCCCGGCACCCACCCCGCAACGGGGGAGGCGCCGGGCCTTTTGCGAGCCTTGCCTAGCTCCGAAAGCTGAGCCTAGTTCTCGGGGCGGGAGAGTACCGCCACCAGGAACTCCGAAGAGCCCTCCTGATAGGGGTGCATCTGCCACGAGGAGTAGGTGTTATCGACGTTCAGGCCGACCTCGCGGGCATCGGCCAGGAACTGCTCGAACGCGTAATCGCGGCCCGGACCGGAACCGTAACCCACGACGGCGCGGCCACCGGGGGCCAGCACGCGGCGGAAGTTCTCCACCACCGGCTTACGGGTCGAACGGGCGAGGAAGCCCATCACGTTACCGGCACACACCAGAAGCTCGAAGCCGTTCTCCGCGGTGGCGTCACCCTCGATGCCCAGCACCTCCGGCAGATCCACCAGGTCGGCGGTAATCCAGGTGGCATCCGGGCAGACGCGGCGTGCCTCTTCGATAAGCTCGGGGTCAATGTCAACGCCGGTCACGCGGTGGCCCAGGGCGTGCAGCTGCTTGCCCACGCGGCCCGGACCCGAGCCCGCGTCCAGAATCTTCGCGCCGCGCGATGCCAAGGCGTTCACCATGCGGGACTCACCGGCCATATCGTTGCCCTCGGCCTCCATGGTCTTGAAGCGGTCGATGTACCACTGCGAGTGATTCGGGTTGGTCTCCTTCTTGACGAGCCACAGGGACTTCTCGCGCTCGCCCGGCGCGTTGAAACTCAGCATTGCCATAAATACTCCTTTGACAGGGTGTGATGATGCGCCCGCCCGGTCGTGAACGAGCCGCGGGAGCGCATCTGCGGTATAGCGCTACCTTCTAGCTTAGCGCTTGGGCCGGCGCCGACACCGTGAGATATCGGATAGCGAACGGAAAGGCTTGCCCCGAGCACAAAGCGGAAAAGTCCGGGGAGCGGACAGACCGCGCGACGGGGCAGACTATCGGGCCGAGTTGAGAACGGGGTTAGAGGTGGTCACCCTGGTGATTCTGGGGCTCCTTCAGCGCGCGGCGGTAGGCCTCCTCGGCCTCTTCCTTCGCCAGGCGCGCCGCCTCGGCGAACTGTTCCTCGATATCGCCCATCAGCGCCTCGACCTCCTCGAGACCAACCGCCGGGCCTCCGGCCATCAGGCCGTCAGAGCCCAGCACGACGGCCAGCGGCACGCCGTAACCGAAGTTCGCCGCGCTCGCCGACTCACGGTCAATCAGCGGGGTCAGGCCCTCGGGAAAACTACCGTTATTGCGCGACTTATTCAGCGACTCCAGGGAGGAGTACACCGGGTGCAGGGCCACCTGCGGCAGACGCTCCTGCCACTGCGGCATAGTCTTCAGGAACTTGACGCAACCACCGCAGGTCGCCGAGACGAACACAAGCACGCGCGCCTGAGTCTTCGCAATCTCGCGCATGGTCGTGCGGCGGCCATCTTCAAGATAGAGGGCGCCCAGCGGGATGGGCATACGCACGTACAGCTCCTCGCCGTTCTCGTCGTACACCGGCTCGGGCAGGATAACCTGCGGACGCTCATCCGCCGCACTCAGGGCGTCGCCGCGGCGTACCGCATCCAGGGTTGCCGCGATGAGGGCGGCCCCGCCCGCCCAGAGCCAGCCGGAGGCATCCAGTGAGAACAGCGTGAAGAGCACACCTGCGCCGCCGGCCAGGGCCGCCGCGTGGGTACCCGCCGCAGCTACCAGTAGCGACAGATTGCGGAAGAGGGTGTAGCGACTGACCGGGGCCGTCGACTCGGAACCGAAACAATTGCAGCTTCCCGTACGACCCGTTGCCAAAGCACGCGCAATCACCACCGTGTAGAAAATCATCAGGACCAGAGCCAGGCCCGAGGCGATTACGGCGGGCAACCGCACGGGCGACAGCAACAGGACGGCGGCTAGGGCGATCTCGAACCACGGCAGGATGAGCGACACGGCACGGGCCGGCGCAATCTTCTGCAGGCCGAGGTTTTCGATGCCGATGACGGTGCTCTGCGGGTCCTTCGCCTTCGCAATACCACTGATAAGTAGGGTGAGAGCGATGAGGGCCGTGCACAGAACCAGGGGCACGGTGGGGAAAGTGAGCATGGGAATCCTTGAGTGAGGTGATTGGGGAAAACCGTTACAGAAGATTTTACGCCCTGCACATGGGGAATTGTCTCTACGAGTTAAGCTCTATGAGTTAAGCGGAAAGCGGCATACGCCCTCGTTCCTGCAGGGGACCCGCCCTCGCAGGGCTCGGGCACCCCGATGTCGCTTCAGGAAGGTATAGCGGCACCGCGCTCGCATGCGCTACAAAGAATCCTTTCATTGCAAGCCCTCGGGAAGGTGCCTTGACCTCCCATACGGAGTCACCGCAATGCCCTCAACTTAATGTTCATTCTTGGCGAGCTGCCTGCGGTACCTCACCCCAGTATTCCCCCTCCCCGTTCCCGCGCACTCTTCCCAAGCCAAGTCGCCTGCGGTTAGCGCCCTTACCGCATAGCCATACCCACTACTCCACCTACCCAGAGAAGGAGAAAAAGTTAGTAGGGGAGAGGCCGGTATGTTCCGTCGCGACATCAAGGGGTCCGACGCGAAGCGAGGACGGGTTCCCTGCAGGAGCAAGGAACATGCCGCCTCGACCCACTCAACCTAACTCAAAATAAAAAGCCTCCTACTGTAGGGTAGAAGGCTTGTGGACCAAAGGTGGTCACGATGGATACAAAACCCGGGGTGGGTGCAGTACGAGACCCGTTGGATGCATCCCTGGGTGCGGGTGGGTGCAAGACATTAGCGAGAACGACGAAGCCTCAGGTCACATGTACCTGAGGCTGTAGATACGTTCGTTCTACAGGCTCGTGCCGTCGTTGAACGCGATAGCGATTGTTCCGTCAGGTGGATGGTGGCATGGTCAACGAGGGCTCGCCAGGCTTCGGACGCTTTATGCCCGCGAGCCCCGCGCTCGCGGGCATTTCTGTGTCTGGTCTACCCGGGTTCTATATTGGCCTCCGTGTGTCCGCGGCTTTCGCGGACAAAGTACGTCTGAATGGGGATACTTTGGTGATTTTCCCCGATAACCCGGAAGTAATGACGCACTTTGCCCGATGTACCGAGGTGACGAGCAACCTCACGACGCCCTCCCTCAAGTGCCTCACTCGGTTCGCCGTCAGCGGCCGAGCAAGTCCTGTCGCTGGCCGAGCCGCGCAGCCGACTGACTAAGCGATGCCCTGCCAGGTGACCGCGTGTCCAGTTTCAAAAGGAGGGGGCCGCCATTTTCAATTCCTTGCATGTTAAATATCCAATACCTCGTAGGGTTTTGCTGAAAGCGCGGATTTACATTGCTCAGCCAAGTACGCATCCGCCAACTCCAGCTGTGCAATATCTGGATATACCTCTAGCGTTTTGTCACCTATTAACCAGAACTCTCGCGACCAGGTCTCAGGATGATCCCAGATTCGGTAGCTCCCTTTAACCTCATCAGGTAAAAGCCTGCGGATTTTTGTTGCAACAGCGAGCTGTCCTTTTGCTGTTTCGTAAATTGTATTAATTTGGACACCACCATCCACCGGGCGTTCAACACGGACTATCTCTCGGCCGTAAAACATCACCTTCCTCCGCGAGCCGTTTTCGTAGAGCGTTAGTTCTATTTTTCCGTAACCTTTTTCAGTGTTATGTCGGTTGGTCAAATAGTCCTGAAGCGCTTGGACGACAGCCGCTGAAACACTTTCCGCATGCTGCGCAGCTCGTTCAAATAGTTCCATATCCGCTTCTGAGACGTAAATATTCTTTGTAGGCATGTTTATAAACATACTCATACTTTCTCCGTTTGGCAACCCTGCAGAAATGTCACTGGTTCCAATTGTGAGGAGGGTATCGACGGTAGACCTGGATGGCATACATGATGATGGGCGTTAAGGCAGATTGACTGCGAAGATAGGGAAGCCCGAGGTCATATACACCTGGGGCCAAGGGGTGCAGCCGAACTACAGACTCATCCGTCGTTGAACGTGATGGTGATTGTGCCGTCAGGGTGGATGGTGGCGTGGCCGACGAGGGCTCGCCAGGCTTCGGGCGTGTAGCTAATTGCGGGGTTCTCACTGCGGTATTGGTGGAACACGGTGATGGCCGCGCGTTTGGCCTCGAGTTCGTGTAGTTGTTTTTCGAGGGACTCGACTGTGTCGAGGGGGTGCTGGTAGTCGGCTTCAAGCCTGGCATGGTCAGCCTCGAAGGCGTCAGGGCTGAAGTCGGTATTGGCTGCAGAGCGGATGAGGGCGTTGATGGGCTCGTGGTTGCCGGTCACGTAGTACTGGGGTATTTCTCCTTCGTTGCGTTTGGTGGTTTTGGTTAGGAAGTCCACGGTGAAGGTTTTCTGTAGCAGGGCGTCGCCCTTGTATTTTTCGTTGCACAGGATCGAGTTGATGGTGGACACGGACCAGGTCTTCTTCCCCAACCGCCAGGCCATCATCCGCCTGGTCGGAGCCGTCCTCGCCGAACA
>ERZ773044.629-NODE-629-length-14804-cov-57.3132_pt1 | contig 14804 bp, 12 predicted proteins | sample MGYA00511897_ERZ773044 | MGnify/ENA primary metagenome ERZ773044 (study PRJEB29015, sample SAMEA2738116) | human oral metagenome | biome: human oral; feature: human-associated habitat; material: saliva | place: China | collected 2170 ...
TCTCTTTCATTATACCACAAACTAGCCACCCTGACTAGTTTGTTTTACGCTTTCAAGGATGGAATAGACAGCAAAAAGAACCCTGCTTTTCTGCAAAAGAGGGCTCCTTACTGAGTTTAATTTACATAGATAGCCAGTGTTTGATAGGGTTTGAGTAGAATTTTTTCAGATACTTCTCTTGTCTTGTTATTTAAAATCAAATAAATGCGTTCTATAAAATTAATATAGGAACGATAAAACAAAAGAGAAGAAAATTATTTCCTTGGCTGACATCTAACTCATTAAACTTTCGTTTAGAATAAGAAAGCTTATTATCCATTGCAATTACATAAATGATAAATAACACTGATAATTATAGGTGTTTAAAATTCATTAATCAAATTAAGTCAACTAGAATAGACTTGTTTGGTATCTTCTTGAATCTTTTCAACTACAATCTATAGGTGTTATTATGGATTATTTCAACCAATTTAAATATGCATAAACTAAAAACCAATGACTAGTTGGAATATTAAAAATTCAATTTCTAACCAGCTAATCTTGCTTCAAATAGTTATCGAACAAGTCTAATAAGACAACAATTAATACTAAAGAAGGTCAAACATAATAAACACTCCACAAAAGAGCACTTGGGTAATTAACTTTATCCTCTATTCTCCATATTTGGTAAAGATAATCTAAATCGAATAATAATCATCCTAATAATAAAACCTAAAATGAAGATTATTATAAACGTCGAAATTCTAGAAAAACCTATAAAATGGGTCAAACCATAGTACGAAAGTCCTACAGCAAAAGATAATAATGCATAGATATCCTCTTTCAAGACACTAGGAACCTCATTGATTAATAAATCTCTTATTATACCCCCACCAGCTCCAGTCAAACATGCCAATAATCCAGCTGACATTAAATTGAGTTTAGTTTCAATTAAAACTGTCGGTCCAATTAAAGAAAATATAATTAAGCCAATCGAGTCAAAGATTAAGTAGGCTTCTCGTAACCATCTATATGTTTCTGAATTATATCCATAATTTGAACGATTTAAAACAACAAAAATATACATTATAATTGCAACAAATATCGCAAGATAAATCGAACTGGGATCAAAAAGTGCCGAAGGAAATCTACTTATTATCGAATCACGTAAAATACCGCCCCCGACAGCTGTGACAATAGCCAACAAACTAATCCCAAAAATATCCAGATGTTTATCAAAACCTTTTATAGCACCCGATGCTGCAAATGCAATCGTTCCAATATAATTACATACTAAAAGGAATAGGTCAAAGTCCATTTTTACTCCTCAATTATTTTATTCACCCTTTCTGACTTCTTGAAGGTATTTATATATACTAACTTCTGACATTTGAAATATAGAAGCAACTTTTGAAATAGAATCTTTAAATTCAAAAAAACCTTTTGTATCTAGTACTTGAACTATTGAAATTTTTTCAGATTTACTTAATTTATATTGCGATAAGTCTTTCCCATTTGTTTCTTTAAAAATCAAATCATCTATCAACGAATCAACTGATTGATTAAAGTTTTCTACTATAGTGTCATCTGCCGATATTTTATCTTTATCACCGAGTAGATTTTCATCAATGATAGATATTCCTGATTCAAACAATTTTTTTAGAGATATCATTTTGGATTTATCACTATTTATACAAATCATCCCAACTAATTCATTGAGTTCATCTTTAATAAAATAGCTTGAAGAATATAGATTTTTACCTGAATGAGTTCTACTCCGATAGTTTACTAAATAATCGTTCTCAATATAAATTTTATTTCTGACAATATCTAAAACAAAATCTGTTGCAGGTGACCCTATTTCCCTATTTGATAAATTATTTTTAATATAGACTAAGGAATGATCAAAACCATTCGTAAAATCTTGTAGAACAACTTCTGTATCGTTTCCTAGAACAGTTGCCAAAAAATTGATTAAAGGGATATATATTTTTAGGTCCTTATTCATTTTATTTCCTATCTCTATCTAATGCATTTTTCGTAAAGTCTATCATATTAGAATTAATTTTACAAATATTTGAAACGCTTATTCAGCTGTACAAATTAGTTCGAATAATGCTTGAGCATAGATAGCTGTAATCAATACTAAATCATTAACCGGAATAAACTCATTAGCTTGATGCATTGTATCTTCTGTACTAGGAAATAATGCTCCGAATGCAACTCCTTCTGACAACAAACTTGCATACGTTGATCCACCTATAACCTTTGTATATCCTTTATCACCAGTTTGATCTTCATAAATTTTTAAAAGAGTTTTCACTAACTTAGTATCTGGAGATACAAAATGTGGATCTTTCTTGACGACAATATGCAAATCTTCAACTTCAAAATACTCTTCTAAATGCGATTTAATTTCACTAGATGACTGACTGAATGGAAAGCGGATGTCAGTAACTATTCTCCCTCCTGAACTACAATCATAATTTGCAATTCCTACGTTAAAAGTCAGTTCACCTATTTCTGATTGATGATTAATACCTAAATTTTTACCATCAGTTGTTTCGTGAAAAGATTCTCCCATATGATTTAAAAAAGACTTCCCATTTTTAACAGGATGCTGACTTAAAAACTTAGCTAAATAAGTCGCAGCATTTACACCTTTACTTGGGGTTGAACCATGGGCAGATTTACCATATAGAGTAATCTTTAGCTCTTCATCATTCTGATCTACTTGCCCAGATACATTTGGGTGCTCTACTAAAAATCTTTGGAAGCTATCGGTAATATCTGATTCGGATCCCCCTTTTAGACGAGCTTCCGCTAGACCTGGAACCATATTTTCTTTAGTGCCACTCTTAAATTCTACTAAATAATAAATCCCAGTTTGAGAGTCATCTTTCCCTTCTTCTATCGTAAAGTGAATTATACCTTTTTCTCCATTAACCACTGGAAAATAAGCATCTGGAACGAAACCTTCATTTGGAAGTTTTTCAATAGTTTTATAATAATTCAAACATTCCCAATTTGTTTCCTCATCACTGCCTACAATCAGTTGTAGTTTCCTTTTGGGAATGTAACCACGTTCCTTCAACAACTTCATAGCAAAAAAAGCACAAACTAGAGGGCCTTTATCATCCAAACTACCTCGAGCAATTAATTTACCGTCCTTATAGGTAGGTTCAAATGGATTACTATCCCAACCAGTTCCGACAGGAACCACATCTACATGACCTAAAACTCCAAAAGGCTCCCCAGTTTCTCCCCAGTCAATACGAGTAACAAGTGGTCCGTAATCATTTACCTTAAAACCGGCTTCATAACCCATTTTTTTGATTTCATCAATCGCTTGTTTGGGCCCTTCTCCAAGTGGGGCACCATCAACCGGATCACCTTTTACCGAATTGATACGAAGCAAGCGTTCAATATCATTTAGAAGATCTTCTTTTCTATCTTCCACTACATTTTTCCAATTAATTGTTTCCATCTTTATACCTCCATAATTAAAAGAAAAACACAAAATTTTACAGATTCAATCCAAATGATATTGTAAAATTTTGTGTTAGATCTTTAGCTTTCCAATGCTTGTTTGAAATCTTCGATTAAATCCTCGATATTTTCAATACCACAAGAGAGTCTTAATAAGCCATCCACTACACCTTGCTCCAATCTTTCTTCTGGACTAAGGCAGGCATGAGACATTGTTGCTGGATGAGAAAGAATAGATTCAACTCCACCAAGGCTAACTGCCAAGATAGGAATACGAATTTTTTCAGTAAAAGTAATCAATTCTTCTTTTGAAGACAATTCAAACGATAGTACTGCTCCACCATTTTTTGATTGACCCATATGTACTTCATGATTCGGATGATCCTTTAATCCAGGATAGTAAACATGTTTCACTCTTGGATGATTTTGCAAGAATTCAGCCAATTTTTGAGCATTCTTAACTGCATGGTCCATACGTATTCCCATTGTTTTCATACCACGCATGATTAACCAAGCATCTTCAACTCCAAGGATTCCCCCAAAGTTCTTTTGGAACAATTTTAATTCTTGATAGTATGTTTCACAATTAGTAGCAACAAGACCTGCAATGACATCACTATGTCCATTTATAAATTTAGTAACACTTTCAACTACTATATCAACTCCGAGTTTTAGAGGTTCTTGCGCTAAAGATGTCATAAAGGTATTATCAGCCACAGTAACCAAATCATACTCCTTAGCTAACGCCACAATCTTTTTAATATCGCAAACTTTTAAAAGTGGATTTGATGGAGTTTCAAGATATATCATACGAGTATTCTCACGTATGGCTTTTTCTACTGACTCTATATCAGCCATATCTACAAAAGTGTATTCAATCTTGTATTTTGGCAGGAGATCATTTACAAACTGACATGTACCCCCGTATACTTCTTTAGGTAAGATAACATGCTCTCCAGCATTAAGTAACATTAATACATTCGAGATTGCAGCCATGCCTGATGAAAAACTAAGGGCATATTTTGAATCCTCTAGACTTCTAAACCCATCTTCAAGTGCGTCTACTGTTGGATTTGAAAAACGAGTGTACAAATATTCTTGGCTATCGTCATAGAGATGTTTGTTATGAAAAGTTGATGTTTGGTAGATAGGAATAGAGGCAGCACCAGTATAAGTATCTAATACTTTATAGCCATGTAATAGTTTGGTATTCTCTCTCATTCATCTACCTCCGCAATTGCTTCAATTTCTACCAAAGCCCCCATTGGAAGAGCTCCAACTTGGAACGCTGTACGCGCTGGATAATCTCCGCTAAAGAAACCTTGATAAACCTCATTGAACGCTTTAAAATCAGTAATATTACTCAAATAAACAGTTGTTTTGACAATCTTATCCATAGAGGAATGATTATCTTCTAGAATCGATTTGATATTGTTAAGAGACTGACTTACTTGCCATTCAATAGTATCTTCATCGATTTTCCCCGTTGAACGGTTAATTGGTAGTTGACCTGATGTAAAAATAAGGTTACCTACAAGTGTTGCTGGGGAATAACTACCTACTGCTGCTGGAATTTTTTCACTACTTAATCGTTTCATTTTATGCCTCTTTTCTTTCTTTTACATTTCTCCAAATCATCAATCCTACTGGTAAAACAAGGTAACCAATAATCATTGCTACGATAGCAAATGTATTCAATGATACATCTCCTGATTTACTTACGATTGTAAATTGTGATGCCCAGTTAAATTTGTATAATAAAATTACTGTTAAGATACATCCAAAGAATGGAACGATAACATCAAATACAAAACTCTTCTTAGCAGTTGCAACAATTTCTTCTTTTTGTTTTCCAAAGTAGAATACCATAACAGCCAGAGGAACTATGATAAATTGGATAAAACGTGAAATTGAACTTAGAACAATAATACTAGTCATATTATATTGGAATGCCATAGGAAGTAAGATTGCTGCTCCAATCGTCACTAAAAATGCACGAAGCGGAAAATCTTTGCTAGTTCTAACTTTAAACCATTCTGGAACTTGATTTTGCATTGCCATTGCTTCCAAGATACGTGGGGTGTGGAATGATGCAGCTACGTTTATACCAAACATAGAAACCAAAGCACCTACAAGAATGATTGTACGAATAATTGGATTTGAGAATACTGCTGCAAGTGCTACTACTTCTTTTGTCGTCACAATAGCAGATGGATTAATCATCATAGCTGTTCCAACAATACCTAGATAGATAACAGCTATTATCCCAATTGCCAATGGAATTGCCTTTGGAAGATTTTTCTCTGGTTCTTCCATATCTTGAGCACCACAGGCTACACTTTCAAAACCAGTGAAGGCATAAAATGCTGCAATAACTGCCATTACGTAGGCTGAAATATCCATATTTTCGCCCAACTTAGCCCCAGTGCTATCAGTCAGATTTTTAATTGTATCAAATTCATTGACACCAGTAAATAACACAATTGCTAATCCTACGAGAATGGTAGTAACAAGAGCTCCTACTTTACCAATAGTAGACAAGTTATTGATAAGCTCAAACAAACGTGTTCCCAATAAATTGATTACAAGAAGAATTCCCATTAGAATAACGAACCCAATTGTAACGTAGGTCAAGTTGCCATTATCAAACCCAAACATATTAAGAACTGTTTTAACTACCGCAGTTCCCATTACACCCCACGCAATACTTGCTGCAATGTAGCGAGTAATCCCTACATAGAATCCGATGTTATCTCCAAATGCAGCTTTAGCATAAGCATAAGAGGCTCCACCTTTGGAAACGTACTTAGCCGCTGATGCGAATGTTACTGCTAAAACAGATGCAAATACCGCTGCCATAATATAAATGATAAGCGCCTTATCTCCAGCTTTGGCAACAACGCCACCAGGAGAAAGGAAAATTCCCGTACCAATAATAGAGTTAATTGTCAGAAGGACAATCGAATAAAATCCTAGCTTTTTTTTCATTATTTTTCTCCTATTAAATTTCACACATTTGACAATCTTTACGTGCATTATTAATCAATGCAGTAAATAACAAGTTCATTTGCATTGATTTCTTGTGCATCATTTCAGGATGCCATTGTACCCCAATTAACATTGGGTAATCCTTATGTTCAATTGCTTCTACAACACCATCCGCGGCTCTAGCCACAACATTAAAATCAGATGATACATTTTTCATAATTTGATGATGAAATGAGTTAACCATCACCCTGTTTACTTTTATAATCCTATGCAACAGTGAATCATCAACAATATCTACTGAATGAGTAACTTGTTCTGGGAAGTGGCCTTGCCAATGTTTTACAGCTGCTGTATCACACATTGAGACATCTTGATAAAGAGACCCGCCATGATAAACATTAATAACCTGTGCTCCACGACAAATACCAAGAATTGGGATGCGTTTTTTTTCTGCACGTTCTAATAAGGCAAAATCGAACTTATCTCTTTCTGGGAATATATCTCCCATCTTAGGACAAGGCTCTTCGTTATAATTCATAGAACAAACATCGTGACCACCAGATAAGATCAATGCATCAATTTTATCAATATAACTATCTAAAACTTCAGCGACATCTGATACAGGTATAATAACAGGTATCCCACCATTTTGGATTACAGAATTAACATAATCTTCATTGACATAGCTTCTATGATAACCAGGAAACATTCCTCCCTGATCAATCATAACACTACCTGAGATCCCAACTATCGGCATCTTATTTACCATAAGATAGACCTCCTTTTTTGAAAATATTTTTTATTTTATTATAAAATTTTATAACTCATTTACAATTTCATTATACAACAAAAAGAATCCGTTTTCAAGAAAAAATTATATTTTTTTATAAAAAAATATAATTTTTTCTTGAAATACCCTTAGATATAGCAAATTGAAACTAGAACAGTACGACACAACTGCTAAAATGTTTCTATAAATTAGTATTCCTTTCCTAATCGATTTGCTCATATTTTATTCCAATCCACTATATAACAAAAAAAGATAAGGTCTGATTCAGATCTTATCCTTTCTAGTTTTGATACTCTTCACAAATCAGTATTTTAGGATATAGGAGACAAACTTTCTAATTTGTTCTTTGATTTTCGCTTAATATGAACATTTCTTTCCCACGTTATCGTTACATAATCTTCATCACTACTACGAAAACGTTCAAATACTTTAGATTTCTGAGATACCTTATACACTATATATGCCTTACTATCACACTTCTGTTCGTATAGGCACGATTTTTCTACCCCTTCCTCTGACGATTATTATTTCCAGCGTCAGACTTGAGAGTCGCTATTGGGTTTACCGGTAGTCGGTGTCCACGGAGGACTTACACCTCAGATGAACGACATGTCCTTCGTACCTAATAAAAGACTGAGACACTAGATCTCAGCCTTTTTCTTTATCCCAAAACTAATTCATCACTAACTAGACTTTGGCCACTATTTTTCTGGAAGAGACGCATGAGATCTTCAACTGTCAGATGCTTTTTCTCCTCTCCCTTAACATCCACCACTATCTTGCCTTGATAGAGCATAATGAGACGATTACCATACTCAATCGCATGGTTCATATCATGGGTAATCATCAAAGTCGTCAACTGATGGTGTTCCACAATCTTTTGCGTCAAATCCATCACCATTTGACTCGTTTTCGGGTCAAGTGCCGCAGTATGTTCATCCAAAAGCAAAAGTTTGGGTTTCACCAGAGCTGCCATGACTAGGGTCAAGGCCTGTCTTTGTCCTCCTGAGAGATATTGAGTATCTACTTTTAAGCGGTTTTCAAGACCAATATTCAACTCCTTCAAGGCCTCTTGGAACTGGATTCTATCCTTCTCCTTCACGCCCCAACCAAGCCCTCTCTTCTGCCCGCGTCTCAAGGCAATAGCCATATTCTCCTCAATCGTCAAACGAGAAGCTGTTCCCATCTTAGGATCTTGAAAAACACGGGCAATATCCTTAGCTCTTTTGCGAACGCTCAGATTTTTAATGGATTTGCCTGCCAATAGAAGGTCCCCTTCATCCACCGATAGATTGCCAGCCAAGATATTCATCAAAGTGGATTTCCCTGCTCCATTTCCACCAATCACAGAGATAAAATCTCCCTCTTCAACCTCTAAATCTAATCCTTTGAGGACATGGTTCTCATTGACCGTCCCTGCTTCAAATGTTTTGTGAATATTTTCAAGTGTTAACAAACTTGCCATAACTTTCTCCTCCTATTCATTTCTCAATTTCAGACCACGAATCTTTAATCTCTTTTGCAATTCTGGCGCAAATAAAACTAAGGCGAGCAAGATTGCATTAAAGAGACGTACCAAGTTTTGATCTAGATTTGGAATTTCATAGATATTTAAAATAATCAAACGATAAACAATAGCACCAATTCCGATGGATAACAAGCGTCCTCCAATGGTCAAGTCGTGTATCAAGACTTCCGCAATAATCACTGCACTCAAGCCAACAACGATAGTCCCTGTCCCAGAAGTCACATCTGAAAATCCATCATTTTGGGCAAACAAGGAACCACATAGGGCAATCAAGCCGTTTGAAATCATGTAACCAACAATCTTCATGGTGTCTACATTAACCCCATTTGCCTCACTCATCGGAATATTGTCACCAGTCGAACGCAAAACCAAGCCAATCTCTGTTTTCATCAAAAGGGTCAAGACCAAACAAACAAGTAAGATACAGGCTAAACTGAGTGAGAAAACAGCTTCTTCAGTTGTCAGTCCCAAGCTAGCCAACTGTTTAAAGACAGTTGAAGAATCTCCCAAGGAAAGATTGGGCACACTTCCCATGATTTTAATATTGATGGAATAAAGCCCTGTCAAGGTCACAATCCCTGTCAAGAGGGCTGGAATTTTCATCTTGGTGTGGAGCATTCCTGATACTAGACCTGCTACCATACCTGCCAGCAAAGCAAGTAAAGTCGCAATCCAAGGATTTGTCCCTGCCTGTATCTGAGATACGACGACAGCAGCCCCCAGTGGAAAGGCTCCTTCAGCAGTCATATCCGCAATATCCAAAATACGGAAAGTCAAGTAGACCCCAATCGCCATAATCGACCACAACAAACCTTCTGATAAACTAGATAATACAAAATTCATCTCAAACCTCCTTATTCCTTGCCTTCTAACTTACTAATATCAATTCCCAATGCGTCTGCCATTTCTTGATTGGTATGCAATTCCAGTTTTTCAGGCAACTCAACTGCTATATTTTCTGGCTTCTCACCTTTTAAAACACGAACCAGCATTCGTGCTGTCTGACGTCCCAATTCTTCATAATTGGTTCCGTAGTTATACAAGCCACCAACAGCAATCATTTCTGTTGAACCACCGAATACTGGAACCTTGTGTTTAATAGAAACCTGCTTGACTGTTTCCATGGTTGATGAAATGATATTATCCGTTGGTACAAAAACCATATCCACCTCTGCCATCAAGCTTTCTGCTGCCGCCTTGACGTTGTTACTGTCCAAGATTGTTTTTTCAACAACGGTAAAGCCTTTTTCTTCCAGAAGGCGCTTAGCTTCATCCTTTTGGACAACTGAGTTTGGCTCGCTCTGAGTATAGAGAATTCCAATCGTTTTAGCTTTTGGCAACACTTTCTTTATCAAATTGATTTGGGTTGAAATGGCATCTGATGACTGATCACTTGTTCCAGTTACATTGCCACCAGGATGCTCTCTTGACTCAACCAACTTGGCACTGACAGGGTCTGTTACAGCTGAAAAGATAACCGGTGTCGTTTGTGTTGTATTAGCCAAGCTCTGAGCAGAAGGCGTTGCGATGGCTAGAACGACATCACTAGATTCTGCGAGTTGCTGGGAAATCGTTTTTAGATTTCTTTGCTCTCCCTGTGCATTTTGCAAATCAATCTCAATATTTTTCCCCTCAACATAGCCTTGTTTTGCCAGCTCATTCACAAAACCTTCTCTAGTAGCGTCCAAAGATTGATGAGTAATAAACTGCGAAATTCCGATACGAAAAACATCTTTTTTCTTATCTGCCTTCAACTGATGCAAACCGATCAGAGAGGTCAAGAGGATCCCCACTACCAAGAGGGGGGCTAGTAATTTTCGAACAACTTTCATAATGAAACTCCTTCTCAGAAAAGATAAAACAAAAAACCGCCTAGATACTATCTAAACGGATGCTTGAAATAATCTAACAAGTTATAACTTTGCTAGTCCATTTAGATATTTATCTATATGGACCACAATCAAAAATCTTAGCCACATAGATACAAACAAATTGCTTGAACTGTTTGCATCCATGGTGACATGTCTACAAACACTATCTAAAGTAGCTAAAGTAAAAGTTTTGATTCATCGTTACAGCTTGTTCCTTATTCATTTCTTTTTCTGCTTTCTTTTTTGATGTTTCCTATCTTACCACCTTTTTCATTAGCTGTCAAGAATATTTCAGAATTTTTTAAAATTTTTCGAAAATTCTTTCAAGGAGCTTTCAAAGTTTTTTCAAATCAGTCCAACAAAAAAAGGTTTATAATTTCCATAAAAGTTGACATGGAAATTATAAAACCATTATTAGTTTAATCCTTGTTGGTAACGCGCCAATTCGGCTTGGTTAGCCCAAACATAGTGACCTGGACGGATTTCTACCATGGATGGCTTATCAGTCTCATAGTCGTGTTGACTTGGGTCGTAAACCTTCAAGACCTTCTTGCGTTCCAAGATTGGGTCTGGGATTGGTACCGCTGAAAGCAAAGCCTGAGTATATGGATGAATTGGATTGTTAAACAATTCTTCTGTTTCTGCAACCTCTACAATAACACCCTTGTAAATAACTGCGATACGATCTGAAATAAAACGAACAACAGACAAGTCATGGGCGATAAAGAGATAGGTCAAGCCAAGTTCTTTTTGGAATTTTTTGAGCAAGTTCAAGACTTGAGCACGAACAGAAACGTCCAAGGCTGAAATGGGCTCATCCGCAATAACAAAGTCTGGTTGCATCACCAAGGCACGGGCGATACCGATACGTTGACGTTGACCACCTGAAAACTCATGAGGGTAACGAGTCAAGTGCTCAGCAAGAAGACCCACTTCACGGATAATATTTTGTACCTTCTCTTTACGTTCTTCTTCATCCTTGAACAGATGGTGATTGTAAAGACCTTCAGAAATAATATAATCAACAGTAGCACGTTCATTCAAACTTGCTGCAGGGTCTTGGAAAATCATCTGGATTCGACGAATCAATTCCGCAGCTTGTTCACGTGATTTCTTACCATTAATCTTTTGACCATCAAAAATGATATCTCCATTACTTGTGTCATTTAGACCGATGATAGCACGACCAATAGTTGTTTTCCCACTACCTGACTCACCAACAAGCGAGAACGTTTCTCCCTTGTTGATAAAGAAGTTAGCATTTTTAACCGCAACAAACTTCTTACTTCCTTCACCGAAGGAAATTTCTAAATCTTTGATTTCTACTAATTTTTCAGACATTTCCTTCCTCCTAGTCAGCCAGATGGGCAAATCCCATTTTTTCACGGATCTTATCATGGAGATTTGCAATCACAGCTGGTTTTTCTACTTTTGGAGCATCCTCATGAAGAAGCCAAGTTTTAGCCCAATGTGTCTCTGATACTGAGAATTGAGGAGCTTTTTGTTCGAAGTCAATCTGCATTGCATAGTCAGAACGCAAGGCAAAAGCATCCCCTTTCAGGTCAGTATAAAGTGACGGAGGTGTTCCTGGGATTGAGTAAAGATCCCCCTTATCATCAGCAAGCTGAGGCAAGCTAGACAAGAGACTCCATGTATATGGATGGCGAGGGTCATAGAAGACTTCCTCAACAGTTCCATACTCAACGATTTCTCCTGCATACATAACCGCTACCTTATCTGCAATACTTGCCACCACACCAAGGTCGTGGGTGATAAAGATTGTTGTGAAATGGTACTCGTTTTGTAAAGATTTTAGCAAATCAATAATCTGAGCTTGGATGGTCACATCCAAGGCAGTCGTTGGCTCATCACAAATCAAGACATCAGGTCGGCAGGCAAGAGCAATCGCAATAACGATACGTTGACGCATTCCTCCAGAATATTGGAATGGGTATTCATCAAAACGTCTATCTGCATCTGGAATCCCAACCTTATTCATGTAGTCAATGGCCAATTCTTTCGCTTCTTTAGCTGTTTTTCCTTGGTGTTTTACAATAACTTCTGTAATCTGACTACCAATTGTTTTAATTGGGTCCAAACTAGTCATTGGATCTTGGAAGATAGTCGCAATCTTAGCGCCACGAATTTGTTCCCAATCCTTGTGAGAAGATAAAGCTGTCAAATCTTGACCACGGTAGTCAATACTACCTTGGGCAATGCGACCGTTTTCTTCAAGCATACCTGTGAATGTCTTTGTCAAAACAGATTTCCCTGATCCTGACTCACCTACCAAGGCTAATACTTCTCCTTCAACTAGTTCAAGGGAAACGCCGCGAATGGCTGTCAATACTTTGTCACGAACGTCAAATTCCACGACAATATCGCGAGCAGTCAAAATTACATTTTTTTCTTTTGTCATTTCTACTCCTATCTATGTGTACGTGGATCACTAGCATCCGCTAAGTTTTGACCAACTACGAAAAGGGATAAGGATACCAAGACAAGAGTTGTCAATGGAATCCAGAACAAGTAAGCATTGGTTGTTACGTTTTGTGAATAATCCGAAATCAAACGACCCAAACTTGGCACGGTAATTGGTAATCCAAGACCGAAGAATGACAAGAAGGCTTCGTATGAGATAAAGCTTGGAAGCATTTGAGTCATGGTTGTCACAATAACAGATACCAATTGAGGCATGATATTTTTGGCAACAATCTTCAAGGTTGGTGTTCCCAGAGTACGTGACGCCAAGTTGTATTCCAAGTCACGATAACGCAAGATTTGCACACGGATCATGAAGGCAATCCCAATCCATGTCGTCACACTCATGGCAAAAATCAGATTCCAGAATCCAGCTCCGATTGAGTAAGTCAAGACAATGACAATCAAAAGAGATGGGATGTTTGAGATGACGTTATAAACTTCCATCATCACGCGGTCAACTGATTTTGAAATTCCCCAAATACCACCGACAAAAACACCGATAACCAAGTTAATTACTGTCGCAATCACAGAAATGAGGATAGAGTTACGAGCTCCGAACCAGACACCGTCAAAAAGAGATTTACCGTTACTGTCTGTACCGAACCAATGCTCAGCATTTGGCTTGATATAACGAGCACTAAAGTCGTTTACCTTGCTGACATCATTGAAATCAAACTTAGAAAACATTGGGTAGATGAAACTCATCAAAATGATAGCTACCAAGATTCCCAACATGACTACAGTTGATTTCTTCTTCATAAATTGTCTAAACACTGAACCCCAGTATGAATAAGCTGGCGCATCAATAGCTTCAGAGGCAAAATCGTCACGTTTTACAAACTGAAATTTTTCTTTATCGATTGTAGACATTATTTGCCTCCTTTCTCAGTCAATTTAATACGTGGGTCAATAATAGTCATCCAAATATCTCCCAAAAGAAGTGAGAAGATAGAAATACATGTAAAGATGAAGACAAGACCAACGACCATAGAGTTATTAGATGCTTTTACAGAGTCAATCAACATTTTACCCATACCTGGGAAGGCGAAGACTGTTTCAGTAAGGGTTGCACCACCAATAACCCCGATAACGGCACCAGGAATTCCTGAAACCAGCGGAACCATGGCATTTTTAAAGATGTGTTTGTTTGAAATTTCTTTTTCAGACAAACCTTTGGCACGAGCAAAACGAACAAAGTCCTGTGATTGCAAGTCAATCATGTAACGACGAATCCAAATAGCTGTACCAGGAGCACCCAACAAACCAAGAATCACTGCTGGTAAAACATACGAACGCCAATCTCCAGCACCCAAAATAGGGAATGAATCTGGAAGACCAATTGATGATCCAATCAAACGAACAATGTAAACCAAGGCAATGGTTGGAAGGGCCATCAAGAAGGTCAAAAACCCTGTTGAGAAGCTATCAATCCAAGTATTCTTGAAGCGAGCCATAGCTGAACCAAGTGGCACGGCAATCGCATAAGAAATCACCAAACCAATCAATCCAACGACTGCAGAGCTAGCAATCATAGAAGGATATTGGTAGTTGCTTTCAGTTGCAGTATATGGGTCATCTTTCCCATAGTTAGCTACTTCACGAGAATCAGCCTGACTAGGCGATTTGTAGGTTCTTGAGTAAATATTTACAGAAGAAGTTTTCTTACCTGTTGGGA
>ERZ773044.636-NODE-636-length-14755-cov-2.84184_pt1 | contig 14755 bp, 15 predicted proteins | sample MGYA00511897_ERZ773044 | MGnify/ENA primary metagenome ERZ773044 (study PRJEB29015, sample SAMEA2738116) | human oral metagenome | biome: human oral; feature: human-associated habitat; material: saliva | place: China | collected 2170 ...
CGGTCACCAGCGTGTCGATGCTGGCCAGCACTTCGGCCATCTGGTCGGCGTAGTCCTGCCAGTCGGTGGCCAGGTGCAGGTAGCCGCCGGGCTGCAGCGCCGCCACCAGCTCGCGTACGAAGGGCGTCTGGATCAGCCGGCGCTTGTGGTGCCGTGCCTTGGGCCACGGATCGGGGAAGAACACATGGATGCCTGCCAGCGACCCGGGGGCGATCATCTGCCGCAGCACTTCCTGGGCGTCATGCTCAATGACCCGCAGGTTGGACAGTTCCTTCTGCTCGATCAGCTTCAGGAGCGCCCCCACGCCCGGCGTGTGCACGTCGATGGCGATGAAATCGATGTCCGGCGCATTGGCGGCAATCTCGGCCGTGGTGTCGCCCATGCCGAAGCCGATTTCCAGCACCACGGGTGCCTGCCGGCCGAACACCTGCGGGTAGTCCAGCGCCTGCTCCCGGTAGGGCAGGCCGAACACCGGCATCAGCCGCTCCCAGGCATCGCGCTGGGCAGCCGAAAAGTGCGAACGGCGCAGCACATAGCTGCGGATGCCGCGCCGGTGCGGCGCATCGGCGTCAGGGGTGGCGGTGGCGGGAACAGGGGCGGGATCGGTGGGCAGGGAACTCATCGATGACGTCGGCGCAGCGTGCGCAAAGCGCGGGAATGGCGAAAGCGGGGATGGCGAAAGCCGGGAGGGGCACGGAAGGGAAGGGCCTGCAGGCCCCCGCGGTGGGCAATCAGCGCGCCACGCTGGGCAGCAGCCCTTCCGTGGGCGAAGACGGCGTGGCCGCATAATACTTGCGCGGCATCCGGCCGGCCAACCGGGCCAGGCGGCCCGCTTCCACGCCGGCCTTCATGGCCCGCGCCATCATGATCGGGTCCTGCGCCTTGGCAATGGCCGTGTTCATCAGCACCGCCGCGCAGCCCAGTTCCATGGCCACTGTGGCGTCCGACGCCGTGCCCACGCCGGCATCGACGATCACCGGCACCCGGGCCTGTTCCAGGATCAGCTTCAGATTCCAGGGGTTGAGAATGCCCATGCCTGAGCCGATCAGCGAGGCCAGCGGCATGATCGCCACGCAGCCGATGTCTTCCAGCATCTTCGCCTGGATGGGGTCGTCGCTGCAGTAGACCATCACCTCGAAGCCTTCCTTGACCAGCGTGCGCGCCGCGGCCAGCGTCTCGGGCATGTTCGGGAACAGGTTCTGCTCGTTGCCCAGCACTTCCAGCTTCACCAGCGTGTGGCCGTCCAGCAGCTCGCGGGCCAGCCGCAGCGTGCGCACCGCGTCCTCGGCCGTGTAGCAGCCCGCCGTGTTGGGCAGGATGGTGAAGCGATCGGGCGGTACCGCATCCAGCAGGCTGGGCTGCCCGGCATGCTGGCCGATGTTGGTGCGGCGGATGGCCACGGTGACGATCTCGGCGCCACTGGCGTCGATGGCCTCGCGCGTCTGCTGGAAATCGACATACTTGCCGGTACCCACCAGCAGCCGCGATGAAAAGGTGCGGGAACCGATGACCAGGGGATCGGCGACGGAAGTCATGACAGCCTCCTGAATGCTGAAAGAATGAACGAAGGCCGGACGGACGGCCTGCAGTGGGCATGCCTCATGGTGAGGCGGAACATGGAGCGGATGCCGGGTCTCAGCCGCCGCCCACCGCCACCACGATTTCCAGCCGGTCGCCTGCGGCCAGGCGGGTCTGGGCGTATTGCGACTTCGGCACGATCTCGCCGTTGCGCTCGATGGCGATGCGCTTGCCCGTATAGCCCAGGGCCTGAACCAGGTCGGCCAGGCTGCTGTCCGGGGCCACGGGATGGGCACTGCCGTTCAGGATAATCTCGATCATCTGCAGGATGGCTGCGTCTGCAGCACGTTGCCGGTCAACCGGCCGCAGTATGCCGCAATCAGGGACAGCCCGCCAGGAAACGCCAGCAGGCAGGGCGGAAACGGGCTGGCTGCGACCTGCCGCCGGGGCCCCGCAGCCCGAGAAAGCAAACGGCCCGACAGGCCATGGGAGACCTGTCGGGCCGTCGGGCCAGCACCGTTCGGTGCCGCGCCTGTTAGTGCTTGTCCTGCTTGTACGCGCCCGACATCAGCTTGTCGGTATAGGCAATGGCCATGGCCGACAGCAGGAAGGTCAGGTGAATGGCCGTCTGCGCGATCAGCGTGCGGTCGGTGTAGTTGTCGGCGTTGATGAAGGTCTTCAGCAGGTGGATGGAGCTGATGCCGATGATCGACATCGCCAGCTTCACCTTCAGCACCGAGGCATTAACGTGGCTCAGCCATTCCGGCTGGTCGGGGTGGCCCTGCAGGTCCATCCGGCTCACGAAGGTCTCGAAGCCGCCCACGATCACCATGATCAGCAGGTTCGAGATCATCACCACGTCGATCAGCGCCAGCACCACCAGCATGATCACCGTCTCGTCCAGCGAGGTCACCGGCTTGTCCGAGCGGTAGCCGATGCTCTCGACCAGCGCCTGCAGTGCGTGCTGGTTGCCGAAGGCGGCTTCCACCAGGTGCCACAGCTCCATCAGGAAGTGCTGCACGTAGACCGCCTGGGCCACGATCAGGCCCAGGTACAGCGGCAGCTGCAGCCAGCGACTGGCAAAGATCAGCCCCGGCAGCGGCCGCAGCCGCACGTTGATGGCCTGCGTGGCCGGAGAAGGTTGGGCGTCGGAATGCGCCGGCGTGGCGTGGCCATGGCCGGTCGCGTGGTTGGCGTGTTCGCTCATGAAATACGGGGGTTGAAACGGGGCGCGTATTGTAGAGCGAGACGTTGGGGGCTTCGGCTTTCAGGGGGCACGGAAGGGACACCACCCGCCGTTCGGCGGGTTCACTCCGCCTTTCGGTCTGTCACCTCACTCGTTGGGCACCTGCTCGGCCAGGAAACCGCCGCTCTGGTGCGCCCACAGCCGTGCGTACAGCCCGTCGCGGGCCAGCAGCTCGGCGTGCGTGCCTTCTTCCACGATGCGCCCCTTGTCCAGCACCACCAGCCGGTCCATGGCCGCAATCGTCGAGAGCCGGTGCGCAATGGCGATCACCGTCTTGCCCTTCATCAGCTCGTTCAGGCTGTCCTGAATGGCCACTTCCACCTCGGAGTCCAGCGCGCTGGTGGCTTCGTCCAGCAGCAGGATCGGCGCGTTCTTCAGCATCACCCGGGCAATGGCAATGCGCTGGCGCTGCCCACCCGAGAGCTTCACGCCACGTTCACCCACCTGCACGTCAAAACCCGTGTGCCCCTGAGGATCTTCCAGCGCCGCAATGAAGGCATCGGCCTGCGCACGCCGGGCGGCGTCCAGCATCTCTTCGTCGGTGGCATCCGGACGGCCATACAGGATGTTGTCGCGCACCGTGCGGTGCAGCAGCGACGTGTCCTGCGTCACCATGCCGATCTGCGCCCGCAGCGAGTTCTGCGTCACGTCGGCAATATTCTGGCCGTCGATGGTGATGGCCCCTTTCTGCACGTCATAGAAGCGCAGCAGCAGGTTCACGATGGTGGACTTGCCCGCACCCGAGCGTCCCACCAGGCCGATCTTCTCGCCGGGGCGGATGTCCAGGCAGAAGTCCTCCAGCACCGGCCGATGCTCGCGCCGGGCGTTCTCGCTGTACGAGAAGTCCACATGCTCGAAGCGGATGCCACCCTGCTTCACCACCAGCGGTGTGGCGTTGGGCTTGTCCAGCACCGTGTGCGGCCGGGTCAGCGTGTTGATGCCGTCGCGGATGGTGCCGATGTTCTCGAAGAGCGAGGCCGACTGCCACATGATCCATTGCGACAGTCCGTTGATGCGCAGCGCCATGGCCGTGGCAGCAGCCACCGCGCCCGGACTGGCCTTGCCATGGTGCCAGAGCCACAGGCCGATGGCAGCCGAGCCGCCCGTCAGCAGCATGTTCACCGTCTGCGACACGACTTCCAGCGTCGTCACCCAGCGCATCTGGGCATGCACCGTGACCATGAAGTCCTCCATGGCCGAGCGTGCGTAGCTGGATTCGCGGTCGCTGTGCGAGAAGAGCTTGACCGTGGTGATGTTGCTGTAGGCATCCGTGATGCGGCCGGTCATCAGCGCGCGGGCATCGGCCTGCGCTGCCGCCAGCTTGCCCAGCTTGGGTACCGTCCAGACCATCGTGGCCGCAAACAGCACGATCCACGTCACGAACGGCAGCAGCAGCCAGGCGTCAAACTTCCACAGCACCACCGAGCTCGTCAGGAAATAGACGGCGATGTAGGTGGCCATGTCGGCGAAGGTCATCACCACCTCGCGCACGGCCAGCGCCGTCTGCATTACCTTGGCCGACACGCGGCCAGCGAACTCGTCCTGATAGAAGCTCAGGCTCTGGGCCAGCATCAGCCGGTGAAAGCGCCAGCGCAGCCGCATCGGCAGCACGCCTTGCAGCGACTGGAAGCGCAGCGCCGACGACATCAGCACCAGCAGCGGGCTCAGCACCAGCACCACGCCCATGATCGTCAGCGTGCTGCCTTTTTCGGCCCACAGCGTCTCGGGCGTGTAGCGGCCGATCCAGTCCACCACGAAGCCCATCCACTGGAACAGCAGCGCCTCCAGCACGCCGATGCCCGCCACCGTCAGGAACAGCAGCACCAGCCAGCGCCGCACACCCTGCAGCGAAGAGAGCACGAAGCGCCACAGGCTTCGTTCGGCGATCAGTCGTGTTTCATCCGGATACGGGTCGATCCGGCTTTCGAACCAATGGAAGAAGGATTTCATGCGTGGGGGAGGGATGCAGTCTTTTCCGCATTCTATCCGCCACGCTGCGAGGTCAGCGCACTGCCCATGGCGGCCGTCACCGTCAGCGCGATGGCGCACCACTGCGTCAGCGTCAGCAGCTCGCCCAGCACCAGCATGGCCACCACGGAGGTCAGCGCCGGCTCCAGACTCGTCATCACCCCGTAGGTGCCGGCCTGCAGCCCGCGCAGCGCCTTCATTTCCAGGAACATCGGAATGGCGCTGGACACGACGGCCGCCCCCAGTCCGATCAGCAGTACCTTCGGCTCGAACAGCGCCGTGCCGGCATGCACCACCCCGATGGGGAACATCATCAGCGCGCCGATGCTGACCCCCAGGGCCACCGTCGTGCCGGCGTGCAGGTGTTGCGTCTTCTTGCCAAAGATGATGTAGCCCGCCCAGCACACCGCTGCACCGGCCGCGTACAGCATGCCCAGCGGATCCAGACTGGCCGAGGCCACGCCGGGCACCACGCCCTGCGTGCCTTCGGCCAGGGTCTGGGCACTGGCTGCGCCTTCGAGCACGGCCTGGGCCGCAGCGGCATCGCCGCCACCATGCCAGATGGGCAACAGCATCAGCAGGCCCGCCACCGTGCAGCCGATCCAGACGAAGTCGATGGGCCGGCGCGACGCAAACAGTGCCACCGACAGCGGTCCGCAGAACTCGATGGCCACCGCAATGCCGAACGGAATCGTTTCCAGCGCCAGGTAGAACAGCATGTTCATCATGCCCAGCGTCATGCCGTAACGCGCCACCACCCACCAGTCATGGCGTGGCATGCGGTGCCGCCACGGGCGTCCGAACAGGATCAGCACCAGGGCCGAGAACAGCAGCCTCAGTGCCGTGGTGCCCTGCGCGCCCACGATGGGGAAGATCTGCTTGGCCAGCGAGGTGCCCAGTGCCAGCGCCGTCATCGAGCCCAGCAACCACAGGATGGGCTTCAGGGGAAAGGCAGAAGGGGCATTTGCCGGCGCCTGGGGCGCAGCAGCAGGAGAATCCATGAGGTGAGGGCAGAATCCGGGAAAGGGAGCGTGCGCACGCCTGGACCCTCCATGATAAGGAGGATGATGTGGATCCCGTCAGACGCAGCCCGGCGGCCCGACCACCGTCGGGAGTGTGTTGCAGATCCGACGACACGCAGCTTTCAGTCCCGCCGCGCTTCACGGATGGGAACGGTGTCGCCCATAGCCGCCTGTCGGATGTACCGGGGGAGGGCGCGGCCGTCATGCCACGGTGCAGCTGGGCAGGCGGGCAGAAATCATCGTACAATGCGCGCCATGCGGGCGTAGCTCAGTTGGTAGAGCGCCGGCTTCCCAAGCCTGAGGTCGCGAGTTCGAGGCTCGTCGCCCGCTCCACATTCCATCATCGGCGGCATCACCGGGGCGGTGGTCATGGCGTACAGGCCCATGGCCAGCACCCCAAGCTCCGCAGCCGTCGACATCCCGGTCGGTTCCCGGCCGCAGCAGCCCGCGCATTTCAGCGCCAGGCGCCCGTCTCATCTCCCCCTGTTTTTTGGCAACGTCCGCATGAAGCGCGACATCACGTGTCGCCGCCGTCGTGTGCGGGCCGTTTCCGTTGTCTTTCTCGGCCCCGCAACACCGGCAGGATCTGCATCACTTCGGAAGCCTGTGCGGCATCCGAATCACCTTCAAAGCCCGGGCAGGCCCATGAGGCCTGTTCAGCGCATGTCCTGCCCGCAAACGAAAGGTCCCGGCGCTGCCCGCACACGACAGGGCTGCGCCGGGACCCGGTGCCGTCACGGTTTCTCGTGCGGCTCCAGCCGGTCACGCCGGATGGCGTCATCTTCCATCAGCTCGAACCACATTGCGTTGAGCACGGCAAAGGCGGCTGCCAGGGGCAGGCCCAGGATCCAGGCGAAATACCACATGGTCGGTGTCCTTATCGGTGAACGGTGCAGGGGAGAGTGAGGCAGCAGGGATCAGTACGCATGGCCCTTGCCCTTCCGGATGTCGTCAGCGTCCACCTTGCCGCGCAGCACCGTGAAGACCCAGCTCGTGTAGGTCAGGATGATGGGCATGAAGATGGCCGCGGAAATGAGCATGATGAACAGCGTGAGGTGGCTCGACGACGAGTCCCACACCGTCAGGCTCGCCGCAGGCATGCTGGACGACGGGAGGATGAACGGGAACATCGATGCCCCCACGCTGCCGATGATGCCGGCAATGCCCAGACCCCCGGTCAGCAGGGCAGCCAGCGGCCGGCGACCGGCCAGGCACAGCGCCGCCAGCAGCGGACCTGCGATGCCCAGGGCCGGAACCGCCCACAGCAGCGGGTGGGCTGCGTAGTTGGCAAACCAGGCGTCGGCCTGCGTGCTCACGGTCTTGAGCAGCGGGTTCGAGACCCCATCGGTGGGCAGGTTGCTGGTGATGACGTAGCCGTTCACCAGATGGGCCAGCACGACGCCCGCTACCGCGTACAGCACCACCGTCAGGATGGCGGCCACGATGCCGAAGCGCCGTGCGCGCTCGGCCACGATGCCCGAGGTCTTGAGCTGCAGCCAGGACGCACCGTGCATCACCAGCATGGCCAGCGAAACCAGTCCGCACAGCAGGCCGAAGGGGTTGAGCAGACCAAGGAAGGTGCCTTCATAGAAGATCTGCATGTCTTCCCCAATGTGGAAGGGCACGCCCTGCAGCACGTTGCCCACGGCCACCCCGAAGATGATCGAGGGCAGGATTCCGGCCATGAACAGGACGGCATCCCAGCGGCTGCGCCAGGCGGGGTCTTCGCGCTTGCTGCGGAACTTGAAGGCCACCGGCCGCAGGATGAACGCGAACAGGATGGCGAACATGGCCAGATAGAAGCCCGAAAACGACACCGCGTACAGCTGCGGCCAGGCGGCGAAGATGGCGCCGCCCCCCAGGATCAGCCAGACCTGGTTGCCTTCCCAGATGGGGCCAATGGTGTTGATGACGGTGCGGCGCTCGATATCGGTGCGCGCGACAAAGGGCAGCAGCGTGCCGATGCCCAGGTCGAAGCCGTCGGTCACCGCATAGCCGATCAGCAGCACGCCCATCAGTGCCCACCAGATCAGGCGCAGCACTTCGTAGGAGACGAGTTCGTGGAGAATCATGTTCCTTTTCCTTGCAGTATCACTGTGCGGAAGCCAGGGCGCTGGCTTCACCGGGCTGAGTTTCATGCGGGGCCGGATGGACTTCCGGACCCTTGCGGATGGCCTTGAACATCAGCTTCATCTCGATGATCAGCAGGACGGTGTAGATCGCCACGAAGCCGGCAATCGTGAAGAGCACGGTGGCGGCGCCCAGGTTCGAGACGGCCACGGCCGTGGGCAGCACCCCCTCGATGACCCAGGGCTGGCGTCCCAGCTCGGCCACGAGCCAGCCGCTCTCGATGGCGATCCAGGGCAGCGGGATGGCGAACACGGCAATCCGCAGCAGCCACGGGTAGGCATCCAGCCGGCGGCGTGCCGACAGCCAGAAGAACGTGGCGGTCAGCAGGATCAGGAACAGGCCCACGCCGACCATGGCACGGAACGAGAAGAACAGCGGGGCCACCTGCGGCACCGTGTCCCAGGCCGCGCGGCTGATCTGCTCGGGCGTGGCCTGACGGGGATCGTCCACATAGCGCTTGAGCAGCAGTGCATAACCCAGCGCATGGCCGTGTTCCTCGAAGATGGCACGCTCCGGCGCGTTGGCGTCGAGGTTGCCCTTGGCGGCACGGATCTTCTGCAGGGCGTCATAGGCCTTCAGACCGTCGCGGACGTGATGCTCGGCGCGCTGGACCAGATCCTTGATGCCGGGGATTTCCGTGGTGAGCGAGCGCGTGCCGATCAGGCCCATGACCCAGGGCACGTGCACGGCATAGTGCGTCTCGCGGGCTTCCTGGTCAGGAAAACCGAAGGCCGTGAATGGGGCAGGGGCCGGCTCGGTATCCCAGATGGCCTCGATGGCCGCCAGTTTCATCTTCTGGTGTTCCGTCGTGAGGTAGCCGCTTTCGTCACCCAGGACCGCGACCGACAGCGAGGCGGCCAGACCGAACGATGCGGCCACCGTCATCGAGCGCCTGGCCAGCTGCAGGTGCCGGCCCTTGAGCACGTACCAGGCCGAGATGCCCAGCACGAAGATGGCGGCCGCGACATAACCCGCCGAAACCGTGTGCACGAACTTGGCTTGCGCCACGGGGTTGGTGAGGACGGCAAAGAAGTCCTTCATCTCCATCCGCATGGTCTGCGGGTTGAACTCTGCGCCCACCGGGTTCTGCATCCAGCCGTTGGCGATCAGGATCCAGAGCGCCGAGAAGTTCGAGCCGATGGCCACCGCCCAGGTCACCAGCAGGTGCTTGACCTTGGACAGCCGGTCCCAGCCGAAGAAGAAGAGACCCACTAGGGTCGCCTCCATGAAGAAGGCCATCAGCCCTTCCAGGGCCAGCGGCGCTCCGAAGATGTCGCCGACATAGTGGCTGTAGTAGCTCCAGTTCATGCCGAACTGGAACTCCATCACGATGCCGGTGGCCACACCCATGGCAAAGTTGATGCCGAAGAGCGTGCCCCAGAAACGGGTCATGTCACGCCAGATGGAACGCCCCGTCATCACGTAGACCGTTTCCATGATGGCGAGCAGGATGGACAGGCCCAGCGTGAGCGGGACGAACAGGAAGTGGTAGAGCGCTGTCAGCGCAAATTGCAGCCTTGATAGGCTGACGATATCGACATCCATGTTGGGGGTTCCTCTTCTCGGTTTCGGGATGGTGTATCAATCGGGTCTCAGCGCAGCCAGCGTAGCCTCGAAGCCCTCGCTGCCACGCCGGAATTCACCTTCAAGCCTGCCGTTGCGCAGCACCAGCAGGCGATCGGCCAGTGCCGCTTCGCGGCGCAGATGGGCGGCCATCAGCCATGCACGCCCTTGGCCCAGCGTGTCCAGTCGGGCCAGCACATCGGCGGCCGTGGCGGCATCCAGCCCCTCGGTCGGCTCATCCAGCAGCCACAGGGGGCGCTTCTGAAGCAGCAGCCGGGCCAGTGCCAGGCGGCGGGCCTGGCCGGCCGACAGCCCCAGGCCGCCTTCACCCAGTCGCGTGTCCAGCCCGGCCTGCAGACGCCGTATGGCCTCGGCCAGTCCGGCCGCTTCCAGGGCCTGCCACAGAGCGGCGTCATCAGCGTCCGGGTCGGCCAGGCGCAGGTTGTCGCGCAGGCTGTCCTGGAACAGGTCCGGACGCTGGTTCAGCCAGGCGCCGGGCTGCGTCATGATGCGCCCGGTGTGCGGATGGCGCTCTCCGGCGATCAGCGCCATCAGTGTCGACTTGCCTGCGCCGCTGGGGCCGACCACGGCGACCCGTTCGCCCGCGGCCAGCTTCAGCGACAGTGCGGTCAGTGCATCCACCGGGCTATCCGGATGACGGACCGATACGTCATCCACGATGATCGCACAGCCCGTGTCGGGGTGTGGGGCGGGGGGCTGAACGGTCGGCGTGCAGTGGGGAGAAAGCCGACGCGCCGCCAGCCAGGCGCGCCCCGATTCGAGAGCTCCCCGACGCAGCGCCGCAAAGGGTTCCATGGCCGTCAGCGCAATCAGTAGCGCCAGGGCTGCTTCCGGCGTGCCGATCTGCTCCTGTTCGGCCAGCAGGCCCACACCCAGCAGGACCAGGGCCAGCGTGAGGCTGCCGGCCACGCTGTGGATGGCAGCTGCTTTCGCGTCCAGTCGCTGCAGACGACGGTCGCTGTGCGCCAGACGTTCGTCCGTGCGGCGTAGGGTGTCGCGCTGGGCGGCCAGCCGGCCGGCCATGAGCAGTTCCGTCTGGCCCGACACCAGGTCCACCGCCCGGGCGCGCAGCCTTTCCGTGAGTAGGGCCCGCCGTGTGGCGGGGCGCCGCGAGCGGTGGGCCAGCACGATGATCACGGCCAGGCCGATGATCAGCATCCAGCCGCCCAGCGCGAGGCCAAGCCAGGGCGACATCATGCCGACCACCACCGTGGCCAGCAGCGTCGCACCCAGCGCCGCGGCGGCCGGCACCAGCAGGCGAAGATAGAAGGCGTCCAGTGCATCCAGGTCCGTGGTCAGCCGAAACAGCGCCCGTGCCGGACGGCGCAGCAGGTCCTGGATGCTGGTGCTCTCTGCCCAGCCGCGGAAGAGGCGTTCGCGCAGTTGCGCCAGCGCCGCCAGGGTGGCGTCGTGGGTGACGAGCCGCTCGCCATAGCGCGACACGGTGCGGCCCAGCGCCAGCAGCCGGATGCCGGCAGATGGCGCAAAGACATCGAAGGCCAGCGCGGTGGCGGGCTGCAGCCCGGCAATGGCGGTTGCCGTGATGAACCATCCCGACAGGCCCAGCAGGCCCATGCCGGCCAGCACCGTCACGGCGGCCAGCACGGCGCCCCATTTCATGCGTGTCGACGCGCCGTCGCACATCGCCTTCAGGGCGGGCAGGGCGGAACGATGGGCCATGCCATCCTTCGCCGCGCTGTCCCTCTCGGTCACCGGGGCGTCTTCCCCTGTTAGCGGGTCGTCCTTTCCTGTCATGCTGCGGCCTCCGGATCCGGGGCGGGCAGCTGCACGATGCGGTCCATGCGCGCGGCCAGTCGGGGATCGTGGGTGGCCACGATCAGCGTGCGGCCCCGGGCCAGCGTCACCAGAGACTCGGCCACCTGATCGGCGGTTTCACTGTCCAGGTGGGCCGTGGGCTCGTCGGCCAGCAGCAGGTCGGCTGCTGGTGCAGCCATCAGGCGCGCCAGCGCAAGACGTGCGGCCTCGCCCCCTGAGAGGCCTGTTCCGCCTTCGCCCAGCGAGATACCCGGATGGGCCTGGGCCACCGTGTCGAGTCGGGCTGTGATGATGGCCTGACGCACCCGTTCATCATCGATGCCCGGGCGGCCGAGCGCGATGTTGTCTCGCACGGGGGCGGCAAACACGTGGGCGCGCTGCCCCATCCAGGCCATGCGTTCACGCAGTGCCCGGACCGTGTCCGGGACCAGTGTCTGGCCGTCGATCTCGATGCTCCCCGCCGTGGGAACCAGCAGGCCGGCCAGCAGCGACATCAGGACCGTCTTGCCCGTGCCGCTGCCGCCCACCAGGGCCACGTGCTCGCCGGGGCGCACCGCCAGCGAGAAACCCTGAAACACCGGTTTCTCGTCGGGAAAGGCGAAGCCCAGGTCCGTGAGCCGCACGCCGGGGGCTGGACGCTGGGGTGATGCAGGATCCACCGATGCTGGTTTCACTGATGTCGCTTTTACCGATGCTGCTTTTACCGATGCCGGCTTCACCGCGTCGGGGGCCGGTCGATCATGGCGGGCGGATGGAAAGGGATCCGCCGCCGGCTCTTCGGTGCCAGGCCGAACGGCAGGGGCGGCAGGCCGTTCCCGTTCAGCCGCTCCAGGGCGTCCATGGCGGCCACGCCGGCGGCCCGGTCATGCCAGACCGCGGCCAGTTCGCGCAGCGGCTCGAAGAACGCGGGCGCCAGCAGCAGGATGAAAAGCCCTTCGCCCAGTGTGAGCCGGCCACCCCAGGCACCGAATTCCAGATAGCCCAGCACGTGAAAGCCCACGTAGGCCGCCACCATCGCCACGCCCAGTGCCGAGAACAGCTCCAGCACCGCCGAAGACAGGAACGCAATGCGCAGCACCTTCATCGTGCGCTGGCGCAGGTCCTCGGCGCTGGCGCGCAACCGGCGGGCCGTGGCCTGCACGCTGCCCAGGGCACGCAGCGTGGGCAGTCCCCGCAGCCGATCCAGCAGGAAGGCGTTCATGCTGCTCATCTGCAGCCACTGCGCCTCGCTGGCTGCCCGGGCACGCCAGCCCACCAGCACCATGAACAGCGGAATGAGCGGGGCTGCCGTGATCAGCACGGCCGCGGCGGCCCAGCTGTACCACGCCACGGGCAGCAGGATCACCAGGGGCATCAGGCGCACGCGCCACATGGCACCGTGGTAGCGCGTCAGCCACGGCAGGATGGCCTCGGCCTGTTCGGCCAGCACGCTGGCGGCCGTGCCGGCATGCAGCCGGGAACGATCCAGCGGCGAACGCGCAGACAGAGAGGTGATGGCCCGTTCCCGCCAGAGACTCAGGTGGGAACGCGCCGACTCGAACATCCGGGTGCTGCTCCAGGCATCCAGCCAGGCACGCAGCAGGCCGGCCACAACGATGCCCGCTGCAGGCCACACCACACCGGACAGGCCCGCACCTGACTGCAGGCGAGCGACACCCAGCGCCAGCAGCGCGGCCTGGGGAATCCAGAGCAGCGGACTCAGCGCATGGATCAGGCAGGCAGCATCAAGCCGCATGCCCGGCATGGAACGGGAGGATGCAGGGTGCTGTCGAACGGGGGCGGACTCGGTTTGCCCGGCTGGAGCCTCGCCTTCGCGGTTCCCACGGTCTGGAGAACTCGGGGTCATCATCATGCGATCTTATATGATCGCCACCGGCGTCGTTCATCATGAAAACTTCTTTATCGTATCCACAACGACGCCACCGTCGAAAAGGAGACGGCCGCCCCCAAGGCCCAGTCCCGTCCTATCCCGGCCCGGGCTGGGGTGCCCGGGATTGCCGGGCTGTCCAGGGACGGCTTCGGTAACATAGACCGCACTGTACAGAACAGAAATCAGGGAGGTGCTTCCGATGTCCGAACCCATCCATCTCGTCGTCACGCTGCAGGTCAAGCCCGGTCACATGGACCGCCTGAAGCAGGCCACGGCCGAACTGGTGGCAGCCAGCCGTCAGGAAGCCGGCTGCGTTTCCTATGGCGCTGCTTATGCCGAGGACGGGGTTACCGCCTACATCGTCGAGCACTGGAAGGATCAGGCGGCGCTTGATGCCCACAACAAGACCGCCCATTTCATCGAGGGCGTGAAGAAGCTGCAGGATGCCTGCAGCACGCTGCAGATCCATCGCGTGCACTGGCAGGGTTGATCCGGGTGTCCTGAGCGCTGACAAGCCCCGACAATGAGCGGGTCATGAAGAACCCGCACGTCAGCGCACTCGCGGCCGCCCATGGGGTGGCCGTTCTTTTCGGGCTCACCGGCATCCTCGGCGCCCTCATCCGTTTCGATGCCGTGGCCATCACCGCCGGCAGGGCAGGGTTCGCCGCAACCGCACTGCTGGTGCTGGCCCTGGCGCAGCGCAGGCCGCTGCGGCAGGGGCTGGGTCCGCGCCGCGCCGGTATTGTGCTGGCCAGCGGCTTTCTGCTGGCCGTGCACTGGATCACCTTCTTCATGGCCGTCAAGGTGGGTGGCGTCGCCGTGGCCACGCTGGGCTTTGCCAGCTTCCCGGCCTTCATCGCCCTGCTGGACGTCGTGCTGTTCCGCGAGCGCATTGGCCGGGCCGAGGGCATGATGCTCTCGCTCGTCACCCTGGGGCTGGTGCTGGTCACGCCCTCGTTCGACGTGGGCGACCAGGGCACCGTGGGGCTTCTCTGGGGGCTGGCCTCGGGGCTGAGCTTCGCTGGTCTGGCCATCTGCAACCGCCGTGGCAGTCGGGGCATGGATGCCATCCAGGTGGCCTTCTGGCAGAACCTCCTCGTTGCGCTGCTGGTGTTGCCATTGCTGGGCCTGGGACTGGCGGGCGGGGGCGACGGCGTGCCCATGACGGATGCAGCACATGTCGCATCCCCGGTGGCGCCTCCCCAGGCAGCCTCCTCCGAGGCGGCTTCTTCCCAAGTGGCTCCCTCTCAGCTGGCGCCTCCCCAGGAGGCTCACTCACAGGCGCCTTTCTCCTTGGTGACCGGGGCTGCCGCCATCGACCTGGTCAGCTGGTTCTGGCTGGCCGTGCTGGGCGTCCTGTGCACGGGCCTGGCGCACACCCTGTTCGTCAAAAGCCTTGAGGCGCTCGATGCCCGTAGTGCCGGCATGATCATTTCCTTGGAGCCGGTCTACGCCATCGCCTGCGCCTGGTGGCTGTTTGGCGAAGAGCCCTCGGGGCGCATGCTGGTGGGGGCGTCGCTCATCATCCTGGCCACCGTACTGTTGGCCATGGGCCACACGCCCTCGGCCGCCCGGAAGGGGGCTTCCGAAGGCATGAAGGCCTGACCCTTTCAGAGGGCTGCCTGTCGGTATCTCGTGCCG
>ERZ773044.638-NODE-638-length-14582-cov-119_pt1 | contig 14582 bp, 9 predicted proteins | sample MGYA00511897_ERZ773044 | MGnify/ENA primary metagenome ERZ773044 (study PRJEB29015, sample SAMEA2738116) | human oral metagenome | biome: human oral; feature: human-associated habitat; material: saliva | place: China | collected 2170 ...
GCGACTCACCGGGAGCAAGCCCTGGTGTCCGACTGGACGGATTGCGCTGGAGCCGTAGAGGCAGATAGGCGCCGCAACGGCCGGAGATAAACACGGACCGTGGGGAGAGAAGCGGTAAGTGTCGGCCACTTCACAGATTTGGCTGACGCCCCCGTGACGAAAAGGAGGCCTCAGACGTCGGCGTCAGCATATTCCGCGGCGTTGAATGACGAATCGAGACCCGGTGAGATCCCCAGGATTCCGCGGATCGTCTCCCCAACATCGCTGGTGGAGCGCAGATCGCGCCTACGGGAGCCGGTGCCCGGCTAGCCTTTTGCCGTGGCCAAAACATCTGCTCCTTCCTTGAAGAGGCGGACCGCCTTCTCCACGACCGTCTTCATGAAGCGCATGATGGCGATCTCGGGACTGGTGTTCCTGTTCTTCGTCCTCTTCCACGCCTACGGCAACCTGCACTACTTCGAGGGTGAGGTCGCCTACGATCACTACGCCGTGTTCCTGCGAGCACTGCTGGTACCGATCATGCCTTACGGCGGTGTCCTGTGGATCCTCCGCCTGGCTCTCATGGCCTGCCTCCTGGCTCACGCCGGCAGCGCCTTCCACCTGTGGGCGCGCAACAAGCGGGCCCGCGGCAACGACAAGTACGCCGTCAAGAAGCCCGGCGCCGAGTACTTCGCCTCCCGCTACGCCATGCGCACCATGCGCTGGGGCGGCGTCATCCTCCTGCTGTTCATCATCTGGCACCTCCTGCAGTACACCACCCTGTCACTGACGCCGGGGGGACACTACGTGCACGGACGGGCCTACCTGAACATGTACTACGGCTTCCAGCTGTGGTGGGTGTGGCTCATCTACGCGATCGCGCTGGCCGCCCTGTGCCTGCACGTGTGGCACGGCGTGTGGTCCGCCCTGCAGACACTGGGCGCGGTGCGCGGAAACACCATCCCCTTCATCCGGCTGATCGCCTTCGTGCTGGCCTTCGCGCTGTTCGCCGCCTTCATGGCGGTTCCGACGGCGATCCTCTTCGGCTATGTCGATGCCCCCATGGCCACTGGCGACTACTACCCGCAGTTCTGTGACGCGATCGGCTCCTCCGCCGAGCACTTCGCCGAATGTGCTACGGCGACCCACTGAGAGTGAACGACTATGACTGAACTCATCGACGGCCTGTACTACGAGGGCGAGAAGATCGCCGACACCAAGGCCCCCCACTCCGTCCCGATCGACCGGCGCTGGGAGCAGCGCAAGTTCGAGGCCAAGCTGGTCAACCCCGCCAACCGCCGCAAGCTGGACATCATCGTCGTCGGCTCCGGCCTGGCCGGCGGCGCCGCGGCCGCCTCCCTGGGCGAGCAGGGCTACAACGTCAAGGTCTTCTTCTACCAGGACTCGGCTCGCCGGGCGCACTCCATCGCCGCCCAGGGCGGTATCAACGCCGCGAAGAACTACCGCAATGACGGCGACTCCGTTTACCGGCTCTTCTACGACACGGTCAAGGGCGGTGACTACCGCGCCCGCGAGGACAACGTCTACCGCCTGGCGGAGGTCAGCGCCAACATCATCGACCAGTGCGTGGCCCAGGGCGTCCCCTTCGCCCGCGAGTACGGCGGTCTGCTGGACAACCGCTCCTTCGGTGGCGTGCAGGTCTCCCGTACCTTCTACGCCCGCGGCCAGACCGGCCAGCAGCTCCTCATCGGCGCCTACCAGGCCCTCGAGCGTCAGGTGCACGCCGGCACGGTCAAGGAGTTCCGCCGCCACGAGATGGTCGAGCTCATCATTGTCGACGGTCGTGCCCGTGGCATCGTCACCCGCGACATGGTCTCCGGGAAGATCGAGACCCACCTGGCCGACGCCGTCGTGCTGGCCAGTGGCGGCTACGGCAACGTGTTCTTCCTGTCCACCAACGCGATGGGGTGCAACGCCACCGCCATCTGGCGCGCGCACCGCAAGGGCGCCTACTTCGCCAACCCCTGCTACACGCAGATCCACCCCACCTGCATCCCGCAGTCCGGCGACTTCCAGTCCAAGCTCACCCTCATGAGTGAGTCCCTGCGCAACGACGGACGCATCTGGGTGCCCAAGAAGGCTGAGGACTGCGACAAGGACCCGCGCGACATTCCCGAGGAGGCGCGCGACTACTACCTCGAGCGCATCTACCCGGCCTTCGGCAACCTCGTGCCGCGTGACATCGCCTCCCGTCAGGCCAAGAACATGTGCGACGAGGGCCGCGGCGTGGGTCCGGCCATCAAGGAGCGCGACGCCAACGGCAACGAGCGGATGATGCGTCGCGGCGTCTACCTGGACTTCTCTGAGGCCATCAACCGCCTGGGCAAGGACGCTGTCTCGGCCCGCTACGGCAACCTGTTCGAGATGTACCAGCGCATCACCGGGGACGACCCCTACGAGGTCCCCATGCGCATCTACCCCGCCGTGCACTACACGATGGGTGGCCTGTGGGTGGACTACGACCTGGAGTCCAACGTCCCTGGCCTCTACATCGCCGGAGAGGCCAACTTCTCCGACCACGGCGCCAACCGCCTGGGTGCCTCCGCCCTCATGCAGGGGCTGGCCGACGGCTACTTCGTCCTGCCCGACACCATGAACGACTACCTGGCGGACATGCTGCGCCTGGGCAAGGTCGACCCCAACGCCCCGGAGATCGCCGAGGCCAAGCGCTCCGTCGAGGAGCGCGTCGCCCGCCTCATGGCCCTGCGCGGCACCCGCAGCGTGGACGACTTCCACATGGCCCTGGGCCGCATCATGTGGGAGTACTGCGGCATGGAACGGCGCGATGCCGGACTTCGCGACGCCATTGGGCAGATCCGGGCCCTCAAAGAGGAGTTCTGGCGCGACGCCCGCATCACGGGTCAGGCCGACGAGCTCAACCAGGCCCTGGAGAAGGCCGGCCGACTGCTGGACTTCTTCGAGCTGGCCGAGCTCATGTGCATCGACGCCCTGCACCGGCGGGAGTCCTGCGGTGGCCACTTCCGGGCGGAGTCCCAGACTCCCGAGGGTGAGGCCCTGCGGCACGATGACGAGTTCCTCTACGTCGCCGCCTGGGAGTGGGGCGGGGAGAACCAGCCGCCGATCCTCCACAAGGAGGACCTCGTCTACAAGGACATCGAGCTCAAGCAGCGGAGTTACAAGTGAACATCAAGCTCAAGATCTGGCGCCAGAAGAACCAGGACTCGAAGGGCCACTTCGAGGAGTACGCCATGAGCGGGATCGAGGAGCACATGAGCTTCCTCGAGGTCCTCGACCTGCTCAACGAGCAGCTCTTCGCCGAGGGCAAGGAGCCGGTGGCCTTCGACTCCGACTGCCGCGAGGGCATCTGCGGTCAGTGCGGTGTGGTCATCAACGGGCAGGCCCACGGGCCCATCCGCTCGACCACCTGCCAGCTGCACATGCGCCACCTGGCGGAGGACCCCTCCTTCAAGGACGGCTCCACCATCACGATCGAACCGTGGCGCTCCACCGGCTTCCCGGTGCTGCGCGACCTCATCGTGGACCGCTCCGCCCTGGACCGCATCGTCCAGGCCGGTGGCTACATCTCGGTCAACACCGGTGGGGCCCCGGAGGCCCACTCGGTGCCCGTGCAGAAGGAGAAGGCCGACGCCGCCTTCGAGGCCGCCGCCTGCATCGGCTGCGGCGCCTGCGTGGCGGCGTGCCCCAACGCCTCGGCCATGCTGTTCACCGGTGCGAAGATCTCGCACCTGGGTCTGCTCCCGCAGGGCCAGCCCGAGCGCCTGGCTCGCGTGGTGAGCATGCTCAACCAGCACGACGCTGAGGGCTTCGGCGGCTGCACAAACATCGGCGAGTGCGCGGCCGTGTGCCCCAAGTCGGTTCCGCTCGAGGTCATCTCGCGCCTCAACCGGGATCTCGGCCACGCCCTGTGGAAGGGCCAGCACGCCCACTGATCCATCCGCCTCACTCCATACCGAGCCGGGCACGTCTCGCGACCCCCAACAGAATGTCTGTGGGGCAACGCGAGACGTGCCCGGCTCGGCGTTAATGGATGGTGAAGGTGATCCCGGTGAAGTCCGCGATGCGGGGGACGCGCGAGCCGGCCTCGGGGACGCCGTCGCCCACGAGGAGGACCTGTGCGCCGGCGCGCCGGGCGGAGGTGTAGCCGGAGGGAGCATCCTCAAACACCAGGCAGGAGGAGATCGGCACGCCCAGGAGCTCGGCGGCTTTGAGGTAGGGGTCGGGATCGGGCTTACCGCGCTCGACGTCGCCGGCGGAGACGACCACTGGGGGAATGGGGACGCCGGCATCCTCCATGCGCACCCGCATGAGCGCGATCGGCGCGGAGGTCACCAGTGCCAGCGGAACGCCGGCATCGATCAAAGCCGCCACGAAGGATGCGGCACCGGGAATCTCAGCCATCCGCCCTGCGGTCTGTGTGATCTCCTCACGAGCGAGGCACTGGTAGACGGCGTCCCGCTCCTCGGCCGTCAGCTCCGGCAGGAACCGCCGGATCGTGTCGAGCCCGGTGCGGCCGGGGGAGTAGGCCATGATCTCGTCGAAGCGCTCACTCATGCCGTGGTCGCGGGCGAAGGAGGCCCACATCGACTCCACGACTGCCGAGGAGTCCACCAGCGTGCCGTCCATATCGCACAGAAGGGCCTCGGCGCTGCTCAAGGGCGCCTGCCCCTCGGTGGCCCTTCCCGACGATGACCACAGCTGAACGGACATGACGCCTCCTGGGACGGAATCGACGTGAGCAACACTGTCAGCATATCGAAGGAGGCGTGAACCTGCGCCGCGACGCGGTGCTCAGCGAGTACCCGAGGCCTCGATGGGCGCCTGTTCGGCGTCCGTCTCTCCAGGCGATAGTCTGGTCCCGTGAGCGCTCCCCTCATTCTCGGCATCGAGTCCACCTGCGACGAGACCGGCGTGGCCCTCGTGCGTGGCCGCGAGCTCCTCGCCGATGTCACCGCCACCTCCATGGACCAGTACGCGCGCTTCGGCGGCATCATCCCCGAGATCGCCTCACGCGCCCACCTGGAGTCCTTCCTGCCGACCCTCGACGCCGCGCTGGTGAAGGCCGGTGTCGACCTCAGCGAGGTCGACGCAGTCGCCGTGTGCGCCGGCCCCGGACTCATCGGCTCCCTGACCGTCGGCATCTCCGCCGCCAAGGCCCTGGCCGCGAGCCTGAACCGGCCGATCTACGGCGTCAACCACGTCATCGGCCACCTGGCGGTCGATGAGCTGGTCGACGGCCCCCTGCCGGAGCGCTTCGTCGGACTCATCGTCTCCGGCGGCCACTCGAACCTCCTGAGCATCCGCAACGTCGCCACCGACGTCGTCGAGCTCGGCGGCACTCTCGACGACGCCGCCGGTGAGGCCTTCGACAAGGTCGGCCGCCTCCTGGGCCTGCCCTACCCCGGTGGCCCGCACGTGGACCGGCTCTCCCAGGAGGGTGACCGCGGTGCCATCCGCTTCCCCCGGGGGCTGGCCGCGGGCAAGGACAAGGAGCGTCATCGCTACGACTTCTCCTTCTCCGGCCTCAAGACCGCCGTGGCCCGCTACGTGGAGTCCCTGGAGGACTCCGACCAGGAGGTGCCCAGTGCTGACGTCTGCGCCGCCTTCTCCGAGGCCGTCAACGACTCCCTGACGGCCAAGGCGGTCCAGGCCTGCCTGGACACCGGCTGCGGCACGCTCGTCGTCGGGGGAGGGTACTCGGCCAACTCCCGCCTGCGCTCCCTGGCGGCCGAGCGCTGCGAGGAGGCCGGCATCACCCTGCGCCTGCCACCACTGCGCTTCTGCACCGACAACGGCGCCCAGATCGCAGCCCTGGGGTCAGCGGCCGTGCGGGCCGGTGTCGCCCCCAGCCCTATGGACTTCGCCCCGGACTCGGGGATGCCGCTGGACGTCAGCGTCGCCCACTGACGTCGCCCCCTGACGCCGACTTCCCTCCCGTATCCGTTGCGCCCGGGGGCAGGCTCGCGGCCACTCCCCGGATGATGATCTCGATCTTTCGGTCTAGGCCGCCGCGCTCCAGCCAGCTCTCGTTGGGCGTCAGCGCCTCGGGCAGGGGAGGGTTCCCGGCGGCGGCCGCGAACCGGCTGGTCTCCTCCAGTCCTGTGGGCCCGCTCAGCCCCGAGGGGGCCGCGGGGGAGCGCATGACCTCGATCTGCGCGTGCGTGGAGATGACGGTGTCGCCGACGAAGTCCAGGACCACCCCGGCCTCCTCGACCCCCAGGCCGCCGTCGACCAGGACCTGGCACGCCTGAGCCACGGGGGCGGCGAAGAGCTGGTGGGCCCACGGCACCCCCATGATGACTCCGGCCAGGCCGGGGTAGCGCTCCAGCATCGCCCAGATGGCCTCGGCGTGGGCCCGCACCGCATCGGGCCAGCGCCTCCCGGCCGCTGGGACATCGACCTTAGCGGCGATCCTCTCCAGGCAGGCGGCCAGCAGATCCTCGCGTGAGGAGATTGTGCGGTACAGCCCGGAGACCGCCACCCCCAGGTGCTTGGCCACCGCTGTGAGCGTGAAGTCCGCGATGCCGATTCCGAGGGCGGCATCGACGACGTCGTCGCGCGAGAATCCCGGTCTCGGTCCGGTCGGTCGGCCCAGTCGCGCAGGTCGTGTCATGGCAGCACCGTAATGGTCCGCGGGGGCCGTTGCCCGAGCTTCAGCGGTGAGAGTAAGGTGGACCTCACTAAGTTCTGAAAGCCATTCAGAATTAGGGTCGATGGAAGGTTGGAACACCTGATGAGCACGCGGACACAGTCGTCAGCTCCGGAGGCCTCGTCGCACTCATCGCCCGCGCTGTCGTCTCCGCCCTCAGCCGGCGCAGCAGGGCCTGACAACGCCGCTGAGCCGACCCCTCAGGGCAACGCCCAGCGCTCGCGCGAGGGGCAGGCCGCCATCGCCCGCCTCGGCGCCCCCGTGCGCACCCGCCTGCGGATCGGTCAGGTCCTCGTCCTGCTCTCCGCGGTCCTGGCGGTAGCCCCCTACATCGCGCTGGTCCAGCTCGGCGACATCCTGCTGCGCGCCCACCGGGCGGGGCTGAGCCCGGACACCCAACAGGTGTCAGGCGTGGTCATGGTGCTCGTGAGCGCCTACTCCACCCGCCTGCTGCTGTACTTCCTGGCGCTGCTCATCACCCACCTGGCCGACCTGTCCCTGCGTGACCGCCTGCGCCGCGACATCGTTGCGCGTATCTCCCATGCCCCGCTGTCCTGGTTCACTGCCTCCACCTCCGGGCGCCTGCGCAAGGCCGTCCAGGACGACACGACCCTCGTCCACACCGTCATCGCTCACGGCCCCGTCGAGCGCCTCAACGCCATCGTCACCCCGCTGGCCCTGCTGGGCTGCGCCTTCTGGATCGACTGGCGTCTGGCCCTGCTGGCCGTCTCCACACTCGTCCTCTACGTGCTCACCTACTCGGTGTCCATGCGCGGCATGAACGAGAAGACCGTGGAGATGGACCGCAAGCTGGCCGCCATCTCCTCGGCCATGGTCGAGTTCATCTCCGGGATCGGCGTGGTCAAGGCCTTCGGACGCGTGGGACGAGCGCACTCGGCCTACCTCGCCGCCGCGGACGAGTTCTCCGCCTTCTACCGCGCCTGGGCGATGCCCCTGGTGACCGTCACCTGCCTGTCCTTCACCTGGGTCTCCATCCCCGTACTGCTCCTGGTCAACCTCGGCGGTGGGGCGCTGCTCATCCACGCCGGGGCCGTCACCCTGCCCCAGGTCCTGGCCACGACCCTCATTGCTCTGGTCCTGCCCGCCGCCCTCATCACCATCGCCTCGATCTCCTGGTCCTACCAGCTTGCCGGCGCGGCGGCCCTGCGGCTGTGCGAGGTCCTCGACACCCCCGTCCTTCCCGCCGCCGACCGGCCCGAACAGCCCCGCGCGGCGCGAGTCGAGATCGACCACGTCTCCTTCTCCTACGGGGAGGTCCTTGCCGTCGATGACGCCTGCCTGACCCTGGAGCCGGGAACCGTGACCGCGCTGCTGGGCCCCTCCGGCTCGGGCAAGTCGACACTGGCCACCCTCATCGCCCGCTTCGCCGACCCCGACGCCGGAGCCATTCGCATTGGCGGGGTGGACTTGCGGGACATGGACGAGTCCACCCTGTACTCCACCGTCTCCTTCGTCCTCCAGGACGTCCAGCTGCTCGCCACCACCGTGCGCGAGAACATCGCCCTCGGGCACCCCGAGGCCGATCTGGCGCGGGTGCGCGCCGCCGCCCGTGTGGCCCGCATCCACGACGAGATCATGGCGCTGCCGCAGGGCTACGACACCGTCCTGGGGCAGGACACGGCACTGTCCGGTGGACAGGAGCAGCGCATCGCCATCGCCCGCGCCATCGTGCTGAACACCCCCGTCATCGTGCTCGACGAGGCCAACGCCATGGCCGACCCCGAGTCCGAGGCCGAGATCCAGCAGGCACTGAGCGCCCTGGTCAAGGACCGTACCGTCCTGGTCATTGCTCACCGGCCGGCCGCCGTGCGCGGCGCCGACCGCATCGCCGTCATGGACGGTGGACGCATCGTCGCCGCCGGCACCCATGATGACCTGGTCGATGAGCCCTACTACCGGGCCCTGCTGCGCCAGGCCGGCGAGCTCGAGGGTGCCACGGGATCGAACGTCCACGAGACCACCACCGAGAAGGAAGGCCCTTCACTCGCCGACGGTGCGACTGACAGCCCGGATGACGGTGTGGCTGACAGTGCGGCTGACGTCAGGGTCCTGGCGACGTCGCCCTCCCGCATTGATGATCGGGATGGGCGGACGGGGGCCACGCGTCCGGTGCCCTCCATCCCCGGCGAATCCTCCCGGCCGGTGGACTCCCTGCTGTCCCGCTTCCGCCGGCTCATGACCGACTCCTCCTGGCGACAGACCCGAGGGTGCATCGCCCTGGCGGGAGTCAACGGAGTCCTGTCGGGACTGGCACTGCTGGTGCTGCTGCCCGCCTTTGTGGCTCTGGCGACCGGTGCGCCCCGATGGGGGCTGTCCTTCGGCGGCTGGCTCATCGTGCTGGTCGTTCTCGGTCTCGGCGCGGCCGTCTGCGACTTCCAGGGGCGGCGCATGGGTATGTCGGGGGCGCTGGGCTTCATGCACGACGTCCACCACGCAGTGGGCGACCGGATCGCGCGCCTGCCCCTGCGCTGGTTCACCGCCGACTCCGCCGGCACCCTGTCCCGGGCCGTGAGCCAGGAGATGGTGGCCCTGGGGGAGTCCGCCGCCCACTTCATGTACCTGCTCACCTCCACCGCTGCCGCATGCGTGGTCGTCGGGGTCGGCTCCTGGGCTTGGGACTGGCGCCTGGGGCTCCTGCTGACGCTGGCCGCGCCCCTGTTCGCCGGACTCGTGGGCCTCTCGCGCCGTCTGCTGGACCGAGGCAAGTCCATCTCCGAGCCCGCCGAGCGTGAGCTCGCCACCCGCATCGTCGAGATCGCCCGCTGCCAGGGGGCTCTGCGCTCCTGCCGGGCCGCCTCGGGCTACAGCCGCCTGACCGCCGCCTTCGACGACGGGGTCCGCGCCTCCAGGCGCGCCCTGTGGTGGGAGTCCGCCGGCAACCTCGTCAACGGCGCACTGAGCCAGATCGTCGTCGTCGCCATGATCGTCCTGACCTCCTCACTGGCCGCCTCCGGCACCATGGAGCCGCTGGTGGCCATCGCCGTCATCGGCATGTGCCTGCGTTTCACCACCATGCTCGACGACATCGGAGCAGCCGTGATGGGCGTGGAGGAGCGGCGCCAGATGATGAACCACCTCGACGCCGTCATGGACGCCGAGCTCATGGCCGAGCCGCAGGAGCCCAATGCGCTGCCCGAGCCGGGCGCCGTCGAGCTTGACGACGTCGTCTTCGGCTACCGCCCCGACGCGCCCGTTCTGACCGGGGTGTCGATGAGCGTGCCCGCACGCACCATGTGCGCCATCGTGGGCCCCTCAGGCAGCGGCAAGACGACCATCGCCCGCCTCGTCGCCCGCTTCTGGGACGTGGGCTCGGGGGCCGTGAGAGTCGGCGGCGCCGACGTGCGCGACATGCCGACCTCCCAGCTCATGGAGCAGCTCTCCATGGTCTTCCAGGACGTCTACCTCTTCGACGACACCCTGGCCGCCAACATCTGTATCGGCAACCCCGCGGCCGACGACGCCCAGGTGCGCTGGGCCGCAGGGCTCGCCGGCGTCACGGAGATCATCCACCGCCTGCCCCATGGATGGGACACGCGCGTGGGAGAGGGCGGACGGGCCCTGTCCGGTGGGGAGCGCCAGCGCGTCTCCATCGCCCGCGCCCTGCTCAAACGAGCCCCGATCGTCCTGCTCGATGAGGCCACCAGCGCACTGGACGCCGAGAACGAGGCCAATATCGTCGCCGCGATGCAGGAACTGCGCCGCACGTCGACCCTCATCGTCATCGCCCACAAGCTCGAGACGATCGCCGCCGCCGACCAGGTCGTCGTCCTCGACGACGCCGGGCGTATCGCCCAGCAGGGACACCACGATGAGCTTGTGTCCGTCGAGGGGCCCTACCGCAGCTTCTGGGAGCAGCGCACCCGGGCCCGCGGATGGGAGCTCGTATCGAGGCAGGAATGATCGCCCCGGGAATCACTGATCGTCGGGCGAGACTCGGGACCGTGCCGACTCGCAATAGCAGTGGGGAACGGGCCCGGATGTCAGGCTGACCTCTCAGTTATCGGCGGACTTAGCGGCTCAGGGGACCCATGAGGCCGTCAGAGGAGGACCGAGAAGGAAATGAGGTCAAGGGTGCGAATGTGGGATGCGCTTTATTGAAGCACAATGTTTTAGAGAATTATGGCGGCAATGGCGTGATGACTTGGAAGGTATGTGCTGCGGGCGGAGAGGAAAATGCTCTGATGTGCTCCGGGCATTGAGCTCCATGTTCTGTTAAGACGTCAGCGCATGTTGTTCTCTCTTGCATTCTCCATTGTTCGTTCCACAGGAGGATAAGGTGAATTCGTGTCCACCTCCTCCGCTGCGGCGCACGTCGATCCCTCCGCCTGGGTCCTCACCGCCTCCTCGGCAGTGCTCCGAGCACAGCTCGGAGCACTGGTCGTGTTCGTGGTCGCCTGGATCGCGAGCATGTGCCTGTGGGCGGGGTACCCGGTGGGGCTCATGTCGCAGCACCGCAGGCTGCCCGTGATCGCGATCATGGGCATGGTCGACCGCGCTGTCGGACTGCTGCTGAGCCTGGCTGACCTGTAGGGATACCTCTCCGTCCCCAAGCCGATCCTGGCGATCGACTCCGCGGGTGGTGCGCAGGCGGGAGAGGAGGTTCTCCCACAGTCACACGAGGATCCCGCTTCCCGCCCGGCTGGGGAGCCCCGACGCCACCGACCACAGGTGGGTCGCCGGCGCTTCGCTCAGGACTTGGCCGCCAGCGAGAGCACCTCGGTGGGACGCAGGGGCCTGCCTGCCCGGGCCTCGGCCAGCAGCAGCCTGACGGCCGCCTCCCGCTGCCCTCCATAGGCCCCGACGGCGGCGATCTGACGCTGGTAGGAGGCCCCCGTCTCCAACGTGGTGCGCACGGAGTCCAGCTCGGCGGCGCAACCGAGATCCTCTGCGACAGGGGCGAGCTCGGTGAGCATCCGCTCAACCGTGTCTCCCACCAGCTCCTCCTCACCGGCGGAGTTGACGATGAGGATCGCGTCCATGCCGTAGCGGGCTGAGCGCCACTTGTTCTCGGCGACGTACCAGTCCGGCAGCGCATCGAGCTCCTCGCCCCGGTCCAGGGTGCGGGAGAAGGACTCCACGAGGCACTGGGTCAGCGCTGCCATGCCGGCCAGCTCGGTCAGGTTCGTGGCGGCGTCGCAGGCGCGCACCTCGATGGTGCCCAGACGCGGCGAGGGGCGCACGTCCCAACGGATCTCGGTGAAGTCCTCGATGACGCCGGTGTGGACCAGGTCCCCGGTGTAGCTCTCCAGCTGCTCCCAGGTGCTGAACTGCTCGGGGGCGCCGGCGGTGGGCAGCTGCTGGAACATCATGGCGCGGTTGTCCGCGTAGCCAGTGTCCGCCCCCGCCCAGAATGGCGAGGAGGCGCTCAGGCACTGCAGGTGGGCGGTACGCGTGAGCAGGGCCTTGAGGATCGGCAGGACCTTGCTCCGGTCCTCGACGCCGACGTGGACGTGGGTGCCGAAGATGAGCATCTGGTGACCCCACAGCCGGGTGCGGTCCACCAGGCGCGCGTAGCGCTCGGCATTGGTCACCTTCTGCACCAGCGGGTCGGCGAAGGGGTGGGTCCCGGCCGAGGCCAGGTCCACGCGCAGCGGGTCGGTGACGGGAAGGACTCGGTCGAAGGCGAAGGCGATGTCCTCCATGCACTCGGCCACGGTCCTGCGCGCCCCGGAGACCAGTTCGATGGTGTTGAGCATCATCTCGCCGTGCACGTGCGGGTCCGGGCCCACCTTCTGGAGGATCTCCTCGGCGCACTGGCGCAGGTCGAGGCTGTCGCGGTCGATGAGGGCCAACTCCCACTCCACCCCCAACGTGGAGCGGGCCGAGCCGGCGAAGTCAAGGGACTGGGGGCGGCGGGCTGGCGGCAGCTGAGCGTCGGCGGACGCGGCGTTCGGGCTCGTCGTGTCAGTCGTGTTCTGCATGTCCTGGCCTCCTCGGGCTCCCCGGTTCCCTCGCGGGTGCTGACCGGGGGTCTGTCGTCGCGGGAATAATGGGGGTCTGTTACGTCGGTGAGTGAGCTGATGAGGCGCCGGTGATCGGTTCGACGACGAGGACGGCGCCCTTCGCCTTGTCTCCCACCCGGGTCAGGATCCAGGTCTCCGACTCCTGGCCGCTGAGCCTCAATGAGGCGCGCAGGGCGTCGGGGGAGACGTCGACTCCGCGCTTGAGGATCTCCAGGCGCCCGATGCCCAGTTCGCGGCTACGGGAGCGCAGGGTCTTGAGTCGTAGCGGCAGGACCTCGGTGAGTCGGAAGGAGCGCACGAAGGGGGCAGTCGCCTTATCGGGGAGGCGTTCTCCCGTGAGGTAGCCGATCCGGGGTCCCACTGGCCTGGCGTCCAGGGTCTCGCACAGGTGGGCGATGAGTCCGGCGCGCACGGCGGCGCCGTCGGGAACGTGGATGATGCTGCCCAGGTCGTCGGGTGAGCCGATTGGATCGACCTGGACCGACGGCTGCGAGGGGTCGGTGGTGCTGGGATCGACCAGTGTGCAGGGGGTTGGGCCCTGCGCCCCCGAGCGCAGGATCAGTGCGGAGCGCCCGGGCCCCTCCGGCGCCAGCGGTCCGCACCAGATGGCCGCCTCGACGACGTCGCCGTCCACGCTCACCCACTGGGTGTGGGCATCGGCCGGCAGTGCGGCATGGTCGATGCCGGGGGCGACCTTGACGCCCAGGGCGGGCACGGTCTCGCGCAGTGCGAGCACCTGCGACAGGGCCGGGGACCACTGCTCCGGGTCGGTGATGCGACGTCCCTCGGCGCGGCGGGCGGGGTCGGCGAAGACGGCGTCCACCCCTCGCTCGACCAGGTCGATCGCCAGGGCGTCGGCGCACTCGACGCTCGCGTGGGGGAAGGGCATGAGGTTGATGGTGGCCAGGGCGGCTGCGGCCTCATCTCGGTCCACGGCGAGCACCGGCAGGTCGAGCCCGGCCAGGGCGACGGCGTCGCCCCCGATCCCGCAACCCAGGTCCGCGACCTTCGTCACGCCCGCGGCCGCGTAACGGGCCGCATGGTGGGCCGAGACCGTCAGCCGGGTGGCCTGCTCCAGGCCGTCGGCGGTGAAGAGCATCTGCTGGGCGAAGGGGCCGAACTTCGCCGCGGCCCGCTCGCGCAGGCGCTGTTGCGTCAGCGCGGCCGCCACCAGGGCGGGGGAGTGTCCCTCCTCGCGCAGAGAGCGGCCCAGGGACAGGGCCTCGGAGGGGTCGTAGGGGGGCAGGGAGGACAGAAGCTTCCATCCCTCGGGAGTCAGCAGGAGCGCGACGTGGTTCTCAGCCATCACCCCCGATCATTCCATGCAGAACCTGCCAGTGGGCGTGATGTTCACTGGGTGGAGCGGGAGGGGGTCCAAGCAGGGAGGCCGGGAGGGGGCTGAGGGGACCCCGAGGACCCTGGGGGACCCTGCCTGGCAGACGGTGAGTAGGGTTGTGTGCCGAGGCGCCGCGCACCGGCGGGGCCGAAAGGCACTGGACGGGAGGACGGGTGGGGACTGATGGGTGAGGAGGAGTCCCGGGGCAGTGCCAGTCAGGGCGACGGTGTCGCCGCAGGGTGCGAGGGCGATGGCGTGAGTACAGCCCGGCGGCCTGACGCTGCGGGGCGCCCCAGGGTGCTTCTGCGGTCGGTGCTGCGGATCTCTGTGGCAGTCATGGTGGTTGTGGCCGTCCTGGCGGCCGGGGCCAGTATCTGGGCGTGGACGATCAGCGCCGGGCACATCGAGATCGCCGGTGAGAGCCGCGGTGACGGCGAGGCGACCAGGGCGCCGGTGGCGATCGTCCTGGGGGCGGCCGTTGACGCCGACGGACGGCCCTCGCCCTGGCTGGCTCACCGCCTCGACACCGCTGCCCAGCTCTACACCAGCGGTCGCGTCGAGGCGATCCTGGTCTCCGGCGACAACCGGCGCGCCGGCTACGACGAGCCCACTGTCATGCGCAGGTACCTCCTCT
>ERZ773044.641-NODE-641-length-14554-cov-73.165_pt1 | contig 14554 bp, 13 predicted proteins | sample MGYA00511897_ERZ773044 | MGnify/ENA primary metagenome ERZ773044 (study PRJEB29015, sample SAMEA2738116) | human oral metagenome | biome: human oral; feature: human-associated habitat; material: saliva | place: China | collected 2170 ...
AGCACCACATACCGTACTATGTTATCACACTTTCTTCATTTTTGCAAGGGAATTGGAAGATTTTTTTATTTAACGTAGACAATCCCCAACTTCCCAAAAGCCACATCTCCACGGATAATCAAGGTTTTGCTGGTTGGGGCTAGAGGGGCATCTGCCTTGGCTGCACCAAAGGATGTTTCTACTTTCAAATCTACACGCCAGTGTTGCGGAACATAGACAGTTGCATTACCAAAAGCGACTTCAATATTTAAAGTTGCAAAATCACCTAACATCTCTGCATTGTCATAATAGATTTTAGCATCCCCAAAAGCAACTTCCACTTGATCAGCTACAAGATCTTGATCTTGCTTATAGAAAGTACCACTACCAAAAGCGACTTCCTTGTCTGTCAGAATGGTCTTTTCACCGTCATACCACCATTTTTTCCCATACCAAAACTTACTTGAGTGAGTGAGATAGCCAACACCTAGCACTGCTAAGATACTAGCCCAAAATAAAGACTGATTCGGGATAGGCAAAATGTTATAAAAATGATTTGCAATCATTAAGGCTACTAGAGCAGTAAAAACTGCTGATGTCAGGTGACGACGAAGCAAAGATTCAACTGACTGATAGGTAAAAAAGACGATACCAAGTAAAGGCCATATTTTACCATCCAAAGAAGGAATGCCGAAATTTCCTTGCAACAAAATCCAGGCCGCTAAAATCAATAAAACAATACCAAATGCTTTCTTTTTCATGTTCTTACCTCATGTTTCTTAGATTTTCTTTTAGGAGGGATTGGTAATGCCGTGACACATGAACCTCCTTGTGGGTCTGATAAAAGGAAATGGTACCCGTTCCCGAAAAGGACTTATCCACCGAATAGATTTGCCGAATATTAGCAATAGTTGACTTGGATACCCGACTAAAATAACGAGGAAGGATAGCCTCTAACTCATAGAGTTTAAGCCGAACCTCGTAGGCATCTTTCTGGGTATGGGCGTAAATCTTGCTACCTTCTGTCTCAAAGAAGAGAATTTCCGACAAGTCCAGATAATATTCACCTGTTCCCTTGTAAAAAATCAACCGAGGAGACTTGGACTCTTGCAAGAGGCGCTGTAAATCCGCAATCTCATCTGTCAAAGCCGCTGCCTTGATGACAATTTCAGTTTCCTCTAAATTGCTGTCAATTTCGATTCGTAACTTCATTCCATCTCCTTTCTGACTCTACTATATCAAAGCTAAAATAAGAAAACAAGAGCAAAAAGGCAAGTGGTTACTTTAACCCCGTAAGTGGTTCTAGGATCACCTTAACTTGCAGGTCAACATAGAAAGAAAATCACACCCCATACAAGACCACAAATATATCCAACCAAGACATCCTTAGGATAATGCACACCACCTAAGACTCTCACTAGACCGAGGAAAACTGACAAGACCAACAAGATAACCCCTACAGATAAACTAGCATGAATGCAAGCCATGGAGATAATGGTTGCTGAAAAGACATGTCGACTGGGCATAGACTGACCAGGACTATCTCTGTCTAGTAGCGGTACAATTTCCCAAACTTCATAAGGCCTAGGGGCATTGATTTTCTTACGAAGAAAGGACAAAATCACAAAACCTGACGCTGGGATAAACACATAAATCAAGATTTGTCTCCCAAGTCCTTCTTGGAAATAGGTAGTGGCTAATAAGGCTATATAAACTATAGGCATAACTACGGTCATGAACCGATTGAAAGCTCTTAACGATCTCAGAAGAAAGGGCTTATTTTTAATGTTACTAGCAACGTGGCCATACCATTCTTGATAACTTTTCATATATTTTCTCATCACTTACTCAAATTTTGCTTATAGGAAGCACTTGTCTTCTAGTATAGTGCAGAAAAAGAAGGCCGTCAAGCCTTCTTTTGGTTTATTCTTCCGCTTCATCTTCTGTAAACTGACTGTTATAGAGGTCAGCGTAGAAACCAGCTTGTGCCATCAGATCATCATGATTGCCTTGCTCGATGATATTGCCATCTTTCATAACCAGAATAAGATCAGCATTACGGATGGTTGACAAGCGGTGGGCGATGACAAAGGAAGTTCTGCCTTCCATCAAACGATCCATGGCTTTCTGAATTAATTCCTCTGTACGGGTATCAACAGAAGAAGTCGCCTCATCTAGGATTAAGAGTGGTGCATCTTTCAGCAAAGCACGAGCGATAGTCAAGAGTTGTTTTTGTCCGACAGACAAGGTCACTGTATCATCCAAGACAGTATCGTAACCATCTGGTAGGGTCATAATAAAGTGGTGAATCCCTACAGCCTTGCTGGCTTCAATCACGCGCTCATCACTAATACCCTTTTGGTTATAAATGAGATTGTCTCGGATAGTGCCTTCAAAGAGCCAAGTATCCTGCAAGACCATTGAAAAGGCATCGTGTACTTCCGAACGCTTCATCTCTTTGGTATCCACACCATCGATACGGATACTTCCCTTATCAATCTCATAGAACTTCATCAAAAGATTGACAATAGTTGTCTTACCAGCCCCAGTCGGTCCGACAATAGCAATCTTTTGACCTGCATGAGCCGTCGCAGAAAAGTCATGAATAATGGTTCGCTCTGGTGTATAACCAAAGGAGACTCGATCAAAGACTACTTGACCTTTCATATCGCTCAACTGTCTTTCTTTATGAGATTCATCTTCCATTTCCTCTTCAGCTAAGAATTCGAAGACACGTCCCATGGCTGCACTAGCCTGCTGAAGACTAGTAATCCCTTGGGCAATTTGTGAAAGAGGCTGAGAAAAGATACGAACGTAGGCCATAAAGGCAACGATAATCCCGATACTGATGTGTCCATTTAATGCCAAGGCTGCACCAACGATAATCACCAAGGCATAGCTAAAGTTCCCAATAAACATCATAATCGGCATCATAATCCCTGAAATAAATTGAGATTTCCAGATACTATCATACAGACGATGGTTTAATTTCGCAAACTCTTCTTTCGTACTCTCGATAGCATTGTAACTGGTCACTACATTATGGCCAGAGTACATTTCCTCCACATAGCCATTGACAGCTGCCAGATCCTGTTGCTGACTCTTAAAGAATCCCTGTGATTTGCCCATAAAGACGGACACGAAAGCAAAGCCAACAAGAGTTGAAACAACCGTCACCAAGGCCAAAATCCAGTTCATCCCAAACATGGTTACCAAGACTGCTAAGACCAGCAAACTAGATGAAAGAACTGTTCCCAGACTTTGATTAAGGGACTGGGCTGCAGTGTCAACGTCATTGGTTACACGAGACAAAGTATCCCCCTGAGAGTGTCCATCAAAATATCCCAATGGTAGGCTATTGATTTTCTCTGCAATAGCTCTTCTCAAACGCTCTGAAAAACGTTGAATGGCTGTTGTAAACAGGAAAGCCTGCAAATAATTTGATAAGAGTCCAATCACATAAATCACGGCCAAAAAACCACCAATAGCTGCAACCGCCGCAACATCCACACTTGTTCCCAGGCCATTTGCAATGATATTGGTCATTTCCTTGATGCGGGTTGGACCATATACAGTAATGATATTGGATAAAATTGTTGCTAGAAAGGCAATCAGAAGGGCAAACTGGAGGCCTGCAAGATAGGGTTTACTCTGTTTCCAAAGAGACATTTTCTTATTTTCCATGTTCCAATTCCTCCTTCGATAGTTGTGAATAGGCAATTTCTTGGTAAACTTCGTTATTAGCTAGAAGTTCCTTGTGGGTGCCTTGTCCCACGACTTTACCTTGATCCAAGACCAAAATCAAATCTGCATCCATAATCGTTGAAATACGCTGTGCGACAATGAGCTTGGTCATAGACTTAGTTTTTTCAGCTAACTCTTGGCGTAGAACTCGGTCTGTCTTGTAATCCAAGGCTGAGAAGGAGTCATCAAAGATGAGGATTTCTGGCTTCCGAGCCAAGGCACGCGCAATTGCTAGACGCTGTCTTTGACCACCTGAGAAGTTAGTTCCTCCTTGGGCCACTTCTGACTCTAAGCCCGCTTCCTTGTCTTCGATAAAGTTCTTAGACTGGGCCAATTCCAAAGCCTGCCACATAGCCTGCTCACTAAGTGGTGTTTCTTGACTGTGTCCAAAATCTAAATTGCCCTTGACATCACCTGAAAAGTGAACCGCTTTCTGAGGAATATAACCAACCTTGTTGCGTAAGTCTTCCAAGTCATAGTCTTGAACATTGACACCATCTACCAGAATTTCTCCTGCTGACACGTCGTAGAAACGTGGAATCAGATTGACCAGAGTTGATTTACCAGAACCTGTTGACCCAATAAAGGCCACTGTTTGACCTGCTTCTGCTTTAAAGCTAACATGATCAATAACCGCTTCCGAATTTGCCGCATAGCGGAAGGTTACATCCTTAAATTCGACCTGGCCTTTGAAGTTTTCATAAGCCTGCTGCACTTGAGCAGGATTTTGGATAGAGGAATGCAAATCTAAAACCTGATTAATCCGCTTAGCAGAGACCATGGTTCGGGGAAGAACGATGAAGAGCGCCCCCATGAGAAGGAAGCCCATGACAACCTGCATGGCATAAGACATGAAAACAACCATGTCACTAAAGAGAGGAAGACGCGCTGTCGCAGCAGCATCGTTGATTACATAAGCCCCAATCCAGTAAATCGCCACACTTAAACCACTTGAAATCCCCATCATGATGGGATTTAAAATAGCCATGAGACGATTGACAAACAAATTCAAGCGTGTCAATTCATCATTTGCTGTAGCAAATTTTTCATTTTGGTAATCCTCTGCATTGTAGGCACGGACAACACGAATACCTGTTAAACTTTCACGAGTAATACTGTTCAGTTTATCAGTCAGACTTTGAATCAAGGACTGTTTTGGAAAGGCTAGCGTCATCAAAACTGTCGTCATCAAAACGTTGACAATCACTGCCACAAGTACGGCCCAGAGCCAGTATTCCGAATGACCTAAAATCTTCCCGATAGCCCAGATAGCCATAATCGGACCACGCGTAACCACTTGCAAGCCCATGGTAATCAACATCTGAACCTGAGTAATATCATTGGTAGTACGCGTCAAGAGGCTAGGAATTGAAAATTTCTTAATCTCTGTCTGCGAGTAATCCAAAACTCGGTTAAAAATATCACTTCTCAGTCTACTAGTATAAGAAGCTGCCACTCTGGATGCAAAAAATCCAACTGCAACTGCGGACAAGAAAGCAAGAAAAGACATTCCCACCATCATGCTTGCTGGCTGCCACAACTCATCCAAGTTGGTAGCCTGAGTTCCCAGTAAATCCGTAATTTTTGAGATATAGGTTGGCACTTCCAACTCTAGATAAACAGAAAAGCAGGTAAAGAGAATGGCTAGTAAAATCATCCCCCATTCTTTTCCACTAATTCGTTTGGCTAATTTCTTCATTCTCTCCTCCTATTCCCTTGATATTTTCCTGTAGTTGACCGAGAACTTTCTCAAAAATCAGTAATTCATCTTCATCAATGCCTTCCATCAACTGCTTGTCTATACGTTTAAAAAAGGTCTTGATCTCTTGCATTTGAGAACGCGATTTTTCCGTCAGACGAACAAACTTAGCCCGCTTATCGCTAGGACTCGCCTCCAATTCTACCAAACCATTTTGCACCATACGCTTGACCAAGTTACTAGCAACAGACTTGCTAATATTGAGTTCCTTCTCAATATCTTTAATCAAGACCAAGTCTTGGTTTTCCTCACGGATATCCAAAAAACGTACAACCTGACCTTGCGGTCCCCCCATAAATTCAATACCACAACGTTTGGCTTCCTTCTGCACCATCAGATGAATCTGATGACCAAAACGCTTAAAGACCAACATCGGTTTGTCCATACTAACTCCTTTCTAACTATCACATTTAGTTCTCCTAGGAACTAAATAAGTTTCCATGAGAACTATTTTATCATTTTCAGAAAAGATGTCAAGAAAAAAGTTTTCATGAGAACTATCTTAGTTTAAATTGACATTAGGCAATATCTTTTATATAATAAGCGCTAACTACTGTGGATAGAAATCCATTCACTCAATGAAGGGAGAAAACTTTCAAATTAAACCAGAAGAACAAAGAGTTTTAGGAATCTTAGCAACCATTTTTGGAGCCATCGCACTTTTAGGATCCTGGATCCCGTTTATTAACTATCTATCGTTGTTCATCGCCATCGTCGCATTTATCTTGGGAATTATTGGCCTTATCGTCAACCTCAAAAAACGGAAAACAATGGCTATTATCGGAACATCCCTGGCAGTTGCCTCTGTTGTACTTTTCTTTACGAGTCAGGCACTATACGCTGATGTCTACAAAGAGTATGCCAAGGAGTTTAACCGTTCCTACATGGATACGAGTGCCTCAATGGAACGCGAAGAAAAAAGCGACTTGACAGACGATACCTTCGCCTGGACCCAAGAACAGTTCAACGCCTTAATCGAAGGTGACCTTGACAACAAAGGAAAAGGTGGTACCACCTACGAGGATATTATCAACAAACACGGAAAGCCAGATTCCGAGTTTGACTTCACTCTTGGGGGGTACAATACGAAAAAAATCACCTATATCTCCATTGGAGACAAGACCAAGACTGTTACCTTAACTTTTGCAAAACGGGACAATGGACAGCTCTTGCTCGTCCAAAAACATGCAGTCGGTCTAGGTCTAGAAAAAAGCAAGCAACAAAACGATTCTGAAACCTGAGTCTAAGTTCAAATATCAAAAAAACGAACAGCTAGTAAAACTGTTCGTTTTTCTATTAGAATCCATCTACGTTTGTGTAGATCTTTTGTACGTCTTCGTCGTCTTCAAGAACGCTGTAAAGTTTTTCAAAGGTTTCAAGGTCATCGCCTGACAATTCCACTTCTGACTGAGGAATCATTTCCAATTCAGTCACTTGGAATTCTTGGATACCTGACTCACGGAGGGCAACGATAGCCTTATGAAGGTCAGTTGGAGCTGTATAAACCGTGATTGTTCCTTCTTCTGCTTCTACATCGTCCACATCCACATCTGCTTCTAGCAATTGCTCAAAGACTGCATCAGCGTCCTCACCTGCAAATACAATAACACCCTTGTTGTCAAAGAGGTAAGAAACCGAACCTGAAGCACCCATGTTTCCGCCGTTTTTACCAAAAGCTGCACGGACATTAGCTGCGGTACGGTTGACGTTTGAAGTCAAGGTATCCACAATCAACATAGAACCATTTGGTCCAAATCCTTCGTAACGTCCTTCTGTAAAGGTTTCGTCTGTGTTTCCTTTTGCTTTATCAATCGCTTTATCGATAACGTGTTTTGGCACTTGGGCTTGTTTAGCACGGTCGATAACGAATTTCAAAGCAGTGTTTGATTCTGGGTCTGGATCCCCTTTTTTAGCTGCTACATAGATTTCTACACCAAATTTTGCATATACTTTAGAGTTAGCTCCATCTTTAGCCGTTTTCTTGGCTACGATATTGGCCCATTTACGTCCCATTAGGAATCTCCTTTTTTCACATTTTAATCTTTCTTATTATAACACAAGTTTTTTCGATTTTCACTAGAGGAAATGGATTTTATTCAGCAAATCCAGCTAGGATTGTCCTTTGGCTGCCAAGATTGCCTTGCCTTCTTTTATCAGGGGATGGCGGAAAAGTGAGAAGTACAGTTGGGTGGTCATGGCAACCCAGATAAGGGGTTCGCAAAGGATGACTCCCCTATACCCTGCCCAAGGGATAATCAAGACCACAAAAACGATTTTCCCGATTAGTTCTATAAAGCTGGAAACTAGAGGAAGGATCTTTTGCCCCAAGCCCTGCAAGCAATTGCGATAAATCAACAAGAGACTCAAAATGGGATAAAAGGCTGAGCTGATTTGCAGATAGAGACTACCATTTTCTACCAAGTAGCCATCCGTTGAACTGGCCAAGAAGGAAACCAAGGCTGGACTGGCAAAAAAGAGGAAGATACAAACAAAAACTGCCCAGGACATGCTTAGACGACTGCCGATTCGAAGACCTTGGACAATGCGGTCTGGTCGCTTGGCCCCAAGATTCTGCGAAGCAAAGGTCGTCATCGAGGCAGAAATAGAGGTCATAGGAAGAAGGGCGAAGGCCATAATGCGTCGAGCCGCCGTCTGGGCACTAATGATTACAGCTCCAAAGGTATTGACAGAAGACTGTAAAATCACACTGCCGATAGACACAATGGAACTCATCAAGCCCATAGCCAAACCCTGCTCTAAGAGATCTGCATATAAGGCCTTGTCCCATTTGAAATGTTTCAGCTGAGGTAGAAGTTCTGGAACACTCTTGCGGATATAATAAAAGCAGAGAACCGCTGATAAACCTTGCGAAATGATAGTCGCAAGGCCTGCAGATTGAACTCCCAGATGCAGTTGCGTAATGAAATAGAGATCCAGAGCTACATTGACCAAGGCAGAAAAAATCAGAAAACCAAGTGCAGCCAGACTGTCCCCTATGGACCGCAACAAGCCTGCAAAGAGATTATAAGCAAAGCTGACACCTACACAAGTCACAATCATAGAAATATATTGATAGGATTGAGGAAGGATTTCTGCAGGGGTATCTAAGTATTGCAAGAGAGGATACAATCCAAAAAAGCCCAGCAGCATAACCACAATACTCAAAAGAGCACCTAAAATCCAGGTGGCCGCTACCGCTTCCTTGATTTTAGTAAAATTCCGAGCCCCATAATAGCGGGCAATAACAATCCCCATACCATTTCCGACACCAAGTGTAAAGCCTATAATCAGATCAAAAATAGCTGTTGTCGCCCCTACTGCCGCCAAGGAATCTTGACCAAGAAATCGTCCAACAATCAAGACATCAGCAGTGTTATAAAGCTGTTGAAAAATATTGGACAGCAAGATTGGGAAGGCAAAACTCAAGAGAGAAGGAAGAATCGGACCATGAATCAGGTCCACTGTTCGTTTTTTATTCATAAGGCTATTATATCAGCTTTCTAGAGGAGCGACAAGAAACAGCAAACTATGCGTGAACTGAAAACCAGAAAAAGACAACGAAAAAGCAGCGGATTCCTCCACTACTTTGACAGCTTATTCTTCAATTTCGATTTCAAGTTCGTCGCCTAGGTCAAGTGTTACTTCTTCATTCACAGGGTCTGCTTGAACTACCTCATCTTTTTTGCTTTCAGCAACTTCTTCTCCATCAATCAAACCAAATTGAACACGGACTTGATGGTCAATCTCATCAAAGACTTCTGGGTTATCTGCCAAGTATTTCTTAGCATTTTCAGAACCCTGCCCGATTTTCTCATCCTTGTAAGAGTACCAAGCCCCTGCTTTTTTGATGATATCCAAATCGCTTGCGATCTTCAAAAGCTCACCGGTCTTAGAAATCCCTTCTCCGTACATGATTTCAACAAAGGCTTCCTTAAATGGTGGAGCCACCTTGTTTTTCACGACCTTGATCTTGGTTTCCTTACCGACATTGGTATCTTTTTGGTCACCAGTTCCCTTGATTTGTGTGCTTCCACGAACATCCAAACGGACTGAAGCGTAGAATTTCAGAGCACGTCCACCAGGAGTTGTTTCTGGATTTCCAAACATGACCCCAACTTTTTCACGTAATTGGTTGATAAAGATGGCAATAGTTTTTGTTTTATTGATAGAAGCACCCAATTTACGCATGGCCTGGCTCATCATACGAGCCTGCAAACCAACGTGGCTATCTCCGATATCGCCATCAATTTCCGCACGAGGTACAAGGGCTGCAACTGAGTCGACCACGACAAGGTCTACAGCACCTGAGTCAATCAATTTTCCTGCAATCTCAAGACCTTGCTCTCCTGAGTCTGGTTGTGACAAGAGCAATTCGTCAATATTGACACCAAGGGCCGCAGCATAAGCTGGATCGAGGGCATGTTCCGCATCGATAAAGGCAGCAATCCCACCTTCTTTTTGCGCTTGCGCAACTGCATGAAGGGCAACTGTTGTCTTACCAGATGACTCTGGCCCATAGATTTCAATGATACGTCCTTTAGGATAACCACCTGAACCAAGAGCAATGTCAAGAGCCAAAGAACCTGAGCTCATCACTTGCACCTTTTGCTCGGCACGTTCACCCAAACGCATGATTGATCCTTTACCAAAGTCTTTCTCAATCAGTTTAAGAGCGTCATTCAAGGCTTTTTCACGTTCAGCCCCGAATTTTTTTGAAATTTCATCTAATTTTTTTGGTTTTTTCGCCATTCTATTCTCCTACATTCTAATAGTCCTTAGACCTATCTACTATTATATCAAAAGTTAGTCACTTAATAAAGCCTTGCGAACTAGGTTAAAGGCATGCATAACCGCAATGTGACGTACATCTGCTCGACTTCTGCCTCCAATATTCACCTTGATGACCTCAGTTCCATGCTCTTGAGCCAAGCCTATGAAAACTGTCCCAGCTGGATGTCCTTCTAGACTATCTGGTCCTGCCACTCCAGTCAAACTAAGGCCAAAATCAGACTGGGTCTTGATTCGTGCCTGCTCAGCCATCTTCTGAGCTGTAAATTCAGACACCACACCCTGTTCTTCCAAATCCTTGGCAGGAATATCCAACATTTTTGATTTTTCCTCCAAGCTATAGGTCACAAAACCACCCTTAAATATACTTGAAGCACCCGAAAAATCAGCTACGCTAGCTTGGAAAAGCCCTGCCGTCAAACTCTCTGCAGCCGTGATAGTTTTCCCTTGTTTTTTCAATTCTTCTATCACAATGCTGGCCAAGCTAGCCTCCTCTCCATAACCATAACAGAGGTCTCGTAAAGAAAGGCCTTCAAAAGTCTGGTGATCCAAGATTTTATTTTCCAAGATATCCAACGCTTGATTCGCCTCTTCTTGACTGCTAGATTTTGTTGACAGACGCAAGGTTACCTCTCCTGTCTTTGCATAAGGGGCCAATGTCGGATCTGTTTGATTATCAATCAAATCAGACAAAATCGTAACCAACTGACTTTCGCCAATTCCAAAGAAACGAAGAACTCGGGAATATAGCTTGCTTCCTGTCATCAACTTGGGTAGAAGTTGGTTTAAGACCATAGGTTTCAATTCACTTGGTGGACCGGGAAGGACGACATAGGTCACTCCATCGACTTCCAATATTCCCCCCACAGCCAGTCCTGTTTCGTTTGGCAGCGGAGTCGCTCCTTCTACAAGTTGAGCTTGTCTTTCGTTATTCGGTGTTCGGGCATAGTCTGGTCGCTGGGCAAAAAAGACATCCAACTTCTCCTGAGCATGAGGATCGAAGACTAATTCTTTCTCTAAAAATTTAGCCAGAGTTTGTTTGGTTAAGTCGTCCTCAGTTGGCCCTAAACCACCTGACAAAATCACCAGACTACTACGTTGACTGGCAATCTCAAGCAAAGACAAGAGACGAGCTTCATTGTCTCCTACAGCCGTCTGAAAATAGACGTCTACCCCAATCTCTGCTAGTTTTTCCGATAAAAACTGGGCATTGGTATTAACAATCTGTCCTGTCAAAATCTCTGTTCCAACAGCAATGATTTCTGCTTTCATGTTTCCTCCTACCTATCTATTCGTATTTTTTTGAAAAAATCGCAGGAAATTTCCCACGATTTTAACAATAAAATAGATTATTCTACATCTTCTTGATTTCTTGTACTACTAATCGTACCTGTTCCCAAACCGATACCATTTTGATTTCCGAGAACATTTTCATATAAGACTGCATTTGTCTCTAACTCTGTCACCTTCGGTTTATCAAGTGAAGTTCTCAAAAGATTTTGGATTTCTAACAAATGGTTAGCAGTTACGATTTGATAAGATATTCCTTGCAATTCGGCATCTTCTCCTCGTAATTGTTGGGTTTCAATCGTTTTAAATGAGTCCTTGTAACCTAACAAACTTGGGATACTCTTAGCAGATAAATCAATGTTGGTTTGCATATTAGTACTTAGGGCTTTTAAGATAGATTGATAGTGACTAACACTATTCAAGCTAAGAACTTTTTCAACCACCTTTTGAATAACTTCACGCTGACGTTTCTGACGTCCGTAGTCCCCTTCTGGGTCCTGGTAGCGCATGCGGGAATAAACAAGAGCTTCATCTCCATTTAGAGTTTGCTGCCCAACACCAATAGTAATGGTATTAAATTCCTCTTGGTCACTGATAGAAATCGGGAAGCCTAGCGTGTTATTAACGGTAATTCCACCTACTGCATCAACCAATTGTTGCAATCCGTGCATATTGACCATAATATAACGATCAATATGAATATTCATCATCTTCTGAATAGTTGAAATAGCCAATTCTGCACCACCACCAGCATAGGCAGCGTTTAACTTCGCTTCTTCAATACTACCATCTTTATGCTGAATTTTAGTCAAGATATCACGTTCCAAACTCAACATCGTTGTCTTTTTCGTGTGCGGATTAACCGTCAAGAGAATCATGGAATCACTATTTCCCTCCCAAGGGTCCGTTCGTTCCTCGTTTCCAGTATCAACCCCCATCAAAAGAATCGTTAAGGGTTCAGTCGCCTCAATAACATTGGTTTCTTCCCCAATCTTTTTATAGGTTTTTGATAAGGTTTCTGTACCTTGCTGATAAATAGTATAAGCAAAAACACCCACACCTAAAACTGTCACAGCTAGAAAAGCTAGCACCATTCCAATAATTTTTTTAACCATATTTCTATTAATCTATCAGTCTACCCATCAGGTAAACATCTATAAATTTCCCTTCTTCTATGTACGCACCGCGCTCTTGTCTACCTTCAATTATAAAGCCATGCTTTTGATATAAATGAACTGCAGCTTGATTACGAGTTTGGACAGTGAGTTGAAGTCGACGAAGAATGCCACTAGTCTGTGCCCATTCTACGACTTCTTCAAGTAACAAATTTCCTAGTCCATTATTCCAATACTTCTGACCAATCACAATAAAAAGATCTCCGATGTGACGAACTCTCTTACGTTGATCGGCTGTGATATTTACCAGACCAGCAATTTCATCATTCAGCAAGGCCAGTAAAGTGATTTGATTTTCTGAATGAGCCTGTTTATCCAAAAACAACTCCATCTCAGTATCTGTCAACAGAATACCTTCCCTATCCAGACTGGTAAAATCTGTTTCTACACTGACACGATTTAAAAATGTCACTAACTCAGCAGCATCATCAGGTTCTGCTTCTCTAATGAGCAATTCATACTCCATGATGAAGCTCCTCTAAGAGTTTTTCTGCACGCAAACCCTTTGCTTGGAAATGTAATCTGCGACCCTCTTCTTCTTTTAGAATTTCCAATTCTAAATAGGTATCTGGTAAGGCATCACCTAAAAGATGTCCCCACTCGATGACAGTCACGCCGCCACCAAAAAGAAACTCATCCAAATCAATAGAATCAGCATCCCCCTCAATACGATAAACATCTAAATGATAAAGAGGAAGACGACCTTCATACTCTCTTACGATAGTGTAGGTTGGACTCTTAATCATCTGAGTAATCTGTAATCCTTTAGCAAGACCTTTTGTAAAGGTCGTTTTGCCTGCTCCAAGTTCTCCAGTTAGAATTAAGACATCATTCTTTTCTAATAAATAGCCCAAACGTTCACCTAAGGACTGTAATTCTTCTTCACTTTTAGTGTACATGTTTCTATTATACCAAAAAGTTGTCCTTTGTCGAGATATTATCTGTGAATTCCATATTATAAATTGTAAAACTAGAACTATCTCTTTTTTTGTTCTTAAAATAGAAACAGCAAGAAGACAACTAACAAGACATCTCTCATCAAATGACTGTAAAATGAAACTTCCCAGCGAATGACTTTTGGCACCAACAGTCCTAGAAATAGCATTCCCAAGGCAATATAAAAGGTCATGGACAATAGCATCCAAGGATTTCTGAGAAAGATTAGAATAGCTAGTCCACTAATAAAACAAATTTCCTTCTTTCCCAAAAACTTTTTCACTCCATTTACATACTTCTGAATCGGCAGAAAAACTAACAAATCAATACCAAATAAGAAAAAGAAACTCGGAAGAAAGGCTTCCACAAATCCTTCTACGGATGTATTTCCTGCAAGGATATGCTCTATGACAATTAAAGCTAAACCCAAAATATTTACTAAGAGCAAGAGACTATACAAGAATTGTTGCTTATCTTCCTTAAAAACTGAATAAGATTGATTTCGTTGTCCACTATAGTAGTTTAACCCTGCACCAATACTGGCAAGGAGCAACATGCCAACTAAATAATAGAAGCAATTTTGATTTAACATCAAGGCCCAAGTCGATAAACTTAAACAAGAACAGCTACTGATACCAAAAATCGTCAACAATAACAAAACTCGAATTTGCTTTTTCATTCTTTCCATCATTCTTCCTCCCTTACTTGCTCTTATTATAAGCTAGAAGTTCTCATCATTGCTAAAATATTTCTCAACTGTCAGTTTTCTACTCTAAAATGCAAAAAAGTTTGATGCAAGTATCCCTTACATCAAACTTTTATTATTTCTCTTCAAACCAAAGAGCAATTTCTCGCTTAGCTGACTCTTCTGAATCTGAACCAT
>ERZ773044.649-NODE-649-length-14383-cov-7.71936_pt1 | contig 14383 bp, 12 predicted proteins | sample MGYA00511897_ERZ773044 | MGnify/ENA primary metagenome ERZ773044 (study PRJEB29015, sample SAMEA2738116) | human oral metagenome | biome: human oral; feature: human-associated habitat; material: saliva | place: China | collected 2170 ...
GCCGGGTATGGAAGCGGGGACTGAAGACTCGTGGAGTTGACTGGTACTAATAGGCTGAAGGCTTACTTTTCAAGGTTGTGTTTGCGTTCACTGTATGGTTTTTGGATAACAATCCCGTAGGTTTGCGGTGATTATAGCAAGAGGGAAACGCCTGGTTCCATTCCGAACCCAGAAGCTAAGACTCTTTGCGCCGATGGTACTGCACTTTTGTGGGTGTGGGAGAGTAGGTCGTCGCCGCTTTATTATTCAATAGCCCCGGCTTCGCCGGGGCTATTTTTGTTTAACAAACTATTCTGCTTGACGGGTAGTGCGCCCGGTGGAAGAAACTCCGGGCAGAGAATAATAGGGGAGAGGTGCCTCTCCTCCCTAACGTCCACGGTCGAGGCCGCTCAGACGCTTAGAGAGGCCGCGGATCCGCATCGCTACAGGTGCACGAAAGCCGCCCTCTATACTAGAATGGTATGGCTTATATTGGGCATTAAAGACGGGCCAAGCGCCCCTCCATAGAGTTGATGCCTCAGGCAGCGGACCGTCCGGACCGACTGCATCCACGACCCGCCACGAGCGGATACCTCCCAAGGAGATTCATGTCTGAGACCCCCCGCCACGAGTCTAACGGCTCCGGCCCCCGTCAGCACCGCAAGAACAACGGCGGCAAGGATTTCCGCTCCAAGAAGGGCGGCAAGAACTTCGGCGGTAAGGGCGGTTTCAAGCGTAACGATCGCGGAGGTAAGAAGTTCGACGGTCGCCGCTCTGACTCGCGTTCGAAGGCACCCCGCTCCAATGGACCCGAGGGTGACGCACCCCGCGAAGAGGTACGTAGCATCGGTGGCCGTGCAGGCTACCGTCCCGCTAAGCCCAAAGCACCAGAGATTGACAGCGATGTGACCGGTCGCGAACTGGACGGTGCAACCTACCGTCAGCTACGTGCCCTGGAGCCTCGTAACGCTGAGACCGTTGCCAAGCATCTGGTGATGGCGGGTCGTTACCTTGATATCGACCCCGAATTCGCGCTGGCGCACGCCGTTGCTGCCTCCCGTAGCGCCGGTCGTATCGCCGCCGTGCGTGAAGCCGTGGGTATCGCTGCCTACGTGGCAGAGGACTACGAGCTGGCCCTGCGTGAGCTGCGTACTCACCGTCGCATCAGCGGTTCTGTGGACCACCTTGCGCTGCTGGTGGACTGCGAACGTGCACTGGGACGACTGCCCAAGGCACAGGAAATGATTGACGAATTCAAGCGTGAAGAGCTGCCTGCCGAGGTGCGTGTGGAACTGGCTATCGTCGAGTCCGGCATCCTGACCGATCAGGGCAAGAAGAGCCAGGCCGTGGTAGCCCTTCAGATTCCCCAGCTGAACCCCAAGCGCGCATTCGAATACAGCCCGCGTCTCTTTAGCGCCTACGCCGATGCCCTCGCCAACGCTGGCCGCAATCAGGAAGCCGAGCGTTGGGCACGCCTATCTGTCGTAGCTGAGGCAGCGCTGGGCCAGGGCAACTTCGCGGAGCCCGAAATCTTCGATATTTTTGGCGAGGCAGACCTCTTCGAGAAGGAAGAGATGCCCGCAGAAAGCCCGGTCAAGGCTGCAGATGAGGAAGCCTCCGAGAAGGCAGAAGCAACCGGCTCCGAAGAGAATACCTCTGAGGACTCCGCCGCGGAAGCACCTGAAGACTCTGAAGCCGAGGAAAAGGCCGAGGCTGACGTAGAGTAATAGCCTGTACATACCGAACCGCCGGATGCGGCTCCCCGAGAGCTCGCCTCCGGCGGTTCGCGCTATATCGGAGAGGCTACCCGTCCGAATAGGAACTGCCCGTGACGAACGATAGGCCCCGGTAGTGCGGAACGGGTAGGATAGAGGGAATACTAGCCGCTCAGACCCCGGAAGAGGTTCCTATGACCACGACCGCACTCCTTGCCCGATACGACGCGCTCCTCTCAGACCTGGACGGCGTTGTCTACGCCGGCCCCTTTGCCATCGAGGGAGCTCCCGAAGCCCTCAACCGTGCGGAGGAAGAGCTCAACGTACCGGTCATCTTCGTGACTAACAACGCTTCCCGTTCGGTAGAATCCGTCGCAGAACACCTTCGCGACCTTGGAGTGCACACCCGGGCAGAACGAGTCGTCAGCTCCGCACAGGCCGGCGCAAAGCTTCTCGCGCAAAAGATTCCTGCGGGCTCCAAAGTGCTGATTACCGGTACCGAGGCCCTCGCCGACTGTGTGCGCGACGCAGGCCTGGAACCCGTACGCACCGAGGCCGAGGGGCCAGTAGCCCTCATTCAGGGCTTTGACCCGAAGATGGGCTGGGAGGATCTCGCGGAAGCCGCCTACACCCTCGCTAACCCCGAGGTGCTGTGGATTGCCACTAACACCGATCAGACCATCCCTAAGGAACGCGGCCAGGCCCCCGGCAACGGCACCCTCGTCGCAGCCGTGGCAACCGCTTCGCGCCGTACCCCGCTCGTTGCGGGCAAACCCGAAGCCCCCATCTTCCACACCGCAGCACAGGCCCTGAACTCCGAGCGTCCCGTCATTGTGGGTGACCGCCTGGATACCGATATTCTCGGCGCTAATAACGCGCAGATGGACGGCGCGCTCGTGCTCACCGGTGTGCAGACCTACCGCGACGTCATCGAAGCCGTACCCGAACAGCGCCCGACCTACGTGCTGCGTACCCTGGACGACTTCTTCGCACCCTACCCCGAGATTGAGGTGCTCTTCGAAGGCTACGAGGTGATTGCGACCGGCCCCACCTGGCAGGCACGGGTGCGAGGCGAGAACCTGATTCTCACAGGCCCCGAGAACCTCGACGAGGGCACCTTCGCCGGAAGCGAGAGCGAAGCAGAGGCCTGGCGCGTCGCCTACGCCGCCTGGTGGGCAGCCAACCCCGAGCAGGCCGCCGTGCCCGTCATCAAGGGTCTTCCCGGTGCCTAAACAGAACGAAACTATGAACGCCGAGACCACCGACCGTTCTATTGCGGATGCCGAATTTGAGCGGCAACTGGCGGCGACCCTCGCCATGGACCCGGTAGAACGCGTCAAACGTCTCGAAACGATGAGCGAGCAACTGGAAAAGGATCTCGAGAATCTCTCCTAACCTCGCGGCGGTGAGCTCTCAGACGGTAATGTTCTGAGGGTTCACGGCACTACACGACGATAGAAAGAAGATATGGGCAAGGACACCGCGCGCCTCGATAAGTACCTGGTCGAAGCCGGATTCGTGAGCTCCCGAACCCTCGCCGCAAAGCTCATTGCCGCTGGAGACGTGCAGGTCAATGGCAAGGCCGCGCGCAAAGCGTCCAGGCTCGTGGGACCGGAGGATACCCTCTACGTGCGTCAGAGCGAACTGACCGAATACGTCAGCCGCGCAGGCCACAAGCTCGCGGGTGCTCTCGATGCGTTCCCCGATATCGAGGTTGAAGGCAAGCGTTGCCTGGATGCGGGAGCATCCACCGGAGGCTTTACCGACGTGCTACTTCGTCGAGGGGCCTGGCATGTGGCGGCCGTGGACGTGGGGCACGGACAGCTCGTGGACGCGTTGCGCGAAGATCCCCGAGTTGGCGTGTACGAAGGCCTCAACGTTCGTTACCTGAAGCCCGAAGATATTGGCGGACAGGTTGAGCTGACGGTCTCGGACCTGTCGTTCATCTCGCTGACCCTGGTCATGGAGGCGCTAGCGAACGCCACCGAAACCGGCGGTGATCTGGTGCTCATGGTCAAACCGCAGTTCGAGGTCGGCAAGCACCGCATCGGACGCGGGGGAGTGGTCTACGAAGAATCCGCCCGCCGTGAAGCGGTGGAGAAGGTACAAGCCTCCGCCATCAGTCACGGGCTGCGGGTGATGGGTATGGAGCCCAGTCCGCTCCCCGGTCAGGACGGCAACGTGGAGTACTTCCTATGGTGTCGAAAAGAAAATAAATAGCGTTGAGATAGTCTGAGAGGACTCCAGCCGAGCGTGAGTGAAACGCTACGGTCGGGGACTTCTCGGGCTATCGCGCTATCGAGGCGTCTTGGCAACGGGCCTCCGCAGATTATTCGAAATAATTTTCTAAGAATAGAGTATTTTAGAAAATTTTCGAGAACATATTCGGTATGATGGGTGTAGATACACCAACTCAATACCCCAACCGTGAATGGGAGAGAGTCGTTATGGCAGAACAAAAGAGCCATGTAGAAAAGGGAACTGCTCTCGCGCAGGTGCAGCCGGAGGGCGAGCATCACGCGGCGGAACGTTCGGTTAATCGCGGGCGAAAGATCTTGGTCTTTGCGCACGTGGGACGCAAAGAAGCACGAGATGCCGCTCGCCAGGCCTGTGCCCAGCTCTATAAGGCCGGGCTGACCCCCGTCATGACTCGCTCCGATCTGGAAACCCTGAGCGAGAACTGGGATGAGCCCGTTCCCGTGCAGGTGGTGCATGAATCGGTGGCCCTTATCGATATTGAGCTTGGCGTGGTGCTGGGCGGCGACGGCTCGATTCTGCGTGCCGCCGAGATGGTGCGTCGAACCAGTATTCCCCTGATTGGCGTGAATCTGGGGCACGTCGGCTTTCTCGCCGAATCCGAAGAGAGCGACCTGAGTGAGACGGTGCGTCACATCGTTAACAGCGAGTACACGGTCGAAGAGCGTATGGCCATTGACGTTGAAGTCTGGAACGACGGTAAGCGCGTGCATAGCGACTGGGCGCTGAACGAAGCCAGCGTCGAAAAGGGTAACCGCGAAAAGATGATCGAGGTCATCATCGAGGTAGACTGCCGGCCGCTGAGTACCTTCGGCTGTGACGGCGTGGTCATGGGGACCCCTACCGGCTCGACCGCTTACGCTTTCTCGGGTGGTGGTCCGGTGGTCTGGCCCGAGGTTGAAGCGATCCTGATGGTTCCGCTCTCGGCCCATGCGCTCTTTGCGCGTCCGCTCGTGGCGGCTCCCACCTCAACCCTGGCGGTAGAGCTCATGCCCGAAAACGGTGCCTCCGGTGTGCTGTGGTGCGATGGTCGCCGCACCGTGGAGCTTGACCCTGGCTCGCGTATTGAAGTGCGTCGATCCGAGAAGTCCGTGCTGCTGGCCCGCATCCACCCCGCGCCCTTCTCGGAGCGTCTGGTGCGCAAATTTGAGTTGCCCATCCGCGGCTGGCGCGGTCCGCAGGAGGCTGAGACGCAGTCCTCCAAGTAGGGGAGGCTACTTACAATATTCGCTGCGCGACGGCAATTGTCACCTCTGCAGAGGGGGCGAGAAAAGTTCGAGACGGTCAAAAGAAAAGGAATGAACGTTCGTGATTGAGGAAATTCATATTCGAGACCTCGGCATCATTACCGATGCGAGGCTCCCCCTCGAACCGGGGTTCTCCGTTCTGACCGGTGAAACCGGTGCGGGTAAAACCATGGTTGTCACCGCCCTCGGAATGCTTCTGGGTGCTCGCTCGGACGCCTCCAGTGTGCGCAACGGCGCCAAGAATGCGCTCGCCGAGGCCGTCATCCGCTTGCCGCGAGGCCACCGTGCCCTCGCCCTGGCCGAAGAAGCCGGCGGAACCACCGAAGAGATTGACGAACAGAGCTCGGAGCTGTTGCTGGCTCGCACCGTCAACGCTTCTGGGCGCTCGCGTGCCCACGTCGGCGGTTGCTCCGCACCCATCGGCACTCTCGCCCAGATTGGGCAGAGCCTCGTGGCCGTGCACGGCCAGTCGGACCAGTTACGCCTCAAATCGCCCGCAGAACAGCGCCAATCCCTCGACCTGTATGCGGGGGAGGAGCTGGCCTCCCTACTGGAGAAGTATCGAGAGAACTACGAGCGCTACCGTGCCGCTGCCGCGGAACTCAAGGAAGTTCGGGAGAACTCTCGCGCTCGCGCACTAGAGGCGCAGAGCCTGCAGGGGGCGCTCGAGGAGATCGCCGCCGTCAACCCCCGCGCGGGTGAAGAGGACGAGCTCAAGGCCGAAATGGTGAAGCTCATGAACGTTGAGGCTCTGCGGATTGCCTCCGCGACCGCCCTGACCGCGTTGAGCGGTAGCGAATACTCGAGCGGCGAGGAAGCCAACGTTATGGGTCTGCTCGATGCCGCCCGTAGCGCCCTGCAGGGACAGGCCTCTGCCGATGAAGAGCTTGCCGCCCTGGAAACTCGTGTCAACGAGCTCATGATCCTGACCACCGATATCGCCTCGGATCTTTCCTCCTATGCGGCTTCCCTGGATGTGGAGGGGCCCGAGCGTCTGGCGCAGGTGCAGACCCGCCGCGCCCAGCTGGCAACGCTCATGCGCAAGTACGGGGCGGATATCGCCGAGGTGCTTGAATGGGCCGAGGAATCACGCGCCCGCCTGGACACCCTCGTTGACGACCCGCAGCGCCAGGAAACTCTCGAAACGGAACTCGTGCAGTTGCGCAAGGTCTTGGGAGAACAGGCCGAAGAGCTGACAAACCTGCGCCGCGCGGCCGCCCAAAAACTTGCCGATGCGGTGAGCGAGGAGCTGACCGCCCTGGCCATGCCGAACGCCTCCCTTGTGGTGGAAGTTGCCGAGGCGGAGAAATTCTCGGTACACGGCCGCGACACCGTCACCTTCATGCTGGCACCCCACCGCACCGCCGTGCCCCGCCCGCTCGGCAAGGGTGCATCCGGCGGTGAGCTCTCCCGCGTGATGCTCGCCCTCGAAGTGGTACTCGCCGAAGTGGATCCCGTGCCCACCTTCATCTTTGACGAAGTCGACTCGGGTGTGGGCGGCAAGGCCGCCATCGAGATTGGTCGCCGCCTGGCAATGCTCGCCCGGCACGTTCAGGTGCTGGTGGTGACCCACCTGCCGCAGGTGGCAGCCTTCGCCGACCAGCACATCCTGGTGCTCAAGAACGACGACGCCTCGCTGTCTAAAGTGCAGGTGCTCACGGAGGAAGAGCGCGTGGTGGAGTTGGCTCGTATGCTCTCCGGTCACGACCAATCCGAGTCGGCTCGCGAGCACGCTCGGGAGCTGTTGGAAGCCGGGCGGCAGGTGTCCCAGAACCAGGGGTGAAACGCCCCGAACTGGGGGTAACGTACCTCGGAATCCGCCGCCTGAAAACGGCGTGCCGGACGACCAAACCCCGCGCACGTGGGACGGATGGTATGAGATACTCAAGGGGTACTCGAGGAAAATCTCTGAACGGCGCGGTGGGAATATAAAACCCCCGTGCGTGTTTACAATGGGGACAGACCCCGAGGGGAGGGCTTCGGCCTGCGAGAATCATCTCGCGGCGTAGTTCTCTGCTTGGATAGCAGACAAGAAAATGGTAGGCTTGAATTCCGTGGTGAATGAAAAAAATAACGCTCAGAACGCGTCCTCTAACGACAAGGTAACCCGTCAGATTTTCGTGACCGGCGGTGTTGCATCTTCTCTCGGTAAGGGCCTGTCGGCCTCTTCCCTCGGTCAGCTTCTTCGCTCTCGCGGCCTCTCCGTGACCATGCAGAAGTTCGACCCCTACCTGAACGTCGACCCCGGTACGATGAACCCCTTCCAGCACGGTGAAGTCTTTGTCACCGACGACGGTGCAGAAACCGACCTGGACATCGGACACTACGAGCGTTTCCTGGACGAGAACCTCGACCAGTCCGCTAACGTGACCACCGGTCAGGTTTACTCCTCCGTTATCGCGAAGGAACGCCGCGGCGAGTACCTCGGCGACACCGTCCAGGTGATTCCTCACATCACCGACGAGATCAAGTCCCGCATGCGTCACGCAGCGGAAATCGACAACGCCCCCGACATCATCATTACCGAAATCGGCGGCACCGTTGGCGATATTGAATCCCTGCCTTTCATGGAAGCTGCACGCCAGGTGCGCCGCGATGTCGGACGCAAGAACGTCTTCTTCCTGCACGTCTCCCTGGTGCCCTACATCGGCCCCTCCGGCGAGCTGAAGACCAAGCCTACCCAGCACTCCGTCGCAGCGCTGCGCGGCCTGGGTATTCAGCCTGACGGCCTGATTCTACGCTGTGAGCGCGAGGTTCCCGCATCGCACCGCTCCAAGATCGGTAACGCCTGCGACGTGGACACCGACGCCGTCATCTCCTGCGCCGATGCCCCCAGCATCTACGACATCCCCAAGACCCTGCACAGCCAGAAGCTCGACGACTACATCCTCGACTACTTCGGCATCGAGGCACCCGAGCCCGACTTCACCCAGTGGGACCGCCTGCTCGACGCAGTGCACCGCCCCGCCGCAGAGGTGAACGTGGCCCTGGTCGGTAAGTACATCGACCTGCCCGACGCATACCTCTCGGTCTCCGAGGCTTTGCGCGCCGGCGGCTTCGCAAACAACGTGAAGGTCAACATCAAGTGGGTTGCCGCCGACCTGTGCGCAACCGACGAGGATGCAGACCACCAGCTGCGCGGCATGGACGCCATCCTGGTGCCCGGCGGCTTCGGCATCCGCGGCCTGGACGGCAAGATTGGCGCCCTCAAGTACGCACGCGAGCACAAGATCCCGACCCTGGGCATCTGCCTGGGTCTGCAGTCCATGGTGATCGAGTACGCCCGTAACGTGCTGGGTCTGCCCGAGGCGTCCTCCACCGAGTTCGACCCCGAGACCCCCGTACCCGTTATCGCCACCATCGAAGAGCAGAAGCAGTTCGTCGAGGGTGCCGGCGACCTGGGCGGCACCATGCGCCTGGGCCTCTACAAGGCAAACCTGGTGCCCGGCTCTCAGGTGGCTAAGGCCTACGGCGCCACCGAGGCATCGGAGCGTCACCGCCACCGTTACGAGGTGAACAACGAGTACCGCGAGCAGCTCGAAGAGGCTGGTCTTGTGATCTCCGGTACCTCCCCGGACTCCTCGCTGGTTGAGTACGTGGAGCTGCCCGCAGAGGTTCACCCCTACTACGTGGCAACTCAGGCACACCCCGAGTACCGCTCCCGCCCGACCCGTCCGCACCCGCTCTTTGCAGGCCTGATTAAGGCTGCCCTGGAGCGCCGCGGCGCATAAGGCGACCGAACGCGTTGAGCGCCCCAGCCGTCCCCGCGGCGGCTGGGGCGCTCGCCGTTTAACCGTCTTAACCCATCGGGGTCCGCCGAGTAACGGGGAGACGCGCGAGGGAGTTCCGAAACGAACCCTCTAGAATAGAAATATGAGCGAAAACCAGCATATTATCGACGAACCCTCCGAACGCACGATTCGCACCCGGACCGTCAAATACAGCGGATACGTCATCGAAACCGCGGTCGAGGAATACGAGCTGAACGAGGACACCGTACTCACCCGCGATGTCGTGGAGATGCCCGGTGCCGTGGCCGTGGCCGTGCTCAACGAACACAACGAATTGCTGATGCTCAACCAGTACCGACACCCGGTGCGCATGAACCTCTGGGAGGTACCCGCCGGCCTGCTCGACATTGACGGTGAGGATCCCCTCCACGCCGCGCAGCGCGAGCTCGCCGAAGAAGCCGACCTGCGAGCCGCCAGCTGGCACGCCCTGACCGACTACTTCAGCAGCCCCGGCGCAACCAGCGAGGCCGGCCGCGTCTACCTGGCTCGCGACCTGAGCGAGCTGCCCCGCCAGGAACGCACTGAACGCACCGAAGAAGAGGCGGAGATGACCTACCGCTGGGTTCCCCTGCAGGATGCGGTGCAGCTGGTGCTGGATGGTAAAGTGCACAACGCGCTGGCCATCCAGGCGATTCTGGCCGCTTACGCCGCCTCGGCGCGCGGCTTCGAGGGCCTACGCGAAGCCGCCGGTGGCTGGGATTTCCACCCCTACATGGGGCATCGCCGCCAGAAGCCGCAGACCTTCCGTTAGGGTTCGGAGCCTTCTCGCCTGATTCCTTAAGGAAGTATTTAGCGCTACCGTGCGCATCCGAACGAACCTGAACGACCGCGTGAGAAGGGAAGAGATATGGCACAGCCCGCGCTGAAGGGCGCTACCCCCGCGGTTGAGGGGGCCGGCGAGCAGACCCCCCTGGAGCGGGCCATCGACCAGTACCTGGTGCATCTGCGGGTCGAGCGGGGGAGCAGCGAGAACACCATCGCCTCGTACGCGCGAGACCTGCGCCGCTACGCCGCGTACCTCTCCACCCTCGGGGTGATTGACCCCGAACGCATTACGACCGCACAGGTGCGTTCATTTATGCGCGAGCTTGCCGCGCCCACCGTGCCCCTACCCGGCCTGGCCGCCCCAGTTAAAAAGCAGCCGGGGGAAAAGAGCTCCGTGGATGCCGAGGAGGCCGCAGAATCCCTGGCTGTCCTCATTGCCGCCGAAGGAGGCCGCAGTACTGAGTCGGGGGAGCGGGGGAACGGCGAGGGGAACATCCCGCTGCCGCTGGGTCCTAACTCCATCGCCCGCACCATGGCCGCCGTGCGCGGAGCCCACGCCTTCTGGGTCTCTGCCTTTCTGGTGGAAAAAGACCCCGCCGCGACCGTGACGCCGCCCAAAAACGTTAAGCGCCTACCCAAAGCTATTACCGTGGAGCAGATGCAGCGCCTCCTCGCCGTGCCGGATCGAGACACTCCCATCGGCCTACGAAACCGCGCCATACTTGAATTCCTGTACGCCACCGGTGCCCGCGTGAGCGAAATGCTCAACGCCGATATCGACGACGTGCACAGCGAAGAAACCCTGACCGACGAGGACGGCAACGACATCACCCTGCCCGGGTACGTGCGGCTCTTCGGCAAGGGGAGCAAAGAACGCCTCGTGCCCCTCGGAAATTACGCCCACAAGGCCATTCAGGATTACCTGGTGCGCGGGCGGCCCGCGCTCGTGGCCCACGGCAAAGGCACCGCCGCGCTCTTCGTCAACGGGCGAGGTGGCAGGCTGGGGCGCCAGGGTGCGTGGCTCATCCTTAAGGAAGCCGCCGAGGCGGCGGGCCTCAGCGCGGACTTCTCTCCGCACTCCATGCGGCACAGCTTCGCAACCCACCTGCTGCAGGGCGGCGCCGATATTCGCGTGGTGCAGGAGCTGCTGGGGCACGCCTCCATCGCGACCACGCAGGTGTACACCAAGGTCACTCCCGAGGGGCTCATGGAGGTGTACCGCATGGCGCATCCGCGTGCCCACGAGCGGGGATAAAACCCCGCCAATCCGCGGAACAGCCGCTCTTGAGGTAACCTTATAGACAACGCTTAAACTTTAAAACTTCGAATTCATTGATGAAGGTGAACCATTGACTGAAGCTCAGGCTCAAGAACTCGGCCCCACCGGTCGACCCCTGCGCGTGTACCCCGACCCGGCTCCGCTGAGCAGCCACGGTCCCGCCCGCATTATTTCTATGGTGAATCAGAAGGGCGGCGTGGGTAAGACCACCTCCACCATTAACCTGGGCGCGGCACTGGCAGAGTGTGGCCGCAAGGTGCTGCTGGTCGACTTCGACCCGCAGGGTGCCCTCTCCGCAGGTTTCGGCGCGAACCCGCACGAGCTGGACCTGACCGTCTACAACGTCATGATGGACCGCAAGGTCGACATTAAGGACGTTATCCTGCCCACCGGCGTGGAGAACATCGACCTGCTGCCCGCGAACATCGACCTTTCCGCAGCCGAGGTGCAGCTGGTCAATGAGGTGGCTCGCGAGCAGGTTCTCGCTTCGGCCCTGCGCAAGGTGCGCGATGAGTACGACGTCATCCTCATCGACTGCCAGCCCTCCCTGGGCCTGCTGACCGTCAACGCGCTGACCGCCTCCGACGGCGTCATTATTCCGCTGATTTGTGAGTTCTTCGCACTGCGCGCCGTCGCGCTGCTGGTCGACTCCATCGAGAAGGTTCAGGACCGCCTGAACCCCGACCTCGAAATCTCGGGTGTACTTGCCACCATGTTCGATGCGCGCACCATCCACTCCAAGGAAGTTCTGGCACGCATCGTGGACGCATTCGGCGACAAGGTCTTCGACACCGTCATCAAGCGCACCGTGAAGTTCCCGGACGCATCGGTGTCCGCTGAGCCGATTCTCAGCTACGCCTCCAGCCACCCCGGCGCGGAAGCATACCGCCAGGTGGCACGCGAACTGATCTACAAGGGCGGCGCACGCTAACCCTTCCCTCGACGCGCCCCCTACCGATGCGGCTTGCATGACCCCTTGAGCCGCGCCGATAGGGGGCGTATAATTATGGGGATTCATTCCCGCCCGCACCGGCTACTTCGCCGATTAACGATCGAAGATGCCACCGAGAAATCGCTGAGAAATCGCCGAGAATGCGAGCCGCCCGATACCGGCAGGCTTACCCGGCGCATCGACCGGATGTAACGCCCAGACCGCGGGACGGAAAAACACATAAGGAGAATAGGTCGTTTATGACCACACACGTCGCTGCCGTGAGGGTACCGACACCGAACGCAGAGGCCGCCCAGAACGCCCGATCCGAGGGCCGCGGCCTGCAGAACCCGGAACGCGGTTTCACCCTCACCCTCAGTAATTTTGAGGGTCCCTTTGACCTTCTGCTGACCCTGATTTCGCGCCGCAAACTCGACATTACCGACGTTGCGCTCGCCGAAGTGACCGATGAGTTCCTCGCCTACCTGCAGGCCCTCTACGCCGAGGGTACGGAGCGAGCCCTGGACGAGGCCAGCGAATTTCTGGTCACCGCCGCAACCCTCCTCGAGCTCAAGACCGCGCGCCTGCTACCGCAGCACCGCGAACCCTTTGAGGAAGATGTCGCCCTGCTCGAGGCCCGCGACCTACTCTTTGCGCGTCTGCTGCAGTACCGCGCCTACCGTGAGGTCGCCGATATCTTTGCCGAACGCTGGGCGCAGGAAGCGCGGCGTTTTCCCCGCGCGGTAGCCCTCGAAGAACGATTCGCCCAGGCGCTGCCTGAACTGGTCTTTACCGGAGGCGCCGAAGAGTTTGCGCGCATTGCGGCCGCCGCGCTGAGCCGGCAGCCCGCCGAACCCGAGCCCGCCGCGGAAGAAATCGTGGAGGAGCTGAACGAGCACCTGCACGTTCCGGTCACCACCATCGCCGCCGAAGAACACTATCTGCTGCACACCCTGCTGGACGCCTCCGGGCGCGAACTGCGCTTTGACGAGCTCGTGCGGGGCGTGGGCGACCTGGAAATTGCGGTGGTTCGTTTCTTGGCCCTGCTGGAGCTCTACAAGGAGGGCGCCCTGCACGTGGAACAGGAGCACCCCCTGGGTGAGATTCTGGTGCGAGCCAGCGCCACGGCGGGAAGCTTCGTGATTCGTCCCGAAGCTCTCTCAGGTTCTCGGGACGGCTCGGAACCTGTACTTCCCGAGAGCGCGGAAAACCGCGAAACCCCGGAGGTGGAGTTCGCCGAGAACGGCATCGACCCGGAGGAGGAACGTGACTAACCCCGAGAACGGATCGCGCTTCAACCGCGAATTCACCCCCGATGACCTGGCCATCGTGAACCTGGGCTACTGGGATCCGAACGCCGAGGATGATACGGGGCCGGCCGCCTCGGAACCGGCTGGGTCCACGGCCGAACCGGTAGCTGAGAACCAGGAGCCGGTAGCGGCCGAATCGGCTGAACCCGATGCCGAACCCGCCGGGGAACTGGAAGAGCCTGAAACGCCGGAGGACCCCGACAGCCCGGAAGCACCGCAGGAACCTGCACCTCGTGCAGAGAAGAGCTCGGCGAAAATACCCGCGGGCGGGCCCTCCACCGCACCCAGCGTGGCGGTCGACCCCGACGCCGAGTTTTCCCGTGTCGAGGCTATCCCCGGCGGCGTCAAGAGCGCCATCGAAGCAATCCTCACCGTCGCCGAGGCCCCCGTGAGCGTGCGCGAGCTTTCTGCCGCGCTCATCGTGAGCGAGCGGGCCGTCGAACACGCCCTCGACCAGCTGTACCGCGAGTACAACGGCGAGGAAACGGAATACGGCGAGGAAGGCATCTCACCCGAGCCGCGCGGATTCCAGCTGCGCCGCATCGCCGGTGGCTGGAAGCTCTACGCCCGCGACGACTTCGCCCCCTGGGTGGCGCGCTTCGTGACTCGTTCCAAGAGCGCGACCCTGAGCAAGCCCGCCTACGAGACGCTTGCCGTGATTGCCTACCGGCAGCCGGTGACCCGCGCGAGGGTCGCCTCGATCCGCGGCGTGAACGCGGACGCGGCCATCCGCCAGCTGCTGCAACGGCAGTTGATTCGCGAGGCCGGGCGAGAAACCGGAACCGGCGCGACCCTCTACGAAACCACGGAGCTGCTGCTGGCGAAGCTTGGGTTGAACTCCCTGGAGGAGCTGCCGGCGCTCGCGCCCTTCCTGCCCGATGACACGGAAGCCGCAGTGCTTGCCGAGGGCAACGACTAAGACAACGAATCAATAAGACGAACGAACGTTCGGGAAGTACCTGAAACGTTCGCACTATACGACAGAAAAGAGAAGAACACCATGGCATATGGAAACTCCTCCCGCGGCGGCCGCTCTGCATCCGGTCGCCCCCAGAACTCCCGCGGTGGCCGACCCGGCGCAGGCCGTCCCGGCCAGGGCGGCAAGCCCGG
>ERZ773044.665-NODE-665-length-14057-cov-139.771_pt1 | contig 14057 bp, 9 predicted proteins | sample MGYA00511897_ERZ773044 | MGnify/ENA primary metagenome ERZ773044 (study PRJEB29015, sample SAMEA2738116) | human oral metagenome | biome: human oral; feature: human-associated habitat; material: saliva | place: China | collected 2170 ...
CCCACCAGCTCGCCAGCGCGCAGCGTGAGGTCCGTGCTGCGCAGGGCGTGAACGGTCTCATCGCCCTGACGGTAGTCGCGGGTCACCGTCTCCAGGGACATGACCGGGGTTGCCGCTCCACTTGCTGCTGCTGATGCGGTCATGAGATGGCCTCCACGGGATCGATGCGGGAGATGACCCGGACGGAGATGAAGCCTCCGATGACGGAGATGGCGATGAATGCCGTGACGATGAGCAGGTCCAGGACGGCGGAGATTCTGAAGGGCACGGCGCGGGGGAGGACCAGGGACGTCGCCATTGTCAGAAGCAGGCCGATGCCGATGCCGGCTACCGACAGCACGAGGGTCTGGGCGCATCCGGAGCGGATGAGGTAGCCGGTGGGGACGCCGCGGGCTTTGAGGATGCCCAGGACCGGTCTCTTCTGCAGCGTCAGCACGTAGATGAAGATGCCCAGAACCGTGGAGGCGATGATGATGAGTGAGCCGATCATGAGGCTGAAGGTGAGGACCTGGGCCGAGTAGCCGGGGAGCGTGCGAACAAGCTCCTCGGTGGTGAGGATCGTCAGTCCTGCGTCCTTGGCGGACTGCGTGGCCTTGCTGTCGGCGGTCAGGTCGGAGGTGAAGACGACGGCGGAGACGGCGGGGGACAGGCTGGTGGGGCCGTGCTGGCGCAAGGCCCGGCTGTCCATGGTCACCACGGGAGCCGCCTGGAAGGTGGTGTCATGGGTGAACCCGACGACGGTCCAGTCGTGGTCAGAGCCCAGCAGCCGGAGCGTGTCACCAACCGCGAGTCCCTTGGCCTTCAGCGAGTCGTCGACGAGGACCTCGCTATCGGGGGTGGAGATCGCCCGCCCGTCGGCCACAGGCGGACTGAGCTGTCCGTCCAGATCGATTCCGAAGGCGAAGACGTCCTCACGCAGCGCCTCGCCGTCCTCGTCCTTGACGTCTGGCGCCTGGGCAACAGCGGCCGTGCTCATCAGGGCAGAGGCTGTGGTTCCGTTGTCCTTGGCCAGGTCCGTGGCCGCTTTCAGTTGCTTGTCGCTCAGACGTGAGGCAGAGAGGTTCTCGTTGGAGGCGTCTGTGACGGCGACGCTGGCGGTGTTCCAGCCGTCGATGCCGGCGCGGTAACGGTGGGCGAGGCCCACAGCCAAGGAGGCCAAGAAAAATGTGAGGTAGGCCACCAGGGTGATGACGGAGATGATGAGCGTGAAGCGCACGGGTTCGTGGCGGATCTCGCGCAGCGCGAGGAACATGGGGCTCCCTGAGGGATAGTCGGCAGCGGGCCGGCTGGCGCACTCCGTGAAGGCTACATGCCGCGTGAGGTTCGCGAGGTCGAGGGGCCGGGGGTAGCGCTCGTCTGAGGGGTGGCGACCAGGCAGGACGCCCGGATCCTGACGCCCAGATCCTGCCGCGTGTCGTGGGAGAGCGTCGCGACAGCGAGAATGACATAATATACATTATCGGCGTTTGGCGAGTGGGGCTTGTTCTCAGGAGCGCTGTGCGCGGCATCGGGTCCGGGACATCCGGTCGGCGGCGACGTCCGTCAGTCCGGCACAATTGTGCGTGTGACTGGAAGGGCTGCTGGAAACAACCCCGCCGATGCGCATGACGTCATCCGTGTCGTCGGGGCTCGTGAGAACAACTTGCGCAGTGTCGACGTCGTCATCCCCAAGCGCAGGCTGACGGTCTTCACCGGCGTGTCGGGCTCAGGCAAGAGCTCGCTCGTCTTCGCCACGATCGCCGCCGAGTCGCGCCGTCTGGTCAATGAGACCTACCCGGCTTTCGTTCAGGGCTTCATGGACGTCGGCGCGCGTCCCGACGTCGACCGTCTGGAAGGGCTGACGCCGGCAATCACTGTGGACCAGGAGCGCCTGGGATCCAACCCGCGTTCAACCCTCGGTACCGTCAGCGACGTCGGAGCCCTGCTGAGAGTCCTGTACTCGACGCACGGCGCGCCCCACATCGGCTCACCTCAGGCTTTCGCCTTCAACGTCCCTTCCGTCACCGGTGGCGGTGCACTCACCACACAGCGCGGCAACCGCAAGATCGTCGAGCGCAAGACATTCACCGTTCAAGGCGGGATGTGCCCGGCCTGCGAAGGCATGGGTCAAGTCTCAGAAATCGATCTGACGCAGGTGCTCGATGAGACGCTCTCCCTGAAAGACGGGGCGATCACCGTCCCCGGATACTCAGCCGGCGGCTGGCAGGTGCGCAGCTTCACTGACTCCGGTCTCTTCCCGCCAGACGTGCCGGTAGCCGCCTTCACGCCCCGGCAGCGAGACGATCTGCTCTACAAGGAGCCCACGAAGATCAAGGTCGGCGGCATCAATGTGACTTACGAGGGACTCGTCCCGAGAATACGACGGTCGATCCTGTCCAAGGAACCACAGGCACTGCAGCCTCATATTCGCTCATTCGTGGAACGGGCCGTCGTCTTCGGGACCTGCCCGCAGTGCCATGGAACCCGTTTGTCCGAGCCCGCCCGCACCTGTTTGATCGACGGAACATCCATTGCTGATGCCTGCGCGATGCAGATCTCGGATCTGGTGCAGTGGATCACTCGCCTTCAGGGAATTCTGACCGATGCAGCTCCCCTGCTGGACAATCTGAAACACATGTTGGAGGCTTTTGTACGCATTGGACTGGGCTATCTGTCACTGGACCGTCCGGCCTCGACCCTCTCGGGCGGCGAGGCCCAGCGCACCAAGTTCGTGCGTCACCTGAGCTCGGCCCTCACCGACGTCACCTACGTCTTCGACGAGCCCAGTATCGGACTGCACCCGCACGACCTCCATCAGATGAATGAGCTGCTGCTGTCACTACGGGACAAAGGAAACACCGTGCTCGTCATCGAGCACAAACCTGAGACCATCTCAATCGGCGACCATGTGGTGGACATGGGGCCTGGAGCAGGAACCCGAGGAGGCCGGATCTGCTTCGAAGGAACGGTCGAGCAGCTGCGCGGCTCCGACACTCTTACCGGACGCCACCTGGTGGACCGAGTGCGGATCAAGAACAGCCACCGCTCCCCCACGGGAAGAATCGAGATTCGCGGCGCCAGCACGAACAATCTTCGCGACATCGACGTCGATATTCCCCTGGGAGTTCTCAGCGTCATCACTGGAGTCGCCGGATCCGGCAAGTCGAGCCTCATCCACGGCCACCTCTCCCCCATCGACGGCGTGGTGACGGTCGACCAGGCACCGATCAAAGGCTCCAGGCGCTCGAATGCCGCCACCTACACCGGACTGCTCGACCCTGTTCGCAAAGCCTTTGCCAAAGCCAATAAGGACAAGGGTGCGAAACCTGCGCATTTCTCGGCAAACTCAGACGGGGCCTGCCCGGTGTGTGGCGGAACGGGAATCATAGAGACGCAGCTGGGCTTCATGGAGACTGTGGAGTCCCAATGCCAGGCCTGTGAAGGGCGCCGTTTCAAAGACGAGGTGCTCGCCTACCGCCTCGCTGGATGCAGCATCGCCGATGTCCTGGACATGAGCGTCGAGGCGGCGCTGGCCTTCTTCTCTCAGGGTGAGGCTCGTGTCCCCGCGGCCACCAGGATCCTGTCACGACTGACGGATGTGGGGCTCGGCTACCTCCACCTCGGCCAGGCCCTGACCACCTTGTCCGGTGGCGAGCGTCAGCGGCTCAAGCTCGCCGTCCACCTGAGCCAGGAAGGCCGCATCATCGTGCTCGATGAGCCGACCGTCGGACTGCACCCGGCCGACATCGAGGCCATGCTGATGCTCTTGGACCGCCTCGTGGACGGCGGCCGCACCGTCGTCGTCATTGAGCATCACCAGGCCGTGATGGCGCACGCCGACTGGATCATCGACCTCGGCCCTGGAGCGGGCCATGACGGCGGCCGGGTCGTGTTCACCGGAACGCCGGCGCAGATGGTGGCGGAGCGAAGCACACTGACGGGGCAGTACCTTGCCCGGTACGTCGAGGAGGACAACGACCATGCCCTCGAGTGAGGCGCAGGATGATGGACGTGCCGACGCGGCACGTCCCTACCGAATCCGTCCGGCAACGATGGCGGACTCCCCCGCGATCCGCCAAATCCGCAACGCCGCCGTGCGCGAGTCCCTGGCCATCTGGACCAGCATTGAGCAGGACCACGCCGGGGCCGAGGCCTGGCTGGCGCCCATGGTGCAGCGCGGAACGGCTCTCGTCGCTCACGTCAGTGGTGAGCCGCAGGACGTCGTCGGCTTCGCGGTGGCCGGTCCCTGGCACTCCTACGAGGGCTACGCCCGCACCGTTGAGGACTCGATCTACCTGAGCCCTGCGGCGCAAGGCAAAGGTCTTGGTGCCAGGCTCCTCGCCGCCCTCATCGAGGCCTCACGGCGGGCCGGGGACCGCACGATGATCGCTCTCATCGAGGCGGGTAACGCCACCTCGGTGCGCCTGCACGAGCGCTATGGTTTCACCACTGTCGGCACTGTCCCGCAGGCCGGCGAGAAACATGGTCAGATCCTCGACCTGACCCTCATGAGCCGTTGCCTGAAAGGACCCACTGTGTGCGACAACCAGAACGAGCCCTCTGACAGCCTCCGGTGGGTCAACGCCGACCAGTCCATCGAGCTTCAGCCCGAGGAACCGGCCGTCACCCAGTGGCGGGTCAGCGCCACCGACGAGCTCGTGGCGCACCTGCTGAGCCTGGTCGGCACGCCCCAGGGGCGGCCGGCGATCATCGCTGTCGACGGGCGAGGCGGATCGGGCAAGACCACGCTCACCACGGCGCTGACCGCAGCCGTCCCCGGCGCACAAGCCTTCCACCTGGACGATCTCATCTGGAATGAGCCGCTCTACGACTGGGACCAGCTGTACGTCGACACCCTGACCCAGCTGCGGGAAGCCGGAAGCCTCGACCTCGTTCCGGACAAGTGGCGCGAGCACGGACGCGAAGGTTCCATCCGGATCCCGGTCGGCTCTCCCCTGGTCATCGTCGAGGGGACCGGGGCGGGCCTGGCCGCAGTGCGCAGCCTCATTGATGCGCACGTATGGGTCCAGACCGGCGACGACGTCGCTGAGAGCCGCGGCATCAAGCGGGACATCGCCGAGGGAGTCAACGGCGACGCCGAGGAGTCGGTGCGTTTCTGGCACTGGTGGATGGCCGGCGAGCGCCTCTTCTTCGCCAAGGACCGTCCCTGGCGGCGCGCAGACGTCATCGTCTCCGGAGACGCCCCCACCGGTGTGGGCCCAGGCGAGATCGCCTGGACTCCCGGGCCGCTCCTGGCCGGCTGAGGTGTGGCTTTGCGCCGTTCTGGACGGGGGCTTCAGTCCCCCAGCGCCGTCCCCACGGCGCGAGCGGCCTGAATCCACTCATGGTCGGCCGGAACGAACTTGGTGCGTCCAGCCACCTCCTTGAGCGGCACCAGCTCCGTGCCGTGACCGCGGTCAGCGACCATGACTCCGAAGTGGCCCTCTGCGATCGCATCGGCTCCGGCCACGCCCAGGCGCGTGCCCAAGAGACGATCCGCTCCGCAAGGCGAACCACCGCGCTGGACGTACCCCAGGATGGACACGCGCGCCTCCAACCCGGTCAGGCTCTCCAGCTGCTCGGCCAGAGTGAAGGTATTGGCCCGGTGGGAGGCCTCCAGACGCTTGACACCCCGCTTGGCCATCGCCTTGCGCTCGGGACTGGAAGCGTCCTTGACCAGGGCGCGAGCGTGCTCCAGCTCGGCGTGATCCGTCACGGACAGCGCCCCCTCGGCCACAGCCACCACGGAGAAGGACGACCCGTGGGAGCGGCGCCGCTCGATCTTGTCCGCGATCGCGTCCACCGAGTACGGGATCTCCGGCAGCAGAATGACATCCGCCCCGCCCGCGATGCCGGCGCCCAGAGCCAGCCATCCAGCTCGGTGCCCCATGATCTCGGTGAGGATGATGCGGTGGTGGGAGTGCGCCGTCGAGTGCAAGCGGTCCACGGCCTGAGTGGCGATCTCCAGGGCTGTGGCAAAACCAAAGGAGGAGTCGGTGTGGACGATGTCGTTGTCGATGGTCTTGGGCAAGTGGATGACGTTGAGACCCGCATCCATGAGGCGTTTGGCGTTCTTCGCGGTCCCGCCCCCGCCGAGGCAGACCAGGGCGTCGATCCCGTCCTTCTCACAGTTGTCCACGATGGTGGGCACCATGTCCCGGGGCTCGCCGTCCACCATCATCCGATGCACCTTGTCCCGGCTGGTTCCCAACATGGTTCCGCCGGTGGTGAGGATCCCGGACAGGGCAGCGGGGTCGAGCTCAGTGAAGCGGTTCTCGGCCAGACCGCGCATGCCGTCCCGGAAGCCGACGAGCTCCCAGCCGTGCTGCTGGATCGCCGCCTTTCCGAAACCTCGGATCGCCGCGTTGAGTCCCGGGGCGTCGCCGCCCGCCGTAAGAATGCCGATGCGCTGAGCCATGAAGCCAAGTATGCCGGTCCCGGCTGGCCCGCACAGGCTCTAGGCGCCGGTTCCGCTGATTCCGGTGATGCGAGGGGCGGGGTGGTCACTGAAACGGGCCGACGACACTGCGTTAGACGCCAACCGGTATCATCATTACCCTGATCGCGTCGATGCCGAGGAACCCAGTGGGAACCCAGCGGGAACACTGCACCTTCCTTCGGTGTTGACGCACCGGTGCCCTGGAGGCTGAGCGGGAGCCGCACGCTCCGTCAGAACTGGGACACCACGAGAGACGAGCCACAAGGAGACCACAAGCATGGCAGACCGCGCACTGCGAGGCATGACCATTGGCGCGAAGTCGATGGAGTCGGAGGACGGCGTCGAGTTCGCCGAGCGGATGATCGTCAGCTACGAGTGCCCGATGGCGCACGTCACCAGGATCCCGATGTCCACCGAGGCCGAGGTGCCTCCCACCTGGGAGTGCCCCGAGTGCGGCCAGCTCGCCGCCCGGCGCGGCGAGGATGAGCCAGAGCCCGACGAGCCCAAGAAGACCCCGCGCACCCACTGGGACATGCTCCTGGAGCGCCGCAAGGTCGACGAGCTCGAGGTTCTCCTCAACGAGCGCCTCGAGGCGCTGCGCAGCGGCGAGGTCTACCGCGAGCGGGTCAGCGGCTGAAAAAGCCGTCAGGAGCGCTTCTGTCGCGATGAGCTCGTCGGGCGCTGCTGCTGGTACCCGGCAGCGGCCCGACGGCGCTTGTCGCGGGCGGCGCGCAGCCTGCTTCCGGCGACCTTGGCCGCATCGAGCAGCTGGCCGGAGCGCTTGGCCACACCCCAGCGGGTCACCAGGGACAGCTCCTCGGTGAAGATGCCCCCCGAGAGCTTGGACTGCCCGGCCTCCCGCTCCAGGAAGGTGATCGGCATCTCCACGATGCGTCCGCCGATCTCGTCAACCAGCTTGGTCATGTTGACCTGGAACCCGTAGCCGAGAGCCTCGACCTTCCCGAGGTCCATGCGGCGCAGGATCGAGGCGCGGAAGACCCGGAAGCCCGCGGTGGCATCCTTGACGCGCAGCCCCAGCATGGCGTTGATGTAGAGGTTCCCGGCCTTGGACAGGGCCACGCGCTTGGCGTCCCAGCCCTCGGTGGCGCCGCCGGAGACCCACCGCGAGCCGATGACGAGGTCCGGCTCGTCGGCCATCTCGGCGCGCTGGATGAGCAGGGCCAGGTCCTCAGCGCGGTGGGAGCCGTCGGCATCCATCTCCACGATGAGCTCGTAGCCGGCAGCCAGTGCCCAGGAGAACCCGGCGAGGTAGGCCGGGCCCAGCCCGTTCTTCTCGGAGCGGTGCAGGACATGGATGTGGGAGTCCTCGTCGGCACGGGTGTCGGCGTAGTCGCCGGTGCCGTCGGGAGAACCGTCGTCGACGACGAGAATGTCCGCCTCAGGAGCGTGCTCGCGGACCCGGTCCAGTGCCGTGGGCAGGGACTCGATCTCGTTGTAGGTGGGGATGACGACGAGTGCCTTCACTTCTGTCTCCAAGGTTGGGGTCGTGTGGCGCCGAGGCTAGTGGCGGCGCCCTGAGATTATCTGAGATCAGCGACGACGCCGGCGATCCCCGGCGGCAGCCGCTGCCTTCCGCCCTGAGCGCAGCCGGCTCAGGATACCGGCTCCCACCAGTAGGCCTGCACTGGCGAGGAGGATGATGCCGGGGGCGGCACCGAGCCGGTCGGCGACGGATTGCGAGCTGCGCAGCGGAACATCGGCCACGAGGCTCGCCTGGGTGTAGGGCCGGGTGACCTGCTCGACCTCACCGCGGGGGTTGATGATCGCGGTGTAGCCGACGGTGGAGGCCTGGATGACGCTGCGGCCATGGACCACCGCCTGGACACGGCCCTGGGCGAGCTGCTGGGCGGCCTCGCCGGAGTCGAGGAAGGAGGCGTTGTTCGTCGGGATGATGATCGCCTGCCCGCCCTGTTCGACGCCGGTGCGCAGGGCGTCGTCGTAGGCGACCTCGAAGCAGATGCCCATGGCGAAGGTGACGTCCCGGCCCTGGGTGACGGCCGGAACCGTCAGGGTGCTGGGACCGGTGCCGGGCAGCATGTCGATGCCGACCCGGTCGACCTGGGTGGTCAGGCGCCGTACCAGAGAACGGGAGGGGATGTACTCCGCGAAGGGCACGGGCCGGTGCTTGCGGTAGTAAGGATGAGCCGTCTTGCCCGAGACGTCTCCGGGATTCCAGATGAGGACGTCGTTGTAGCGGATGTCGCCGACAACAGGAACCGCGCCCACGAGCACCGGCGCCTGGACCGCCTGGGCGGCCTCATCGACGATGCTCGCCGAGGCCGGATAGTCGCGAGGGTCCAGGTCCGCGGAGTTCTCCGGCCAGATGACCATGTCGAGGCTGCCGGGGCCCACGTCGGCGGCCAGCTGCTTGGTCGCCTTGGCGTGGTTACCGGTCACCTCCAGGGCCCGGTTGAAGGCGTCCTCGAAGTCGGTGGCCACATTGCCCTGGACGGCTCCGACCCGGACGGTACCGTTCTCAGCGCGCGTCTCCAGGGGCAGCGTCCGCGGCGCAACGAGCACAGCCGCTGCGATTGCTGCGCAGAGGAGGACCGGCATGGCGCGTCGCTCATAGATGGATTGAGCTGCATGGGCGAGGCATGCGGCCGCCAGTGCGACCAGCAGCCCCACCCCGGCGCTGCCGACATAGGCCGCCGCCGGCAGGACGGGGGCATCCGCCATGGCGAAAGCCAGGCGCCCGAAGGGGAAACCGCCCAGCGGCCACACCGAGCGCAGTTCCTCCATCCCGGACCACAGCACGGCGAAGAAGAGCACACTGGCCGCTCCGGCCGGCACACACCGCGCGAGCCGCCCTCGTCGGGCGGCTCCCTGCAGCAGCGGGAGACTGCTCACCAGGGACCAGGCCCCGCCGAGTGCGGCCAGGTAGAGGGACTCGAAGAGCGTCAGCGCGATCCAGCCGATCGGGTTGCCCATGCCCACCATCGTGAAGTGCAGCAGAGGAGTGAACAGGCCGAAGCCGTAGAGCAGTCCCAGACCGGTGCCCGCCCAGAAGCGGCGTCCGCGGATGAGGAGCATGAAGGTCCCGACCCCGATGAGGGCCGACCACCACAGGTTCATCGGGGGGAAGGCGGTGTAGGTGGCCAGCCCCGCCAGCAGCGCCACCACCACCGGGGTTGATCGGCGAAGCCAGCCGGGGGACCGAGAGAGCATCCGGGAGGGCAACCGAGAGGGCACTGTCACGCGGTGAAGCATACGGCTATGTTGATAGTTAACCTTTGTGACGGCGGGCCAGAGCGTGATGCACGGGCTGCCAAGCCAGGGCCAGCACGGTGCCGATGACGGCTCCGATGAGGCAGGACATGGCTGTTCCGGTGATCCAGGACAGGACCGGGTTGTGGGTGAGTTCCTCGGCCCACTCGATGGCGTGGTGCAGCGGGTGGAAACCCACCTTGGCGAGGTTGGCCGCCAGGATATGACCGCCGACCCACAGCATCGCCACGGTCCCGATGATCCCGATGCCGTGGAAGAGGGCCGGCGCAGACCTCACGATCGCGCGGCCCATCGAGCGGATGGCGCCGGTGCGGCCCTGTCCGGCCAGGTGCGCGCCGGCGTCGTCGAGCTTGATGAGGGCTGCCACCAGGCCGTAGACGGCGAAGGTGATGAGCAGAGCGATGAGAACCAGCACGATGATGCGCCGCATGGAGGACTCCCCCTCGACCTCGGCCAGGGCCAGCAGCATGATCTCGGTGGACAGAACGAAGTCCGTGGTGATGGCCTGACGGATGATCTGGGCCTCGTCGATCGGGCCGGTCTCCTCCTTGGCGTGAGCAGCGCCGCCGAAGCGCTCCAGGATCTTCTCCCCGCCCTCGAAGCACAGGTAGGCGCCGCCGATGACGAGCGCCACCGGCAGGAGCCACGGCGCCACGGCCGTCAGCAGCAGGCCGATCGGCAGGATGATGAGGAGCTTGTTGCGCAGCGAGCCCAGCGTGATCCTCTTGATGATCGGCAGCTCCCGGTCCGGGGTGATGCCGGTGACGTACTGGGGGGTGGTGGCGACGTCGTCGACGGCGGCCGCCGAGACCTTCGCCGAGGTCTTGACGGCCATGGAGGCCGTGTCGTCAACGGTGGACAGCGTCAGCTTGGCGAGCGTGGCGATGTCGTCGAGAAGGGCGAAGAAGCCTGACATAGGGGCATGAGTCCTGTCGTCCGGAGTATCGGCTGGAACGAGAGTACTAGCCGCCGCGTCACACGGCCGACCAGCTCACCACTCCCCTATTGAGATCCAGGGAGGCCTCGGCGGCGCGCATCGACAGGTCGGTGACCGCCCTGGCCTGCTCGGGGGTGGCATCCGGCGGCGGTGAGAGGCTCGCGATCTGCCCGACGACGTCGAGCAGCTGCTTGCACCAGCGCACGAAGTCCCCGGCCGTCAGCTCCGTGGCGTCCAGGATGTCCGCCAGCTGCGCTCCGTCGCACCAGGCCTGGACGGCCCCGGCCAGCGCGGGCTCCGCGCCCGAGGAGGCCTCGATGCGGGCCAGGGACTCCAGGTCGTGGATCCGGTGCGAGACCCCCAGCTGCGCGCGCAGGCACTGGCCGAGCCTGGAGCCGGGCGCCACGGGCAGCCCGATCGACTGGGCGCTCAGTCGCGGCTCATAGACGCAGGCACTCAGTGCCCCGGCCAGCTCCGCGGCGCTGAGGTCTTCGAAGACTCCCGTGCGCAGGCACTCGGCGATGAGCAGGTCCCGCTCGGCGTAGATCCGGGCCAGTACCTTGCCGGCACCGGTAACCCTCAGCTCACGCTCCGGGTGCCCCCGGTCCACCGGGCGCAGGTAACCCAGCTCGAGCAGCACCTCGCAGACGGCATCGAAGAGGCGGGCGATGGTGCCGGTGCGGGTCTCGATGCGCCGTTGAAGGCGCTCGGCCTCGGTCTTGGCCCTGGACCACTTGCGGCCCACCCGGGCGTGCTCCTCCCGGTCGGGGCACCCGTGGCAGGGGTGGGAGCGCATCTCGTGGCGCAGTCGCTCGAGGTTCTCGATCGCGCTGTCTCGGCGGGCCTGCGCGCGGCTGGAGCGGGTGCGTGTGCGCTTGCCGCTCCCTTCCAGGTCTCCGGCGCGTAGAGCGTCGACCAGCCGCTGAACGAGTCGGTCCCGGTCCCGGGGCCGGTGCGGGTCCACCGAGTCGGCCACCCGCAGGGCGCCGACGCGCATGACCCCGTCCGGTGCCGTGTCCGGAGTCAGGGCGACGACTCGCGCGTCCTCCCCCAGCACCGTGATGGTGGGGGTCCCGGTCCGGTCGGCACCGACCTGAAGGACGATGCCGTGGCGGCGGCGTCGCCCCTTGCGGAAGACGATGACGTCACCGCGTCCCAGCGAGCTCATGGTCCGTCCCGTCTCGCTGCGGCGCGCCGCGGACTTGTCCCGTGACAGGTCCGCCTCGGCGTCGGCAATGGCCTGGCGCAGGGAGGCGTACTCGCGGAAGTCACCCAGACGGCACGTCATGTCCTTCTCCAGGCCCTCCAGGCTGCGGCGCTTGCGGCGAGCCTGAGCGGCCAGCTCCACGACGCCGCGGTCGGCCTGGAACTGGGCGAAGGACTGCTCGAGCACCTCACGCACCCGCGTGCGCGGCATGCGCTCGAGCAGGTTTACGGCCATGTTGTAGGTCGGGCGGAAGGCGGAGACCAGCGGGTAGGTGCGCCGGGAGGCCAGCGAGGAGACCGTGGCCGGCTCGACGTCGTCGGCCGCCAGCACGACGGCGTGGCCCTCCACATCGATGCCACGGCGTCCGGCCCTCCCCGTCAGCTGGGTGTACTCCCCCGGGCTGAGGGTGACGTGGGCCGAGCCGTTCCACTTGCGCAGCGACTCTAGGACCACGGTGCGGGCGGGCATGTTGATCCCCAGCGCCAGGGTCTCGGTGGCGTAGACGACCTTGACCAGGCCCGCGCTGAAGAGCTCCTCCACCGTCTCCTTGAACACCGGTAGCAGCCCCGCGTGGTGGGCCGCGACGCCGCGCTCCAGGGCGTGGGCCCAGAAGTGGAAGCCGAGGACCCCCAGGTCACCGACGGGGATGTCAGCCGTGCGCCGCTCGATGACCTCGCGGATTCGGGCGGCCTCGGCCTCGGTGGTCAGGTCCACCCCGGCGCTGACCACCTGGTGGACGGCCTGCTCGCAGCCCGCCCGGGAGAAGACGAAGACGATCGCGGGCAGCAGGCGCGCCCCCTCCAGGGCCGTGACGACCTGCAGTCGGGAGGGCGGCTTCAACCTGGCCGTGCGGGCTCCCCCCTCGCCACGGCGAGGCGCCCGTCCCCCTCGGGCGGAGCGCTTCCAGGGCTGCGGCCCTCGGGCCGAACCGCCACCGCGGCCACGGTAGCTGTTCTTGGAGGCGCCACCGGAGGCGGCGGCACGCCGGGCCTGCTTGACGGCCTTGAGTAGCTCAGGGTTGAGCGGGGGCTGCCCCGTCTGCTCCGCCTGCTCCGCTTGCCGCTCCAACTCGGTCTGCTCGGTCTGCTCGGACTGGTCAAGCTGGTCGGACTGCTCAGGTACCTCCGCGGGGTGGGAGTACAACGGCAGCAGCCGGCGTCCGACCATCATGTGCTGAGTCAGCGGGACGGGGCGCTCCTCGGAGACGACGACGGCGGTCCTGCCGCGCACCTGGCCGAGCCAGTCGCCGAACTCCTCGGCGTTGGAGACCGTGGCGGACAGGGAGATCACCTGGACCTCAGCGGGCAGGTGGATGATGACCTCCTCCCACACCGGCCCGCGGAAGCGGTCGGCCAGGTAGTGGACCTCGTCCATGACCACGAAGCCCAATCGGTCCAGGTCACGCGAGCCCGAGTAGAGCATGTTGCGCAGCACCTCGGTGGTCATGACCACCACGTCCGCATGAGGGTTGACGGAGGTGTCACCGGTCAGCAGCCCCACCTGTTCCTGACCGTGGCGGGCCACGAGGTCCAGGTACTTCTGGTTGCTCAGGGCCTTGATGGGGGTGGTGTAGAAGGTCTTGAGCCCCCGGGCCAGGCCCAGGTGCACGGCGAACTCCCCCACCACCGTCTTGCCTGCGCCTGTCGGGGCGGCGACCAGCACGCCCTCTCCCCTCTCGACGGCGCCGCAGGCCTCCTCCTGGAAGGGATCGAGGGGGAAGTCGTAGCCCTGGGCGAAGCGGGCGAGCTCACTGCTGGAGGCGGCCTGGCGACGTCGAGATGCGGCATAGCGCTCGGCTGGTGAGCTCATGGCAACACCCTACGGGCCCGATCAGCCCGGAGCCGGTAGGAGCAGCCGGACGGCGTCGGGGACTGCCTCGAGGCGCAGGGGCAGCTCGGCCAGCGGCTCGCCGTCGGCGAAGGGGTGAGGGGGTGGGCGCAGGCCCCGATCACGGCCGGTTCGCTCAGTGAGCGCCTCAATGGTGACGGTGCGGCTGCGCTCGAGGTGGACGGCCGGGTCGGTCAGGTGCGTGCCGCGGAAGAGCCGGCGGAAGAGGGCGAGCAGGCGGGGGCGGCCCACGGGATCCAGGCGCAGCACCTCCAGCAGGCCATCGGTGGGGTCCGCCTGGGGAGCCAGGTCCATGCCGCCGCCGACGTAACGGGTGTTGGCCACCGCCAGCAGGAGCGCCGGCCCCTCCCAGGTGCCCTCGTCGGTGGTGACCCGGTAACCGTAAGGCGCCAGCGTCG
>ERZ773044.670-NODE-670-length-13962-cov-8.13612_pt1 | contig 13962 bp, 8 predicted proteins | sample MGYA00511897_ERZ773044 | MGnify/ENA primary metagenome ERZ773044 (study PRJEB29015, sample SAMEA2738116) | human oral metagenome | biome: human oral; feature: human-associated habitat; material: saliva | place: China | collected 2170 ...
CGGGGTGCCCCGAAAATCCGGGGCACCCCGCCTCACTCACGCGCTCACGCCCGCCCGGCCGTAACCGGCCGCGGCGGTACGCGCAACCGCAAAATCTTAGTGGAAGAAGTGGCGGGTACCGGTCAGGTACATGGTCACGCCGGCAGCCTTAGCGGCCTCGATAACTTCCTCATCACGGATCGAACCGCCCGGGTGCACAACGGCACGCACGCCGGCGTCCAGCAGAACCTGCAGGCCGTCAGCGAAGGGGAAGAACGCATCGGATGCGGCAACCGCACCGCGGGCACGCTCGTTACCCTCGCCGCCGAGGGTGTTCGCACGCTCAACGGACAGCTTGCAGGAGTCCACGCGGTTCACCTGACCCATGCCGATGCCCACAGCGGCGCCGTTATCGGCCAGCAGAATGGCGTTCGACTTGGGCGAGCGCAGTGCACGCCACGCGAACTCGAGGTCGCGCAGGGTGGCCTCGTCGGCGGGCTCGCCGGCAACCAGGGTCCAGTTCTTCGGGTCGTCGCCCTCAGCCTGCAGGCGGTCGGCCTCCTGGAAGAGCGCGCCGCCGGAAATGGGGCGGTACTCGATGGCGTCACGGCTAAAGCCCTCGGGCAGAACCAGCAGGCGCAGGTTCTTCTTCTCGCGCAGAATCTCCAGGGCCTCGGGCTCGTAGCCGGGGGCCACGACAACCTCGGTGAAGATGCCCTTGACGGTCTGAGCCATAGCGGCGGTCACCGGGCGGTTAGCGGCAATCACGCCACCGTACGCGGACAGCGGGTCGCAGGCGTGAGCCTTCGCGTGAGCATCCGCAATCGGATCGACGGCACCGGGGGTTGCCACGGCGATACCGCAGGGGTTGTTGTGCTTGATAACGGCAACGGCCGGCTCATCGAAGTCGTAGGCGGCGCGCAGGGCGGCGTCGGCGTCAACGTAGTTGTTGTAGCTCATGGCCTTGCCGTGCAGCTGCTCGGCCTGTGCAATGCCGGGGGCGGCCGCCGGGTTGACGTACAGGGCGGCGCGCTGGTGCGGGTTCTCGCCGTAGCGCAGGGTCTCGCTGCGCTCGAAGCCCAGGCCGGCGTACGGGGGCCAGAAGTTGGCCTCCTCGTCCTGCAGGAACTGGGATGCGGTCCAGGTAGCCACGGCGGTGTCGTAGGCGGCGGTGTGGGCGAATGCGCCGGCAGCCAGGCGGCGGCGCTCCTCCAGCGAGAAGCCACCGTTCTTAGCGGCCTCAACTGTGCGCTCGTAGTCGGCCGGGTCCACCACAACCGCGACGGCATCGTGGTTCTTTGCAGCTGCGCGAACCATGGAGGGGCCGCCAATGTCGATCTTCTCAATGATGGCGTCCTGATCCGCACCCGAAGCCACGGTCTCGACGAAGGGGTACAGGTTTACGACGACCAGATCGAAGGGCTCGACGTCCAGCTCGCCGAGGGTGTCGATGTGCTCCTGCTTGCGACGGTCAGCCAGAATACCGGCGTGGATGCGCGGGTGCAGGGTCTTCACGCGGCCCTCGAGGCACTCGGGGAAGCCGGTCACCTCGGTCACCTCGGTGACGGGAACGCCTGCGGCCGCAATGGTCGCCGCGGTCGAACCGGTGGACACCAGGGCCACGCCGGCCTCGTGCAGGCCGCGGGCGAAATCCTCCAGGCCGGTCTTGTCGTAGACGGAAATGAGGGCGCGGCGCAGGGGCACGCGATCGAGCTCAATGAGAGACACAAATACTCCGATACTTTGCACCGTGCCCGGCACATGCGGCGGCACGGCTGATGGATGGATGTGAGTCCGCCCCGGTGGGCGGGATGTGCGGGTGGGGTTTACCCCCGCCGTCGCGCCGGGCACGGGGTGCCCCCACTCGGGCGGTGGGGCGCGACGGTACGTCTGTACGGGCGGGGAATCGGAGCGTGCGCTCCACCCGCCGTATGAAAAACTTATGCGGCAGAGTGCTTCTGCGCGAGGTCGGCGATGGTCTGCACGAGCAGGCGGCGCTCCTGCACCTTGATGCGTTCGTGCAGGGTTTCTTCGGTATCGTCGTCCAGAACGGGCACGGCGGCCTGCGCCAGGATGGGGCCGGTGTCAACGCCCGCATCCACAAAGTGGACGGTCAGGCCGGTAATCTTCACACCGTGCGCCAGGGCGTCACGCACGCCGTGCGCACCCGGGAAGGAGGGCAGCAGGGCGGGGTGGGTGTTAATAATGCGGTTGCTGAAACGCTCGACCAGCTGCGCATCCACGATGCGCATGAAGCCGGCGAACACGATGTAATCGGGCTCGTAGGAGGCGATCTTCTCTTCGAGGGCGCGGTTCCACGCCGGGCGGTCTGCGTAGTCGCCGGGCTGCATCAGGAAGGTGGGCACGCCGGCGGCCTGGGCGCGTTCGATGCCCAGGCAGGGCTTGTCGGCGCCAACAGCCGCAATGTCGAGGGGAAGCTCGCCCGCCGCTACGGCGTCGAGAATGGACTGAAGATTCGTTCCGGATCCGGATACCATAACCACAATTCGCACCCAATCAGTATAGCCCATCTCACATGCGTTGCGGGAGCTCGGAGAGACGGTCGTCCGCGTAAACGGGAGAAGGCCTTGCGGCAGCGCTCGGTAGGCCGGAACGGTCGGAAGAGCGGAGGGCTCAAACAGTCCGGACGCGGAAGGCGAACGAACGGCGGCGCGGCGGGCCCCACGCCCGAAGGGACGGTACCCTTAAAGCTATGTCTACTCCCCCGCCGAACACCCCGAACGACCAGCCCCGCAACCCTCAGCAGCAGGCTCAGCCGCAGAGCCCCGCATCCAACCCGCAGCAGGGACAGCACCAGGGGCCGCCGACCCCCGGCAGGTACAGCGGGCAGTACCCCGGCGCGCCGGGCGCGCATCAGCCCGGCGGAAACCCCGGCAAGCCGCCGATGGACCCGCTACAGCGCCAGCGCATCCTGCTCCGCGCGGCCATGGTTCTCGTGGTCTCCGCGCTGCTCATCTTCGGGGCGTCCTCCTTCGTGCTTTCCCCCATGCCCTACTTCCTGGGCCTTTTCCTCTTCGCGCTGGTGGGCATGGGGCTGAACGTCTGGGCCATCGTGCGCACCGCAAGCGCGCGCGGCCCCTGGATCTTCTACGTTGCCGCTTCCCTCAGCATCCTCTACAGCCTCATGACCGTGATTGGCGGAATCGGTCTGGCCGTCATGCCGGGGATGCAGGAGTACCGCGAGTGCCGCACGGCCGCGCTGACCGGCACCGATATGTACACCTGCGACCAGATGCTCCAGAACAGCATGGACAGCTTCGCGGGCACCGGCAGCACGGCAGGGGCCTCCTCCCGTTAGCGGCGGCCGGAGCGCACACAGCACGAAACCCGCACGAGTCATCCTCGCGCGGGTTTCGTGCTATTTTTCGGACTATTTCTTCTTCGGGGCCTGCGAGCCGGTAACCTCTTCCCCGGTCGGCAGCGGGGGCAGCTCCACGGTGGAGGCCTCGTCGGTCAGAAGCGGCAGGATGCCGGTCTGGGCGCGCACGCCAAAGATACGGTTCATGGCCTGGTCGGCGGAGAGCACCTCCAGCTCGCGTTCCATGAAGTCACGCTCTCCCCCGGCCTTCTTCTGCGCCTTGCGCTCGCTCTTGGCCGCCTTCTTCTCGCGGCGCTTGCGGGCGCGCTGTTCCGCCGCGGAGGGCTCGGCCTCCGGGGCCTCGGAGGCTTCGCGCTCCGAACGGTCGGGAGCGGCATCCTCGGAGCCTTCGGCGGGCTGAACGCCGAAACCGAAGTACGCCATGATGCGCCCGGCACGGCCTCGCGGGCGAGCGGGCTCGGCGCTTTCGGAGGCGTCCTCGGGTTCGGCGGGGCCTTCCCCCGCGGTCTTCGCGGAAGACTTCGAGATTTCCGTGGACTTCGGGGCCGCCTTCTTCTCGTTCTCAGAACCGGTCTCGGACGCGGCGGAAGCGGGCTCGAGTTTTTCGGGCTCGGGGTTCATAAACTCGGGGATGGAGAGGTCGGATTCCACCGGCTCGGGCAGGTCCTCGTCGGGAACGACCTCGGCGAGCGCATCCGCCAGGGCGCGCTCGGCCACGGGGTCGGAAGCCTCCAGGGGGTAGGCGTGCACGGGCTCCTGCGGGTGCACCGGCACGTGGCCGGTGGCTACCTCGTCCACAATCGTGTGCGCCTCGGAGGGCTCCTGCGAATCCTCGTGCTCGGAGTCCTCGTGCTCGGAGTCCTCGTTCTCAGAGTCCTCGGAGCTCGGCTCGCTCTTTCGGGAATCTTCGGCGGCCTTGCGCTCGGCTTCTTCCTCGCGATGCTTGGCCTCCTCACGGGCGCGACGCTCGGCCTCGGCCTTGCGCTTGGATTCTGCCTTGCGAGTTTCCTCCTCACGGTGCTTGGCTTCCTCAGCTTCCTCCGCCTCGCGACGCTCAGCCTCGGCTTCCTCGGCAGCTCGGCGTTCCTCACGCTCGGCCGCACGCTCCGCGCGACGCTGAGCCAGGCGCTCCTTCGCGGAGGCACCAAGGCTCATCAGGCGCTCGCCCAGGTTCGGGCGCTCATCGGCAAATCGCGGCAGATCGCGGCTGCTATCGGGCACCAGGGCGCGACTGAGCAGGTTGCCCAGAGCCACGCCGAACCCCACCCACAGGGCCGTGTGGCCCGCAAAGCTCAGCGGCTCGGCCCCCACCTCGGTGAAGCGGCCGACGCCCAACGAGCCGTAGGAAATCCAGCCCAGCCACAGGGCGGCCAGAGAAGTCAGCAAACCGGTCAGCACGCCCAGCGCAAGCGAGGACAGCAGGGCCGAAAGCGGACGGAACGGCACCTTCAGGGCGACCCACTCGTCCAGGTGATCCTCACCCTCACGCAGGAACCACCAACCGGCAATCGCGCCGGCAGCCACCGGAACCAGCAGACCCAGCAGGCCGGTGCTTCCCAGGGACTCAGGAACCGCACCCAGGATCGGCAGCATCGGCAGGGACCCGGCATTGCTACTCGTCAGGCCGATCGAGGTACCCGCCCCAAAGGCGAAACCGGCACCGGTCGACCAGGCCATCGCGTAAATCACCAGGTTGGGCAGGAAGCCCAACTGCAGCAGCGTCACAGCGGTGTCACCCACCGGGCCCGCGTGCAACTCCTGGTAGGTGGCCACCACCTGCGACCACCCACCCAGAATACCCAGGGCCAGCAGCAGCGCGCCCAGGCCCACGAAGGCCACCGCGGCAACCACCGCCGCGCGCACCACAGCCCACGCGTAGGACCCGGCCCAGCGCGAATACTGGCTCATCTGCGAAATCTGCTCCGCCGTATCAACACCCACCATGCGCGAGAGCGAACGCGCCTCGCGGTAGCCGCCCCACATCAGGCCGACCACCACGATACCCAGCGGTACCAGCGCGGCGTTCAGCACCTGCAGCGGCTTCGGGCTCGGGCTCGCCCAACCGTACACCGCCGAACAAATCAGCGCGTAGGTCACCGAGCCCGAGAGTACCGGAATGAGGAACTCCCCCTCGTACGAGGCGCGCGCCAGCCTGCGACCGGAACGGTAGCAAAATAGCAGCGGCAGAATACTCAGGCCCAGCGGCACCAGGGTCATGGTGCCCGCGGAGGCGCCAAAGACGGCCGAGAGGTCCAGGGGAACGCCGTGAATCAGGAGCCACAGGTGGGCCGACATTGCGGCCACCGACGAGAACTCCGTGCCGCCAAAACCGTTCGTTGCCCACACGGCAGCCATAGCGGCCACCACCAGGACACCGGACATCAGGGCGGTCAGAATCAGCTCAACGACGCCCTGAAGCCACAGGGGCATGGGCATGGAATAGCGGGAGATAGGTGAGGTGCTTTTCATCGTCCTTCCATGATGCCACGTTTTGACGACGAAACCCGCCTCCGGAAGGGCCGGTGATGGCCCTCAGAGACGGGTTTTTGCACGTCGCGTCAGTTTTTGGGTTAGTCCCTCGGCGGGAATCTTTGCGGCACCCCTATTGATCGGTCCAGGGGTTGGATGCGTTCACGCCCCAGGAACGGTACACCTGCGCCTTCGAGGAGACCAGCTCCAGATCGTAGGCGCTTGCGCTCGCGGCCATCAGCCCCTCCAGGGCGGCCGTGGGGAGGGGGCCGGCGTCGTCGCGCCCCACCGCGTGCTGACCGCGCGGGGCCTGGCGGCCCGCCCACTCGAGGCTCACGCGCGCATCCACGTTAATGACGTGGTCGCCGAAGCGTTCGAGCAGCTCAGCAATCCAGCGGTCGGTCTCGGGATAGGGGTAGAGGCCTTTGAGCTCACCAATGCTCAACACCGAAATGTACATGTGTCGGAACGAGCGGCGGCGCAGAAACGCAACCACGGCGGGGTCAGGATTCGCCTTACGAATCTCCGCGAGAACGTCGGAGTCCAGGAGCATACCGGAAAAGTTCATACTCCTAATGCTACGCTACGCGCAGACCGGCGATTTCGATGGCGGGAATACCCTCGGGGTTGGGCAGAAGAAGGAAGTTCAGGAACTCGTCGCGCTTAGAAGAAATGCGGGAGTAGTCGTCAATGCTGACCGCGGTGAAACCGCCTCGAGCGGGAACTGCTGCGGCACGCAGGCTGTCCTGGTAGGAGCGGGAGGGGTTCAGAGAGATTACTGCTTCGGTTGCAGAGCCGTTGTACATGTGACAACCTGCGCCGTGAGTGGCGCGATCCTTTCGCGTTGCTCTTGTCTGTACCGGTTACCACCTCTGAGGGTGGTGAATACAAACCGCTTCGTCATCCGAGCCACCCGTGAACATGGGGTTGGCGTTCGACCATAGTCGGAGCTTATCAGTCGAAACTCTTGAAGCTGGCTCCAGCTTACAGCACGTTCTCACCTTAAGTAAAGTGTTCTTCACAAAAGATTCAGGTCACATGCATTTTTACTTATCAAATTGTTTAGTACCATTCCACGGCGGTCTCGACACGTAATATTTGACCCTCCGCAGCCCCTCGCTTTCACCCCTCCGCGAGCACGCAGACCAATCCCGCGCGGGGCGCAGCGGCCACCTTCACCGTGTTCAATTCACCGCACAGAGCGCCCGGGATACACGCGGTCAGGCGGCGGTGACCACCCGCCGGGCGGCGCCTCACCCGATGCGAGATAATGGGCAGGTGCCCAACAATCCTTTCCCCGAAATCCCCGTCACCGTACCCCAAATCATTCGACAGGTCGGCCACCGCACCTACCAGCGCGGGGCCGCTTACCAGCGCAACCGCGAGGTCGTGCGCTACAGCTACGACGAGGACAGCCGCACCCTCACCGGGCTCGTCAACGGAAGTACCCTCGTGCCTTACGAGGTGACGATTCGGTTCTTCCCCCCGCGCGCCGGCTCTGCCGCCTTCGCCGCCCGATGCACCTGCCCGGTCGTCAGCAATTGCAAGCACGCCGTGGCGCTCATGCTCACCGCGCTGGACCGCGCCTCCGTGGCGGGTAGGGCCCTCACCCCGCAGGCCATCGGCCCGCTCGACAGCGGCGGCCGTGGAACCAAGATTCGGGGGGCGAAGGACGCCCCCGCAACCGAGGCCACCGGCTCCGAAACAACAGGCACCGAAGCGACCGACCCAGAAGCGAGCGCGGCGGAGGGGCCGGGCGCCGAACCGCAGGACCCGCTCGCGGCGCTGCGCGCCTCCGGGGCCCTGACCGTGGCCTCGCGTCTGCCGAGCCCAGACTCCGCCGAGACCACCCCGACCGCGCGTGAGAATCGCGAGGACGCGGAGGGCTTCGATCTCGATTCCCTCGGCGTCAATTCTCTCGGCGGGGTGTCCTTCCCCTCGGACGGCGCCCGGGAGGCGGTGCCCGCCTCCAAGATTTCGGCCTGGCGCAAGAATCTCTCCTCGGTTCTTTCCGCACGTCAGGACCTTTCCGGCATCGATTCGCTACGGGTCAGCGGCGCGCTCGATCTCTCGATGAGCGTCTCGGGATCCTACGCGCGCGGCCGCAACATGCCCGGGGCGACCCCGGCCATCAATCTGCTCGCGCGCCCACTCATGCGCTCCAAAACCGGCCGCTGGGTCAAGGGTGGCCTCACCTGGGATACCTTCGCCTCGAGCGTAGGCGGGCCGGTCGGCCGCCACGACATCTACCCGGAGCACGAGCGTTTCTTTGCCGAGCTCTACTCGATTGCCCGACCCTGGCAGAACATGTATTCCTCGCACCGCGACTGGATTTCGCTCAGCACCGCGGGCTCTGCCCTGCTCTGGGATGTGCTCGCACGCGCCGAGGAAATCGGCCTGCCCCTGCTGATTAACGGGCGCGAGGTGGAGTACGCTATTCTGCCGCCCGCGCGGGTGCGTCTGCGCGCCGCCGCCCTGCCCGAGGACTCCGAGGAGAGCCCGGACGGGGGCCTGCTCCTCGAGGCCGCGCTGAGCTGGGAGGGGCGCGAGGGCGAGCTTCTGCGCCAGCTCTGGCTTCCGGCCGCCCACTGCCACCCCATGGGCACGCCCCGCACCGGCTTCTTCGCGCTCGGCGGGCTTGTGCAGCAGGAGTACGAGCAGGCCGCCAAAGCCGTGCACTGGAAGACCGCCCGGCCGGGCGCGCTGGACGAGGTGGGCCGCGGCGCCTTTGTGCAGTCTGAGCAAACCGTGCAGTCGGCGGATTCCGCTCAGCCGGAGCAGGCCGCGCAGGCGGCGAATCCCGTGCAGTCGGCTAATCCCATGCAGTCGGAGCAGGCCGCGGTTCCGAACCTGCCCGAGGGCGTGGAGCTGGCGCTCATCCCCCTGGTCGAGCCGCTCGACGCCGCCTCCGAGGCGCTCATCTCGGCTGGGACCGTTGAGATTCCCGCCGCCGAACGCCCCGCGTTCCAGCGCGATTTTCTGCCGGCTCTCAGCCGCTCCGTACCCGCGCTCACCCCCAACCCGGCTCTGGCCCTGCCCGCCGTCACCCCGCCGCGCCTGGTGCTCGAGCTGGTCTTCGACGAGGAGGTTCGCCACGATGCGCAGCTGAGCTGGCACTGGGAGTACCCCCGCAACCCCTTCGAGGCCGACCCCGAACACGAATCCGGCGTTCAGCGCCTGCCGGTCTTCGGGTACCCCGGCGAGAAGGGCGGCGAGGTGCGCGACGAGCGCTTCGAGGCCCGCGTGCTGCGCTCGGTGCGCTCGGTGCTGGCCGCGCATCCGGCCCTGGCCAGCCTGGAGGAGCGCCGCGTCGAGGGTTGGGAAACCCGCGAGCTGCTGAGCGTCGTGCTGCCGAAGCTGCGCCGCATTTCCGCTGTTCGGGTGCGTTTTAACGGCACCCCGCCCGAGTTCGTGGAAGCCACCGACGCGCTCATCGAGGTAACCGTCACCGAAGGCAATTCGCGCGACTGGTTCGGGCTGGGCATCGCGGTGAAGGTGAATAACTGGACCGTGCCCTTCGCCCAGATTTTTGAGGCACTGGACCGGGGTGCGGACCGCATCCTGCTAGGCAACGGCACCTACTTCTCACTGCGCCGCCCCGAATTTAAGACCCTGCGCACCCTCATCGCGGAGGCGCGGGAGCTCGACGAGGCGGGCGGTGAGCTGCGCATTAACCGTCACCAGGCCGGGCTGTTCTCGGAGCTGGAGTCGCTGGCGGCCAGCGTGCAGACCACCCGGCGCTGGGATGAGCAGGTGCGTTCCCTGCTGGCGCTCGTGGAGGCATCCGAAGCCCGCGAAACCGACCCCGCAGAGGGTGGGAATAAGCCCGCGACAAGCGCCGATGCCCACGGCAAGCGTAACGAACCGGGCTCGGCGCGCTCGAGCCTGAACCGGGAGTACCCGGTCCCCGTGGGCCTGCAGGCTACCCTGCGCCCCTACCAGGTGGAGGGCTACCGCTGGCTCACCTTCCTCTACGAGCACCGCATGGGCGGTATTCTCGCCGACGACATGGGCCTGGGCAAGACCGTGCAGGCTCTCGCCCTGCTCGCCCACGCCATCGAGGAGCACCGCGCCGCGGTTCCCGGCGAGCCGTTCGCGCCCTTCCTCGTGGTCGCGCCGACCTCCGTTATCTCGAACTGGGCGGCGGAGGCCGAACGCTTCCTGCCCGGGGCGAAGGTCGTCACCATTACCGAAACCACCGCGGGCAAGACCCCGCTGGCCGAACGCGTGGCCGGGGCGCACCTGGTGCTGACCAGCTACACGCTACTGCGCATGGACGAGGATGCGTACGCCTCCTACGCGGCCGGGCTCGGCTCGGGGGAGGGCCCCGGCACCCCCGGCTGGGGTGCGCTCCTGCTGGACGAGGCGCAATTCGTCAAAAATACCGGCACCCGCGCCTGGTCTATCGCCCGCGCGATGCCCGCGCGCACCAAGATCGCTATGACCGGCACGCCCCTGGAGAACAATCTCATGGAGCTGTGGGCGTTGCTGGCGATTGTGGCGGACGGGCTCTTCCCCTCCGCCCGCGCCTTCCGTGACCTGTACGCTCGCCCGGCCGAATCCGGCGAGGATCCGGCGCACGCGGCCGCCACGACCGCTCGCCTGCGCCGGCGCATCCGGCCGCTCATGCTGCGCCGCACCAAGGAGCTGGTGGCGGCGGAGCTTCCGGCGAAGAACGATGTGCGCGTGAACCTGCCGCTGGCCCCCGGCCACCGCCGCATCTATGACACGCACCTGCAGCGCGAGCGCCAGAAGGTTCTGGGCCTGCTGGAGGACATGGACAAGAACCGTTTCACGATCTTCCAGTCGCTGACGCTGCTGCGCCGCCTGGCCCTGGATGCCGCGCTCATCGACCCGGACGCCTACGAGGGCGTCGCCTCGGCGAAGCGAGAGTACCTGGTGGAGCGGCTACCCGAGCTGCTGGCCGGCGGGCACCGCGTGCTGGTGTTCAGCCAGTTCACCGGTTACCTGAAGAGCATCGCCCGGGCCCTGAGCGAGAAGGGCATCGACCACCTGTACCTGGACGGTTCGACCCGCAACCGTGCCGAGGTCATCGAGGCGTTCCGCGCCGGGGCCGCGCCGGTGTTCCTGATTTCGCTCAAGGCCGGCGGTTTCGGCCTGAACCTGACCGAGGCGGACCACGTGTTCATCATGGATCCGTGGTGGAACCCGGCCGCCGAGCAGCAGGCCGTGGACCGTATTCACCGCATCGGCCAGGAGCGTGAGGTGCACGTGTACCGGCTGGTCGCCGAGGGCACGATTGAGGAGAAGGTCATGCAGCTGAAGGCCTCGAAGGCCGCGCTCTTCGATGCGGTGGTCGGCGAGGGCGAGTTCGCCTCCGCGGCGGTCACGGCCGAGGACGTGCGCGAGCTCTTCGCGCTGCCGGAGGAGAAGGACGCGGGATAGCGGCCTCTCTCCCCCGCCGCGGCTCGTCATGATTCTTCGCATCGTTAAGCTCGAGGCACAACCGACTCGTCTTCGCCTCGGCCGCGGGCGTAGCATAGAGAACCAATGACCCCCGCGGAGGCCTCACCTCCCCATAGATTCCAAAGGAGCATCATGAGCTACAACGTACCCAACGTAAAGTTCAACGACGGCCGATCCATTCCGCAGCTGGGCTACGGCGTGTGGCAGGTTGAGGACGAGGTCGCCGAGAAGGTCGTGGCCACCGCCCTGGAGATCGGCTACCGCCACATCGACACCGCCGCCATCTACGGCAACGAGGCGGGCGTGGGCCGTGCTATCGCTAACTCCGACGTGGCTCGCGAGGACATCTTCCTCACCACTAAGCTGTGGAACTCCGACCAGGGCTACGAGAGCGCTTTTGAGGCGTTCAATGCCTCCCTGGAGAAGCTGGGCACCGACTACGTTGACCTGTACCTGATTCACTGGGCCAAGCCGCAGCAGGGCCTGTATCTGGATTCCTGGCGCGCGCTGATTGAGCTGCAGAAGCAGGGTAAGGTCCGCTCGATTGGTGTGTCGAACTTCCCCGAGGAGCAGCTGCGCGAGATTATCGAGAAGACCGGCGTGGTTCCGGCTATCCACCAGATTGAGCTGCACCCCTACTTCTCGCAGGAGGCGCTGCGCGCCGTGCACGCCGAGTACGGCATCGTGACCGAGGCGTGGAGCCCGCTGGGTAACGGCAGCGATCTGCTGCAGAACCCCGTGCTGGCCGAGATTGCAGAGCGCCACGGCGTAACCCCGGCACAGGTCGTGCTGGCGTGGCACCTGGCTAAGGGCACCGTGGCTATTCCGAAGTCCGTGACCCCCTCGCGCATTGAGGAGAACCTGGCGTCGGTGAACGTGAAGCTGACCGCCGAGGACATCGCGGCCGTGGATGCGCTCTCCACCCCCGAGGGCCGCATCGGCGCTGACCCGGCGAACATCGACTTCTAGGGTGTCGTCTGGGCCTAGCGGCTCGAACCTCACCTACGTAAAGCCCCGACAGGCACGGATAATGCCTGTCGGGGCTTTTGCGCGCCCTGGTGGCGCGGTTTCTCGGGCTTTCGACGACTGGTTTTGACGAACGCTCGTTCTTGGATTGTTCGGCAAACCATCAGCTATCCTGGCGGGCGCTTCGTAACTAACTCCCGCCCGCCAGTTTTCGACGATTAGCTCTCGTCCTCCACCAGCAGCGAGAGGGAGATGCGGCGGCGGGCCGGGTCGACCTCCACCACGCGCACCCGCACGATGTCGCCGCTACGCACAATGTCGTGCGGGTTCGCCACGAAACCGCGGCTCATCTGCGAGATGTGCACAAGGCCGTCCTGATGCACGCCGATATCCACGAACGCGCCGAACGCCGCCACATTCGATACGGTGCCCTCGAGCACCATGCCGGGGCGCACATCCTCAAAACGCGAGACGGATTCGGAGAAGCGGGCGGTACGGAAGCTACCGCGCGGATCCAGGCCGGGGCGGCGCAGTTCGGTGAAGATGTCTTCGACCGTGTACACGCCGGCGGCGCCTTCGTCTGCGCTCGCCTGAGTATCGCTATCCTGCACGTAGTCGGCGGGGTTCAGCCCGGCGAGCGGGTCGGTTCCGTCCGAGGTACCCAGGGCACCGGCAACCCAGTGGGCGCCGTTGCGTGCCTGCGCGTCGGCAATAATGCGGCGCGCGAGCGGGTAGGCTTCCGGGTGCACGGCGGAGGCGTCCAGCGGCTCCTCACCGCCGCGAATGCGGATGAATCCTGCCGCCTGGCGGAAGGTTTTCGCGCCCAGTCGCGGCACGTTCAACAGCTGCTGACGGTTCGCGAAGGGGCCGTGCTCGGTGCGGTAGGCGACGATGCGTTCGGCGGTCGCGGTGCCCACGCCCGCCACGTGCGCGAGCAGCTGCACGGAAGCGCTGTTGAGGTTCACGCCCACGGCGTTCACGCAGTCTTCGACGGTGTCGTTGAGGGCCCGGCGCAGGGCGGCCGGCGGCACGTCGTGCTGGTACTGGCCCACGCCGATGGACTGCGGGTCAATCTTGACGAGCTCGGCGAGCGGGTCCTGCAGGCGGCGCGCGATGGAGACGGCGCCGCGCACGGTCACGTCGTAGTCTGGTAGCTCGGCGGCGGCCAGTGCCGAGGCGGAGTAGACGGATGCGCCCGCCTCCGAAACGGTCACCTTCTGGGGTGCTTCCACGCCCTCCTCGCGCAGGGCGCGAATGAGTTCGCTGGCGAGCCTGTCGGTTTCGCGGCTTGCGGTGCCGTTGCCGATGGCGATGAGCTCCACGCGCTCCTCGCGGCAGGCGACGGCGAGTTCGCGCAGCGCCTCCTCCCACTGATTGCGCGGGGCGTGCGGGTAGACGGTGCCCGTGCGCAGGGGCTCGCCCGTCTCGTCGACAACGGCGTACTTCACGCCGTGGCGCAGACCCGGGTCCAGGCCGAGGGTGCGGCGATGCCCGGCGGGCGCGGCGAGCAGAATATCGCGCAGGTTGGAGGCAAACACCTCGGTCGCGTTCTGCGCGGCGGTATCGAGCAGGCGGTGGCGGATGCGCTCGGCCAGGCGCGGGCGCAGGTGGCTGCGCCAGGCGGTGCGCACGGTGGCGGCGAGCCAGCCGAGCACGCGGTCCTCGTCGTCGACGGTGTTGAGCACCTGCACGGGGATGCGCAGCGCGGCGGCCACCTCACGCTCGTATGCAGAACGTACGTTCTCGTAGTTTTCGGCTGCGGCCTCGGCCTCGACGCGGGC
>ERZ773044.688-NODE-688-length-13734-cov-59.718_pt1 | contig 13734 bp, 8 predicted proteins | sample MGYA00511897_ERZ773044 | MGnify/ENA primary metagenome ERZ773044 (study PRJEB29015, sample SAMEA2738116) | human oral metagenome | biome: human oral; feature: human-associated habitat; material: saliva | place: China | collected 2170 ...
AAAGTATGATGGTTCCAGCTGGTGTGATTACAACGGATACAAACAATGTATATCTCCGCGTCAATGGCCTATTCGATAGTCCTCAAGCGGTGCGGGATATGCCAATCCGCATCAACAATCAAACGTTGCGCCTCGGTGACATGGCTGATGTAACCATGACCTACCAAGACCCTAGCGATCCACAGTTCTATTACAAAGGCAAGCCAGCCATTGGCATCGCCATCTCCATGGATGCAGGGGCTAATAATATCGAATTTGGCGAAGCCATCGACAAAAAACTCGAGGAATTACAGAAAACGATTCCTGCCGGTCTCGAACTCAATCAAGTATCGAATCAACCGCATATCGTTAAAGAATCTATCGGCGATTTCTCTCAATCCTTATTTGAAGCCATCGCCATCGTATTGCTCGTAAGCTTTGCATCTCTCGGCTTACGAACCGGTATTGTTGTAGCCCTCACCATTCCAGTCGTTGTGTCTACAACGTTCATCTTGATGTATGAAAGCGGCATCTATCTACATAAGGTTAGCTTAGGTGCCTTAATCCTAGCTCTAGGCCTCCTCGTAGACGATGCTATCATCGTTGTAGAGATGATGAGCGTTAAGCTCGAAGAAGGGTGGGGACACTTTAAATCAGCTACCTTCGCTTACCAATCAACAGCATTCCCTATGCTATCTGGTACGCTCATTACCTGTGCAGGCTTCTTGCCATTAGCATTAGCACAAGGTATGGTAGCAGAGTTTACAAAATCCCTATCTATCGTCGTATTTATGGCGCTTATTCTATCTTGGTTTGCCTCTGTTCTCGTCAGCCCTGTATTGGGTTATAAAATCATTGAAAATAAGGCTCCTAAGCCGGAATCGGAATGGACTAAACGAGACCGTATTATGCACAAGCTCAATGTAACCTTCTATGATAAGTTTGAAAAATTATTACATTGGGCTCTAGGACATCACAAGGTAGTCTTACTAGCCACCCTAGGTGCTTTCGTTTTATCCTTGCTTTCACTACCATTGATCAAACAGGAATTTTTCCCATCATCAACGCGTAATGAAATCATTATATCCATGCAATTCCCTCAAAGCTCGTCCATCGAATATACTGCTAACCAAGCAAAACTCATCGATGAACATTTGAAAGACGACGAGCGTATTGCAACCTTCACCTCCTACATTGGGCAAGGTTCCCCACGTTTCGTCCTCACCTTGGAACCAGAATTGCAACGGAACAACTTCTTGCAATATGTGATTGTTACAAAATCCTTAGAGGATCGCGATAAACTCTATGCTGAATTGACTCCATATTTAAACGAGCAATTCCCATCGGCCCTTGTAAATACGCAATTCTTACAAATCGGTCCACCATCCAAATTTCCAGTTATGCTTCGCGTTGCTGGCCCTGATCAAAAGGTGGTAAAAGAAATTGCAAATCAAGTAAAAGCTAAAATGCAAGACGATAAAGACTTACAAAATATCGCCTTTGACTGGCCAGATACAGAGCCTGTAGCCAATATTCACATCGATCCAAACAAGGCACGTTTACTCGGCATCGATAGCTATGCTGTATCCTTGCACTTGCAAAGTCTATTGTCTGGTACTAAATCTGGTGAATACTACGAAGGGAACCAAACCATTCCTGTTACCTTCCGTTTAGGTGACAACGAGCAACATAACTTAAGTGCTCTTTCATCCTTGCCAATTCAAACAGGAAATGGATCCTATGTACCACTAAGCCAAATTGCAACCATTACCATGACACAAGAGGATGGTATTATTTGGCATCGCAATATGATGCCAACCATTAGTGTGCATGCCAATGTAAAAGCAGGTATATTGGGTAATGCGAAAACGAAAGAGATTTACAAATCCTTACAAGACATTCGCGATTCCTTGCCTACAGGCTATTCTATTGACCTAGACGGCGCCGCTGAAAAGAGCGAAACAGCCGTTCAAAAGCTATTAACACCAATGCCAATTATGCTCTTTGTAATCATGACAATCCTCATGTTCCAATTAAAGCGTATCGCCCTCATGATAATGGCTCTACTCACTGCTCCATTGGGACTAATCGGTGTTGTATTAGCACTCAATATTACGAGAACGCCATTAGGCTTTATGGCTATTCTAGGGATCATCGCCCTCTCAGGTATGATCATCCGTAACTCCATTATCTTGTTAGACCAAATCGAAATTCACAAAGCAGAAGGTCAAGAACCTCGTGAAGCGATTATCAACTCCGCTACACTTCGTTTCCGCCCTATCATGCTTACCGCTATCGCAGCGATTTTAGGCATGATTCCTCTCATGGGATCTGTATTCTGGAGCCCATTGGCCATCGCCTTCAGCGGCGGCTTACTAGTGGCAACGGTTCTAACACTCATCGTATTACCTGTCATGTATGCAAGCTGGTATAAGGTAAAATAGGATACCATAAGACAAGATAAGATAAAACACAATACAAAAACCCCCTTAAAAAAGTATTAGAAACTTTTATAGGGGGTTTTTAATAAATATCATATAAAAAACAGCAGGGCTTTCCCCTGCTGCTTTTTTAGTCACAATAATACATTATGACTTACTTATTTCCCTTAGGATTATATTAATAATTATATCTGACTTAGTCTATTATTTATTAAACTACTACAGCTGTACCATTGCATGTAATCATAAGCATGCCATTTTGTGCACCTACTGTGCTGTATTGGAAGGATACACCAATAATAGCATTAGCACCCAATTTAGAAGCTCGTTGAGACATTTCGTCGAGAGCTGCTTTGCGCGCATTCATCAAAGAATCTTCATAGCTGCCACTACGACCACCAACGATATCGCGAATGCCAGACATAAAATCTTTCACAAAGTTACGGCCTTCTACGACTTCACCAAATACAATACCTTTGTACTCTTGTACAGGTTTATTTTCAATATGCATAGTTGTAGTAATAATCATAATTGTATCCTTTCTAATTGACTACAATATATTTTGATTTATTATAACAAGACTTTTAGAGAAAAACAAATATAAATATAGCTTTCACATAAAATAATTACATATTGTATCTCCAAAAATTACATACTATATATCAAAAATTTACATATTATACATCAAAAAAAGACCTGTTCACTACTTTCATAATGAACAGGTCTAATTTTATGTTATCTATCGAAGTCACGATCAAGGTTAACTTCTTTCAACGGCACAACTTTAGTTTTGTTGATGTATTTGTAACCAAGGTACACTGCGAAGAAGATTGGCAAGCCAATATAGGCAACGGATACGCCGTACCAGTCGATGGTATCACCTGTGAAAGCGGAATAGTTTTGACCACAGATGATGATGACGCAAAGAATAAACGCCAAGATTGGGCCAACTGGGAATAACCACGCTTTGTATGGCAATTCACTAAGATCTCTGCCTTGTGCAATGAAAGCACGGCGGAAACGATAGTGAGATACTGCGATACCAACCCATGCGATGAAACCGCATAAACCAGAGATATTAACAATCCATGTATAGGCTGTACCTTCGCCGATAAAGCTTGTTAGGAACGCAAATAAACCGATTGCTGTCGTTAAGATTAACGCAGGCACTGGAACGCCGCGTTTATTTAACTTAGCAAAAATTTGAGGTGCTTGACCTTCCTTAGCGAGTGCGTACAGCATACGCGTAGAAGAGTACAAACCAGAGTTACCAGCACTCAATACAGCTGTTAAGATGATAGCATTGATAAAGCTAGCAGCAAAGGCAAAACCAAAACGATCAAATACGAGTGTAAATGGAGAAATAGATACGTTCTCTACACTAGAGTTCAACAAATTTGGATCTGTGTACGGAATCAAGAAACCGATAACCGTGAAAGCACCGATATAGAATAATAGAATACGCCAGAAGATTGTATTAATCGCTTTTGGCACGTTCTTTTCAGGGTCTTCCGCTTCACCAGCGGCTACACCGATCAGTTCAGTACCTTGGAAGGAGAATCCTGCCACCATAAAGATAGCGAGAATAGATTCCCAGCCACCTACAAATGGAGCCTCTCCTACAGTCCAGTTTGCAAATCCTGGAGATGTACCACCGATACCAAAGATAAGCATGAAGCCACAGAATAGAAATACGAATACTGTAATAACTTTGATGCTAGAGAACACATATTCGCTTTCACCAAAGGAACGAGTAGATAAATAGTTCAAGCCGAATAAAATGAACAAGAACAGAGCAGACCATACGATGGCAGGTACATCAGGGAACCAATATTTCATGATAAGCGCCCCTGCTAATACTTCAGCAGCCAAGGTAATAGCCCAGTTAAACCAGTAATTCCAACCTAAGGCAAAACCAAAGGCAGGATCTACATAGCGTTTTGCATAAGTCCCGAAGGAACCAGGAATTGGCAAGTATGTAGCCATTTCCCCAAGAGATGTCATGAGGAAATAAACCATGATACCAATGAGGCCGTAAGCTACAAGAGCACCACCAGGGCCAGCTGTACTTACCACTTCACCACCAGCAACGAATAAACCTGTACCGATAGCACCACCTAAAGCAATCATATTCATATGACGAGCTTTTAGGGACCGTTTTAGGTGTTGATCTTTGTTAGACGTAAACTCTACGTTACTATTATGATTTTCAGACATGGGTCACCTCTTACAAATCTAGATTACGCACGTATTTCGCGTTATCTTCAATAAATTTACGACGAGGCTCTACCTTATCACCCATGAGAACCGTAAAGATTTTGTCAGCTTCGATAGAATCTTCTAAGCTAACTTGTAAAATCGTACGATTATCAGGGTTCATTGTAGTTTCCCATAATTGTTCAGGGTTCATTTCACCTAAACCTTTGTAACGTTGGATTGTAGTACCATCACGGCCTACTTCATCAAGTTTAGCAGTCAACTCTGCATCAGAGTATACATACCAGTGGGATTTACCCTTCTTGATTTGATACAAAGGTGGTTGAGCAATATAGATATAGCCTTCCTCTACCAATGGTTTCATATAGCGGTAGAAGAATGTTAATAACAAGGTACGGATGTGAGCGCCGTCAACGTCCGCATCTGTCATGATAATAATCTTATTGTAACGGGATTTTGTAATATCGAATTCATCGCCAATACCTGTACCAAAAGCGGTAATCATGGAGCGAATTTCGTTATTAGCCAAAATCTTATCTAAGCGTGCTTTTTCTACGTTAAGGATTTTACCACGTAATGGCAAAATTGCTTGGTAACGACGATCGCGACCTTGTTTTGCAGAACCACCCGCAGAATCACCTTCCACAAGATAAATTTCAGTCATAGATGTATCTTTTTCGGAGCAATCCGCCAATTTACCAGGAAGACTGGATACTTCCAACGCATTTTTACGGCGCGTTAAATCGCGGGCTTTACGAGCAGCCTCACGAGCACGGCTCGCCATCGTTGCTTTTTCAATGATCTTCTTCGCATCTTGAGGATGTTCTTCGAAGAATGTTTTAAGACCTTCTGTAACGATAACGTCTGTAATACCTTTAACTTCGCTATTGCCAAGTTTAGTTTTTGTTTGGCCCTCAAATTGAGGTTCCAACACTTTTACAGATACGACAGCTGTCAAACCTTCACGCACGTCTTCACCTGAAAGATTGGACTCATTTTCCTTGATCAAACCAGATTTACGGCCATAATCATTGAGGGTACGAGTCAAAGCAGCACGAAAACCAGATAGATGTGTACCACCATCAATCGTATTAATGTTATTTACGAAGGACAACAAATTTTCGCTATAGCTATCGTTATATTGCAATGCTACATCTACCACAACATCGTCTTTTGTATTTTCAATGTTGATAACAGTTGGATTAATTGCTTCTTTATTTTCGTTCAAGAAGGTAATGAAAGAAACCAAACCGCCTTCATAGTGGAAGCTTTCAACACGAGGTTCCTCTAAGCGCAAATCGCTCAATGTAATGCGAAGGCCTTTGTTAAGGAATGCCAATTCTTGTAAACGCATTTTCAATGTATCAAAGCTAAATACGGTAGTTTCAAAGATTTCTGCATCTGGCTTGAAAATAACTGTAGTACCAGTGCCTTCGGCCTTGCCAATTTCGTGCAACTCGGAAGTTTTATGACCACGAGCAAAGGAAATTTCTTGAACAATACCATTTTGAGATACTTGAACCTTAGTCCATTCACTCAATGCATTAACTACGGAAATACCTACACCGTGAAGACCACCAGATACCTTGTAGCCACCACCACCGAATTTACCACCGGCATGCAATTTCGTTAATACTAGCTCTACCGCAGACATACCAGATTCATGCATCCCTGTTGGAATACCACGACCATCATCGACAACAGTAACACTATTATCTGGATTGATGGATACTTCGATATGTGTAGCATAACCAGCAAGCGCTTCATCCACAGAGTTATCTACAACTTCGTATACGAGGTGATGCAAACCACGAGCAGACGTACTACCAATATACATCCCTGGGCGTTTACGCACCGCGTCTAGACCCTCAAGAACCTGAATATTCTGAGCGCCATAATTTTGTTCAGGCATGAAACAAACTCCTCCTAACAATCTATCATACTGCACTTGATTGAAATAAAGTAACAAAACATGTACAGGATTAAACTTTATCTCTTTATTATACTATAAAACTCGTCAATCCGTCTCATTAAAGTCTTAATACTGATACCAGATCCATACACACAGTCATCTGTGACCACATATGTCTTGATTTGCTCCTCTGGCACCATGGCGATATATTCTAGCGTTTCATAGTGATGAATAGGACTTTTATGGGACTTTCCGCCCTTGGCATGCACCATCGTAATAATGGATTCTATGGGCACGGAAATGGTATCTCCAATATGAACGTACATAAGAATGCCCCCTCTACTTATCTAATGTCCCATTAAGGGCATCGATTTTGCGCTGTTCCTCTTCAGCGAGGAACTTTGATCGATATTTATTACACAAATTGATGACGTGCTGATCTGTCAACTCATCAGGCTTTTTGTGGGTGATGAGCATGGCCACCATAAACATATGACGGCGATTGATAGATCCTTTATAAATCTTATCTAGGTAAAAGTATATGGATTCTCGCATCGCTTCTGCAAAGTTTGGAAAACTACACTGTATAAATTGCTGGCAGTCGCTATATTTAAAGTACGGATATTTTCGAATAACAGCTTTAATCTCCTTAATATGTTTTCGATGCAATTCATATTCACAGGTTGGACAGATTTCCTTTTTAGATTTCATATGCATGCCACATCGCTTACAACGATGGTATCCATGCTGCTCTAAATAGATTTCTCTCTTACGAGCCGTAATCTGTACTTTCCGGAAAGCAGCTTTTAATGCTTCGTTATCCGTTTGTTTCAACGATGTATCAATGGCATCTACGTCTTCTTTTGAAAGCACGATATCTGCAAAGTTAATACGTTTTGTAATAATTTGTTCATCAGGAATCGTGAGAGACGTGTTATTTTCTACTTTCACATAGCTCTGACGTTTCATGATGAAGCGAATATCGTTGATTACATCTTGACGGTAATACTTATTGATAGCCTCGATAATACGTCGTTTTTGCATCTGTAATTCCTGCATCCACATGGAATTATCTGTACTAATAACCATATTTGGAGGCTTGATGGACACAATTTTTGTATGATCCGCTATGACATCACCTACTACATCACGCCACTTGTGAACGAGGGTATTTAATTTATATTGTTCCAGTAAATTCAGTTCTGCTAAGGCCTTTGGTAAACAAAGATCAAGGCTGTCCATACTGAACCTGTCCCCCTTCACAAGAAATAAATTGAACGGATTTTAAATCTTTAAAATCGTGAATATCTGTAGTGGTAATAAATGTTTGAATTCGTTTATGAATAAACTGCAATAAATTCGCTCGTCTCGACTCATCAAGTTCGCTCAATACATCATCCAAGAGAAGAACTGGATATTCTCCTACCTCTGACTTGATAAACTCAAGCTCACTCAACTTTAAGGACAATACAGCGGTTCGTTGCTGCCCTTGAGATCCAAATTTCTTTAAATCCATCGCATCGGAAAAGAATCGTAAATCATCGCGATGAGGACCCACACTAGTGCTTAAACGATGACGATCCTGCGGCAACGCTGCTTTTATACGTTCGTAAAAGCCTTCCTTTGTATATTCCAATGAACCATTGTCCATATACGGCTGTTCATAACCAATGGTTAAATTCTCAAGACCACCTGTCAATTTACGATTCATCAAATCGATAAGCAAATTGATTTTCTTTAGGCTTTCTAATCGTTTTTTCACAATAAAGCTTGCCATATCTGCTAGCTGCAAATCCCATTCTTCAAGAGGAATAGTATTCTTTCCTCTATATTCTTTTAGGACTGCATTACGTTGCTGTAACAGCCGATTATACTGCATTAATTGATAATAATAGGTAGCGCTAGTCTGAGATATTTCCATATCGAGGAATCGCCTACGTCCCGACGGAGTTCCCTTGATGAGCTGTAAGTCTTCAGGACAAAAGATAACTGTATTTAATGTACCAATCAGTTCTTTTTGAGATATTTTTGTGTCGTTTAAACGAATATCCTTAGGGCCTTGACGGAATAATTTAATATTTACCTTTTGAGGCGTATCTTTTTTCTCGAATTTTACAACTATGCCTGCTTCTTCAGCATTAAACATGAGCATATCCGATGTATCGTTAGTACGATGGCTTTTACCAATCGTACCAACATAAATCGATTCGAGGATATTCGTCTTACCAGCCCCATTAGTGCCATATAGAACAATAATCTCAGGATTAAACTGTATCTGTATATCCTTATAATTACGAAACTGAAATAACTGCAGTGAGTCAATTCTCACCGATTATGCCTCCTCTTGTGTAATCACGAGGTCTACATCGAGACCTTCACAAGAAATCACATCACCAACGCGGCATTTCTTGCGTTTTTCCGTTACAACTTGACCATTTAAGGTAAGGATGCCTTCATCGATGAAAGATTTTATTTGACCACCTGTTTCAATGATGCCTTCTAACTTCAACAACTGATCAATTTGAATGTACTCCGTATGAATGGGTACCTGCTGTTGCTCTTTCATAACGTTCTCCTAAAGTAGACAATTAACATAAGCATATATATCATACTGAGTCCAGGTCGCTCGCTGGGCATTTTTCTTCGAAAAATTGCACGCTCCGACCAAAGTTATATTTGGTTGGAGCCCAAAGCACAGTTCTTCACTGTGGATTTTCTTAGATAACTTTGTTATCTAGAAAATCTTACGTTCAGAACAAAGCGATGCAGTGTCTCTGTCGTCGCAAGCTCCTCCATTGACTACTGCCCTGCTTTTACTTTTATGCATTTGTGCGAACTGGTGTTACTACGTATGTATAGTTCGGATTATTGTCTTGGCGAATGACAACAGGACCATTTTGTTTTAAGAACAAGTGGATATTGTCGCCTGTGCTGTGACGCAAAATATCAGAGATGTAACGACCATTGAAGGAGATTGTAAAAGGTGTACCTTTAAATTCAACAGCTACGTCTTCTTTAGCCATACCGATTTCAGTATTTTGAGTAGACAATGTGACATTACTTTCAGACCAATCATAACGAATTACATTATAGCTGATGTCTTTAGCCAACAAGGATACGCGATCAACAGCACCAGCAAATTCGCGGCGATCAATTACAGCGCTAGAATCGAATTGGGAAGGAATTACCTTTTCATATTCAGGGTATGTACCTTCAATTAAGCGAGAAATAATATAAATAGATTCAAAATTGAATACGATTTGTGTGCGATTCCAAATGATATTGATCATAGCTGGATTATCTGTTGGTAATAAACGAGATACTTCAGCCAACGTTTTTGTTGGAATGATAGCGCGCATTGGAGTCGTTGCTGGTTCATCGATGGTAATTTTTTTAACAGCCATACGGTGTGTATCGGTAGCAACCATAGTCACTTCATTTTCATTGATTTCAAGAAGAGCACCGGTAAATACAGGACGATCTTCATCAGTAGCAGCTGCATAATTTGTTAAATCGATGAGTTCTTTCATAGCAAAGCTATCAATGTTTACATGATCTTGGTCGTGAATTTGTTCCACCAAGGAGAAATCATCTGGGTGTAATGTAACAAGATTAAATTCGGAAGATCCAGATGTGATGGTTAAAGAATTTCCGTCTTCTGGTTTGTAAATTTCGATAGTATCGCCAGGTAATTTGCGAATTAATTCTTGGAAATAGCGGGAACCTACTACTAAAGTACCAGGTTCTTTAATGTCTCCATCGATGGTTAAGCGAATGCCGAGTTCAAAGTCGTTACCTTGCAATTCTACTTGACCATTTTTTGTAGTCATGTAAATAGCGCCTGGTAAGTTGGAACTTGTTTTATTTTGAGATACCTTTTGCAATACGTTGATTGCTTTTTGGAGATTTGCTTTAGGGAATGTAATATGCATATGTTACTCCTTTATAATTTTTATATATTGTAAAAGCACTAATAATTACTTGCTTTGTTTGTAATATTCAATGTTTACTATCGTAGATGCTCTATAGATATTCTACGGTAGATCTATTTCTACTGGTTTTTTGATTGTTTGTTAGTTTTAGTAGTAGTAATAGTAGGGGTCTGTTTATATGTGTAAAAGTGATTTGGCGCCACTAACTGTGTGAATTATGGGTTGTGTATAACTATGTTGATAGTTTGTACTTATTTATCCACATATTCACACCAAAGTACAAGTTTTGTGATATCCACAAAGTTATTCACCGTATATCCACAGAGTTATCCACAGGTTGTTAATTTCTGTTTAATTTCTGCAACCATTCGTTTAGTTTCTTCGTTTTTTTCAATTTCCTTCGTTATTTTATCGTACGCATGGAGAATTGTCGTATGATCACGAGAAAAAGCTGCTGCGATTTGAGGATAGCTTTCATTGATCATATCGCGGCATAGATACATGGCGATTTGCCGTGGAAATGCGAATTGGGCTTTTCGTTTCTTGCCGAGTAGGTCTTGCTTTTTAATATTGAAATAAGAACTTACAAAATTCTGGATGCTTTCAATATTAACCATATTTACCTCTTCTGTGTGAACGAGACCCGCCAAGGCGTGTTTTGTGTATTCTAGGTCAATAGATTCTAGACGTTGATCGATGGACGCTGTACCAATGAGTTTAGTGAAAGCACCTTGCAATACGCGGACGTTTTCGCTAAATTGCAATGCTACGTAGTTAATTGAATCGTTATCGATGCGAATAATGCGATTCTTTTTATATTCTCGTTCGAGCAGTGATCTGAAGATGGCAATGCGCGTTTCTAAATCTGGATTTTCCATTGTGGCAATGTAACCAGCTTGGAAACGAGAGCGAAGACGATCTTCGAACTGTTCCATATCGTTTGGCATCGTATCAGAGGTAAGTACGATCTGCTTGTTATTATTTAGTAATTCATTGAACGTATTAAATAGCTCAGTTTTCGTACTTTCACGGCTTTCAAGGAACTGAATATCGTCAATCATGAGCACGTCTATATTGCGGAATGTGTTGCGGAACAATTTACCTTGGTTGCGCTGTAATGTTTCAACGAAAATATTCATAAAGTTTTCGCTCGTAATAGACATGACCTTCATATGTGGATGATTTTCCTTGATAGCATTACCGATGGCGTGCATCAAGTGTGTTTTGCCGAGGCCCGATGGACCGTATATAAAGAGCGGATTATAGTCTCCACCAGGAAATTCAGCTACATTTTGAGCGGCTCCAAATGGTATTCGGTTCGCATTGCCCGTTACATAATTATCAAAACGGTATGCAGGATTGAGATTAGATAGTGATAAATCTACAGGTACATTGTCAGACTGTAATGTTGGCGTTGTTTCTGTAGATTTCTTTGGTGTCGCTATCATTGGTTCGTCTGGAATCTCCACAGGCGCTGGTGTACGGTCGATATAGACCGGATCTTGATAGACTGGAGTGTAAAACTCCTCTTGATGAGCCTTTTCCTCTACTATAGGTGGTAAAGGCATCGGCGGTGCTACAACTGGCGTATCGATGAGACTTTCATCAACAAAGGTAGTATCTACACTCTCTTGATTGAAATCGAATAACACCATATCTCGATGGGAACCGATGACCGTAGTAATAGCATCCTGCAAAGCCTTGCTAATCTGCGGCTGCTGGTCGATTAAGTTTTTTACAAATGTTTGCATGACCCCAATATGGATCGAATGACTTTCGAGAGACATGGGAATCAACGATGACGTGACGCGCAAATACAATGCGTCAGGTAAATGCTGCATATTCTTTTTCGCCTCTTGCAATATATGTTCCCATATATTATTTAAATCAAATGACTGCATGACGTGCCTCTTGTGAATAACTATTGCGATAAATGTGTATAACTTTAGAAATAATGTGCATAACCATTGTAAAAGCTGTGGAAAAAACTATTATTCCTGTGAATAACTTGTGTATAACCTGTGAATAAGTAAAAATAAAAGTCTATTTTATATAGATAATTATTGACTTTTTAGTTTTTATAGATTAAAAGAGAAAAAATGTGGATAACCTCGAAAGTTATCCATCAAAAACCTATAAAAATATATAATTTTTCCTAATTTCAAGTATGATTGTACCAAAAAATCACTAGTTTGTCATTTATTCTGTGGATAACTTTTGATTATCTGAAGGAAATGTGTTAATAAATCAATAATTATCTTATCATTTGTTCATCAATTACTTTTGGGGGAGGAATGAAAACTACTTTTATCGCTCCATTCTAACGCAAGTCGCTCAAAAAGTAGTTTTCATTCCCCTCCTCCAATAAGATAATTTTTATGATTATTATACACATAGATGGAAAAGTAATTGATGAACATAACAACATCAACCTTCAGATAATCAAAAATAAATGATAGATAAAAATAACAAACTAGTGATTTTTCTAAAAGGGAGTGTTAGGAGCAGGAATAGATATGGATTTTTGACCGACTTACGATGAGTATGGAGGGATAAAACCGCATCTATTCCTCCCTTCTCTTCAACTAGAGATCAAAACATAAATTTGCCAAAGTATAAAAAGATTTGAATTGTGAGTTCTTGTATGTTGATAAATTGATGTTACGTTTACATCGTGTAGTGGTGTTGAAGGTGACATTAGGGTTGCCTTAGGGAGGGAATATAGGGTCCTTTTGAGCGACTTTACGATGAGTATGGAGCGATGAAGGAGCCCTATATTCCTCCCCCTGGAAACGTAACATCAATTTTCCCTTTCCTATCAAGAGGTTAAAAGGTAAGATTTGTTAAATCTTAGATCCGTATTCTGAAAGACTTTTAGATTTCCTATAAAAACTGATACTACTTTTTATACTGGTGGTAGGTGTATGAGTAGTCATTAGAGTGTGTTAGGAGCAGGAATAGATATGGATTTTTGACCGACTTACGATGAGTATGGAGGGATAAAACCGCATCTATTCCTCCCTTCTCTTCAACTAGAGATCAAAACATAAATTTGCCAAAGTATAAAAAGATTTGAATTGTGAGTTCTTGTATGTTGATAAATTGATGTTACGTTTACATCGTGTAGTGGTGTTGAAGGTGACATTAGGGTTGCCTTAGGGAGGGAATATAGGGTCCTTTTGAGCGACTTTACGATGAGTATGGAGCGATGAAGGAGCCCTATATTCCTCCCCCTGGAAACGTAACATCAATT
>ERZ773044.693-NODE-693-length-13590-cov-96.133_pt1 | contig 13590 bp, 8 predicted proteins | sample MGYA00511897_ERZ773044 | MGnify/ENA primary metagenome ERZ773044 (study PRJEB29015, sample SAMEA2738116) | human oral metagenome | biome: human oral; feature: human-associated habitat; material: saliva | place: China | collected 2170 ...
CTCAAGCTAGCGCGTCTACCTATTCCGCCACTCGGACTTGTGTTGTCTCCTCCGCTTTTCAGCGGCTTGGCCGGGACCTCGCCCCGGCGACGCAGAGAAACTTAGCATGACGGCCACCGAGGCTACCAAGCCACGTTCAAGTGCTTCCCATCACACTGCGGTGCTCTCGACACTCACGGTCACCTGCATGGACCAGCTCGCCCCGGGCTCGATGGTGGGCGCGTGCTCTCGTACCGCCCCGCTCTCGACGCACACCATGGTGGGGAACTCGTCGTCGGCCATGTCCGGCAGTGGCGCGCTGTGCGTGGACCAGGGGTTCCACACGATCGTCGAGGGTGCGTTGCGCTTGTCGATGCCGATGGTGCGCTGATGCCCGGGATCAGTGACGGTAATCGGCTCGGCGGAGTCATAGATGCGGTCCACGGGGCCGTGGATCGTCACATCGCCCTCCTGGAGGTGGTGGGCCTCCTGGGGGTTGCGAGCCAGGTTGTCGCTGTAAACGGCGCCTGCGAGCCCGCTGATTCGGCTGGCGGTGACGTCGTGGACTGAGAGATAGGTGTGCGCGGCCGCCTCCACCGTGCGGGGCTCACTCCCCTCGTTGCGCAGGCTGAGTCCCAGGCGCAGCGTCTCGCCGACCTCGACCTCGTAGAGTGCTGTCAGGTGGTCGCGACTGACGCTAAGAAGAGCGCGGACACCGCCGCCGTCAGTGCTGGTGACCGTCAGCAGCCGCCAGGGGGCGATGCGTGCCCACCCGTGCTTCGGTACGGCGTCACCGTTGATGCCGACACCGAATTCCGGCAGGCAAAGGGGGATTCCTCCAAGGATGGCGGTAGCGCCGTCGAAGACCGCCTGCCGGGAGGTGAAGATGACCTCTGAGCCGCCGCGCGGCACCCAGGAGGTCACGGTGGCACCGTGGAGATAGATCTCTGCGGCCCCGGCCGGGGCGTCGATGAGGAGCCTCTGCTGCCCTCCCCGCCCTGGCCCTAACGCGGCGGTGCGGGGCAGACGCAGCTGGTTCGTCATGGCGGGGTGCGTCGGATTGCCGACATTCGGGGCGGTCATGGGGCCACGCTAGTAGGCTGGGCGTGTTTCGTCAGCCCGTTATCCAGCGAAGGACTGATCGTTCACCCCATGGCAACCAACAGCTCTCCGTCACAGGAGCCGACACAGGACGCGCCGCCCGAGGTTCCCGAGTCCTCCCAGACCTCCGACTCCCATCAGGCGGTTCAGGGACCCGGCTCAGGGAAGAAGTCCGCCCGAGAGACCCTCAGCAGCAGTGGCCTGCTGAGCCGGCTCAAGAGCGCCCGTACGGCGCTGGACCGGGGGATCGACTGGGCGGAGAGGCGCCGGCAGGCGGACCGCGACTACCAGCTGCACTGGGAATCAGCCCCGGAGGAGGCTGAGAGCAGACCAGCCGCTCCCCCGGTGTCCACCACCCATGTGCGCGTGGCCCCCTCGGTCTCCTTCCCCGAGACGGTCACGACCCGTTCCTCGGTCATGGACTCCCTGCCCGCCTGGCTGGTGCGGGGCGGCATGGGGGCCTGGCTGGGACTGGGCATCATCATTGTCATCGGCCTGCTCTTCTACGCCACCTCGCAGGTGATCCCGGTCTTCATCGGCCTGTTCATGGCGCTGGTGTTCACCTCGATCCTCCAGCCGATGGTCAACCTCTTCGCCAGGATCATGCCCCGCTACCCGGCGACCTTCCTGGCACTGCTCACCACCATCGGTGCGATCGCCGGACTAGTCACATACGTCGTCACCTCGGTCACCAGCCAGTGGGGCTCCCTGGCATCCCAGTTCGGCGATGGCCTCAATACCATCATGGACTTCCTGGAGAACGGGCCGCTGCACTTGACACAGCAGCAGATCTATCACCAGCTTCAGCTCTGGCTACGCCAGGGGCAGCACTATCTGCAGTCCAATGCCCCGTCCCTGGCCTCGGAGCTGCTGTCCAACGCCAGTGCGGTCGTTGATGTGCTCACGGTCCTGGCCCTGGCACTGTTCGTCACGATCTTCTTCCTGGCCTCCGGGGGCCGGATGTGGCGCTGGTTCCTCAACGAGCTGCCTGCCACGATGCGGGAGTCGACCCACCGGGCTGCTGGTGCCGGCTGGTACACCTTCGCCGGGTACGCCCGCGGCACTGTGCTGGTGGCGCTCACCGACGCCATCATGGCCGGGATCTTCCTCCAGCTGGTGGGGATCCCGTTGGCAGCACCCCTGGCGGTGCTCGTGTTCATTGGTGCCTTCATCCCGATCATCGGCGCACCTCTGGCGATGCTCGTGGCCATGGTGGTGGCCCTGGCCTCCGGCGGCTTCGTCACCATGATCGTTGTCGGCGTGGGAGTGGCCGGGATCGGCCAGATCGAGGGGCACATCCTTCAGCCCCTCATCATGGGTCGCCAGGTCTCTCTGCACCCTGTGGTGGTCATCATCGGTGTCGCCTTGGGGACCTACGCCGCCGGCCTGCTCGGCGCGATCGTCGCGGTCCCGCTCATCAGCGTGCTCTGGTCCGTCTACTCCGAGCTGCACACCAAGGACGCCCCGGTCACTGGCGAGCTGCCCGCCTACTCCTCCCGCAAGGAGTGAGGGGCGCCGCTGTCAGCACCAGTCCCGGCTGCCGGTGCCCGGGACACCGGGAAGGACCTGGAGACGATCGGCCATGAGCGCGACGACTCCGTCGCCCTTCTCCACGGTGCCGCGCACGATGAGAGCGACGGCGCGTCTGCCGATGTTGCGGTAGCGGCGCCACATGCCAGCTCGGCAGGTGACGTTGAGCAGACCGGTCTCGTCCTCCAGGTTGAGGAAGATCATGCCGGAAGCCGTGTGGGGCCGCTGCCGGTGGGTGACGACGCCGGCGACGCGCACTCGGCTCCCATGCTCCTGATCCACCAGGTCGGCTGCGCTGAGAACGCCGTCGGCGGCCAGTGAGGGGCGCAGCAGCCTCAGGGGAGAGCCCTGCGTGGACACTCCGGTCAGGCTCAGGTCGGCGGCCTGGCGCTCGAGGTTGGTCATGGTCGGCAAGGTCGGGGCCTGGGCGCCGACGGCGGTTCCCGGAAGCGTGGGCTGGCACCACACTTCCGGCCCCTGACGGGAGGCGCCACGACGTCGGCCGTGCTCATCGGCGAGGACTCCGGCAGCCCACAAAGCCTGACGGCGCTCCACCCCCAGACTGTCCAGGGCTCCTGAGACGGCCAGCGACTCAAGGCGGGAGCGGCTCAGACTCACGCGTCGCGCAAGATCGGCCAGGTCCCGGTAGGGGCCGTGAGCACAGCGCTCGGTGACGATGGCCTGCGCGGCCCACTCCCCCAGCCCCTTGATCGGGGCCAGGCCCAGGCGCACTGCGAGATCATCGTGGATGTCCAGGGAGGACGGGGCAGCGGGATGGGGCCTCAGCGGCTCCCACTGGTCTGATGGGCCGGCGTCCTGGTGGTCCTCCCGCTGCTCGACGGTGGCCTGCGCCAGTGAGCGGTTGATGTCCGCGGGCAGGACGCGCACACCGTGGCGGCGGGCGTCGGCGACCAGGGACTGCGGGGACCAGAAACCCATGGGCTGGGCGGCCAGGACCCCGGCATAGAAGTCCTCGGGCTTGCGCGCCTTGAGCCAGGCCGAGGCGTAGACCAGATAGGCGAAGGAGAAGGCGTGGGACTCGGGGAAACCGAACTCGGCGAACGACCTCAGCTTGCTGTAGATCGTCTCCGCTGTGGGCGCGTCAATGCCCCGGGACCTCATGCCGGCTATGAGCTTGTCGCGGAGGGCGTCCATGCGCTCGATGGATCGCTTGGCCCCCATGGCCTGACGCAGGCTGTCAGCCTCGGCGGGACTGAACCCCGCGGCGTCGACGGCGATCTGCATGAGCTGCTCCTGGAAGAGCGGAACTCCCAGGGTCTTGGTCAGAGCGGGTTTGAGGGAGTCATGCAGGTAGGTGACCTCCTCGCGACCCAGCCTGCGGCGGATGTAGGGGTTGACGGCGTCGCCCTGGATGGGGCCGGGGCGGATGAGGGCGACCTCGACGACGATGTCGTAGAAGGTCTGGGGGCGGAGTCGGGGCAGGGTGGCCATCTGGGCACGCGACTCGACCTGGAAGACCCCGACCGTGTCCGCGGCCGTGAGCAGTCGGTAGACGGCCGGGTCCTCTTCGGGAAGGGTGTGCAGCCCCCAGGGACGGCCGGACTGGGAGGTGCGCAGTTCTCCTTCCGTCACGGCATCGGGAACGGTCTGCCCCCGTTGTGCCAGCGTGGTGAAGGCCAGGCGCAGGGCGGTGAGCGCTCCCAGGCCCAGGAGGTCGAACTTGACCAGCCCGGCCTCGGCGCAGTCGTCCTTGTCCCATTGGAGGACCGAGCGGTTGTCCATGGCGGCCCAGCGCACCGGGCAGACCTCGGTGACGGGGCGGCCGCACAGGACCATGCCTCCGGGGTGGACCCCCAGGTGGCGGGGCAGTCTCAGCAGCTTCTCCGCGATGTCGAGGACCTCGTCGTTCTGCCCGGTCAGTCCTCCGGGGCGCACTGAGGTCCACCGCTCCATCTGCTTGGCCCAGGTGTCCTGTACTCCGGCGGGGTGGCCGAGGGCCCGGGCGGCGTCACGGACTGCGGATCGGGGGCGGTAGGAGATGACGTTGGCGACCTGGGCGGCACGTTCTCTGCCGTAGCGGGAGTAGACGTGTTGGATGACCTCTTCGCGGCGGCAGGCCTCGATGTCGAGGTCGATGTCGGGGTAGCCGGCTCGCCCCGGGGACAGGAAGCGCTCGAAGAGCATCTGGTGCCTGACGGCGTCGACGGCTGTGATGCCCAGGGCGTAGCAGACTGCGGAGTTGGCCGCCGAGCCTCTCCCCTGGCACAGGATTCCCGACTGTGCGCAGAACTCGACGATGGCGTGCACGATGAGGAAGTAGCCGGGGAATCCCAGGGACTCGATGACCTCGAGCTCGTGGTTGAGCACCTCCCAGGCCCGGGGGTGCTCCTGCGGGGTGCCGTAGCGGCGGGTGGCGCCTTGGCGGGTGAGCTCACGCAACCAGCTGGCAGGTGTGTGGCCCTCCGGGACATCGGCGTCGGGGAGGTCGGGGGCGATGAGGGACAGGTCGAAGGCGAGGTCTGCGGCGAGCTCGGCGGCCAGGTCGACGGCTCCGGGACTGCGCCGGTGGAGCAGCGCCATGTCCTGGGCTCCTCGTAGCCAGCGGCCAATGGGGGTCAGGTGACCGCGGGCGCCTTCCAGGTCGGTGACCAGGCGGGTGGAGGTGAGCACGTCGGCGAGACGGGCGTCGGCCGGGCGGGCGCAGCGCACTGCACCGGTGGCCACGAGAGGCAGCCGGTGGTCGTGGGCCAGCCGGGTCAGGGCGTCGGTGAGGGCGGCGTCGGTGGGGCCTCCGTCCAGAGTAAGCTCAACGGCCAGGCCGATTGCGGCGTCCCCTTCAACCTGCCGGTGAGCGATGGTCGTGGGGCCGGCACCGAAGGGACGTCCTCGGTCAGGCGCGGCGAAGAGCTCGGTAAGGCGGCCCAAGCAGGTGTCTGCCGCCTTCAGGTCCCAGGTGTCGGGTCGACGTGGATCCCCCAGGGCCCGACGCAAAGGGCCGTTGGCGGTACCGGTGAGGACGAGGCAGGTCCCCGCCGCTGCCTCGGTCTGGCCGGTGGACTCGGAGCGGAGAGCCGAGGCGAGTGTGGGCAGGTCGTGGGCCGGTTCTCGGCGTTGCCCTGCGTCCAGGTTGTGCCGGGAGATGGCGGTCACCAGCTGGCGGTAGCCGGTGGGGTTGCGAGCCAGGACGGGTAAGTGGGAGCCGTCGGCCAGGGTGAGCTCGGTGCCGTGAATGGTGGGTAGGCCATGGGCGCGGCCTGCTTGGGCGTGCTTGACGATGCCGGGGACGCCGTCGTGATCGGTGAGGGCGAGGGCCTCCAGACCGAGCTCAACGGCAGCCGATGCCAGGTCATCGGGTTCGTTGGCTCCGTCGAGGAAGGAGTATGCGGAGTGGGCGTGCAGCTCGGCATAGCGATGTCGGCTGGTCATGACTATCAGTGGCACCTGGAGCGTTAGAAGGGCGGGACTTGGTCGATGAGGGGTGCCAGTCCGAGGGTGTGGGCGGCTTTGGGGTAGGGGGTGGGCTCGTAGTCTCCGGCCTTTTCGCCGGGGCGGGGGCCTCGGGTGACCAGCCGGGCACCGCCGTTGCTGGGCTGGGTGTGGTTGAGGGCGGTGTTGAGTCGGTCGATGAGGTCGGGGCCGATCTGCTTGCTCAGGTCGGCTGGGACGACGGCGCCGGGGACGTGGTGCTGGTGGGGTCCGGTCTTGCGGGGCAGGCGGGTGATGGTGCCGTTGGGGTGGCGCTGGTAGACGGTCTTGTCGGGGGTGTGCCAGGACAGGATCCCGCTGGCCTGGTCTCGGGTGAGGGCCCATCCGGGGGTGTGCTTGAGGCGGTGGTGGGCCTCGCACAGGGTGGCGAGGTTGTCCAGGCTGGTGGTCCCGCCCTGGCTCCAGGCGGTGAGGTGGTCGATGTCGCACCGCTCGGCGGGGGTCTGGCAGGTGGGGAAGACGCAGGCCCGGTCGCGGGCGCGTACCAGGTCGGCCAGGCCAGCTGGGGGACGGTAGCGGGTGCGGCCCACGTCGATCACGACTCCGCTTGCTGGGTCGGTGACCAGGCGCCTCCAGGTCCCGCCGGCAGCCAGAGCCCAGGCAGTCATAGCCGGCACCGCCACACTGCGCGCCCCAATGCGCACCTCCGCGACCTCAGTCGGCGAGGCGGCCGGCTGGGCGATGAGAGCAGTGGACAACGACGCGGCAGGCGAGGAGTCGTGAGCAGCCGAGCACGAGAAGGCGGGAGTAGCCGGGTCGGGTACAGGCAGACTCCTCCCACTGGAGCCGGGCAGACTCCTCCCACTGGAGCCGGGCAGACTCCTCCCACTGGAGCCGGGCAGACTCCTCCCATCAGCGGTGGGCAGGCCTCTCCGGTCATGCGGGGATGCTGCGTCATTGAGAGGGTCGGGCGTGACAATGGTGGGGCTCTTGTCTGGGCTGGCTCTGCCGGACTTCGGATGGCAGGGACCTTCGGGGCGCTCAGCGCTCTCGGGAACACCACACTTAGGAGCACAGCCCTCGGGCACATAGCCCCTGTGATCGCTGTCCTGGAACCGGTTGCCTCCGATGCTGGTGGCGGGTTCGCGGCCGCCGGGACCGTGAGCAGCTGGGGTGTGGTCGGTGGCGTCTTCTGGCTGAGCCAGGCCACCTGGGTCGGTCAGGCTGGTCAGGGGGACGGTGACCTGAACATCGATGTGGATGCCCTCTGGGAGGGGGAGGTGTCCGGTGCCTGAGGGGGTCCACCACGGGCTGGCTGAGCCCACCAGAGAGCTCAAGGCCCCCAGGAGCCCTTCCAGAGGCACCCCGTCAGGCAGCAGCCGTGCCTGGGTAGCCGGCCCGGAGAGGTTGGCCTCGGCCTGGGCTTCGCCGTCATGCTCAGCTTCCTTCGGGGAAGGCTGGGTGAAGGCGGTCTGCTGGCTGGTACGTAGTGTGGACAGGGCCATCGCGCCGAGTGCGTCGGCTCTCAGCTGGACCAGGGTGCGCTGCTCACCGCAGGCCCGCGCGCTGGCGGCGATCGCGTCCAGGGTCGCGTCCAGCAGCAGCGCGTCCATCGTGGGCAGCACCAGGCGAATCTGGGACACGCCTTCACCGACCGGCCTGGGGCGCGACACGCACCGCCGGGAGACATTGACCCGCACCCGCTCAGCATGCCCGGCGGGGTCGACCTCCATCAGGGCCCGCTCAATGTCGCGTCCCACCTGGGACACGCTGCGTCTGGGCGCCTGGGGCAGGACCCGCTCCTGAACGGCCAGTGCCACCGGGGCCGGCACCCCCTCCAGGCGGCGAGTCACCAAGGACGCCTTGGCTGCATCCAGCACCCCGCACCGCTCCATGGCCTCGGTGGGCCCGAAACCGGCGTCCATCAGCGCGCTACCGTGGTCCACGATCTGCCCGGCCCGGCTCCGGGATACCCCCAGGCGGGCCGATAGCAGGCAGGTGGCGTTGAACCGCCGCTCCTCGAACCCCACCACCGACGAGACCCGACCATCCGGACCCCACTGACCCGGATGAGTCGACAACTCGGCGCACCCGGTCAGGCACGCAGCCGCCAGGGACTCACCCCACGACGCCCACGCCACCAGCCGGCGACACGCCGCCGCCAGCTCCCCCAGACCCCGCGCCCCCAGACCAAGCAACCCAGTAGCACCAGCCTCCTCCAGAGACACGACCCTGTGTCCCTCAGCGGCAGCCACCAACGTCGCGTCAGCACCCGACTCGCCGGTGAGCAGGGCCGGCGCCGCATCACCATCAGCAGCGCAACGCTCACCGTCACCACTTCCATCGCCGCCACCGTCGCTGTCGTCGTCGTGGTTCTGGGCGGTGACCAGCAGCCGGGCCAGCAACCCCTCCACCACACCGACCAGCGCTCCGCCAGCGGCCAAGGACCCCAGCAGGCCCGCCACACTCTCAGGGCAGGTCACGGCCTCCGCCGACGCGTTCCCGCCAGGCGCACCCAGCACCCCGGCCGCACCACCGGCCGGGACACAAGGAAGCACACCACCTTCGAACATATGTACAGTATAGCCCGATCCTCCGCACCCTGCACGCTGAAGCAGCCACCCAGAATCACCGGAACAGCAACGAAAACCCAGGGCGTCAACCTTCTTATCCGGAGGCACACAGAGACCGGACGGCCCTCACGGCCGGGCCTCACACCCACACCCCGAACCAACCGAACCGAAGCACCCCCCAAACCCACCCACCCGAACCGGCCAACCGGTTTGGGTAAGCCGGTCCGGGACGTCCGGTCCGGGTGGGCTAGTTCAGGGACACAGGTTCGAGAGGGCTGGGTGCGGGGATATAGGTTCGGGTGAGCAGGTCCGGGTGGACTAGTTCAGGGATGCGGGTTCAAGGCGTCCGGTTCAGGCCGGCCCAAACCCGCCTACCCGAACTCGCTCACCCGAAACGACCGGCCCGAATCCACCCATCCACCCCCACCTCCTCCCCGACGTGACGCGGCTCAGGCGAGGTGAATGGTCACGGCACCCAAGACCGCCAGGATCCAGGAGGCGAAGGAGCCGATGAGGAACTCCTCAGCCTTCTGCCCCGCTCTATCCTGGCTGATCTCGGGAAATCGAATCACGCCCTTGGCGGCAACAATTGCGGCAATAGCAGCGGGCGCCTCAACGGAGGCGAGTAGGAGAATGAGGATTCGCTCAAGCGGACCTATCCAGCGACCGCCACGCATTGAGCTCCCCAACTCATCCTGCCTCCCGCTCTCCTGCGAGGGCACGCAACCAGCAGCAACCTCCCCATTCCCCTGCGTGGAGTGGCGAGCAACAGCAAGAATGTCGGCGACGACTCGATTAGCGGGAACAGCCAGGAGGATGACGACTCCGACGACGGCGCTCATCTTGGCAGCCCGAGACCCAAGCGGCTGAGACACGACGACGCAGAGCGCCACGGCGAGGAGCAACAGACCCGCATGGACGAGACGGATGAGCGGTTCCAGCCGGTCCGCACCATTCTCGGAGGCGCCCCGACCCACTCGCACCCACTGACGGATCCTCAGCGACTTCTCCCACTGGGCCTGCGAAACCAGGCCACAGCACAACCATGCAGTGGCTACCAGAATGATGACGACGACACCTCCTGCCCCAAGATGAAGAACGGGCCACCCGACCAGGACGCCAAGAGCAACGACTGCAGACACTCCCACCAGAAGTCTCACCCTGGCGGATCTCCGAGACAATCCACCACTCACCCAGCCGGAGCCACCAACCACAGAAGCGACGGCAAACAGAAGAACAAGAAGGGCCGTCACTCTCCTTCACCTCCCCCACTCAACCCGTCAAGAAGATTTTGAACCTCCAGCAAGGAGGAACCGGCACTGCGAGCGAATTCAGAGACGGCTTGCTGACTCACCTTCTCCTGGCGGGCGATCTCAATCTGGGTCATTCCCATGAGGAGTCCAGCCATGATGCGGCGCTGACGGGGCTGAAAGCGGAATATCGTCTGGTCGCGCAGAATGAGGACGGAGTTGACGACCCTCTCACGCTCACTCCACTCCCCTCCGGATCCGCCGACCGCATCCGGGTGGATGCGCAGCCAGGTGCGAATGAAGGACCTCCCCGCATCCTGGAGATGATGAGCCTTCTCGATGGCTTCGCGTGCGGCCCACCATGCCGAGCCGTCCTGGATCGGACGTCCTGGCGCACCGTCTGCACCGCTTCCCGCCGCCCCCTCCACCTCGGAGATCGCTCCGACTCCGATTCCGAAGCGCAGGCCCAACCCATCAGGCAGAAGAAGGTGTGTACGCATGGTGAGAGCGAGAGCGTCGGCGAGGGTCGCCGAGACCGCCTGCAGCTCGTCGCCGACCGTGGCATACGGGCGCTGCGTCAGCGCCAGACCTTCAGCGGCCCGCTCCAGAGTCTCGTGAATGACGCGCTGAGCACGCCTGCGATCAGGGAGCTCGCGCGAGCGGATGATGTCTGCGATGAGTGCGTAGGAGACATTCACAGTTTCACGATAATGCTTGTAATACCCAGAATACAAGGATTATCTCGGAGCGAAGGCCGTCTCCTCGCTCCCCATCGCCCTCGGTCAGCCTTGTACTCCCGCCAGCACAAGCTCAGTCCCGGAGCGAGGCTCACCGGTCGGGAAGCCTCCCACCGGCGGCGAGGTAGCACTGGCCACACAGCGACTCGTAGGTGACATCCCCGGAGTCGATGGCCACCTGATCGCCGTCGAAGACGAAGGACTCCCCCACCTTGCGGGCATTGAAGATGGCCTTGCGCCCGCAGCGGCAGATGGTCTTGAGCTCCTCCAAGGAGTGGGCGATCTCCAGCAGCCTGCGCGATCCGGGAAAGCTGACTGTGCGGAAGTCGGTGCGGATCCCGTAGGCCAGGACGGGCACGTCGTCGATCAGCGCGATCTCCATGAGCTGGTCCACCTGAAGGGCCGTGAGGAACTGAGCCTCGTCGATGAGCACGCAGTCAAGAACCTCACGCAAGGTCGCCGCCTCTCGCGGGACGCCGTCCTCGTCGCGGACGGGCCGCGCACCGCTCAGGGCCCGCCGGTGCACCAGGGCGCGCAGGTCGTCGTCGACGTCGACGAGGAGGTCAACGCGGCGCGACACCCCGAGCCGGGAGACCACTGAGTCCTCACCCTTGGTGTCGACCACCGCCTTGAGGAGCAGGACGCGCTGATCGCGCTCCTCGTAGTTGTAGGCGGTCTGGAGCAGCCCCGTGGACTTACCGGAGTTCATGGCGCCGTAGCGGAAGTAGAGCTTGGCCACGCGGGTCCTCCTGAGCCGGATCGAGTCACTCAGGCCGGATGCTACCCGCCGAGCGCCCCGGACGCGGACAAGACGTGACGACGCCGCTCAGCCGCTCCATGGCGCACGCATAGCCTCATCCAGACCAGCCCGGATAACCTCCCCCTCATGCTCTCACTCGACCACCTGCCTCACACCTGGCGCACCAGGCAGGCCGGCACATTGGCCGCGACCGCCGTCATCACGCTGTCGCTGTTCTCCTGGCTGGCTCTGACCACGAGCTCCGGGACGGGGCTGGCGCCTCATGACCAGAGCGTCACCACCTGGGCCGTGGATGAGCGTCACCCTGCCTTGACCGTCATCATGCAGGTGTTCACCGCCCTGGGCTCCACCGTGGGGCTGACGATCCTGACCGCAATCTGTGCCGTCCTCCTCTTCATGAGGGGCCACAGCGTGCGCGCACTAGTCCTGAGCCTCACGATGATCGGCTCCAGCCTGCTGACGGTGGCGCTCAAAGAGATCTTCAGGCGTGCACGTCCCTCAACCGATACCCTTCTAGGCGAGCCCGCCTCGACCACCTCCTTCCCCTCGGGGCACTCCTTCAACACGGCCGTCTTCGCCGGCATGCTGGCGGGAATGGTTCTGACATCCACTGCGGTGACCCTGTACCGGACCTTGGCGATCATGGCGGCGGCGGGGTCGACCCTGCTGGTGGGGGCATCCCGTGTCTACCTGGGCTATCACTGGATGACCGACGTGCTGGCCGGCTGGTCCCTGGGGCTGGCCTGGCTGTGCCTGGTGACGCTGGCGCTCCTGTGGCTGAAGGGACGACGGCGCCAGCCCCCATCCCTTGCGGCCACGCCATCGGACAGCTCCTCAGGAGTAGAGGGCATCGAGCCACCACCGACCTGATCGCACCAGCAGGCGGGGCGGCCCGACGTCGGTGACCACCTGGAGGTAGGCGCGTCGTGAAGGCCCCTGGGAGGTCCACCACCCCTCGTCGACCGGCCAAGGCCCGGCCCACAGGAGCACGGACTCCATCTGGGGCACAGTCCCCACAGCACTCTCATCAACGCCATCCACGCCGTTGTCGACACTGAGGAAGCCGGGGACACCGTCGAGCTGACCGTGGATGTCGACACCGAGCTCTCTCCCCTCAATGTCGGTGAGGCGCGCGGGAACCGGTCGGGGCAGGACGATGGAGGGTGAGGGCTCGGGCAGAGCGCCGCTCCAGGGCGCCATCTCATCATCCGTGGACTCCCCTACACCTTCGCTCTCACCCCAGGGGATGAGGCGAACCCGCGAGCGCGGGTCGCGCCCGGGAACAATCCTGGGAACCTGGATGCTTCCGGCCCCCAGGAGTGACTCCACGCGTTCGGCGGCACGGCGAGCGCGCGACTGGGCCTGGTGGCCCGGCGCTTGCCACAGTCCCGTCTGGGAGGTCGTGGCGGGGCTCAGCTCGAGGGCGGTCAGGCTCAGGTGGGTCAGACCGGAGGAGGGTGGGCGCCCGGAGCGTCCGGAGAGCCATCCCTCGAGCTGCCAGCGCACGCGGTCGGTGAGCTCGGCGGGGGTGGGGGTGTCCTCCAGCATCCAGCTTCGGGACAGGTCGGTGCCGTCCTCGCAGCGGGCGGCAACGCAGAGGCGTCCGACGGAAAGGCCTGCGGACAGCAGGCGGGCCGCCAGGTTCTCGGCGAGGGGTCGGGCGGCGAAGGCTGCGGTGTCGGCGCGTTCGACGGGAGGGTCGAGGTCAGAGGTGACGGTGATGTCCTGGGCCGGCCGGGGCATGGCGGGGACCTCGTGGTGGGTGCCGGCGGCCAGGTGGTGGAGCCTGCTCCCCAGGGGGCCGAAGCGGGCGGTGACGTCTTTTCGGGGCAGGGCCGCCAGGTCCGCCAAGGTGCGCAGGCCGAGTCGGGAGAAGCTCTCCAGCAGGGGGCGGGCGTCGCGCCTCAGGCGGCTGAGGGGCAGGCAGGTCAGGAGTACGTCCAGGGGCCAGGGGGCGAGGAACTCCGGGGTTCGTCCCGGTTCGACGATGATTCCTTGGCGGGCGGCCAGGACGGCTCCGGGCAGGGAGTCGGCGATACCGACCTGGCACTCGACGTCGACCTCCTGGGTGACGGTCTCCACGAGGGCTGAGGCGAGGGGTTCTTCCCCACCGATCCAGGCGGCGGGACCTCTGACGTGGGACAGGGCCAGTCCGGGGCGGGCCACCATGGGGTCCGCCAGGAGGGAGGTAAGGGCCTCCATGACGGTTTCGAAGGCGCGGGCCTGGCGTTCCTCCTGGGGAGGCAGGACGGTGAGCTCGGGACACAGGGAGC
>ERZ773044.694-NODE-694-length-13571-cov-126.119_pt1 | contig 13571 bp, 9 predicted proteins | sample MGYA00511897_ERZ773044 | MGnify/ENA primary metagenome ERZ773044 (study PRJEB29015, sample SAMEA2738116) | human oral metagenome | biome: human oral; feature: human-associated habitat; material: saliva | place: China | collected 2170 ...
GCCCACCGCGCGGCTGACCTCCTCGGTGGGCAGCGCGGTGGTCAGAGCCAACCGCGGCTCGGCCTCCGGGCCCGAGCCCTGGGCCAGGTGAAGCCAGGGCCGGCGCCGCGGGGCTCGGGAGCGGCGGTTGACCGGCGGGTCGAGCTCGGCGATCATCCGCAGCTCGCGCACCCGCGCCTCAATGAGCGTGGGCGTGGCGATGTGTCGCACGCTCACGGTCGTGTCCAGCATCTGCGCCACCTGGCGGCGCTTCTCCGCGGCGGTGAAGTAGGAGCGCACCCGGCGCTTGAGGTCCACGGCGCTGCCCACGTAGAGCACCTGGTCGGCCGCCGAGCGGAACTGGTAGACGCCTGGGCCGCTGGGCAGGGCGTCGGCCAGGCGGCTCTTGGCCCGACGCCTGGCCGGGACCGGGTCGGAGGCGGTGGCCAGGTCCTCCAGGTGCGTGACGCCGAGCGGCGCCATGACCTCCAGGGCGCCGTGCAGCACGTCCACAGTGGCGCGCGCGTCATCCAGGGCTCGGTGTGTGGGGCGGGTCTGGGAGCCGACGAAGGCGGCCAACGTCCCCAGCTTGTGGTTGGGCACCTCGCTGCGGGTCCAGGCCTTGCGGGCCAGCGCCAGGGTGTCCAGCACGCGGGGCTCGGGCCACTCCAGGCCCAGGACCGCTGCGGCGCCACGCAGGTGACCGACGTCGAAGCGGGCGTTGTGCGCGACGAGGACGACGTCGTCGGCCAGCAGGTCGGCCCAGTTCAGGAAGGCCTCCACGCAGGTGCGTACGCCGGGGGCGCCGGCCACCATGGCGTTCGTGATGCCGGTGAGCATGGTGATCTGGGCGGGGATGGCGACGCCGGGGTTGACCAGGGTGGAGAACTCCGCCAGCACCTGCCCACCACGCACCTTGACGGCCCCGATCTCGGTCAGAGAGCGAGCGCCCGGCGCCCCGCCGGTGGTCTCCAGATCCACCACGACGAAGGTCGCCCGCTCCAGGGGCGTGCCCATGTCGGCGAAGGACACCTGGGTCCCGATGGTGCTCACGGTCGCAGGCTAGAGGATGGCAGTGACATGCATCCTCGCCGGCAGTCGGGAAGTCGGTGCGAGCAGGGTGGGAAGCACCCTAGAATCACCCCATACCCGAGCGGCACCGCCGGCTCCGGTGCCGTCCGTCTCCGATGGTGCAGGACCGTGTGGTGGCCGCCCAGCCAGCAGTTCACAGGAGGCCCCGCGTGGGATACGGACCCATCAAGGCAACAGTCGGCCCGGCCCTGGAGATGCTCTACCAGCCCTGGATCCGCGGCGAGGAGAACATTCCCGCAGAGGGCGCGGCGATCCTGGCCTCCAACCACCTGGCGGTCATCGACTCCTTCTTCCTGCCGCTGCTGGTGGACCGCGAGGTCGCCTTCATCGGCAAGGCCGACTACTTCACCGGCAAGGGCGTCAAGGGCTGGGCGGTGAAGAACTTCATGAAGACCGTGGGCACCATCCCCGTGGACCGCTCCGGCGGCAAGGCCTCCCAGGCGGCGCTTCAGGCCGGCATCGACCGCCTGCGCTCGGGGCAGCTCTTCGGCATCTACCCCGAGGGCACGCGCAGCCCCGACGGACGCCTCTACCGCGGCAAGACCGGCGTGGCCCGCATCGCCCTGGCCACCGGAGCCCCCGTAGTGCCCGTGGCCATGATCGGCTCCAACCTGGCTCAGCCGATCGGCAAGTCCATCCCCTCCACCCGCCACCGCGTGGGCATCGTCATCGGCGAGCCGCTGGACTTCTCCCGCTACAAGGGCCTGGAGAACGACCGCTTCGTGCTGCGCTCCATCACCGACGAGATCATGTACGCCCTCATGGCCCTCTCCGGCCAGGAGTACGTGGATCTCTACGCCGCCGACGTCAAGAAGGCCATGGACTCGGAGAAGAAGACCGCCGACGAGGTCGTCACCGAGATGCTCGCCGCCCAGGCGCAGGCCCGCCCCTCGGCCGCCCCCGTGGCCGCGCCCGGTGGCCGCCCCGCCCCCGAGGTCTCCGTGCCCGAGCCGCCCGAGGACAAGAGCGGCAAGGACAAGAAGAAGGACAAGGCCTCCGACGACGAGCCCGAGCCCGGGGCCGAGTAGGGGCTTTGGGGACCGGGCGACTATCCCGGCGTTCTGATTCTGTCCGATTGTTCCCTGTCAGCGGCAACCGATGGCACGTAGACTGACGCCCGGTGCGGCCCGTGCCGCCCGATCCGGCCGGGGCGCTGACCCCGAGTACCCACAACCCGAAAGGTTCCCGATGTCGATTCGTCGCGTCGCCCTGCTCACCGCTGGCGGTTTCGCCCCCTGTCTGTCCGCCGCCGTCGGCGACCTCATCGAGCGCTACACGCAGGTCGCTCCCGAGGTCGAGATCATCGCCTACCAGTACGGCTACCACGGCCTGCTCACCGGCAACTACATCGTCATCGACGAAGAGGGCCGCAAGAACGCCGGCATCCTGCGCGACTTCGGCGGGTCCCCGATCGGCAACTCCCGCGTCAAGCTCACCAACGCCAAGAACCTCGTCGAGCGCGGCCTCGTCGAGGAGGGCGTCAATCCCCTGGAGTTCGCCGCCGAGCAGCTGCGCAAGGACGGCGTCGACGTCCTGCACACCATCGGTGGCGACGACACCAACACCACCGCCGCCGACCTGGCCGCCTACCTCCACGAGAACGACTACGAGCTCACCGTCGTCGGCCTGCCCAAGACCATCGACAACGACGTGGTTCCGATCCGCCAGTCCCTGGGCGCCTGGACCGCGGCCGACGAGGGCGCTGGCTTCGCCTTCAACATCATCGGCGAGCACCGCTCCAACCCCCGCATGCTCATCGTCCACGAGTGCATGGGCCGCAACTGCGGCTACCTCACCGCCGAGACCGCCCGCCGCTACCACGACCTGCTCCAGACCAAGCAGTGGGCCCCCTCCCTCGGTCTGACCAAGGAGCGCTGGGACGTCCACGCCGTCTTCCTCCCCGAGATGAAGCTCGACATCGCCGCCGAGGCCGAGCGCCTCAAGGCCATCATGGACGAGCAGGGCAACGTCAACATCTTCCTGTCCGAGGGCGCAGGCGTCCCCGAGATCATCGCGGAGATGGAGGCCGCCGGCCAGGAGGTCCAGCGTGATCCCTTCGGCCACGTCAAGCTCGACACCATCAACCCCGGCCAGTGGTTCGCCAAGCAGTTCGCCGAGCTCATCGGTGCTGAGAAGGTCATGGTCCAGAAGTCCGGCTACTACTCGCGGGCCGCCCACGCCAACGCCGAGGACCTCGCCCTCATCAAGAAGATGTGCGACCTGGCCGTCGACTGCGCCCTGCGCGGCGAGTCCGGCGTTATCGGCCAGGACGAGGAGAACAACGACGAGCTCACCGCGATCGCTTTCCCGCGCATCGCCGGCGCCAAGCCCTTCGACATCACCCAGGCCTGGTTCACCGACCTCATGGCCGAGCTGGGCCAGAAGGTCGAGCCCGTCGAGGTCACGCCTGAGCACTGAGGCTGAGTCTGAACTCGAGTCGGTATTGGGTTACATATCCACTGCGGGGTTGGTGATGTTCGTCATGCCACCAACCCCGCAGTGGATGTTCAACACGACGTGTAACTATCCAATGTCGAGGCCAAGTTTTGGGGCATGTGTACATGACATGAGACTCCTTTCCTGCTAGGATTAAGTTAATCGCCCCCCGGCCAGGCCTCCTCGAGAGGCAGACTAGGCCGGGGCCTTTTTTGGAGCAGGTATGGCTAAAAAATGGCTGAGTTACCAGGAGCAAGTTTCTCGACTTCAAGAACGAGGCCTTGTTGTTTCTGACACGTATGCTTGTGAGTCCTTCCTTTCTGAGGTCAGCTACTATCGTTTTTCGGGCTACTTCCGTTACTGGCAGAAAAATCCGAAGTATGGTGATGACCAGTTCCTCGATGGCGTTAATTTAGAAACCATCGAAAATATTTATCGCAAGGAGTGTGAAATTGCGGACGTCATTTTCGCTGCGATAAGGCGAGTTGAGATCCTAATTCGAACTAGATTCTCACACTCCTACGGGAAGTGTGTGGGGTCGGGGTGGAATCTTGTTCAAGGTGAGGGGCTTGCTTCTCCCGGATCTTCAAGCGGCCCAGATGTCAGTGACCACGTTCTACGAGACCTTAATCGGAGTAAAGAGGCTTTCGTCGGCCGTTACCGCGATAACGGTGAAGTGGACAATGGGGTCTTCACTATCGCCGCGTACCATGATCTTCCGGTGTGGGTGGCGGTCGAGGTGCTGTCTTTCGGCACCTTGTCTCGCTGTGTCGAAGCTTCCGCTGGTTCCGGAGTGCTTGACGATATTGCTGGCTCGCTAAATATATCGAAAGCGATTCTTCCTGGCCAGATTCGATCGTTCGTCTATTTGCGCAATCGCATTGCCCACAATGCGAGAATCTGGAATCATTCTGTGCTTGATGCTCCAGCGCTTTCTGGAAATAGAAAGGGGAAGAAGCGGATTAAAAAGCGGATAGAGCGCAAGTATGGTAAGTTCGATCCAAGATCGGTGTATTGTGTTCTAGTTGCTCTCGATGGGTTACTCGAGCATGCTTCAATTGATGGTGATTGGTTGCAGTCTGAGATTGTTCCTCGGCTTGCGGAAAATCGGTTTCTAGATCGAGGGATTCGTAGCCCTAGAAAATATGGTGAAATGGATCTTTCTTAGGGGGCATTTATGGTGAAGGTGTGAGCGTCCCCTCGCGTTTCGCGATGCGGCGCCGAACCCGGGCAATCTCCCGACTGGCCTATGCTGACGGGCGTGATGAACGAGCTCGCCGCCGCCCGCACGGACGCCCAGGCCCCCGCATGGCGCCACCTGCCCGCCCTCCAGCAGCCCGCCTACCCCGATGAGGCCGCGCTCGCCGACGTGGTGGCGGACCTGCGCCGCCGGCCCCCGCTCGTCTTCGCCGGAGAGGTCGACTCCCTGCGCAAGCTCATCGCCCAGGCCAGCACCGGGGACGCCTTCGTCCTCATGGGCGGGGACTGCGCCGAGTCATTCACCCACAACACGGCCGACAACATCCGCCTCAAGGTCCAGACCATCCTCCAGATGGCCGCGGTCCTCACCTACGGCGCCTCCACGCCCGTGGTCAAGATCGGCCGCATGGCCGGCCAGTACGCCAAGCCCCGCAGCTCGGACACCGAGACCCGCGGAGAGGTCACCCTGCCCGCCTTCCGCGGCGACTCCGTCAACGGCCACGAGTTCACCCCCGAGGCCCGCATCCCCGACCCCACCCGCATGCTCGACGCCTACCTGCGCTCGGGCACCACCCTCAACCTCATCCGCGCCTTCACGATGGGCGGTTACGCGGACCTGCGCGAGGTCCACTCCTGGAACCGCGGCTTCACCGCCAACCCCGCCTACAAGCGCTTCGAGTCCTTCGCCGAGGAGCTCGACCGGGCCATGCGCTTCATGGAGGCCGCCGGCGTGGACTTCGAGGCCCTGCGCCAGGTCGACTTCTACGCCGCCCACGAGGCCCTCCTCCTGGAGTACGAGGACGCCATGATCCGCGAGGACTCCCGCTCCGGGCGCCTCTACGACACCTCCGCCCACATGCTCTGGGTGGGAGAGCGCACCCGCGAGGCCGACGGCGCCCACGTCGCCATCCTCGCCGGCGTCCACAACCCCGTCGGCGTCAAGGTCGGCCCCACCACGTCCCCCGACGACCTCTCACGGCTCATGGACCGCCTCAACCCCGAGGGCCTGCCCGGACGCCTGTCCCTCATCACCCGCATGGGCGCCGACCGCATCCGCGAGGCCCTGCCGCCACTGGTGGAGGCGGTGCGCGCCGACGGGCGCCCCGTCACCTGGATCGCCGACCCCATGCACGGCAACACCATCACCTCCGACAACGGCTACAAGACCCGCCGCTTCGAGACGATCCTCGACGAGATCCGCGGCTTCTTCGAGGTGCACCGCACCCTGGGCACCGCCCCGGGCGGCATCCACGTCGAGCTCACCGGCGACGACGTCACCGAGGTCCTCGGCGGCGGCGAGCACATTGACGAGGCCGGCCTGGCCGAGCACTACGAGACCCTCGTCGACCCGCGCCTCAACCACCAGCAGTCCCTCGAGGTCGCCTTCGAGATCGCCGAGATGCTCAAGGGCTGAGGACACTCGCTGAGCGCCCGCCTGCAGAGCAGGCGAAACGTGGCCCGGTCCGCTGAAACGGAACCGGGCCACATTCGTCAGAAGATGTTGATGGTGACCTTGGAGTCCGGCTTGACGCTGGAGCCCGGCGCGGGGTCGGTCGAGCGCACCGTCCCGAAGGGGCCGCCCAGGCGCTTGTTGACCTCCACCTTGAGCCCGGCGTCCTCCAGGACCTTCTTGGCCTCGTCCTGGCTCTTACCGGTCACGTCCGGCACCGTCACTTTCTCCGGCCCCTTGGAGACCGTCAGGTCCACCGAGTCGCCCTTGTAGTAGCCCGAGGCCCCGGCGATGGGGGAGGAGGAGATGACATTCCCCTTCGCCACGGAGTCTGAGTAGCCCTTGCTGACCTTGCCCTTCTTCAGCCCGGCGTCCTCCAGGACCTTCTTGGCCTCGTCCTCGCTCATACCGGTCACGTCGGGGATCGTGGCCGGCTCCTTGCCCTTGGAGACCACGAGCGAGACCTTCTCAGTGTGCTTGATGACCTTGCCGGCCTTGGGGTCGCAGGAGATGACCTTGCCCGACTCCACGCTGGCGGAGTACTCCTCGGTGACGTCCCCCAGAGTCAGGCCGGCCGCCGTGATCGCGGCCGTGGCCTGGTCCTTGGTCTTCCTGACGACGTCGGGAACGGTCTTGGTCTCCACGCCTCGGGAGACGGTGGCGGTGACGGCCTGGCCGAGCCCCACCTTTTGGCCCGCCTTCGGCTGGCAGGAGACGATGCTGCCCGCGGGGACCGTGTCGGAGTAGACGCGTTCGGGCGTGCCCCAGTCGAGTCCCTGCTTCTCCAGGGCGAGCTGCGCCTGGTCCTCAGACATGCCGACGATATTCGGCACGGAGACTCGTCTACCGGGACCGGCCGTCAGGTACCAGGTGGCGCTCGCACCGGTTCCGGCGACGGCCAGCAGCCCGATAATGAGTGCACGCCGGCGACTGAAGCCGCCGTTGCTCTTCTTCGAGGTGGGGACGGCAGTGGTCTTCTGCGCGTCGGCCGCCAGGGCCTTGCGGGAGAGCGCACGTGTTCTCCCCTTGGAGTCCGGGCCTATGGAGCCAATGGGAAGGGAGACGGTGCGCATCCCGGCATGCGGTGAGGAGCTCTCGGCGGAGGAGTCATCGGCGTCGTCGTCCTGGGGCTCATTGTCGATGGCGGAGCGGGCGGCCTGAGCATTGGCCGTCATGACCTGCTGGGTCCGGATGGAGCCGGTCCCGCCCCCGCGGCGCACGGAGAGCTCGGAGTCGGTGAGCTCGTCGACGACGTTGCGCAGCAGCGCCAGCGCCTCGTCGGCGTCGGCCGGGCGCTCCTGCGGCTCACGGCGAGTCATGGTGGCCACGAGCTCGTCGACGTCGGCCGGCATCTCGGGCACCAGCTTGGAGGGCAGGGGCACGTCCTCGTGGACGTTGCGGAAGGCGATCTGAATGGGGGAGTCCGCGGTGAAGGGCTGCTGGCCGGTGAGGAGCTCGTAGAGGACCACCCCGGCGGAGAAGACATCGGCGCGAGAGGTGGAGTCCCCGGAGGTGATGAGCTCAGGTGCCAGGTAGGCGACCGTGCCCAGCACGTTGCCCGTCGTCGTCTGCGTCACCTCCGTGACCGCCCGAGCTAGACCGAAGTCGGCCACCTTGGCCACCGAGCCGTCCGAGGGCAGCAGTACGTTCTCCGGCTTGATGTCGCGGTGGACCAGGCCGGCCCGGTGGGCCGCGCCGAGCGGACGCAACAGCTGGGCCACCAGCCCCAGGGCCTCCTTGACCGACAGGGGGCCTGCCGCGATGAGGTCGCGCAGCGTGGGCCCCTCGACGTACTCCATGACGAGGTAGGCCACCCCGTCCAGGCTGCCCTGGTCGAAGACGGCCACCACGCCCGGGTTGGACAGGCGTGCCGCGGCCCGCGCCTCACGGCGGAAGCGCGAGACGAAGTCGGGGGAGTCGGCCAGGTGGGCGTGCATGAGCTTGAGCGCCACGGTCCGGTCCAGGCGACGGTCATGGGCGCGGTAGACGGTGGCCATCCCGCCACGCGCTAGGCGGTCGACGATCTCGTAGCGAGAGTCGACCAACCGACCAATGAGAGGATCTGTGACCACGCCGCGATTCTACGATGCCGGTGGGGCGGTCACAGCCGCCGGCCGGATCAGGCGGGTAGTACTGCCCACCTGTGCTGCCCACCTGGCGGGGCGCCCCGTTTCCCGCGCCGGATCAGGAGACTCGGTGCGTCAGCAGGTCCGCCAGCACTGCCAGGTCCTCCAGGGATGCGGTGCTCACCACGCCCTCGTCCCCGAGGCGCTCCAGCGCCCGGTTCCCGGCCTCGCGGTGCGCGGCGATGATCTCTTCGTGGGCGGCGCGCGCGCCGCAGTCCTCAATGAGAGCGGCGACCTCGCCGATCTGCTCCTCCGTGGCCTCAGGATTGGCCAGGACGCTGCCGAGCAGCTGTCGGCCAGCCTTGTCGCATCGCCCCCAGGTCAGGGCCAGCAGCACTGTGCGCTTGCCCTCGCGAAGATCGTCGCCGGCCGGCTTGCCGGTGGCCTGCGGCGAGCCGAAGACCCCCAGCTCGTCGTCGCGCAGCTGGAAGGCGATACCGACGTCCTCGCCGAAGGCGGCCAGATGCTCGGCGGTGGTCCCGCTCGGGTCCAGGCCGGCCAGGAGGGCGCCGATGAGCAGCGGGTGGCGCACCGAGTAACGGGCCGACTTGTGCCGCACGACCGACAGGGCATCGCACTGCATGCGCCTGGCCGCGGCGCCCGGCTCCTGGTCCCAGGGCAGGGGCAGGTTCTCGCTGCGCACGTCGAGGAACTGGCCCAGGGCCACCTCGGTGGTCATGGCGTCGAAGGCGGACCGGGCGTACCGCACCGCACTGCCTCGGGTCTGGCTGGAGGCGCGCGACGGCGCCAGCGCGCTCATCTCCTCAGCCGCCAGGGACAGCAGGAGGTCGCCGAGCAGGATGGCGCCATTGGCCCCGAAGGTCTGCGGGCGCCCCAGCCAGCCCCGGGCCTCGTGGTCCCGGGCGAAGACCCGGTGCGCCGCGGGCAGGCCCCGACGCGTGTCAGCACCGTCCATGAGGTCGTCGTGGACCAGGGCACTGGCCTGGTAGAGCTCCAGCGCCGCACCCAGGTGGACGGCGTCGAAACCGGTCAGGCACTCGGATCGCTGCTCCGGGGCGCTCAGGATCGCGCAGCCGACGGCCCCCAGGACGGCACGCATGCGCTTGCCCCCACTCAGGACGCTCCCGGCGGCCTCGAGCAGCTCCGGGGCGGCCTGGCCCAGGTCCTCCCAGCGCCGGCGGCAGTCCTCCAGGACCTGGGTCAGACGGTGCTCGACGACGGGACGGACACGGCCCAGGGCCGCAGGCAGCGCACTCATGATCGCCAGAGTAGTCCCAGCTCAGATGTCAGGAGGGCCGGCGACCCCAGTGGTGGTGGGTTTGCCGCGGCGCGACGCCGAGTGCGAACGAGATGAGGGCGTACTAAGTCGTCTGTGCGGTGATCCTGGGGAATAAACGCTACAATTCGAGGGTTGTCTACTGTGCCGGAGCGGGTTCCCATACCCCGTCGCCGGCTGTCCGCCCGCCCACGCGAAAGGAACTCCGTGGCTTCTTCCACAGTGACGCGCTCCAGCACCGAGCTCACTGACGACGTCGACGAGACCCCGCTCGACGACGAGGACTTCGACCTCGACGACGAAGGAGACGACGACGCCGACTATGACGACGAGGACTACGACGACTCTGACGGCGACGAGGACTCCTCCGACGAGGACGAGGACCAGGACGACGACTCCGAGGCGCAGGCCGTCCAGGAGGATGACGGCCCGGCCCCCGAGCTGCGCGACTACTACCTGGACGTGAGCCTGGAGGACAACGGCGACGGCTCCAAGCGCAGCCCCTTCAACAACCCCGCCTCTCTCAAGGGGGTCCGCCTGGCCCCGGGGGCGACTCTCTTCGTGCGCTCGCGCACGGTCGTGGAGAACCTCGAGATCGCCGGCCACGGAACCCTGGAGGAGCCCATCACGCTGGCCCCCTACGGCCACGGACCGGTGCCCCGCTTCGTCATCGGCGACTCCGCCCCCATGGTGGCGCGCGACTACCTGGCTCAGAACGGCTACATCTTCCGTGGATGGGTCATCAAGGGCATCAAGATGCAGCCCTCCATCGCGGCCCTGACCGGTGAGCTCGAGCGCATGCGCCGGGAGGAGGCGGAGAAGGCCGCCTCCAAGAAGTCCGGCAAGCGCGGCAAGTCCCAGGACAAGGACGGCTCCTTCACCGTCTCCGACTCTGACGAGGGCGATGAGCCCGCCCAGCGGGTCGTCACCGCCGGCGCCACCGCGGACCCGGTCAAGGACTACCTCAAGCAGATCGGTAAGGTCGCGCTGCTGAACGCCGAGCAGGAGGTCGAGCTCGCCAAGCGCATCGAGGCCGGCCTTTACGCCGAGCACCGCCTGGCCGAGGAGGGCAACGACCTGCCGGCCAAGCTGCGTCGCGAGCTGCACTGGGTGGCCCAGGACGGCCAGAGGGCCAAGAACCACCTCCTGGAGGCCAACCTGCGACTGGTGGTCTCCCTGGCCAAGCGCTACACGGGCCGCGGCATGCTCTTCCTGGACCTCATCCAGGAGGGCAACCTGGGCCTCATCCGCGCCGTGGAGAAGTTCGACTACACCAAGGGCTTCAAGTTCTCCACCTACGCCACCTGGTGGATCCGCCAGGCCATCACCCGCGCGATGGCGGACCAGGCCCGCACCATCCGCATCCCGGTGCACATGGTCGAGGTCATCAACAAGCTCGCCCGCGTGCAGCGCCAGATGCTTCAGGACCTGGGACGTGAGCCCACCCCGGAGGAGCTGGCCGTCGAGCTGGACATGACCCCGGAGAAGGTCGTCGAGGTCCAGAAGTACGGCCGCGAGCCGATCTCCCTGCACACCCCCCTGGGTGAGGACGGGGACTCCGAGTTCGGCGACCTCATTGAGGACTCCGAGGCCGTGGTCCCGGCCGACGCGGTGAGCTTCACCCTCCTGCAGGAGCAGCTCCACGCCGTGCTGGACACCCTCTCGGAGCGTGAGGCCGGCGTGGTCTCCATGCGTTTCGGTCTGACCGATGGCCAGCCCAAGACCCTCGATGAGATCGGCAAGGTCTACGGGGTCACCCGGGAGCGCATCCGCCAGATCGAATCCAAGACCATGTCCAAGCTGCGCCACCCCTCGCGCAGCCAGGTCCTGCGCGACTACCTGGACTGAGCGGACTGCCTCTGACGAAGGGCACTCCCGGCTCCTTCGTGTCAACGGCGTCGGCCCCGATACCCATGAGGTTCCGGGGCCGACGCCGTTATCGACGTGCCTGATGCTTGGTTCCTTCGGCAGACCGAACGGTAGTAATAGTGGTAGGTTTCTTCCGTTGGATGAAGGTAAATAACTACGTCACATCGGGAGCGAACCAATGAAGAGAACTGCTCGATTGTGCAGACCGATGACTGCTGCTGCAGTACTCATGCTGGCGGCGGCAGGAATGGTCCCACTGTCCCTGGTCTCCCCGTCGGCTCATGGCGCTGAGCCGGTGCTGGCAGGGGGAGCTGAGGCTGCTTCGATGGCGGTGACCGCGCCCACCAGCTTCGGTAGGAGCGCAGAGCCGATTCCCGATGAGCTGCCTGCGACCACAGTGAACCATGCACCGGACCAGAACGTTCTGAATTACTGGACACATGAGCGTATGGCTGCCTCCAAGTCCCTGGATTCTCCTGCGGCTGATGACTCGACTCAAGAACGGTCGGTGGCCGACGGCAACAATGGTGACAGCTCCAGCTCCACGGATCCGGCGGCAATGACTGAGCCCGTCGCCCCGGTTGCTGATGAGGGAGCGACACCGCCCGCCAGGGCCAAGGGGAAGCTGTTCTTCAACGGTTACGCCTCTGACAACACCTACTGCACCGCCTCGGTGCTCAGTACCCCGTCCAAGAGCGTCGTCATCACGGCGGCTCACTGCGTCTACAACGCCGAGGAAGGGTGGGTGAAGGATGCGGTCTTCGTGCCGGACTATGACCGCACCCAGGCCGACCCGGATCCGGTGGGAGTATGGACGGTTCGTTCAATACGCACTTTCAACAGCTGGCGAGCCGATCAGACTGACTACAGCAGCGACGTCGCCTACGTGACGCTCAACAACGGTGGGGACGCCAACAAGCCTGTTGCCGATGTCGTGGGTGGATACGGGCTGGCGTGGGGAGGCAGTTACGTTTTCCGAGCCACGATCTTCGGATACCCCACCAACAAGACGACCCCCGACGGCAGTAGCACTGTCCATTCCTGCGTCAGGACCACGGAGCAGTCGGAGGGCAAGCTGAAAGTCGAGGGCTGCGACTTCGGTATGGGGGCTTCAGGCGGGCCCTGGCTCTACCGCTACAACGAGTCCACCGGGCTCGGTTACGTGAGGTCGGTGACCTCCCTGTGGCGGCCGCTGGACGGTGTGAACCGAGGTCCCTACTTCACTGATACGGTCAAAACCATGTTGGACGCGACCGCCGGGGACTGAGCGGAGGGGCCTCAGTCGGTGACGACCTTGGCCCCGGTGGTCTTCTTGGCGGCGTCGAGGGTTCCCAGTTCGGTGACGCTGGAGAAGCCGGCGTTGCGCATGACGGCGCTGGCCATCTTGGGCTGGTCGGCGGAGCCGTAGAGCTGGTACTGGGAGCTGCGGTCCAGGCCCGAGATCTGGCTGGAGAAATCACCCGAGGAGAAGTCGTAGTTAACGGCCCCCTCCAGGTGCCCCTTCTTGAACTCCTCAGCCGAACGCAGGTCGATGATGACGGGACCGGCGGCCTTCGCGCCCGCCGAGGCGGTGTTAGCTGGGGAGGAGGCGCTGGAGCCTGTAGATCCGGAGCATCCGGAAAGCGCGAGCGCGCCGCAGAGGACGAGCAGGGCGGAGGCGGTCATGACGCGGAGGGAGCGTTTCACAGACAGTTCCTTGAGGGGAGTGCGGCTTCAGCAAGCCTGGATGCGGGGCACGATGCTTCGATCAGGGCGAGGCTTCTGGGGAGGGAGACTCGGGGTGGGAACAGGATCAGAACCTCAGGAACGAGGATATGCGGCATCCGGTAGAAAAAGACTGTGATACTCAGTGAATCGCAGTGCCGACTTCAGTGAAAAAGTCCACGTCGGACAGGTTATCGGCCGAGCCGGCCGGCCGACGGCGTCAGCTGCCGGCGGTCAGGCTCGAGGTCTCGTCCTGGAACAGCAGGGCGACCTCCTTGAGCTTGTCTGCGTGCTTGCGGGCGTGGTGGCCGCAGAAGAAGAGTTCGCCGGTCAGCATGACGACTCGGACGTAGGCCTGTGCGTCGCAGACGTCGCAGCGGTCGGCTGTGGTCAGCGGGCGCTCGGCGGAGTCGGCGGCAGGAGTGGTCTGCTCATCCAGGGTGGTCACCGCCTGGGTGGCGGTTGAGGTTCCGGTTGT
>ERZ773044.699-NODE-699-length-13488-cov-51.1502_pt1 | contig 13488 bp, 10 predicted proteins | sample MGYA00511897_ERZ773044 | MGnify/ENA primary metagenome ERZ773044 (study PRJEB29015, sample SAMEA2738116) | human oral metagenome | biome: human oral; feature: human-associated habitat; material: saliva | place: China | collected 2170 ...
CTTCAGCACCTTAGAGAATCGTTCTCTTTGAGCTAAGGCGAGGCAACGCCGTACCAGTTTAAAGTTAATCCACTATATTTGATACGGCGGATTACCCGCTCCCTTATCAAGAAGGTTTTAGGGAAAGCACAACCATCGGATTGGCTTTAACCAGAACCAACACCCAGTTTTGCATGAGCGCTAGTCTTAAGCTCCCTTTGTCGGAAGAAGCAGATTACCGAATACGATGTTTGCCGTTTCTGTCGATTTTGACCAATTTGACGTCGAATATCAAAACGGAATTCGGACCGATTTTATTGCCAAGCTTTTCTTCTCCGTAAGCGAGTTTGGCAGGAATATAAAAGGTAGCCTCGCCGCCTTCTTTCAAAAGCTGCAAACCTTCTCCTAAGCCTTTTATGATTTGCCCAACCGGAACAATCGAGTATTCGCCTACGCCGTCATCACTTACACCGTCTTTACTGCTGTCGAAAACAGTACCGTCAATCAGACGGCCTTCATATCCAATATGTACGAGATCGTTTTTCCGAGGCTGTCTGCCTGTTCCTTCTTTGATCATTTTGTATTGCAAACCGGATGCTGTTGTTTTCACGCCCTCTTTAGTGGCATTTTCTTTCAAAAAAGCCTCACCTTTTTCTTTATTGGCTTGGGCTTCTTCCTCGTATTTTTTGTTTGCTTTGTAGTGGAGTTCCTCCATGATTCCCATCAGAGCTGTGCTGGCTTCTGGTTCACTCAATTTGGTCTGTTTACCATCATATACAGACTGTACGGCATTAAAGAAGGCTTTCATATCGACCTCAAAACCCAGATCCTTTAGCTGCTTCACAGAGCCGCCCATTACTATCCCCACTGCATAGCTATCTTTTTCAACTTGACTTTTGAAAGATGAAGATGTATCCGATTCAGCAGACGCCTCGGTCTCTTTTGCAGTTGTACCATTAAGAGATGAAGGCGTGGTCGTAGTTGAAGAAGTATCGGGGGTTTTATTGCTGCAAGCTGTCAGGGAAAACGTGGTAATCAGTGCCAACATACTTAATTTCAAGATTTTATTCATAGTATTTCTCTTTGGCGGGAAATTGGAAGAAGCAGGGATTATAACCCTCGCATAAAGAAATCAGAAAAAAATCATACAAACACGATAAAAAAGGTCGTCTGAAAACCCAAAAACCCAGTTTTCAGACGACCTTTGTCGCACTTATGGCAATAAAGCCACACCAACCAATGTAAACTGCCATTTAAACCTTTATCATTTTTCCCGCACTCCGCCTCCGCTGCCAAACGCGCCCCTCTCCACACAGCAAGGTTCATAAATCTTCATACTTTTCATCGCACTTTACGCAAATTATAAATCGTACACCTCGATATTTCGGACGACGCAAATTCAGCCGTTTCAATGAATTACAAACGTTAAGCACTTGAGAAGATGGGTAACGCCTCGGCAAAGGCGGTTGCGGCTCATCCGCAAGCATCCGATACTGGATTCGTCGGAAGCAGAAACACGCTTCCTGTTTATCCGTGAAGGAGCATTATCATGAAAAAAACCTTACTGACTGTTTTATTGGCTACCGCTTCCGCCATCACTTTCGCTGACGGTTCTTTTACCGGCGCAGGCTTGGAAGTCGGCGCGGGCGCAACCAAAAGTGATGTGCGCAATGTCAATCTGAACGAAAAAACCAAAGGCGACGTTGCCGTACGCGGCAGCTACAACACACAATTCGGACAAAGCAACTGGATTGGCGGCGTTGAAGCCGGTGTCAAACCGCTGCACCGCAAAATCGCGGGCAATGCGAAACAAAAAGTCGATGCCAACGTTTCCTACGTCCAAGGCTACCGCCTGACCGACAACGCGCTGGCTTACGGTAAGGTCGGCTACCACTACGGCCGCTTCGACAATCTGGGCGCGAAACGCAACAATATGAACGGCCTCGGCTACGGCGTGGGCGCGAAATACGCCGTTGCACCGAATGTCGAAGTCGGCGCCGAATGGGAGCAAACCCGTTATAAAAAAGACAATTTGAAAGTCCACAACAACAGCTACATGGCTACTGTCGGCTACCGCTTCAAATAATCTTTTTTAAACAGGCAAAGGTCGTCTGAAACCGTAAATCTGGTTTCAGACGACCTTTTTGTCGATTCGGGCATCTTAAACGATGCCCTCTTCTTTCAGCCTTCAGTCTTTACGCGTTTCCACCAAGACCATTTCGGTGGCAGCAACGGGTTCGGCTTCGACTTTCGGCACGTCTGCGCGGCGCAGGCCGGATTCGGGTTCGGGCTGAACCTGCTCGGCAAAAGCGGCGACGGCTTCAGGATTGGTTTCGACGAACACCAAACCGCCTAAGTCGGGCATCGCGGCAACGGCAGGGACAGTTTCTTCCGGCTCGGTCGCTTCCGCTTGGCCTGCTTCCGGCGCAGTTTGCGGCTCGGATTCTGCTGCTTGGGCGGCTGCGGCGGCCGCTGCGGCGGCGGCAAGGGCTTCGATGGCGGCGGCGGCTTCACGTTCGGCTTTCCAAACGACCAGCTCCTCTTCCATTTCGGCGACGGCTTCGGCTTCACCTTCGGCAGGGACGGCGGTCATCGGTTGGTAGCCGTCTTCGGTTTCGATGGCGAACACGGAGGTCGGGGTTTCTTCAACGCTGCCGATGGCGGAGTCGATGATGCTGCATTCGTCGTCGGTGCTGTCTTCGATCAGGATGCCGCTGTCCGCTTCTTCGCCTTCGATGGAGAACACGAAGGCTTCTTCAGTGGCCGCAACGGGTTCGGAAACGACGACAACCAAAGGCTCGGCACTATCCTCGGGAGCGGGGATGGTTACGGCAAACGGTTCTTCTTCGACAGGCTCGCCCATGACGTGCGCGGCGGCAAAGCGGACTTTGTCGGCGGTATCGTGAATATTCAGGTACTGCTCGATTTTGGCGGCAGACGGAATATTGCGTTTTTTACCGTTTTGACGGCGGTCGCGCTGATTGTTGCGTTCGCGGCGGTCGCGTTGGTTGTTGCGCTCGCTCTGGCGGCGTTCGTTGCCTTTCGGTGCATCGTTATCGGCGGTTTGCACGCCCTCTTCCGCTGCATTGTCTACTCCTTCGGACAAGGTTTCTTCCGCACGGATTTCCGCTTGTTCGCGGTTGCGTTCGTTGCGGTTGTTGTTGCGGCGGCGTTTGCTGCCTTGCGCCTGTTCGCCCGAACGGGATTCGTTTTCAGACGACGTTGCGGCGGCAAGTGCTTGGACTTCGAGGTTTTCGGCTTCCGCGGCGGCGTTGCGCTCGTTTTGGCGGTTGCGGCTGCGGCGGTTGTCTTTGGCGTTGCGGGTTTCGTTTTCCGCCGCCTGATTGTCCGCTGCTTTGTCTTTGAAGTCCGCCACTTCGCGCACTTCTACCTTGCTGCCGTCGTGCCTATTGTTGCGGCGCGGGTTTTGGCGGCGGTTGTTTGCGCGGCGGTTGCCGGAATTGCCGTTGCGGTTGTTGCCGTTTGAAGTGCGTTTTTCTGCCACTTCGGCAACAGGCGCGGTTTCGGCTGCGGTATTGCCGCCGAAAATGCGTTTGAGCCATGCTTTGAAAGTATCCCACCATGAACCGCTTTTCTGCTCGGATACGGTCGGGGCAGGCTGGGTATGGCGCACGCCTTTGACGGCGGGTTCGGGACGGGCGGCTTTGGCTCTTTCGCTGCCGAAAGGTTTGGCGGATTTGTCTTCTTCCGGCTCGGCAACGCGTTTGTAGCTCGGTTCGCCGTCTTCTTCTACGTCATCGATGCGGATGCGGTTGATTTCGTAGTGCGGGTTTTCCAGATGGATATTCGGAATCAGGACGACGTTGACGTCCAAACGCTCTTCCATCGCAAACAGCTCGGCGCGTTTTTCGTTCAGCAGGAAGGTGGCGACATCGACGGGCACTTGCGCATGCACTTCGCCGGTATTGTCTTTCATCGCCTCTTCTTGAATGATGCGCAAAACGTGCAGGGCGGTCGATTCGATGCCGCGGATGACGCCGGTACCGGCGCAACGCGGGCAGGCGACGTGGCTGCTTTCGCCCAAGGCGGGTTTCAGGCGTTGGCGGCTCAATTCCAAGAGGCCGAAGCGGGAAAGTTTGCCCATTTGCACACGGGCGCGGTCTTTTTTGAGCGCGTCGCGCAGGACGTTTTCAACATCGCGCTGGTGCTTGGGGTTTTCCATATCGATGAAGTCAATGACGACCAAACCGCCCAAGTCGCGCAGGCGCATTTGGCGGGCGACTTCTTCGGCGGCTTCCATATTGGTTTTGAAGGCGGTATCTTCGATGTCCGCGCCGCGTGTCGCGCGGGCGGAGTTGACGTCGATGGAAACCAGGGCTTCGGTGTGGTCGATCACAATCGCGCCGCCGGAAGGCAGGCTGACGCTGCGGGCAAACGCGCTTTCGATTTGGTGTTCGATTTGGAAGCGGGAGAACAGCGGCGTGTGGTCTTCATAGAGTTTCAGACGACCTACGTTGCTCGGCATGACGTAGCTCATAAACTCGGCAACTTGGTCATAAACCTCTTGATTGTCCACCAGAATTTCGCCGATGTCGGGACGGAAATAGTCGCGGATGGCGCGGATGAGCAGCGAGCTTTCCATGAAGAGGAGGTAGGGTTCGTGGTGCGCCTTGCCGGCTTCTTCGATGGCCTGCCAAAGCTGTTTGAGGTAGTTCAAATCCCATTCCAACTCTTCCGCGCTGCGGCCGATGCCGGCGGTGCGGGCGATGATGCTCATGCCGTTCGGAATGTCGAGTTCTGCCATAGCGGCTTTGAGTTCTTGACGCTCTTCGCCTTCGATACGGCGGGATACGCCGCCGCCGCGCGGGTTGTTGGGCATCAATACCAGATAGCGTCCGGCCAGGCTGATGAAGGTGGTCAGCGCCGCGCCTTTGTTGCCGCGTTCGTCTTTTTCAACTTGGACGATGACTTCCATGCCTTCTTTGAGTACGTCCTGAATACGCGCCCTGCCGCCTTCGTAATCTTGGAAATACGAACGCGATACTTCCTTAAACGGCAAAAAGCCGTGGCGGTCGGTTCCGTAATCTACGAAACACGCTTCCAGCGACGGCTCGATGCGGGTGATGATACCCTTATAAATATTACCTTTGCGCTGCTCTTTACCCAGCGTTTCGATGTCCAAATCCAAAAGGTTTTGCCCATCGACAATGGCAACGCGCAGCTCTTCGGCCTGCGTTGCATTGAACAACATTCTTTTCATAATCATTACCTCGCACAGGCGGGCAGCCTTTTCAGACGACCTGCCTGCTCTTTGTCAGACACTCTGCGAGGCGGGCGGGATTAGGCATAGCCCGCGCCCCTTTTCGGCGCGGGATGCAGAAACCCGGATGAGCAATCAGTTTTTGAATTGAAGTCCGCAAGGTTGCACGCCGCCCAAAACAATGCGGCCGTGTGCGGAAGGATACGGATAAAGAAGGCAATAAAGAACAATGCGGCGGAACACTCCGTCCGCCGCCGAAGTCCGGACGGTACAGGCCCGGCTTGGAAAACAGGTAGCCGACATCTTCTTATTATCGTTATGCCGGAAGTTTCGAACGGTGCGGCGCGGCAGGTTTGTCAAACACCCGTCCCTCGTCTTATGCCCGATCAAATCGGCAAAATCAAATCAAACTTAATCACGTTCCTGCGTTTACGGGCTTGGGCATAAACGCAGGGAAAATGCTTTGCAGAGTGCGTTTTTAATATAAAATCTCGTTTTAACAATACCATCCGTCCCATACGGCCTGTTTGTACAGGTTTCTGCCGAAACGGATGTTCGGGATTATAGATGAAAACGCACGCAATAAGCAAAGATTCAGTCAGCCTGATTACCGTCGCCGAACACGAAGCCGGACAACGCCTTGACAACTATCTGATAAAAATCCTCAAAGGCGTACCCAAAAGCCATATCCACCGCATTATCCGCGCCGGCGAAGTGCGCCTGAACAAAAAACGCTGCAAGCCTGACAGCCGCATCCAAACAGGCGACCTGCTCCGCATCCCGCCCGTGCGTACCGCCGAAAAACAAAGGTCGTCTGAAAACCGCGCCCAAGCCGTACCCGCGCGCGAATTTACCATCATCTACGAAGACGACGCATTGCTCGTCATCGACAAACCCGCAGGTATCGCCGTCCACGGCGGCAGCGGCGTGAGCTTCGGCGTCATCGAACAAATCCGCCGCGCCCGCCCCGATGCCCGCTATCTCGAACTCGTCCACCGCCTCGACAAAGACACCAGCGGCCTCTTGATGATCGCCAAAAAACGCAGCGCGCTCGTCAAACTGCACGAAGCCATCCGCAACGACCACCCCAAAAAAATCTACCTTGCGCTGGGCGTAGGCAAACTGCCGAACGACAGCTTCCACGTCAAACTGCCCCTGTTCAAATACACCGGCGCACAAGGCGAAAAAATGGTGCGCGTCAGCGAAGACGGACAATCCGCGCACACCATCTTCCGCGTGCTCAACCGCTTTTCAGACGACCTCCTCCACCAAGTCGGCCTCTCACACCTCACCCTCGTGCAAGCCACCCTGAAAACCGGACGCACCCACCAAATCCGCGTCCACCTCCAATCCCAGCAATGCCCCATCGCCGGCGACGAACGCTACGGCGACTACCAAGCCAACAAACGCCTCCAGAAACTCGGTTTGAAACGGATGTTCCTGCATGCCGCCGAGCTGCACCTCGACCACCCGCTGACAGGCGAAAAACTCATCTTAAAAGCCCCGCTGCCGCAAGATTTGGCACAATTCGTCCTGATGCTGGAAAACGCAGGAAAGGTCGTCTGAAATCCGTAGCGTGGGCTTTGCCCACAACATGAGTGCAAAAACGACGGACGGACTCGGATTGCCAGACCACAAATTTCGTGGGTGTAGCCCACGCTACAACTCACTCAAAAAATTAAATACCAACCGCTCCTCGAAAACACCTAAAGGTCGTCTGAAACCCGTAGCGTGGGCTTTGCCCGCGACATGAGCGCAAAAACAACGGACGGATTCGGATTGCCAGACCACAAATTTCGTGGGCATAGCCCACGCTACAACTCGCTCAAAAAATTAAATACCAACCGCTCCTCGAAAACACCCAAAGGTCGTCTGAAACCCGTAGCGTGGGCTTTGCCCGCGACATGAGTGCAAAAATGACGGACGGATTCAGATTGTCAGGTGGCAAGTTTCGCGGGCATAGCCCACGCTACAACTCGCCGTCCCGACAACCTTATCCCCGCCCGCCCCACGCCTTTCAGACGACCTTTTTTTCCGCTACCATAACGCCCGACACAACACGGACAAACACCATGACCCCGACACAGCAACTCCAATCAGGCATACAGGCATTAGGTTTGGACCTATCCGCAGAACAGCAAACCCTGCTGCTCGCCTATACCGGCCTGCTCAAAAAGTGGAACAAGACCTACAACCTCACCGCCCTACGCGACGAAGCGCAAATGGTCAGCCACCACCTGCTCGACAGCCTGACCCTGCTCCCCTACCTCCAAGGCGCGCACACTATGCTGGATGTCGGCTCCGGCGGCGGACAGCCCGGCATTCCCGCCGCCATCTGCCGTCCCGACCTCAACATCACCCTTCTGGACGCCAACACCAAAAAAACCGCCTTCCTGCAACAAGCCATCATCGAACTCGGACTAAGTACCGTCCGCGTCGTCAGCGGCCGCGTCGAAGCCGTTCAAGACTTCCAAGCCGACATCATCACCAGCCGCGCCTTCGCCGAACTTGCCGACTTCGTCAACTGGACGGCACACCTGCTGAAAGACGGCGGCCGCTGGGTCGCCATGAAAGGCGTGTACCCCGAAGAAGAAATCGCCAAACTCCCCGACACCGTCGCCGTCGAACGCGTCGAAGCCCTCCACGTCCCAGGCTTGGATGCAGAACGGCATATGGTGGTTTTGAAGAAGGTTTGAGCCTTCCGAACGTTGAGTCTGAATATTGCAAAGGTCGTCTGAAAACCCGAAACAGGGCTTTTCAGACGACCTTTCGGTTTATGACTGCTTCGTTGCAAAATATAAACACGATTTGTCATAAATAAAGATAATTATTATCAATTATTTCGATTAAGCAAAAATATTTCCTATAATGCCGCATCCCTTCACCTTTCGAGTTGAACATGCAATATTCTGCCCGCCTTTCCCTGCTTCCCGCCCTGATTGCCTCCGCCTTCCCGCTGTATGCCGCCGATACCGCCGATAGCGAACATTACACCGCCACCCTGCCCACCGTTACCGTGGTCGGACAGTCCGACACCAGCGTACTCAAAGGCTACATCAACTACGACGAAGCCGCCGTTACCCGCAACGGCCAGCTCATCAAAGAAACGCCGCAAACCGTCGATACGCTCAACATCCAGAAAAACAAAAACTACGGCACGAACGATTTGAGTTCCATCCTCGAAGGCAACGCCGGTATTGACGCTGCCTACGATATGCGCGGCGAAAGTATTTTCCTGCGCGGCTTCCAGGCCGACGCATCCGATATTTACCGCGACGGCGTGCGCGAAAGCGGGCAGGTCCGCCGCAGCACCGCCAACATTGAGCGCGTGGAAATCCTGAAAGGCCCGTCTTCCGTCCTGTACGGACGCACCAACGGCGGCGGCGTCATCAATATGGTCAGCAAATACGCCAATTTCAAACAAAGCCGCAACATCGGTGCGGTTTACGGCTCGTGGGCAAACCGCAGCCTGAATATGGACATCAACGAAGTGCTGAACAAAAACGTCGCCATCCGCCTCACCGGCGAAGTCGGGCGCGCCAATTCGTTCCGCAGCGGCATAGACAGCAAAAACGTCATGGTTTCGCCCAGCATTACCGTCAAACTCGACAACGGCTTGAAATGGACGGGGCAATACACCTACGACAACGTGGAGCGCACGCCCGACCGCAGCCCGACCAAGTCCGTGTACGACCGCTTCGGACTGCCTTACCGCATGGGTTTCGCCCACCCGAACGATTTTGTCAAAGACAAGCTGCAAGTCTGGCGTTCCGACCTCGAATACGCCTTCAACGACAAATGGCGCGCCCAATGGCAGCTCGCCCACCGCACGGCGGCGCAGGATTTCGACCATTTCTATGCAGGCAGCGAAAACGGCAGCCTAATCAAGCGCAACTACGCCTGGCAGCAGACCGACAACAAAACCCTGTCGTCCAACTTCACGCTCAACGGCGACTACCACATCGGCCGTTTTGAAAACCACCTGACCGTAGGCTTGGATTACAGCCGCGAACACCGCAACCCGACATTGGGTTTCAGCCGCGCCTTTACAGCCTCCATCAACCCCTACGACCGCGCAAGCTGGCCGGCTTCGGGCAGGCTGCAACCCGTCCTCACCCAAAACCGCCACAAAGCCGACTCCTACGGCATCTTTGTGCAAAACATCTTCTCCGCCACGCCCGACTTGAAATTCGTCCTCGGCGGCCGTTACGACAAATACACCTTTAATTCCGAAAACAAACTCACCGGCAGCAGCCGTCAATACAGCGGCCATTCGTTCAGCCCCAACATCGGCGCAGTGTGGAACGTAACGCCTGCCCACACGCTCTACGCCTCGTATAACAAAGGCTTCGCACCTTATGGCGGACGCGACGGCTATTTGAGCATCGACACTTCGTCTTCCGCCGTGTTCAACGCCGATCCCGAATACACCCGCCAATACGAAACCGGTGTCAAAAGCAGTTGGCTGGACGACCGCCTCAGCACCACATTGTCCGCCTACCAAATCGAACGCTTCAATATCCGCTACCGTCCCGACGCGCAAAATGATCCCTACACTTGGGCAGTTGGCGGCAAACACCGTTCGCGCGGCGTGGAGTTGTCCGCCATCGGACAAATCATCCCCAAAAAACTCTACCTGCGCGGCTCATTGGGCGTGATGCAGGCGAAAGTCGTTGAAGACAAAGAAAATCCCGACCGCGTGGGCATCCATTTGGACAACACCAGCAACGTTACCGGCAACCTGTTCTTCCGTTACACGCCGACCGAAAACCTCTACGGCGAAATCGGCGTAACCGGTACGGGCAAACGCTACGGCTACGATTCAAGAAACAAAGAAGTTACCACGCTTCCCGGCTTCGTCCGCACCGACGCCATGCTCGGCTGGAACCGCAAAAATCTGAACCTCACTTTCGCCGTCGGCAATCTGTTCAATCAAAAATACTGGCGTTCCGACGCCATGCCCGGCGCGCCGCGCACTTATACGGCGCGGGTGAATTACAGTTTCTAAATCCGGGCAGGAAATGGAACAAAAGTCGTCTGAAAACCTGAAACACGGGTTTTCAGACGACCTCTCGTTTTGGTATGCGGGATACGCCTTATCCCAGCGAGACCATTTCAATTTGTTCCATGCTGCGTCCAAGGAAGCGTTCGCCTATGGTGCGGAAACGTAAGGGGATGTCGCTGACGTAGAAGCGGTAGTCGGGGCTGTCGTTTTCAGTGTTGAGCAGCCCTGCTTGGGCGAGTGCTTGGGCGGTCGCTTCGGCGGTAGTGATGGCGGAATCGACCAGGGCGACGTTTTGCGCTTCTTTGCCGATTAGGGGCTTGAGCAGCGGGAAGTGGGTGCAGCCGAGGACGAGTGTGTCGATGTCGTCCACCAAGAGCGGTTTGAGGTATTCGCGCACGGTCAGGCGGGTCACTTCATGGTCAAGCCAGCCTTCTTCCACCAGCGGCACGAGCAGCGGCGTCGCCTGCGTGCGCACGAGCGTGTCGGGGTTTTGGGCGTGGATGGCGCGGGCGTAGGCGTTGCTGTTGACGGTGGTGTTGGTGGCGATGATGCCGATTTTGTTGTTGCGCGTGGTGTTCAGGGCGGCCTGCGCGCCGGCGGAAATCACGTCCAATACGGGCATATTGCCTGCTTTTTGGCGGATTTTCTGTCCGGCAACGGCGGCGATGGTGTTGCACGCAATGACGAGTGCCTTGACATCGTTTTCCAGTAGGAAATCGACAATCTGCATGGCGAAGGTTTCGATGGTGGCGCGGGATTTGGTGCCGTAGGGAACGCGGGCGGTATCGCCGAAGTAGATGATGTTTTCCATCGGCAGGCGTTCCATCAGGGCGCGGACGTTGGTCAGGCCGCCGACGCCGGAATCGAAAACGCCGATGGGGCGTTGTTTGCTGATAGTCATGATACGGTTTGTACGGATTAGGTATGATGGGGCGGATTGTACACGTTCGGCGCAAGGCTTAACAGGGACGGGGTCGTCTGAAAGGGTTTGAGTTGTGTGGAAACGGTGTTTTCAGACGACCTCTACGGCGTTTGGACGGCAGGCAGCAAAGATGCCGATTGAACATCTTTATCTAACTTTATCCTCCCTTATGTTTGCAAATGCCCGTAAATACAGCATAATTAGGGTCTTTAGAACACGATAAGGCTGATTTCATGAGCGACGGCGCAACCTTTTCCCGCCGGCTTCCCGACGAAGAGTCCACACTCGAGCTGGGCGGAAGTTGGGCAAAATCGTTGCGCGCGCCATTGGTCATCCATCTGCAAGGCGATTTGGGCGCGGGGAAAACCACGTTCACGCGCGGCATCCTGCGCGGACTCGGACACACCGGCGCGGTCAAAAGCCCGACCTACGCCATCGTCGAATCCTACCCGCTGGAAGCGTTCACGCTCCATCATTTCGACCTTTACCGCTTTGCCTCGCCCGAAGAATGGGAAGATGCGGGTCTGGACGACCTGTTCTCCCCGGACAGCGTCTGCATCATCGAATGGCCGCAACAGGGCGGCGCGTTCACGCCGCCCGCAGACATCACCGTATCCCTGAATCACGCCGAGCAGGGCAGAACCTGCACCGCTACCGCACACACCGCCAACGGACAAAAAAGTTTAGAAGCATGGTTAAATTCAAACTGACACGAAGACAAGTCGTCCGCCAAACTGCCGGACTGTTGTTCACCCTCACGCCGATTGCCTCCGCCCTCGCCAAAGCCGCGCCGCCCGCCCAATTCGTCGCCGCCCGTATTTGGCCTTCGCACGCCTATACCCGTATTACCATCGAAAGCTCGCGCGCGCTGCAATATCAGCATTTCGCCTTGGAAAACCCCGGCAGGCTCGTCGTCGACATCCAAAACGCCAACATCAACAGCGTCCTGCAAGGCATTTCCGGCAAAGTCCTGCCCGACGACCCCTATATCCGCAGCATCCGCGCCGGACAAAACACCCCGACGACCGTACGCGTCGTGATCGACCTCAAGCAAAACGCCTATCCGCAAGTCTTCTCGCTTGCCCCTGTCGGCGGCTTTAAAAACCGCCTCGTCATCGACCTCTATCCGCACGGCGTCGATGCCAACGATCCGATGATGGCGCTGCTCAACGGCAATCCGCCGAAACGCATGCAAACGCAACGTCCTGCCGAACGCACGGACATTGCCCAAGACGTACCTCCCCGCTCCAACCGCGGCGGACGCCGCCCCGTCGTCATGATAGACCCCGGTCATGGCGGTGAAGACCCCGGCGCCATCGGGTCCAGTGGCTTGAAAGAGAAAAACGTCGTCCTCTCCATCGCCCGCGAAACTAAAAACCGCCTTGAAAGCATAGGCTACACCGTTTACATGACCCGCAACGAAGACATCTTCATCCCGCTGGGCGTGCGCGTCGCCAAAGCCCGCGCCCGTCATGCCGACGTGTTCGTCTCCATCCACGCCGACGCCTTTACCAGCCCGTCTGCGCGCGGTACCGGCGTTTATATGCTCAATACCAAAGGCGCGACCAGCTCCGCCGCCAAATTCCTCGCCCAAACCCAAAACAACGCCGACGCCATCGGCGGCGTTCCCAAAAGCGGCAACCGCAGCGTCGATAACGCCATTCTCGATATGACCCAAACCGCCACCATGCGCGACAGCCGCAAACTCGGACATTCCGTCCTGACCGAATTGGGCAAACTCAACCAACTCCACAAAGGACGCGTTGACGAAGCCAACTTCGCCGTCCTGCGCGCACCCGACATCCCGTCCATCCTCGTCGAAACCGCCTTCCTGTCCAACCCCACCGAAGAGCGGCTGCTCGGCAGCGACTCCTTCCGCCGCCAATGCGCCGACGCCATCGCCACCGGCATCCAAAAATACGTCAACAACGCCGTATTGCGCAGAGGGTAAGTTAGGTTTGCCGGAAAAGATAAAAGGTCGTCTGAAACTTTGAAATCGGTTTTCAGACGACCTTTGTGTTTTATGCTTTAAAACGGCTTGTTCGGTATGGGCAAACTATTGCTTCAATGCCAGTTTGCGGCGGACGCAGTTTGCTTGGTTCTGCCGGATTGGAGAGGGGATTAAGGGCGGCTTCCAACTGGTTTTCCGTAAACCGAACACCTGACAAATACGCTGAACCTGCGCCGCCTGTTTGTCGCGTTTGATGCGATAGAACAGGTTTGACTGATGGCAGATTTGTTCCTTCCATAATATAGTGGATTAACTTTAAATCAGGACAAGGCGACGAAGCCGCAGACAGTACAGCTAGTACGGAACCGATTCACTTGGTGCTTCAGCACCTTAGAGAATCGTTCTCTTTG
>ERZ773044.706-NODE-706-length-13379-cov-129.392_pt1 | contig 13379 bp, 11 predicted proteins | sample MGYA00511897_ERZ773044 | MGnify/ENA primary metagenome ERZ773044 (study PRJEB29015, sample SAMEA2738116) | human oral metagenome | biome: human oral; feature: human-associated habitat; material: saliva | place: China | collected 2170 ...
CTCGAGACCACCCCCGACGGGCTGCGGACCGCACTCGACGACGTCGAGACCGCCTCCCGCGAGGCCACCGAGGCGTTGCGGCGCATGCTCGCCGTCCTGCGCGACGAGAACAGGCCCCCGACGCCCGGGGCGCTGGCGGCGGTCCCAGTGGGAGACGTACTGGTAGCCGGCCCCGGCCCCGTCAACAGCCTCGCCGAGAGCCTTCGGGAACTGATCGGCAGGGCCCGCCGCACCGGCGTGGCCGTCGAACTCGACGCCGAAGCGCACATCGGCGCAGATGTGGGCACTGCCCAAGCCACGGCGATGACTGACGGTCTCCCGGCTCCGACGGCGCAGGCCGCTACCCGGGTCGTAGCCGAGGCCCTGGCCAACACCCCCCGCCACGCCGGCCCCACGCGCGCCCGCGTGACCCTGCGCCGGGAGCCGGGACGGCTGCGCATCGCCGTCGTCGACGACGGGCCCGCGACCGGATGGGAGCCCCACCCCGGGGCCGGGCAAGGACTGCGCGGACTTCACGAGACCTTGACCTCGCTCGGCGGAACCCTGACCGCAGGACCCCGCGCCGACGCCCCCGGCTTCGCCGTCGAAGCCATCCTGCCCATTCCCACCGACGACGCGGCCGGGGCCACCAGCAGCTCCCTGGGTTCCGGAGACAGTGTGGGCCCGGAACGCAGACTCACCAATGAGTCACCGGATACCGACCCCAGGAGCGACAGGGGCAAGCCATGACGGATCCCACCAATGCGCAGACCGACAAGACCGACGAGGCTCCCGGCGCCCCCATCCGGGTCCTCATCGCCGAGGACCAGGCCCTCCTGCGCACCACCCTGGCCGCCCTACTCGAGGCCGAGCCCGGCATGAGCGTCGTCGGCCTGGCCGAGGACGGTGCCCGCGCGGTCGCCCTGGCCACCGAGCTGCGCCCCGACGTCGTCCTCATGGACATCCAGATGCCGGGCCTGACCGGCATCGAGGCCACCGGAAGGATCTGCGCCGACCCGGCGCTCGCGGCCACGCGCGTCCTCATCCTCACCATGTTCGAGATCGACGACTACGTCCTGGGCGCCCTGCGCGCTGGCGCCTGCGGATTCCTCCTCAAGGACGCCGACCCCCAGTCCCTCGTCGACGCCGTGCGCACCGTCCACGAGGGGCAGTCGCTGCTCAGCCCCCAGGTGCTGGCCCGCCTCGTGGCCCGCATGCCGCGCACGACGTCGACCGGCACCTCCCGTAGTACCTGGGCCAGTGATGTTGAGGCCCTCACGCCCCGCCAGCGCGAGGTCCTCCTGCTCATCGCCCGGGGTCTGTCCAACACTGAGATCGAGGTCGAGCTCGGCATCACCCGGGCGACCTGCCGCAGCCACATCACCGCGCTCCTGGCCCGCCTGGGTGCCCGCGACCGCGCCCAGCTCGTCATTGCCGCCTACGAGGCCGGTCTCATCAGCCCCCGCTGAGGTCCACAGGGGGCGAACTGGATCGAGGTCGTACCTTAAGGCTCGAGGTCGTACCCTCTACCCCTCGAACGCTCGCCCTAAGGTACGAACGCGATGGCGGCACCGCCCTAGTCCGCCCCAACCGTCCCGGGCTCGCCTCACCTCCGCTCCTTGAACACCAGCCGGCGCTGCACCACATAGCTGGCCACGTAGATGGCTCCGTCGCCAAGAACCTTGGCGATCCCCAGCGGAATCCCGACCGCCGTGAGCGCCTTGAGCACCAGGTAGCTGGCCGCCAGCAGGCTCACCGCCAGGACCGTGTAGCGCACCGCCGTGCGCACCACTGTCCCGCGCCGCGCCCGGAAGACGCGGCGATTCATGAAGAAGTTCGCCGTCCCAGACACCAGCCGCGCCCCCACGACCGCCGCCAGCAGGCTGCCCGTCATCGCGAAGATGACCATGACACCCAGCCAGTCGATCCCGAAGCTCGCCAGCGACGCCCCCATGAACCGCAGCAGCGGAGCATAGATCCGTGCCGAGTCCTGCACCGGCCGGAAGTGGGAGGAGGTGTTGCCCGGCTCGTAGACCGTGGCGATCTCCACCTGCTCCACCACCATCCCCAGCTCGTGGGCGCGCAGCAGCGCGGAGAGCTCGTACTCGTAGCGGTCCCCGGGAACCTCCTGCAGCCACGCCAGCTGCCCGGCGGGGTAGCCGCGCAGACCCGTCTGGGTGTCGCCCAGCCTCCAGCCGGTCGCGCCCCGGAACAGCAGGGCGGTCACGTCGTTACCGATCCGGCTGCGCAGCGGCACCGGCCCGGTGAAGCGTCGCACCCCCAGGGTCATGTGCCTGGTCTCGCGCACCCGCGTGGCCACGGCCTCAATGTCCGACGGCGTGTGCTGCCCGTCGGCGTCGGCGCACACCACGTCCGCATCGGGCCAGGTGGCGGCCGCGTGAGCCAGGCCCGTGCGCAGCGCTTGACCCTTGCCCTGGTTGACCGGGGAGCTGACGACTTCGGCGCCTCGGGCGCGGGCGGCGGAGAAGAAGGGCGCGTACTGCGGCCCCGAGCCGTCGTCGACGACCAGCACCGCGCAGTCCCGGCGCGCACCGCGCAGACGGGCCACGAGCACGGCCAGACGCTCATCGGGCTTGTAGGCCGGGATGAAGACCACGAGCGTCACCGCCGCCCGGGGACGGCGCTCGCCCCCGGCCCGCGCCGCCGTCCGGTTGCCCACCGTCCGATTGACTGCCGTCCGATTGACGGCAGTCCGGTTCGCGGGGGCGATGACCCGCGGCAGGATGCGCGGTGAGGTCTGAAGGGCTGTGTCGGTGCCGCTCATCTCAGGCTCCGTTCGCGATGTAGAGGATGTCGGAGGTGTCGCGCTCGCCCCCGTTGGAGGGCTGGTTGATGATCGAGCCGTTGAAGTACATGGCCGACGAGCCGCCGCCGTCGATGTTGTAGGCGCAGGCGCACCCCAGGTCGGCCATGATCTGGGCGAGCTCGGTCATGGTCACGCCGCGTGAGTAGCCCTCGTTGCGGCCGTCGACGACGACGAGCTTGAGGTGGTTCGTCTCCACCCACCCCACGGCGGTGCGCGGTTGTTTGCCCTGGATGGAGTGGTTGCCGACGTTGGTGTCCACCTCGACCTGGTCGATGCCGGAGAGCACCTTGGAGTTGTTGACCAGCGCCGGCCCGAAGGACAGCGTGTTCCACACGCCCGCGTCCAGAAGGGTCTGGGCCTTGGTGGTGGTCTCGTCGTAGACCTCCACGCGTCCGTCGCTGTAGAAGGCCATGCCGTCACGTGTTCCGCTGTCGCGGTAGATGACGCCGTTGCGGATGAGGATGCCGTCGCTGCGGAAGCCGTAGTAGTCGCCGTTGATGGCCAGGATCGCGTCGTGCTCGGAGGCCATCGTGGTGGGCTTGGCGACGATGTTGGTGCCGTAGGAGTTGTTTGCGAAGGCGCTGCGCAGGTCGGTGGCGTTGGTGAGCTTGACGTCGGCCACGTAGTAGGTGACGGTGTCGTTGCCCGAGCCGCTGGAGACCTGCTCAATCTGGATGCTCGTGTTGGACGAGGAGTAGGAGTTGTCCCCGACCGTCACGTTCGTGGCCGGGGTCGCCGAGGAGCCTGCCGCCTTCTGCGCCTTGGCCTCCAGGGCGGTGACGTCGTCGACCTCCACGTGTTCGATGACGAAGCGGTTGAGCGCCCAGGCGCTGGTGCCGGTGGCGGCCAGGCCCAGGACGGCGGCGCCTCCCAGGAGGAAGCGGCGGCGCGGGTGCTTACGGGACGTCGAGGAGCGGTCGCGCTGGCCGGAGTCGTGGTCCTGGCCGGACTGGTGGGACTCGGGCGGGCTGAGGGTGTCGGAGCTGTGCATGACTCAACCGTGTCGGCCCCGCGTATGCCAGGCGTAGGTTGACCTTGTGGGTCTCCTGTGAAGCCGCGGCGGGCGGAACGACGCTGAGAATGCCGGCGCGTCAGGTGTCAATACTCCCGGAGGGTGAGAGTCCTGCGCGCAGATGGTCCCTGAATTCCTTTCAAGGGGCCTGACCTGGGCCTACAGTGAAGGGAGAGCGGGTAGATGGTGCCCGTAGATGTTGCCCACCGTGAGAATCTGCGACAAAGGAGGCGGTCGTATTGTCGGAACGGACTCTGCGCATCTTCCGCATTGCGGTTGTGGTGCTCAACGTGATGGTGGCCGTCGTCTCCTTCCGGCGGGGAGACACCTCGGCCATGGTCATCGCCATTGCTGTTGCCGCGCTCTTCCTGATCCAGCTGGCCCGTTCATCCTCCGACGGTAGAGGCCGTGGTCGAGACGACCGCACGCCCCCGAGCTCATGAGCGCCGTCGGTGATGCCCCGGCCCTCCTCCTCGAGGTTGAGGGCCTGTCCGCCTGGTACGAGCGAGACCGACCGGTTCTCACCGACGTCTCCTTCGTCCTCGAGGCCGGCGAGGCCGTGGGGCTCATCGGTCTTAACGGCGCCGGCAAGACCACGATGCTCACCTCCTTGTGCGACGTCCACCGTGGAGCGCGCTTCGATGTGCTGCGCTATCGGGGGCGGGAGGTGCGCCCGGGCGACGAGCGCTTCAAGGCCGCCCGCTACCTCAGCCTCGCCGACGACTCCTCCTTCCCCACCTGGAACCTGGAGGCCTTCATCGGCTTCCTCGAGCACGCCTATCGCCTGCGCCCGGACCGTGGACGCCTCGAGGAGCTGATCGAGGGCTTCGACTACGGCCGCTACCGGACCACAGCCTTCTCCCGCCTCTCCAGTGGTTCACGGAAGAAGGCCAACCTCATCGCCGCCTTCTACCTGACCACGCCCCTCCTCTTCTTGGACGAGCCGGTCGACTTTCTCGACTTTGCCGCCACCGAGTTCCTCTACCGCTGCATCAACGACGCTGTCGCGTCCGGCCGCTCGGTCCTGCTCAGCTCCCACATCGCCGAGTCCTTCACCCGCTGCACTCGGCGCCTCTACGTGCTCTCCGCCGGCCGAATGACCGGCCCCTTCTCCACTCCTGAGGACTCCGATGCCGTGGCGGCGCTGGTCAGTTAGCCGGGCCGCCCTGAAGGCGGTGACCGGGCAGTTCGTGGGGCGTCAGACCGTCTTGAGCGCCGTCATCCTGTGCGCCCTGGCCGCTTGGTTCGGGACGTCGACCGACCTCCGCGTCAACCCGCGCATCGCTGTCGCCGGACTGGTCCTGGCCCCCGTTGGCCTGTCGGCCACCATCGCCTCGACCTGGATCGGCTCCGGCCGCTGGGACGACCTGGCCCGTTTCCCGCTCCGACGCGATGAGCTCGCCCGAGCCACCTGCCTCGTGGCCGGCGCCGTCATCCTGCTGGAGGCGGTTGTGCCCATCACCCTGTTCATCACGCTGGCCGACGGCGGGAGGGCTGGCCCGACTTCTGAGGCGGGTATTGCCGCGACGACGGCGGTGGAGATGGTCGTCGTCGGGCTCGGAGCCTCGTCGCTGGGGCTGACTCTGTGGGCGGGGGACCGGATCGGGCTGCGCTGGGCAGCCGGTGGGGCCCTCGCCGTCGGAACGCTCCTCTGGTGGCTCGCGCCTGCGGCCTCGGCTCTCCTCTTTGCCGTCTGCGTCGTGGCGATGCTCGGCTGCACCGATGGGTTGCGGGTGAGCCGAACGCAGGTGGGAACCGTCCGTAGCCGCCGCAGCCTGGTGCTCGGTGAGCTGGCCACCGTGCGCACCACGCAGGTCAACACTCTCATGATGCTCGTCGTCGGCCTCTTCTTCACCTACACCATGGCCCGCCGCGGTCTGACGATCCCATTGCCTATGGCCTTCGTCGTCGTCAACACGCCACTGAACGCCTACTTCTCCCGCTACCTCAGCACTCGTACCGTGGTGATGGCCGCCCCCGGATCGAGGCGGGTCCTCGTCGCTTATGCCCGAGACCTCATGCTGTTGTACATGATGTCGAACTGTCTAGTGGGTGCACTGATCGTCTGGCTGGGAGGCGGTCTTGCGGAGGCGGTTGCAGCCGGAGTGGTGGTCTCGCTTGCCGGGGCGTCAACCGCGGTCCTCCTGGAGATCTACTGGCCGCTGACGGGCTGGAAGTCCGAACGCGACGTCATGCGTCACCCGCGCAAGTACCTCCCGCCGGCTGTGGCGCTGCTCGCCGTCATGGTCGTCCACGCGCTCGCGCCGTAACCGCCTCGTAGGGCCTGCGGCGACTCGTCGTGAGCGGCGCCCCTGTGTCAACCTCTACATACCTTCCGTGAGATTTGTGCGACCTTACTAAAAATAGATGGTCCATCTTGGCAAATTAACTGAGGTGGACCTAAGGTCCTAGGTGCTTCGTGTTCGCCCTCGCCTCACCGAAGGACTCCTATGCGCCGTCGTACTCTGCTCATGGCCCTCCCACTGACCGCCGTCCTTGCCAGCTGCGGAGTCGCCTCCCGCGCCGGCAAGGGCTCCAGCGCCGGCGCCTCGGCGGGCGCCTCCGGCGGTGGCTTCGAGGTCACCGACGTCGTCGGCCGCAAGGTCACCTTCAGCGCCCAGCCCAAGAGGATCGTCCTGAGCGAGTCCCGCCACGTCTACTCCCTGGCCTTCCTCAACAAGACCAACCCCATCGACAAGGTGGTCGCCTGGGGCGAGGACCTCCAGAAGGCTGCCCCCGACTTCTACGAGAAGGTCCTCTCCGTGGCCCCCAAGGCCGCCGACCTGCCGAAGATCGGCAACATCGCCAAGGACGGCCTGCCCATCGAGACCCTGGTGAGCTACAAGCCCGACGTCTTCATCATGACCCTGGACGCCTACAACTCCGCCAAGGAGAAGGGCTACCTCGAGAAGCTGGACGGGCAGAAGATCACCTACGTCGTCACCGACTTCCGCCGCGACCCGGTGAAGAACACCGTCCCCTCGGTCACCCTCATGGGCGCCGTCTTCGACAAGCGCAAGGAGGCCGAGGACTTCGTCAACTTCTACAAGAAGCAGGTCGACCCCATCGTGACCAAGGCGAAGTCCCTGTCCTCCAAGCCCACCACCTTCCTGTGGCGCGGCCCGGGCGTCAACGACCCCGGCGCCACCTACTCCACCGCGAACCTCGGTGCGATCGTCACCGCCACCGGCGGCACCAACATCGCCGACAGCCTCCTGTCCGGCGAGGAGGGCGTGCTCACCCCCGAGCAGGTCATCGCCTCCAACCCCAAGAACATCATTGCCACCGGCGGCGAGTGGCAGCAGCAGAAGATCAAGGACACCGCCCAGACCAGCTACGTCCACCTCGGTTACAAGGCCGACGAGGCCTCCGCCAAGGCCAGCCTGGAGCAGCTGAAGAACCAGCCCGGCTACGACCAGATCCAGGCCTTCACCGACCGGCACGTCTACGGCATCTACCACCAGTTCTACGACGCCCCCTACAACTTCATCGCCTACCTCACCTTCGCCAAGTGGCAGAACCCCGAGGCCTTCTCCGACGTCGACCCCGCCAAGGTCTGGAAGGACTTCCACGAGCAGCACATGCCCTGGAAGGCCGAGGGCGTCTTCTTCGCCGCCATCTGATGGGGGACCCCAACGTCACGGCTCTTTCCGACGACGTCGCAGCGCACCAGTCCGATACCGGCCGGGAACCGGACGGTGCGGCGTCGACGACGAAGGCTGACGGGCCGGCCGAAGCGCCCACGGACACGGCGGCGTCGGCCTACGCCTCCTACCGCCGTCGAACCGCGCGGCGAGTCGCGATGCTCACGGGGCTGGCCACGCTGCTCCTGGCCGTCTTCCTCGTGGCCCTCATGGTGGGGCCCCTGGGATTCAGCCCGGCCCAGGTGCTCGGAGCCCTCTTCGACGCCGACTACGACCCGTGGGTCGCCAACATCGTCATCAACCTGCGCCTGCCGCCGGCGCTGCTCGCGGTCCTGGTGGGCGGGGCACTGTCCCTGGCCGGCGTGCAGATGCAGACGATCCTCGACAACCCGCTGGCCGAGCCCTTCACCCTGGGAATCTCGGCGGCCTCGGCCCTGGGGGCGGCGCTGGCCATCGTCACGGGCCTCGTGCTGCCGGTGGCCACCGGCGCCACCCTGCCGATCGTGGCGATGGCGGCGGGGCTGGCGGCCTCCCTCACCATTGCGATGGTCTCGAGGCTGCCGTCGGTGACCAAGGAGATGACGATTCTGCTGGGCATCGCCCTGGTCTTCAGCTGTCAGGCGCTCCTGGCGCTCGTGCAGTACCGGGCCTCCACCGAGAGCCTCCAGCAGATCGTCTTCTGGTCGATGGGCTCCCTCATGCGCGCCACCTGGCCGGCCGTGGTCACCGTCTCGGTGGCCCTGCTCGTGGCCACGCCCGTCTTCTGGGTCAACGGCTGGCGGCTGACCGCCGTCACCCTGGGGGAGGCGCGCGCCGCAGCCATGGGCATCAATGTGGCGCGCCTGCGCGCGTGGACCCTGGTCGGCGTCTCGTTGCTGGCCGCCCTGTCCGTGGCCTTCGTCGGGATCATCGGATTCGTGGGACTCGTGGGGCCGCACATGGCCCGCGGCCTGGTGGGGGAGGACCAGCGCTTCCTCGTGCCCGCCTCCATCCTGTGCGGCGCCACCCTGCTGACTGCGGCCCACACCGCCAGCCAGCTCATCGTGCCGGGTGTCGCCGTGCCCGTCGGCATCCTGACCGCCCTGGTGGGTGTGCCGGTGTTCCTCACCATCATCTTCGGACGCCAGCGCTCGGCGGTCAGGAGCGGTTCATGAGCCTCATCCTGAACGACCTCACCTTCTCCTACGGCAGGCGGGCCGTCCTCCAGGGCGTCGACGCCACCTGGGAGACGGGGCAGACGGTCGGGCTGCTCGGCCCCAACGGCGCCGGCAAGTCCACCCTGGTCACCTGCGTGGCCCAGCTGCGCCGCCACCTGGGGGAGGTGACCTTCGCCGGGCGCCGGGGCCATGACCTGCGCGGCATGATCGGATACATGCCGCAGGGCCTGCCCGGCGACGCCGCCCTGACCGCCCTGGAGTCGGTGCTCACCGCCTCGCGGCGCGGCATGACCTGGCACACGAGTCGGGCCGACATCGACCTGGCCTGGAGCGCCCTGGACGAGCTCGGGGTGGCCGAGCTGGCCGACCGCCCGCTGGGCCAGCTCTCCGGTGGGCAGCGCCAGCTCGTCGCCCTGGCCCAGACGCTCGTGCGCGAGCCCGGACTCATCCTGCTCGACGAGCCCACCTCCGCCCTCGACCTGCGCCGCCAGGTCTCGGTGCTCTCCCACGTGCGCCGGATCTGCCACCGGGACACCGGGCGCCTCGCCGTCGTCGCCCTGCACGACCTCAACCTGGCGGCCCGCTTCTGCGACCGCCTCGCCATCCTCGCCGGCGGGACGATCCGAGCCGAGGGGCCGCCCGCCGAGGTGCTCCAGCCCGACATCCTCGCCGAGGTCTACGGGCTGCGGGTGCGGATCGTGCCAGACGGCGACCACGTCATGGTCGCCCCCGAGGCCGAGCAGGGGGCTTGAGTGGAGTCTGCTGTCAAGTGTTCCGACGTTGAATGAAGGGCATCAGCAGAGAGCCACCCCAACCGAGTACCAGATGACCGATGCTAATTCCCAAGGTGCTGGAGAGAACGGCGTCGTCTCCCTGGATTGCACGGATGACGCCGACGGTAAGGATTAGCCAAATCACAGGAACCGCTGCCCCCCACAGTATGAGATACCTATGGTGTCGAATGCAGGCGCGCAGCAGGCGCCAGCAGCGGCCTGCGAAATAAAGGTGAAAAGCTCGGATTCGTGCAAGCGTTTCCCAGCATGTGAGGGCCGCCGTCAGAAATAGGGGAAGAAGCAGGATTTCGCTGGTTAGGTGGGAGGTCCTGACTAGGGCGAGGAGTATCGTCGTGAGCAACACGCACCAGAGCATTCCGAGGTGGGTAACGCTCAGGAACTTTATGATGAAGGAGTTGACCGCAATTCGCGCCATAGCGGGTTGGGAGGTGTGGGCGGTGTAGGCGGCAAGCGCCTTGGCCGCCGCATGGGGCCTCGTGCGGCGATCGAGCATCTGGAACTGGAGGAGGAGGGCCTCCTCGTTCAGAGGGTCGAGCCTGAGAGCCTCCTGCAGGGAGGCTCTGGCCGCCTCCGGGTCGGTTGTTCTCTGCACGGCTGCCAGGGCTGCGTGGCTTTCGGCCCTCTCTGGGGCGACCCTGAGCGCCTCTCGGGCGTACAGGAGTGCTTCCTCCGTGCGCTCCATCCTGCTCAGCGCCGTCGCCATGAGGGAGAACAGGGAGTAGTCCTCGGGGGAGTGCTCCAGAGCGGTTCTCAGTGAGCGCTCCGCCTCTGGTTCCTTGCCCTGGTAGATCAGGGCGTGGGCCAGAAACCGGTGGGCCTCGGGATAGTCCGGCGCTGCTGCAATCGCTCGTCGGGCCGCGGCCTCGGACTCCTCGAGCCGACCTGCGGCGCTGTGTGTGACCGCCAGGACCGTGTAGGTGAGTCCGGCGTTACCCGGGTAGTCGGCGAGCAGGCGGGTGAGGATCTGTATGGCCCGCTCGTGCTGCCCGGCCTCGGTGAGCTGGAAAGCCCAAGTGAGCTCGCGCTCGTAAACATCCTCCAAGGAGCCGCCTCCGGGTGGGGCTGCCATAGGACTCATAGTAGGCGGTGCCGTTTCATCCACTTGCGCAGATCCTCGTACTCCCCAGAGGCATCGGAGTACTCGACGACAGCGCGTGCTGTCTCGAACCAGGGGCCGGTCGAGGGGCGGACTTCCTTGAGAGCCGCGTCCATGTCCTGCATATTCATGAGTCGGGGCCGGCCGGTACGCACCGAGTCCATCAGCGCCTTCTCGGCAGCGGAGTCACACACGTGTGACAGGTCGGCCCCGGTCAGCCCGTCGGTCACCCGTGCCAGGGCCTGCAGGTCGATTCCCTCCACGGGTCGCTCACGCAGGTGCGTGTGCAGAATGGCGGCGCGTGCTGGCTCGTCCGGTGGCAGGACGAGCAGTGTCCGGTCCAGCCTCCCTGGGCGGCGCAGCGCTGGATCGATGTCCCAGGGGGCGTTGGTGGCGGCCAGCAGGTAGACGCCCTCGTTGTTGCTGCCAACACCGTCGAGCTCCTCGAGGAGCTGGTTGACGGTGCTGCGCATGCTCGAGTTGCGTGAGAGAGACCGCTTCATGCCGATAGCGTCGAGCTCGTCGAGGAAGAGGACGCAAGGGGCGTGGTCGCGGGCCTGCTGGAATACGTTATGGAGGTTGGCCTCGGAGTTGCCGATGTAGGGATCGAGGATGTCGGAGATCGTCACGGACAGGAAACCTGCTCCCATCTCACCGGCGATGGCACGGGCGATGAAGGTCTTTCCCGTCCCCGGCGGACCGTACAGGAGCAGGCCGCCGCGCAGGCTCTTGCCGTAGAGCCTGCGCAGTTCGGGATTGCGCATAGGCGCCAGGAAGGAGGCCTCGAGCCGGTTCTTGACCTCGGTCATTCCCCCGACGTCGGCCAGGCGCACACCGGCCCGTTCCACCTCCCAGTCCGCCGGGTCGCCGCCGGTCCTGACCGGGCGAGGTTCGGAGAGGCCCTCAGAGCCGGAGGGCTCTGAGGGCCTCGAGGACACGAAGGGTGCAGCCGGTCCACCGAGGTCCTCCTCGGCCCGCTGCCAGTCGAAGTTCCCAGTGCCGTCCGACGTCGTCGAGTTGTTGAATGCCGGAGCCTTGGGTGACTCGGGCGCCGGCGGGGTGGCGACAGCCTCTGACTGGGCCTCCTCTTTCTGTGGCGCGCCGGCGACCGACGACGACACGTCGGTCGCCGGCTCTTCCAGCATGCTTGCCGCCTGCTCGGCGGGGGTCTGCCTGGCTTGCGGCGAGAGTGCCCTGGCCATGAGAGTGCGGGCGGCGTCATCGGTGGGAGCGTGCTGAAGGGCGATGGCGCAGTGAGTCACCGCCTCAGCGCTTCGGCCGGCATCCATAAGAAGCTCAGCCAGGTGAGTGCGCAGCCGGACGTCGTCGGGGGCGGTGTCCACGGCACGTATCAGGGAATCAATCAGAAGGTCGGTCACCCGGTCAGTCTAGAGGCGTGCAGTAACGCAAGTGCTGTTGCGATCCGGTGGTGTGCCCGCCTGCTCCGTGCACCGCATCGCGGACGTGCGCACTGACGGCTCGGTCAGAAATCTCCGTACTCTCAGGGCATGACAGCTTCGCCGGCCGCTCCGTCCGACCACGGGCTGAGGACGGCTTTCCCCGCCACGCTCCTCATTGCCCTGGCCGCGCTCGCGGCCGTCGCTCCTCTGGCCACCGACGCCTACCTTCCGGCCTTCGCCCAGATGGCCGATGATCTGGGCGTCTCCGCCTCCAGCGTTCAGCTGACGATGACCACGTTCCTCGTGGGAATCGCGCTCGGCCAGCTGAGCATCGGGGTCCTGTCCGACCGCCTCGGCCGGCGTCCCCTGCTGTTGTGGGGCAGCGTGCTCGCCCTGGCCGCCAGCATCGGCGCCGCCCTGTCTCCGAGCCTGTCCGTTCTCCTCATCGCCCGCTTCTTCCAGGGGCTCGGGGGAGCGGCTGGGATGGTCCTGGGTCGGGCAGTCATCTCCGACCGTTCCCGTGGGATCACCGCCGCCCGGGCCCTCAGCGTCGTCATGGCGATTCAGGGGATCGCCCCGGTGGTGGCGCCGATTCTCGGGGGCGTGCTCGTCGAGCCCATCGGGTGGCGCGGCATCCTGGGGGTCGTGGCCGCCTTCACCGGACTGCTCGTGGTCATGGTCCTTCTCTGGGTACCCGAGTCCCTGCCCGCCGAGCGGCGCCACGACGGCGGCCTACGGATACTGCTCGACGGCACCCGTGAGCTGGCCCGCGACCATGTCCTCGTGCGTCTGCTGTTCATTAATGCCCTGTCCTTCGGGCTGCTCATGGCTTACCTGTCTGCGGCGCCCTTCGTGCTTCGCAATGTGCTGGGCATGGGGACGGTGGCCTATACGGCGGTCTTCGGGCTGTGTGGGGCGACGGTCACGGTGACGATCGCGGTGGCGGCCTCCCTCGTGCGCCGCTTCTCCCAGGCCCACCAGGTGAGGGGCGGGCTTATCGCGGGGCTGGTCGTCGACACGGTCTTCGCCGGGGTCTGCCTGACGTGGCTGCGCGAGCCGGTGACCGGGCCGGAGCGGATGCCGCTGCTGGTGGCGGTCGTGGCCCTCTTCCTGGCGCACGTGGCCTGTTTGGGGCTGTCGATGGGCAACGCCCCCGCGCTCGTGCTCGACCGCACCGGCCGGTGGGCGGGAACCGGCTCCGCGCTGCTCGGTTTTCTGCAGTTCGTCGTTGGCGGACTCGTCAGCCCGCTGGTGGGTCTGACCGGTGAGGCCAGCGGTGTGGCCTTCGGCGTCGTCATCGTGGCCGTCGGTGCCATCGCCAATGTCCTGGCGGTCTTCGGTCTGCGCGAGAGGGGCGAGAAGTAGCGCCTGGCTGCCCAGGTGAGCGAGCGCCGACAGCAGCGCCTGGGCCAGTGATGGCTCTGGCCGGCAGCGCGTACTCAGGAGGCTGAACGCAGCCGCGTCGTCGGA
>ERZ773044.707-NODE-707-length-13356-cov-3.00842_pt1 | contig 13356 bp, 9 predicted proteins | sample MGYA00511897_ERZ773044 | MGnify/ENA primary metagenome ERZ773044 (study PRJEB29015, sample SAMEA2738116) | human oral metagenome | biome: human oral; feature: human-associated habitat; material: saliva | place: China | collected 2170 ...
GGCCCATGCCGGCCTTCGCAGCCCGCAGGACGGCCCGGCCTGCCGCCAGCAGCGCCGACTGCTGCGCGACGTGCGGCTGGCGCTGCTGATGCTGGGCCTGGGCGTTGCCACGGCCTTGGTCGTTCCCCATGTCCAGGCCAAGGAAGCCCCCATCCCCTCCGCCGCCGTGGCCACGGTGGAAGCCACCACGCCCACGAACATCCCCGGCGTCGTGCAGGTGGGCCAGCCCATCAACGGCGTCACCCAGTACCAGCTCTCCAACGGCCTGACCGTGCTGCTGGGCCCGGACGAGTCCAAGCCCACCATGACCGTCAACCTGGTCTACAAGGTGGGATCGCGCCACGAAGGGCCAGGCGAAGCCGGCATGGCGCACCTGCTGGAGCACATGCTCTTCAAGGGCACCGAGAAGATTCCCGATCCCAAGAAGGAACTGACCCGGCGCGGCATCGACTGGAACGGCACCACCTGGTATGACCGCACCAACTACTTCGGCCAGTTCAACGCCAGCGACGCCACGCGCGACTGGATGCTGTCCTGGCTGGCCGACACGATGCAGAACATCCGCATCGATGCCGGCAAGCTCAAGAGCGAGCGCCCGGTCGTCATCAACGAGATGGAGTCCAACGAGAACCGGCCCGGCACGGTGCTCTACCACCAGCTCATGGCCACCGCCTACGGCTTTCATCCCTACAGCCGCTCCGTCATCGGCGCGCTCTCCGACCTTGACGCCGTCGCGCCCGACAACCTGCAGAACTTCTACGGGCGCTACTACCGCCCCGACAACGCGGTGCTGATCATCACCGGCCAGTTCGACGTGAACGGTACGCTGGCCGCCGTGCAGAAGGCATTCGGCAGCATCCCGCGCCCGAAGACGCCCATTGTCCAGCCCTACACCCTGGACCCCGCCCAGCAGGGCGAACGCGAAGTGGTGGTCCGCCGCACCGGCGGCGTGCCCCTGCTGCTTGCCGGCTATCACACGCCCGCCGGTGCAGCGCGTGACACCGTGGCCCTGTCCCTGCTGGCCGAGATGCTCACGCGCGAGCCCGATGGCCCGCTCTACCAGAAGCTGGTCAAGCCCGGCTACGCGGTGAGCGTGGGCGCCTCCTCATCCGACCTGTACGACCCGGGCATGCTGCTGTTCAGCGCCACGCTGGCCTCGGAAGACAAGCGGCAGATCGTCTGGGACACCCTGCGCAAGGTGGTCGAAGGTGAACTGCCGCTGTCGCAGGAGGCCCTGGACCGCACCAAGCAGGACGTGAAGAACGGCATGCAGCGCCTGGCCGAAGACCCCGAGGCGCTGGCCATGGCGCTGACCGAAGCCGTGGCCCAGGGAGACTGGCGTCTGCCCTTCGCCCAGGCCGACTGGGCCCAGGCCATGACGCTGGACGAGATCCGTGCCGCCGGCCGCCGCTGGCTGGTGCGCGACAACCGCACGCTGGCCTGGTACCTGCCCACGGCGCAACCGGTCCGCGCACCCAACCCGTCGCGCCCCGACATCGCCGCCCTGCTGAAGGACCACCAATGGCAGCAGGCCGAAGCCTTCACGGCCGATGTGGCGCTCACCCCTGCCAGCATCACTGAACGCACGCAGATCGGCCAGCTGTCCAATGGCATCCGCTACGCCATCCTGCCGCGCAAGGTGAAGGGCGACCGCGTGAACCTGTCGCTGAACCTGCAATGGGGCAACCTGCAGAACCTCTCGGGCCGCTGGCGTGAAGCAGACCTGCTGGACGCCATGGTGCTCTCGGGCACGAAACAGCTGCCGCGCCAGGCCTTCGAGGACCGCCTGCGCGCGCTGGACGCCCGGTTGGGCATCGACGCCAACGCCACCGGCGCCAAGGTGTCGCTGAGCGTCCCGGCCAGGAACCTGTCGGAAGCACTGGCCCTGGCCGTGAGCGCGCTGCGCGAGCCCGTGTTTCCCAAGGACGTGTTCCAGGAGCGGCGCGACCAGGTGCTTACCGGCATCGAAGCCCAGCGCCATCAGCCGGAAGCACTGGCCGCCGAAGCCATGGCCGTTCGCGGCCATGCCTACCCGACTGATGACCCCCGCCACTACCGCACGATGGACGAGGTCGTCACCGACCTGAAGGCCCAGACCCCCGAGCGGCTGACGAAGTTCTGGCAGGACTTCGCCGGCGCCTCCCACGGCCAGTTCTCGGTCGTGGGCAACGTTGACCCCGAGGCCCTGAAGGCCGAGCTGCAGAAGCTCCTGGGCGACTGGAAGAGCCCGCAGGCCTATGCCCGGATCCGCATGGACTACCACGGCCTGCCCACGGCCACCGAAATGGTGGAAGTGCCCGACAAGGCCAACGCCGTGCTGCTGCAGGCCCGCAACATCCCCATCTCGGAAGAGCACCCCGACTACACGGCGCTGTCCATGGCCGTGCGCCTGCTGGGCGGCTCGGCCGATGCACGCCTCTTCCACCGCCTGCGCGAGAAGGAAAGCATCAGCTACGGCGCCTACGCCTCGCTGTCAGCCAGCCGTGACGTGGACAACGCCATGATCGACATCCGCGCCATCCTGGCGCCGGCCAACATCGACCGGCTGCAGAAGGCGCTGCAGGAAGAGATCGAGCGCGTGCACACCGACGGCTTCACCCAGACCGAGCTGGACGAGGCCCGCAACGCCCTGATGGACCAGCGCCGCCAGTACCTGGCCAGCGAGGCCAACGTGACCAGCCTGCTGTCCAGCAACCTGTTCTGGAACACCGACATGGGCCGCTGGACCCGCCGTGACGAGCAGATCCGCGCGCTCACGCTGGAGCAGGTCAACGCCGCCTTCCGCAAGTGGATTGATCCGAAGAAGGCCCTGACCGTGGGCGCCGGCAGCTTCTCCGCCGCCCGGGCAAAGGCCACCGAAAAGGTCCAGAAGTGACGGGAACGACCGTCGGCCCACAAAACCGGCGGTCTCCCTTACCATAAACGACTTCTGAAACAATTCCGACGCCCGGCACACGGCCGGGCCAACGGAAGCTCCTCCCGGCTGACCGACCCATGCTGCGCTCGATCTGGTCCATTTCTTCCCTTTTGATCGGCATGGGCCTGCTGCTGGTCGGCTCCGGCCTGCTGGGGATGGTGATCGGCCTGCGTGGCGTCTACGAAGGCTTCAGCAACCTCATGATCGGCCTGATCATGTCAGGTTACTACGTTGGCTACATCGCCGGCGGCTGGATCTGCCCGATCCTGATCCGCCGCGTGGGCCACGTGCGCTGCTTCGCCAGCTTCGCCGCCCTGTCCGCCGCCCTCACGCTGGCCTTCGGCATGGTGGTCGACCCCTGGGTCTGGCTCGTGCTGCGCGTCTTCAACGGCCTGGCGCTGATGGGCATCTACATGGTCATCGAGAGCTGGCTCAACGAGCGCAGCCAGGCCACGCCCGGCAGCCAGGCCAGCATCTTTGCCGTCTACATGGTCGTCAACCTGGCCACCGTCGCCGTCGGCCAGTACTTCGTCACCTTCTACGGCGCCACGGCCATCGAGTCGTTCATCATCGCAGCCATCCTGTTCTGCATGGGGCTGCTGCCCATCGCCCTCACCCCCGTGCCGCAACCCCTGCCCATTGCCACCCCCAGCCTGTCGCTGGGCACCCTGGCACGGCGCACCCCCTCCGGCGTGGCCGGCGCCCTGTGCTCCGGCCTCGTGCTGGGCGCCTTCTGGGCACTCACCGCCATCTACGGCCGGGCGCTGAACTTCTCCGACATCGACATCGCCAACTTCACCGCCGTCGCCATCCTGGGGGGTGCCCTCACCCAGTGGCCCATCGGCTGGATGTCCGACCACTGCCGTGACCGCCGCGAAATGCTCATCGCCGTCGCCGCCGGCGCCACCCTCGCCCTGGTCGCCCTCAGCGTGGTGGACACGGTGCTGGAAGGCAGCGCCGAGCCCAACGACTACATCGCGCTCTCCTTCGTGCTGGGCATCTTCATGTTCTCCATCTACGGCATGGCCGTGGCCCAGACCCATGACCGCTTCCCCGCTAACGAAGCACTGGAAGCCACCCGAGGCCTGTTGCTGCTGCACGGCGTCGGCGCTGCCATCGGCCCCCTGCTCAGCGGCCTGGCCATGCAGTACCTGGGCACCCAGGGCTTCCCGCAGAGCATGGGCGTCTTCACCGTCCTGCTGGTCATCTTCGTCTGGTGGCGCATCCACCACGACGACCCCGTGCCCATGGAAGAGCGCAGCCCCTTCCACGTCGCCTCCGATCAGGTCTCGCCCGTGGGTGTGGAAATGGACCCCCGCGCCGACAGCCCCCTGAGCGAATCCCCGCCCCCGGATGACGGCAGCAGCACCGAAACCCTCTCGCCCGAGGAAGCCGCCACCGCGGCCGCCGAAGCCGTGGCCGTGGCGCAGAACGTCGCCAGCGAAGCCGCCGAAGCCGAAGTCCGCCAGCAGGAAGAAGCGGCCCAGCAGACCGCCACCCAGCCGGAAGCCCAGTCTCCGAAGAAACCCGAAACCCGCTGGGACAGAATCCGCCACTTCATCCGACGGCACGTCACCCAGGGCAACAACGACTCGATGGATTGACGCCGCTTCACTGAGGCGAGCAGCACAGTTTCAGTGGCTTCAGTGCCTTCGCTGCATGGGGCGCCGCGGGGGCAATCCCTGTGGCTTTACGGGCGCAAACCGGCATGGGCAGTTCACGCCCCATAAATGCTGGCGCCCGAAGGCGCCCCAGGGACAGCCCCCACGTCACCCTTCCTTCCACATGGTCGGCTGCCCCCAGCCCCACGTGCGTCCATCCCCGGGATAAACCCGGGATGAAGCTCCCCGCACGCGCCAAAGGCCGGCGCATGGGTGCCCCCTGAGGCGCCTTCGGGCGCCAGCACCCCACGCGGCAAGGCACAACATCACCCAGCGCCCGTAAAGCCACAGGGGGTACCCGTGCGACGGCCTCCCCCATCGAAGCTGCAACCCCAGCCCCCACCGAAGCCGAGGAGCCCCAGGCGCCCCCCAGTAAAACGCCCCGACACACAGACAGGGCGCCCCCTTCAGGGTTATCCCCCTGCCCCCGCTTGATATATCCTTGACCACCCTCAGCCACACAACCATCTCCCCCATGAAGAACTTCCGTCCCTCCGCCCTCCTGGCCGCCCTGGCCCTCTCCGGCCTGATGGCCACCACTGCCCAGGCTGCCGACACCCTGCGCATTGCGCTGCCCGGCCCCACCACCGGCCCCGTCGCCCAGTACGGCAGCATGGTCCGTGAAGGCGCCTTCACCGCCATCGAGCAGATCAACGCCGCCGGTGGCGTCAATGGCCAGCAGCTGGAAGGGGTCGTCATCGACGACGCCTGCGAACCCAAGCAGGGCCCCATCGCCGCCAACCGCGCCATCAACGAGGACATCCACTTCGTGGTGGGTCACGTCTGCTCGGGTGCCACCATTGCCGCAGCCGCCATCTACGATGAAGAAGGCGTGCTGATGATCACCCCGTCGGCCACCGCGCCCGCGCTCACCGACGGCAAGAACTACGAATACATCTTCCGCGTCACCGGCCGTGACGACCAGCAGGGCCCTGCCGCTGCCCAGTACATCCTGGACGTGGCCAAGCCCAGGAAGGTCGCCATCCTGCACGACAAGCAGTCCTACGGTCAGGGCATTGCCAACGCGGTGCGCGTCACGCTGGAAAAGGCCGGCCTCAAGCCCGTGCTCTTCGAGGGCATCAATGCGGGTGATGCCGACTACTCCGCCATCATCACCAAGCTGCGCAGCCAGGGTGTGGACTTCGTCTACTACGGCGGCTACCACCCCGAGATGGGCCTGCTGCTGCGTCAGGCGGCCGAACAGGGCGTGAAGGCCAAGTTCATGGGCCCCGAAGGTGCCGGCAATCCCGACATCAACGCCATTGCCGGCGATGCCGTGGAAGGCATGCTGCTGACGCTGCCCAAGGACTTCTCCACCGATCCGGCCAATGCCGCCATCGTGAAGGCCTTCCAGGCCAAGAAGCGTGACGCCAGCGGCGCCTTCCAGCTTTCGGCCTACGCCGCCGTGCAGGCCATCGTCGACGGCATCAAGGCCACCGGCAGCGATGACCCCGAGCAAGTGGCCAAATGGCTGCACGCCAACACCGTCAAGACCCCGGTGGGCGAGCTGAAATGGACCGCGCAGGGCGACCTGGAAAGCTACCCCTACGTGGTCTACACCTGGCACAAGGACGGCAGCAAGACGCTGGCCAAGTAAACCAGGCAGGGCATGACGCCAGCGCCCCGGCCAGCACGGCCGGGGCTTTTTTCATGGCGACATGACAGGCGCTGCCGATACCACATTTCGGCAGCACTCCCCGCGTCAGCGACGACCTGTCGATGCTTCCCTCATTGCTCAGGCCTGCCCCCTTCAGACCCTGAGCACACATCGCCTTCGCCTGCTCCCGGCGGTAGATCCCCCCTGTCGCCCTGACTGACAGCATGGGCGCGATGGCGCCCGCCCCCTTCCCGGCTTATCATTACAGGTTCGTTTCGGGCCAGACGCCCGGAATGTGTCCTGCCGCCATGCCCACAAGGCGCCCGTGCGGCATGAACCCTCCTCCGGTCACCCCCTGCCGGCGGGGTACCGCGTCCGCCATCCCCGGACGAAGGTCCCGACCTTCACGGAAGGATCGGACAGGTCCTCACGGAGCCTGCCCGCGCCTCCCCCTCCAGACCCGAACAGGACGCCCGCCTGTCGCGCCCCCTGCCATTCGCCCTTCGGCCGGCAGGGTCGTGCCTGCGCCCGGTGCCGTCGTCGCTTCCATGTCCGAATACTTACCGCAGATCGTCCAGCAGACCTTCAACGGGCTTTCGCTCGGAGCCATCTACGCCCTGATCGCCATCGGCTACACCATGGTGTACGGCATCATCGGCATGATCAACTTCGCCCACGGCGAGATCTACATGATCGGCGCCTACGTGGGCCTGGTCACGCTCACCGCCCTGGGCACCCAGGGCAGCGTGCCGCTGCCGCTCGCCATCGGCCTGATGCTGGCCATGGCCATGATCGTCACCGCCCTGTATGGCTACAGCGTCGAGCGCATCGCCTACCGTCCGGTGCGCGGCGGCCCCCGCCTCGTGGCGCTCATTTCCGCCATCGGCATGTCCATCTTCCTGCAGAACTGGGTGGCGCTGGGCCAGGGCTCGCGCGACATGGCGGTGCCCTCGCTCATTTCCGGCGGCATCGACATCCCGTTCGGCGACTTCGACGTGACCTTCTCCTGGTCGCGGATCCTGATCATCGTCGTGACCGTGGTGCTGATGGTGGGGCTGTCGCTCTACATCCGCCACTCGCGCATGGGCCGCGCCTCGCGCGCCTGCTCGCAGGACATGCAGATGGCCCGGCTGCTGGGCATCGACACGAACCGCGTCATCTCCTTCACCTTCGTGCTGGGCGCGGTGCTGGCTGCGGTGGGCGGCGTGCTCATCGCCATCACCATCGGCAAGCTCAACCCCTTCATCGGCTTCATCGCCGGCATCAAGGCGTTCACCGCCGCGGTGCTGGGCGGCATCGGCAGCATTCCCGGCGCCATGCTGGGCGGCGTGCTGCTGGGCCTGGCCGAAACCTTCGCGGCCGCCTTCATCTCCGCGCAGTACAAGGACATCGTGGCCTTCGGCCTGCTGATCCTCATCCTGCTGTTCCGCCCCAGCGGCCTGCTGGGCAAACCCGAGGTGGAGAAAGTCTGATGGCCAGCACGCTCCGTAACGCCCTCGTGGCCACGCTGGTCACGGCCGGCCTCACCATCCCGGTGCTGGGCCTGCAACTGGTGCGCGAAGGCGCCCGCACCCACATCGAGACCCACTGGAACCTGGTGCTGATCGCCTGCGCTGCCGTCTTCGTCATCCAGCTGCTGCGTCCGGCGCTGGCGCGCGCCTTCGGCGGCCTCTCGATCCGCGTGCCCGGCGCCGAAAGGCTCAACTTCGTCCACCGCACGCCCACCGGCCAGCGGGTGCTCGTTGCCCTGATCATTCTGGCCGCCATCGTCTGGCCCTTCTTCGGCAGCCGCAACCAGGTCGACATCGCCACCGTCGTGCTCATCTACGTGATGCTGGCGCTGGGGCTCAACATCGTGGTGGGCTTTGCCGGCCTGCTCGACCTGGGCTTCGTGGGCTTCTACGCCGTGGGCGCCTATACCTACGCCCTGCTCTACCAGTGGCTGGGCTGGGGCTTCTGGCAGGCGCTGCCCGTCTCCGGCGCCATGGCCGCGCTCTTCGGCTTCCTGCTGGGCTTTCCGGTGCTGCGGCTGCGGGGCGACTACCTGGCCATCGTCACCCTGGGCTTTGGCGAGATCATCCGCCTGCTGCTCATCAACCTCACGGACTGGACCGGCGGCCCCGACGGCATTTCCGGCATTCCCAAGCCCACGGTGTTCGGCTATGAAATGAGCCGCAAGGCCAGCGAGGCCGGCGCCCAGACCTTCCACCAGCTGATGGGCTGGAAGTTCTCCAATCAGGACATGGTCATCTACCTGTACCTGATGGCGCTGGTGCTGGCGCTGATCACCCTCTTCGTGTCCAACCGGCTGGTGCGCATGCCGGTGGGCCGCGCCTGGGAAGCCCTGCGCGAAGACGAGATCGCCTGCCGCTCGCTGGGCCTCAACCCCACCCGCATCAAGCTCTCGGCCTTCACGCTGGGCGCCATGTTTGCCGGCTTTGGCGGTGCGTTCTTTGCGGCACGCCAGGGCCTGGTCAACCCCGAATCCTTCACCTTCATCGAATCGGCGCTGATCCTGGCCATCGTCGTGCTGGGCGGCATGGGCTCGCAGCTGGGCGTCATCCTGGCCGCCATCATCCTCACCGTGCTGCCTGAAGTGGCCCGCGAGTTCGCCGACTACCGGATGCTGATCTTCGGTCTGGTGATGGTGCTGATGATGATCTGGCGTCCCGAGGGCCTGCTGCCCGTCAAGCGCCCGCACGTGGAGCTGACCCGATGAGCCACGATCCCATGAACGCCCCTGACAGCGCCCGCAAACCCGGCCCCCTGCTGGCCGTGCAGGACCTCACCATGCGCTTTGGCGGCCTGCTGGCCGTCGACGGCGTGTCGCTGACGGTCGCCCCCGACGAGATCTTCGCCATCATCGGCCCCAACGGCGCCGGCAAGACCACCGTCTTCAACTGCATCGGAGGCTTCTACCGGCCCACCGGGGGCAGCATCCGGCTGGACGGCCACGAGATCGCCGGCAAGCCCAGCCATCAGGTGGCCCGTCACGGCCTGGTGCGCACCTTCCAGAACGTGCGCCTTTTCAAGCAGCTCACCGTACTGGAAAACCTGCTGGTGGCCCAGCACACCCAGGTGCAGAGCGGCCTGCTGGCAGGCCTGCTGCGCCTGCCCTCCTACCGCCGCGCCGAAGCCGAGGCCATCCGCCATGCCGCCCAGTGGCTGGACTTCATGGGCCTGCGCGAATACGCCAACCGCGAGGCCGGCAACCTGGCCTACGGCCATCAGCGTCGGCTGGAGATTGCCCGCTGCATGATCACCCGGCCGCGGCTGCTGATGCTGGATGAACCCGCCGCCGGCCTCAACCCCCAGGAAAAGGTCGATCTGCAGGACCTCATCCGCCGGCTGCGCACCGAATTCAACGTGGCCGTGCTGCTCATCGAACACGACATGAAACTGGTGATGAACGTCTCCGAACGCATCCTGGTGATGGAGCACGGCAAGCCCATCATGACCGGCACCCCCGACGCCGTGCGCAACGACGAGCGGGTGATCAAGGCCTACCTGGGAGAAGCGTAAGACCATGGCTTCCAACCACACCACGGGCCAGCCCAGCGACGGCGCCATGCTGCAGCTGGAAGGCGTCAGCACCTTCTACGGCCCCATCCAGGCGCTGGATGACGTGAGCCTTGTCGTGAACCGCGGCGAGATCGTCACCCTCATCGGCAGCAACGGCGCCGGCAAGACCACCCTGCTGATGACCGTCTGCGGCAACCCGCGCGCCGCCACCGGCCACATCCGCTTTGAAGGTCAGGACATCGCCCGGCTGGACACCCCGCAGATCATGCGCAACGGCATCGCCATCTCGCCCGAGGGCCGGCGCGTCTTTGCCGACATGACCGTCACCGAGAACCTGCAGATGGGCGGTTTCTTCCAGAACCGCGAAGAGATCGAGGCCGGCCTGGAGCACGCCTTCAACCTCTTCCCGCGCCTGCGCGAGCGGGCCCACCAGCGTGCCGGCACCATGTCCGGCGGCGAACAGCAGATGCTGGCCATCGGCCGCGCCCTGATGTCGCGCCCACGCCTGCTGCTGCTCGACGAGCCCACGCTGGGCCTGGCGCCGTTGATCATTGCCCAGATCTTCGAGATCATCCAGAAGATCCGCAGCGAAGGCGTCACCGTCTTCCTGGTGGAACAGAACGCCAACCGCGCCCTGCAGCTGGCCGACCGTGGCTACGTGCTGGAAAACGGCCGCATCGTGCTGGAAGACAGCGGCCAGAACCTGCTGGCCAACGACGACATCCGCAAGGCGTATCTGGGAGTATGAGGCATGATGTATCGGAACCTGCTGCTGTCCGCAGCGCTCTTCCCCCTTGCCGCCTGCACCACCATGACCGGAGACACGCAAAAACAGGAAGCCCCCGCCGTGGGCATGGCCAACCCGGCCTCCGAATACTGCATCCAGCAGGGTGGCCAGCTGGAAATCCGCAAGACGCCGGAAGGCGAAGTCGGCTACTGCCATCTGCCGGATGGCCAAGTGGTGGAAGAGTGGGCGCTGTTCCGCGCAGCCCACAACGGGCAGCAATGAGCTGAGCCTCAGCCCATCAGCCCGTCAGCCCCAAAGCGCCGCAGCGCCTCGACACCCCGGATGTCGGTCGACTGCAGCGCATAGTCGAACTGCTGCAGTCCGGCCAGGTCACGCCGGATCTGCGAAAGGATTTCCTGCTGGCGCACACGTCGCTGCTGCCAGAAGGCGTTGTCGTCGGCCAGGGGAGGAATGATCTGATTCACGATCAGGTGCCGACAGGGAAGGTCGAAATGCTGCAGCTGCGCCACGGCGCGGCGCGTCTCGGCCAGCGGCAGCATCTCGGGAATCATCACCAGCACGATGGCGGTGTGCGCTGCATCGGTCAGCAATCGGCCTGCCTCGGCAAACAGCTTCTGGCGGCGCTCCAGAACATCCAGCGCCTGCCGCCAGCGCTCCTGCTTCAGCTCATCCGAAAACGGATGACGCTGGCCGCTCTTCTGCCAGAACGGCAGCGCCGCCTCGCGCAACTTCTGCTGCTGCCCCTGCTGGGCCAGCAGCCCCTCGGTCCAGGCGCCCATCATCTTCGGCAGCTCCAGCAGCCGCAGCGTGTGGCCGGTGGGGGCGGTGTCGAAGACCAGATGCTGGAAACCCTGCTGGCGCTGCTCCACCACATGACGGCAGATGGCTTCCAGCATGGCGGCTTCTTCAGCCCCCGGAGAGGATTTGGCCGCCTCCAGGTGCTCACGCAGCCGGGGCAGCATTTCAGGGCGGGCATAGGCCGCAATGGTCTTTTCCACCGCGGCAAAATGCTCGTCCACCATCCGCGACGGATCCAGCTCCAGCGCCGACAGGTTGTCGTCGAGGGCCCGGGCCGTACCGGACAGCCTTTCCTGCAACACATCGCCCAGACTGTGGGCGGGATCGGTGGAAACCACCAGCACCTTGCGGCCCAGCGCCGCCAGCCGGCAGGCCAGGCTGGCGGCATGGGTGGTCTTGCCCACCCCGCCCTTGCCGCCCACGAACAGCAGCGGCCTGTCTTGCAGTGATTGCAGCAGTCGGTCCATCAGCAGCAGCCGAAACGATCAAGCGGGGAGTGCGGCATGCCCATGCGGGTATGCCACTCGTGGAACTCTTCCATCAGCAGCGGCTGCAGCTCCAGCGTGTACCAGGTCATGGGATTGGGCACCCCCAGGCTCTCTGCAAACACCAGCAGCATGAACAGATCGCTTTCGTCCCGGTACGCGCGGCTGAGGGTACGCCGGTAGGGCGCATGGTAGAACTCATGCAGCCCTTCCGAGAACGCCTTGAAGCCCTCACGCCACTTCTTCATCGCCGTCCTTGCGACCGGACCAGTTGCGCTTGAGCACCGAGATGCACTCCAGCGAGGCCAGGATCGAGCAGGCCAGGATCACCAGATCCAGCACCACCAGCAGCCAGTTGCCCTCGTCATAGAAGGACTTCAGCTGCAGCAGCAGCGCGATGACCGACACGAACAGCAGGAAGGCCATCGGGATCAGCGTGAACCAGACCTTGCGACCGGCCTTCAGCAGCATCACCGTCACCACCAGCAGGGTCAGACCCGCCATCAGCTGGTTGGTGGTGCCAAAGAGCGGCCAGATCAGCATGCCGCCGTCACCCTTCAGGCCACCGGCACCGAAGGCCAGCAGCATGCAGCTGCCCACCGCCAGGAACGTGGCCACCCAGCCCTTCTGGAAGGACTTGATGTTGTAGATCTCGCCCCACTCCTGGAAGATGTAGCGCTGCAGGCGCACACCCGTGTCCATCGTCGTGCCGGCAAACAGCGCGGCCATCACCGTCAGCATGGTGGCCGACAGCGTGGGGTCCAGCCCGATGCCCGCATTCATCACGGCAGAGCCGCCGTCGATGAAGGCGCCGATGCCGCCCTTGCCGAAGGCCGAATACACCGCCTGCCAGTCAGCCAGCGTGGCAAAGCCCGCCGTGGCCACCAGAATGGCTGCCAGCGCCAGCATGCCCTCGCCCATCGCACCGAAGTAGCCCACGAAGCGGCTGTCCGGCTCGCGGTCCACCTGCTTGGAGGTGGTGCCGGTGGAGACCAGGCCATGGAAGCCCGAGATGGCGCCGCACGCAATGGTCACGAACAGCAGCGGCATGATCGGCGGCGTGCCGGCCGGCACGTTCTCGTTGAGGGCCGGTGCCACCACGGTGGGGTTCACCAGGAAGATGGCGACATACAGCACCAGCAGCCCCACGAAGAGCTGCAGACCGTTGATGTAGTCACGCGGCTGCAGCAGCATCCACACCGGCAGCAGCGAAGCCACAGCTGCGTAGACGAACAGCAGGATGATCCACCACGCATTGGTGGGCAGGCCCATCATGTCCTCGGGCAGACGCAGCGGGAAGACCGGGCCCAGATAGATGAGCAGATAGAGCGCCACCACGCCGAGCAGCGACACCCAGAACAGGTTCAGCTTGTAGCGGTAGATGCACTGGCCGATGATGAAGGCCACCACCAGCGCCCCCCAGACCGGCAGCACGGACGACGGCGTCTTGATCATCATCTGCGCGATGACCACGCCGAACACGGCGTTGACCATCAGCAGCAGCAGGAAGATCACCACCATGAACAGGCTGCGCGTGCGGCCATTGACCACCCGCCCGGCAATGGCGCCGATCGACAGGCCCCGGTTGCGCACGCTGGCCCACACCGCCGACATGTCATGCACGCCAG
>ERZ773044.708-NODE-708-length-13347-cov-2.68951_pt1 | contig 13347 bp, 12 predicted proteins | sample MGYA00511897_ERZ773044 | MGnify/ENA primary metagenome ERZ773044 (study PRJEB29015, sample SAMEA2738116) | human oral metagenome | biome: human oral; feature: human-associated habitat; material: saliva | place: China | collected 2170 ...
CATGCGCCCGTTACGGGGATGCGACGGCCGCGGGGACTTGTTCAGAGGATCCCTAGGTCAGTCCCCCATTCCGTCGGCCCCTTCATCCAGCCTGACCCGCCAGTAGGGCGCACCATCAATCCGGCTGCGCGTGACCTGCGGCGCCTGCCCCTGGCGAAGCACGATGCGCACCGCACCATCCCGATCCGTGCGCAACAGCCGCGTGCCCTGGTTCTCCAGACGTTCCACCAGCGCGGCATCCGGCCTTCCGTGCTGATTGCGATGCGTCGTCTGCACCACCGCCAGCGTGGGCTGCACGGCCGCCAGCAGCTGCTTGCCTGTCCCCTGGCGACCCCCCTCCTGCGGAACCACCAGCACGTCCGCCGGCAGACGATCCCCTTGCGCCTTCACCAGCGCCGCCTCGGCCCGTGCCGGCAGGTCGCCGGCCAGCAGCACGCTGCCTGCCGAACTGCGTACCCGGATCACGCAACTGTTCTGGTCCTGGCGTGCATCCTCGGTCGTATGGGCCGCCTGCTGCGGCTGCAGAACCTCGATGGCACCATCGGCCCACGGCAATGTCGAACCTGCCAGGCAGGGCTGGAATCGCCCATCCGCCGAATCGTCCATCCCCAGCAGCCGCGGGTCCATGGCCGTCAGCAGCACCGATGGATTCAATGCCGCCACCGCACGCGCTGCACCGCCGGCATGATGCGCATCCAGATGCGACACCACCAGCACATCCACCCCGTTCAGCCCCCGGCTGTTCAGCCACGGCACCAGGGTCGCGTCGATGGCGCTGCGCCCGCCAAGGCGTGACGCCCCCGTGTCGTACAGCAGGCGTTGCTCGCCCTGCTCCACCACAATCATGCTGCCCTGGCCAATGTCCAGTGCTGTCACCACCAGCGCATCGGGCGGCGCGTGACGGGGACTGGCCAGCAGCAGCGGCAGCAGGCACAGCATGCCCAGCCTCGGGCGACGCAGCCCCACGGGTGCCAGCATCAGCACCGCTCCCAGCAGCGCACACACCAGCGCGAACACCCCGGGTCGGGGCAGCTGGATACTGGCCAGCGGCCAGGCATCCAGACTGCGCAGAAACGCCATCAGCCAGCCCAGCTGCAGCAGCAGGGCCTTCAGCAGCCAGCCGGCCAGCCACGGAAAGACCGGTGCCAGCAGCATCACCCCAATGGCCATCGGCGTCAGCACCAGCCCCACCCACGGAATGGCCAGCACATTGGCCACCGGACCGATCAACGACCAGGTGGAAAAGAAGGCGATCGTCAGCGGCGTGAGCAGTACTGTCGCCGCCCACTGGTTGCGGGCCCCGTCACGCAGTGCCGCCCACCATTGCCCCACGCGCCCCTGCCGCCACCATCGGGTCCCTGAGAGCGCATCGCCTTCTTCCGCTCCCCCGCCCAGCGGCTGCTGCGCACACCAGACCAGCGCCAGCACCGCACAGAACGAAAGCCAAAACCCCGCCTGCGCCACCGACCACGGATCCAGCGCCACGATGGCGGCCGCTGCCAGCAGCACCGGCGTCACCGCATTCTGGCTGCGCCCTCCCACACTCAGCACCGCAGCTGCCAGCAGCATGAAGCAGGTCCGCTGCGACGGCACGCCCCACCCCGAGAGCAGCGCGTAGCCGAAGGCCGTCAGCACGCCGGGCACCAGCACCAGCCACTGACGCGGAACACGCGACAGCCGTGCCAGCCACCGTCCGCTCGCACGACGCGCCAGCGCGCGATGCAGCCCCAGGCAGCCCGCCGACACGACCATGGCCAGCAAGGTCACGTGCATGCCGGAAATCGCCATCAGGTGGCTCACGCCGGTCCGGCTGAACAGCCCCCACTGCTCAGCCCCCATGGCGGCCTGATCCCCCAGCGACAGCCCCGTGACGATGCCCATCAGGGCCCAGCGCCCTTCATCCTGTCCCCGTGCCGGATCGATGCGCGCCTGCAGCGTCTCCAGATGCTGCCTCAACACCGCACGCACCGATTCGACCCGGACCATCAGCCCCGCCATGCCCTGCTGCCAGGCCGGTTCATCCTGCAAGCGCTGTCGCTTCACGACCCTGCCCACGGCCCCAATGCCCTGCTGCAGCATGCGTTGCTCGGTATCGAAAGCGTCCGGATTCACGGCAGCCACCGGCCTGCGCAGCTTCACCAGCAGCCGCCAGCGTTGCCCCGGCTCGGGCCACACGTCATCCGCGGACGCCCCGTCCGCATCATCCTGCGCCCCGGACTTCGGCGTGCCCCACGACAGCGACACCTGCCCCAGACCGTCGCAGCCAGGCAGGGATGCCGCCTCATCCAGCGGCCCGCAGGCCTGCACCGAAAACAGTACCCGGTCCCCAAAGCCCTGACGTGACGGCAGGTTGCTGACCGTGCCCTCCACCACCAGCGGCACATCCTCCAGCGACGGAGCCAGCCGTGTCTGAGGCGTCTGATGGATGGACAGCGCCAGCGCAGCACTGACCATCACCCCCATGCCCAGCGGGCGCAGCCGCGCGGGCAGCACCAGCAGCGCTCCCAGCAATGCCCAGCCCGGCAGCCAGCCCACCGGTGGCAGCCAGCCGGAGAACTCCAGCGCGCAGGCCGACACCAGCAGGCAGCCGGCCAGCAGCGTCAGACGGGGAATGAAGGATGCGGGATGGATCACCCCGCAAGGCTAGGGCAAAGCGCCTGCCCGAAGGGCTTCACGAAAGATGACGGGCCTAGGCCGGATGGCGGATTGCCCGATGCCTCAGCGCCCACTCGGCTGGTTGGGCACCATCGAAAGCAGGGCCACAAGACCGCTCAAGGGGATCGTCGAGGAGGGCTCACCGCCGATCGGAAGCGCCCTTCACCTCGTCCTTCTCGTGCAGCTCCACCAGATCGAGAGCTGGCGGTATCGGACGGTCATCAACCTCGGCATCCAGCGAAGGGCGGCGCAAGTACAGCCGGTCCGACCATGTGGCCAGCCAGCTCGGCTTGAACGCCACGAAGATGGCCGTCCACATCCCGGTAAAGAAGCCATCGCCCCAGGCCAGCAGCCAGCGCGCCACCATGGACGAGAACTCATCGCTGCCATGCCCCAGCCGCATGCCGGCCCACTGTGCCAGCGCCCCGCTCAGGAACAGGCAGATCACCGTCGTGAGAAAGCCCCGGCCCAGAATGTAGACGAACAGATGCTCGCCCAGCAGGCGACGCACCAGCGCCCCCAGCAGCATGGCGAAGGTGGCCGGCGCCACGCCCAGCCACAGGATGCTGTCGAAGACATCTGGCCACGGCTGCGGCACGAACCATCCCGACAGCACGCCCACCAGGCACAGCACCGGAATGGCCAGCGGCCAGCCCAGCATCAGCAGCACCAGACAGGCCCCCGACCATTGCAGCTGCACCGGCGCAATGTGCAGGCGCGGCAGCGCCCACATCCAGGGCAGGAGCACCAGCGTTGCCAGCACCGGGGTCAGCAGTGCGCCACCCCGCAACATCCGCCAGGGACGCAGAGCCAGCGAGATGCCCAGCGCAATCAGAACAATGTAGAAAGATCCGTGCATGCCGCTATTGTCCGAGTATGGTCAACACCACACAAGCGGCCCCCAGACCGCCCGGGCCGCGCCAACCGCATGAGCTACCTGGCCCCTGCTGCAACAGCGGCCCGCCCTTCCCCGGCTTTCTCGTTGACATGCGGGCAAGTTCTGGCATAATCCGGTGTCTTGACCGCAAGGACACGGAGAGGTGGCAGAGTGGTCGAATGTACCTGACTCGAAATCAGGCGTACCGGTAACGGTACCGTGGGTTCGAATCCCACCCTCTCCGCCAATTTTGCCAGTTTTACTGGGCTTCCCGCTGGGTTTTGATGGCACACCCGCCTAAAAACCCGCCTTTCCCGAAGTGATGGGATGCGATGGGGTAAGGCCCTGTGAGACGATGAGAAGCCGCCCCTGAGGCGGCTTCTTTGTTTCTTAGGGCTGCGGCGGGAGATATGAGAGTGTCTGCCGGATCATGTCGTCAACGTATCCGATGGCGGCATTCATGCTTGGGCGGTACAGCGTCGGGTGCGCGCACTGATTTCGCTGCGATCCGAAGCTGGGCCTTGGTCGTGAACTTCACGTCCTTGGCGACTATCAGGAAGTGGGATTCTGTGACGGACTCTTTCAGCTCCGCTAGGTCCTTGAACACCCACTTCGTGCGGGCGGCTCGAATGTCGGCTTCATGCTTCTGATAGCAGACCTCCGAGAACACATGAAAGTGCCCCGCCCAAGCAAGGACGATCCCTGAGCGGTACAGCTTGCCTTCGAGACAAGCGATTGCCTCGCTGAAGTAGTCCTGCACGTCAACGGGCGTGCCCGACAGGCTCTTTGTCAGGTCCTCCAAGAGTACGACACGCGAGGCAGCGCTTTCGTGCTTCGCCAAGGCTCGATGCGCCGCGCGGCGGGCCTTACTTGCCCGGGCGGTCCAATCCTCCAAACCCATCGCTCACGCCTTCGGACTGAGGAGGTGTTCGCGTAGAGCTTTGAACAGTTTTTCGTACACCTCTGCATTTTCCGTTTCCGGGAGGTGTAGCTGGATGTTGATTGCGATCTGCGGCGTCAGGGTCCCCGTCTGCGGAATCGCGGGCAGGGACGGTAGCGGAAGCGGAAGCGGAAGCGGAAGCGGGGTCATGGTTCCACCGCCGTTGCCGTTGCCGTTTCCGTTCTCCGCTGCGGCCGGTTGCGCTGCTGCTGGGGTAGCGGGCTTGAGGTCCTCGGGCGTTTCCTTCGCCGGGGCCGAAGACACAACCAGCTTGCCGTTCTCCTCCTGAAGCAGGTTGGCCGCGAGCAAGACATCTACAACACAGCGAGCCCCGGTCTTGTTTCCGGCGTTGTTCTTTTGCCCAGAGACGTACAGCACGTGTGCCGAGAACTCGCCTTCCGTCATGCCGCATTTAATGCGCACGGTCGTAACAAGTCCGGCAACCTTTTCATTGGTCTGAACGGCCTCCTTCCAATAGCCTTGCGCATCGGCAGTTTGCTTGTGGTCGAGGGCACGTCCGAGCTTCTTGCCCAGGTCGGTCGCGGTTTTCTTCATCCCACCCGCGATGAGTCCGATGTCGGAGAGGAACTTGTTGTTCCTACTGATTACGGTTGCGTGAAGCCCCGTCAATTTTGATAGCTGATCGAGAGTGGCCTGCTCCGGGGCATGACTGTACCCCTTCAGAATCTTCTGAATCTCTTCAAACGACGAGCCCGGCAAGTTGAATTCAGTGGCCACTTCTACCCTCGCTGCATGAGTTTACGATGCACGCAATTTTGAGGCAGATTTCGTCAATCCACAAGCGCCTATTCCACAAGGTCTTGAAAAGGGTCAGCCCCGGAGCTTTCCGCTGCCCGCGCCTCGTGAGGGGCGAGGCTGGTGCGTGAGGTTGGGCAGCTTCCGGCCCGGGGCTGAACTCAGTCAGCGCCCGTGCGGCTTCGCGTTCGGGCGCTTGTAGGCGTGATTTATGAAGCCTTGAAGCTGGGTTGCGACGGTGCCGCGCTTCATCGCCGCCACGTTCGCATCGCGCACTTGCTGGCGCTGCTCATGGGCGGCTTTCGCCTTCTTCACGTTCGGTACTGAGCCGGTCATTATCGGTTCTCCTCTGGTTGTTCAAAGTTCGCGGGCCTTCTCGATACAGGCCGCACACATGCGGTTTCCGGCGTGGGCGCTCCAGAAGTCGCCGCCACACATCAGGCAGCGGCGGACCTTCACGCGCGGGTCATCGTCACGGAAGAACCGGGCATTGGCTCCGGCCCGCGGACGGGCCGGGCGGCGGGCGGGTTTCGCCTTCGCTTCCATCGCCGCCGGTCACTTGCCGAAGTAGTCCCGGAGGCCCACGAGGAACAGGGCCACGGAGCCGGTGACGAAGATGCTCAACAAGGTAAGCATCCCCTTGCTGCGCAGGTCCTCCTCGGCCTTCCGCCACTGGCGGAGGTGCTAGAAGTCCCGCTGCATCTCAATCGGGTTCGAGGGATCGGCCCCCATCTGCACGAGGGTCTGACGGACGGCTTCCGCGATGAGCTTTTGCAACTCCTCGTGGGTCATGTTGTTGAGGCTCATGCTCAGGCCTCGCTTTCATCTTCGGCTTCGGCAATCGCCTGACGGGACAAGGCCAACGACAGGTTGGTGATCCCATCCGCCTTGCCGCGGACAAACTCGCGGTCAGCCGCAACGGCGGACTTGTAGGCGAGCTGGACGCCTTCGAGCTTCGCCCAAGGCGACACGGCCCAGCATCGTCGCGGGCGAGGTGTACACGGCTTGGATTGCGGCGGCTTCCGCGGCGTAGGCTTGCAGGCCCTTGAGCATGGCGGTGCGGTCCGCTTCGGAACTGGCGATGAGCTGGCGGTGGATGTTCGCGGTTTTGTTCGCGGCGTTCTTCCTGGCGAAGGCGCGAGCGGTGGCGCGATCCTCCGGCGAGGCGGACGTGATGAACTCTTCGGCTTCCCAGGTGTGGTTGTTCCGGGCGTCCATGACCGTGTTTTGCAGCTTCTCAACCTTGCGGGAGAAGGTGGTGGCCGTTTCGGCAGCACGGTCGCTGAGGTGTTGCGCGCATTCCTCGTTCAGCGTCACGCCGGAGGGAACGGTGTTGAAGTCAATGGTTGCCATGTCGGGCTCCTGTCTCAGTTGTCACAACCGAGAGAGACCCAAAGCACGTAACCAGCGGGGCTCATCCCACTATCAAGGCGCGGGCGCGAAATACCCACACTGTCAGCGAGGATAATACCCCAGCCCAGTCCGCGGCAAGAACTTTATCTTGTATATTAATGACTTACTTTACTTTTCAGGTTCGGTCGGGGTGCAAATGATGACCTGTTCCGGCGGTCGGCCGGGGTCCGGGCGGCACTCCATGCGCTCGAACTGGCGCGCGACTCTGCGGGCCGTCTCCTGAACCCGGACGGAAGGCGCGAGGCGTGGCGAGAATGTGCCGACCTGCGCCAGCCGGAGCGAGTCCTGGGCAGACACGACAACGCTGCCCTTCGGCATCACCCGATCATCCGGGAGCCGCACGTCATAGGCGAGCGTGCCCATGAGCAAGGCGACGCACGGCACGGCGCTGCCCCAGTCGATGGCGAGCTTGAACGATGTGAACAGGTGCGGCGGGAGGTCGTGGTGGTCGATCACCATTTCATCGGCCCGCCACGATCCGGCGAAGAAGTCCCCCGTGATCGCTGACCAGTCGTCGTGGCGGTGCGCTTTGTACAGCGCCAGGTCGGTGGTCCGCAAAACCTCGAAGTTGCGCTGGTACGCCTCCGGGAGGCGCGGGTTTGAATCGGCCGTCGAAGGCGCATAGCCCCTGCTCTGCCCGGCGAACTCGAAGATTGCCCAAGGGTCGCGCGCGGTGACGTACCGCTCCGACAAGGCGGAATGGTTCGTCCCGCCGGGGTTCCCGGCAAGGATCATGCGGAGCGGGACGCCCGGGGCGCGCAACGACAACCCGAGCTGGTTGATGACTTCCAGCGGCAGACCTTCGCCAGCTTTATCCACGATTACGAGGCTGTAGGTGTGGCCCTGAATCATGTCTTGTAGGGCGCTCACGGACTCGCAATGCGTCATGAAGAGCGATAGAGCTGCTCACATGACAGCCCGGTCTGGCGCGCCAGCTCACCCATGCCCTTGGCGGGCGGCACTGGCCGCGCTGCTCTGTACCGGAAAGACTCAAAACAGAAACGGCCCCTGATGGGGCCGTTTCCGCTTCCATGATGCTGCGCCTCAGGGCTTAAGCACTTCCACCCCGCCCATGTAGGGCTGCAGCGCCTTCGGAATGCGCACCGAACCATCGGCCTGCTGGTGGTTTTCCAGCACGGCCACCAGCGTGCGGCCCACGGCTAGGCCGGAGCCGTTCAGCGTGTGCACATGCTCGGGCTTCGCCTTGCCCTTGCCACCCTTGCCCTCGGCATCGGTCGGGCGGAAGCGCGCCTGCATCCGCCGGGCCTGGAAGGCCTCGGTATTGGAAATGGACGAGATCTCCCGATAGGCCGACTGCCCCGGCAGCCACACCTCCAGGTCATAGGTCTTGGCGGCCGAAAAGCCCATGTCGCCCGTGCACAGGGCCACCACCCGATACGGCAGCTCCAGCGCCTGCAGGATGGCTTCGGCATGGCCCACCATCGACTCCAGCGTCGCGTAGGAATCCTCGGGACGCGTCACCTGCACCATTTCCACCTTGTCGAACTGGTGCTGGCGGATCATCCCGCGCGTGTCACGGCCATACGAGCCTGCCTCGGAGCGGAAGCACGGCGTATGCGCCGTCAGCCGCAGCGGCAGCACCTCGCCCGGCAGGATCTCGCCCGCCACCAAGTTCGTCAGCGACACTTCGCTGGTCGGAATCAGGTACATCGTGGCCGGCACCGCCTGACCCGAAGCCTCCTGCCCGGCCTCCGTCTCGGCCGCCGGTCCCTGGTCACCCAGCTTCTGCACCCGGAACAGGTCTTCCTCGAACTTGGGCAGCTGCCCGGTGCCGAACAGTGCGGACGCGTTCACCAGATACGGCGTGTAGCACTCGGTATAGCCGTGCCGCGTGGTGTGCATGTCCAGCATGAACTGGGCCAGTGCCCGGTGCAGGCGCGCCACGCCACCGCGCATCACGGTGAACCGTGCACCCGAGAGCTTGGCCCCAGCGGCCGCGTCCAGCCCCAGCGGCTCGCCCACGTCCAGATGGTCCTTCACCGCGAAGTCGAAGGTGGCCGGCGTACCCCAGCGGCGCACCTCCACGTTGTCGGCCTCGCTACGGCCCACCGGCACCGACTCGTGCGGCAGGTTGGGCAGGCTGGCCAGCAGCGCATCCAGCGATGCCTGCACCGACTCCAGCTCGGCCGGAATGCCGGCCTGCTCCTGCGTCACGGCGTTGACCTCGGCCAGCAGCGCGCTGGCATCCTCACCCTTGCCCTTGGCCTGGCCAATCTGCTTGGACAGCGCGTTGCGCTGCGCCTGCAGCGCCTCGGCACGCGTCTGCAGCGCCTTGCGACGGGCCTCCAGGGCCTCGTAGCCGGCGCGGTCAAAGACGAACCCACGGGTCTTGAGACGACTTTCCACTTGTGCGGCGTCTCGGCGCAATGTTTGAATATCGATCATCCCGCCATTCTAGTCGCTTGTCGGCCCATTCAGGCGCTGCCGCTGCCCCTCTGCTGCGCCCAACGTATCATCTTCACCAAGGAAAGGCATGCCGGGGCGTGACCCCGGCACGGATGTCCAGCCCCTCCCCCATGCCGGGACATGGAGGGCCAGGACTGCTCGGCGCCTTTCCGAGGGCTTGTCCGTATCCCCCAAGGGGATCGGGCATAATGCCCGCAGCGCCGCCGGCCGGGACCGGCAGGTGCTGGTCTGCGCCCCTGCATCACCCGAACGCCCGATCCGGAGGAAACCGTGTCATCGAAACCCCAGTTTCGAGCCCCGAAACGCCGAACCCTGCAAGCAGCGGGTCTCGGCGTCCTGCTGCTGGCAGGCTGCAACGTCATCAGGCCCGCAGCCCTCGATACACACCCGTCCATCCTGTTCGTGCACGACAACGGCGAAAGCGCCGCCAGCTGGCAGACCATGCTGTGGCGCTTCGAGTCCAACGGCTGGCCCACCGCCAAGCTGCACACGCTGAACCTGCCCTACCCCTACGCGCGTGACGACGACACCCAGCCCCAGGCCGGCCGCAGCAGCAGCGCCGACTACATGGCCTACCTGAGAGCCGAAGTCGCCGCCATCAAGGCCCGGGACAAGACCGACAAGGTCATCCTCATCGGCAGCGGCCGCGGCGGCAACGCCATCCGCAACTACATCCAGAACGGCGATGGCCAGGCCAGCGTCAGCCACGCCATTCTGGCCGGCACGCCCGCCCATGGCGTCTGGGCCGTCAAGGGCCTGCGCGAACAGAGCGAGTTCTCGGGCCTGTCCAACTTCCTGAAGGGCCTGAACCGGCCCAAGGACGCCCAGGGCAACGAAGTGCCCACCGGCATCCAGTGGCTCACCCTGCGTTCCGACAACAACGACAAGTACGCCCAGCCCACCGGCGAGTGGATCGGCAACCCGCTGCTCAGCACCAACATCCGCCCTGAAAGCCAGGCACTCAAGGGCGCCCGGAACCAGATCCTGCCCGGCGCCGACCACCGTGAAGTGGCCCATTCCGCGGCAGCCTTCGGCGTCATGCATCAGTTCATCACCGGCAAGGCGCCAGCCCAGCCCGAGATCGTGGCCGAACAGGACGTCACGCTGGATGGCATGGTCAGCGGCGTGGAAGGCCAGAACGGCGGCTTTCCCACCAACCTGCCGCTCAAGGGCGCGCAGGTCGAGGTCTACACCGTCGATGCCAACACCGGCATCCGTACCAGCCAGACCCCGGTCCACAGCCAGCGCACCGGCACCAACGGCCGCTGGGGCGGCTTCCAGGCCAGCGGCAACCAGACCTATGAATTCGTGATCAGTGCGCCGGGCTACCCCACGCACCACATCTACCGAAGCCCCTTCCCGCGCAGCAGCGACATCGTCAACTTCCGCCTGCAGCGCATCGTCCATGCCGATCCAGACGCCCGGGCCATGGTCATCATGAGCCGGCCGCGCGGCTACTTCGACGTGCGCCGCGACACCATGTCCTTCGGCCGCGCCGTCCCGCCCCCGGGCATCCCGCCCCGTGGCGCTGCCGGTGTCTCCACCTCGCGCATGAAGTCGCTCAGCGACACGCCCGAGACCGTTGTTGCCCGCTTCAACAACGAGCGCATCGCCGGCCGCACCTGGCCGCTGGCCGACAAGCACGTCGTCATTCTCGAACTGACTGACTGAACCGTTTCCGTCCTGCACGCCCGGGCCAATCCTCATGCCCGGGCAGAATACGTCGAAGGACCAAAGGCGGGCAGCCCATGCCCGCCCGGATCACACCTTCGGTCATGGCCTGCCCAGCCCTTCCTTGGCTCCCCGCGCCAGCGCCTTCCCTGGGCGCCATGCGCCCGAGTCGCCACCCCCAAGGGTTAACCCTTCCTCGCACCCTTCGAGGCGGGCGATAGCTGCTGCAGAGCAATATACTGGAAGCAAAACGACATCCAGGGCTTCCAGACCATGACCACCGCAGCACGCACGGCCACCCCGCTCGACCCCAGCAGCACCCGCCGGGTGGACGACACCCGCATGAAGGCAATACGTCCCCTCATCACCCCGGCCCTGCTGCAGGAATGGCTGCCCGCCCCCGACACCACCACCCAGCTGGTCGAGGACAGCCGTGCAGCCGTCTGCCGCATCCTCTCCGGCCAGGATGATCGCCTGCTGGTCGTCGTCGGCCCCTGCTCCATCCATGACCACGCCCAGGCCATGGAGTACGCTCGCCAGCTCAAGGCGCAGGCCGACGCCCTCTCCGACGACCTGCTCATCCTGATGCGCGTCTACTTCGAGAAGCCCCGCACCACCGTCGGCTGGAAGGGCTACATCAACGATCCGCACATGGACGACAGCTACGCCATCAATCAGGGTCTGGAAATGGCTCGCAGGCTGCTGCTGGACGTGCTGCAGCTCGGCATGCCCGTCGCCACCGAATTCCTCGACCTGCTCTCGCCCCAGTTCATCAGCGAACTCATCAGCTGGGGTGCCATCGGCGCACGCACCACCGAAAGCCAGAGCCACCGCCAGCTGGCCAGTGGCCTGTCCTGCCCCGTGGGCTTCAAGAATGGCACCGACGGCGGCGTGAAAGTGGCGGCCGACGCCATTCTGGCTGCCCAGGCCTCGCACGCCTTCATGGGCATCACCAAGATGGGCGTGGCCGCCATCTTCGAGACCCACGGCAACCCCTACTGCCACATCATCCTGCGCGGCGGCAAGGCCCCCAACTACAGCGCGGCCGACGTGAATGCTGCCTGCCAGCTGCTGGCGAAGAACGGCCTGCGCGAACAGGTGATGATCGACTTCTCGCACGCCAACAGCAGCAAGCAGCACCGCCGCCAGATCGACGTGGCCCAGGACGTGGCCGGTCAGATCGCCAACGGTGACACCCGCATCACCGGCGTGATGATCGAAAGCCACCTGCACGAAGGCCGCCAGGACATCCAGCCGGGTCAGCCGCTGCAATACGGCGTCTCCGTCACCGACGCCTGCCTGAGCATGGAACAGACCATTCCCGTGCTGCAGACGCTGGCACAGGCGGTGCGCAAGCGGCGCCAGACACAGGGACGGTAAGCAGGTTCAGGCCCTTTTCAGTCATGGCAGGGACATGCAGGGGCAACGCAGCCCCTGCAGCTCCGAAAGGCACCTGAAAAAAGCCGCTCTACTGCTCTTCCTGGTTCGGCACCGTATCATGAGGCGACGCAGTGCTTCTTGCCTTGCTTCTTTCACGCCGCCGAGCCTCCGCATCCCACGTCCGAAGCTGCGTCAGCTTCTCGCCAATCTTCAGCTCCAGTCCGCGCGGCACGGGCTTGTACCAGCCCGGTTCGCGCATCCCTTCCGGCAGATAGGTTTCACCGGCGGCATAGGCATTGGGCTCGTCATGCGCGTAGCGATAGGCATGGCCGTAACCCAGCTCCTTCATCAGCTTGGTGGGCGCATTGCGCAGGTGGACCGGCACCGGCCGTGACTTGTCCTTCTTCACGAAGGCGGCCGCCTGGTTGTAGGCCATGTAGCCCGCATTGCTCTTGGCCGCCATGGCCAGATAGATCACGGCCTGCCCCAGCGCCAGTTCGCCTTCGGGGCTGCCCAGGCGTTCATAGGTGGCCGCCGCATCGTTGGCCAGCTGCATGGCGCGCGGGTCTGCCAGCCCGATGTCCTCCCACGCCATCCGCACGATGCGACGTGCCAGGTAGCGCGGATCTGCCCCGCCATCCAGCATCCGGCACAGCCAGTACAGCGCGGCATCCGGGTTCGACCCCCGCACCGACTTGTGCAGGGCCGAGATCTGGTCATAGAAGCTGTCGCCGCCCTTGTCGAAGCGCCGCGCATTCAGGGAAAGGGCCTGCTCCAGGAAGGCCGGCGTGATCTGCGCCACCCCGGCGGCGCGTGCGGCGGTGGCCGTCTGCTCCAGCAGGTTCAGCATCCGTCGCGCATCGCCATCGGCATAGCCCACCAGCGTGTCGATGGCCGCCGGCTCGAACTCCAGTCCCGGCAGGGCACGTGCTCGCGCACGCTCGACCAGGGCCTTCAGCTCCTCGTCGTCCAGCGACTTCAGCACATAGACCTGCGCGCGCGACAGCAGCGCGGAATTCACCTCGAAGGACGGATTCTCGGTCGTTGCCCCGATCAGCGTGATCAGTCCCGATTCTGCATAGGGCAGCAAGGCGTCCTGCTGCGCCTTGTTGAAACGGTGGATCTCGTCGATGAAGAGGATGGTGTGGCGCCCCGCCTGCAGGTTGCGCTCGGCCTGCTCCATCGCGGAGCGGATATCCTTCACCCCCGAAAAGACAGCCGACAGCGC
>ERZ773044.710-NODE-710-length-13293-cov-168.306_pt1 | contig 13293 bp, 9 predicted proteins | sample MGYA00511897_ERZ773044 | MGnify/ENA primary metagenome ERZ773044 (study PRJEB29015, sample SAMEA2738116) | human oral metagenome | biome: human oral; feature: human-associated habitat; material: saliva | place: China | collected 2170 ...
CCGGCGCCCCACGGTCCCATGAACGGCACGAGAGCCACGCCGAGGACCACGTTGACCACCGCCCCCATCATGGTGGAGACCATGAGCATGCGACTGTTCATGAGTGCCTGGTAGAAGGTGCCGAAGAAGATGGTCATGACCCCGAAGGTCGCTGCCAGCATGAGCAGGGGGACGTAGCGCCATCCCTCGGCGAACTCGGCCTGGAGCATGACCCTGGAGATCGGCCGGTTCAGTGCGATGACCAGCCCGGCGGTCGACAGAGTGGCCAGCGAGTAGCCCCGCAGGACGGAGCCGAAGAAGGCGCCGCGGTCGGGTGAGTCGATCTCGCGGGCGGTGGAGTACTGCCAGGCCTGCTGGAAGACGGAGGCCACGATGTTAACCAGCGCAGGCATCTTGCTCGCCGCCGTGAAGAGCCCCGCGGCCACGACTCCGCTGCCCCACAGGACCACGTACCGTCCGGAGACACTGACCAGCCACCACGAGAGCAGATTGGGCACGAGCGGCAGGCTGTAGACGAGCATCCGGCGCAGCAGGTCGCGATCAAACCTGAATGGAGCCAGGAGCCGGTACTCGCCCGACCCCAGGAAGGCAACAAGACCACCCACCAAGTAGCCGATGGTGAAGGACCACAGGTACCCCTCCACGCCCAGGTGCGCGCGGACCAGGAGCAGGTAGGTGGACACCACCATGGCGAGCGCGTTGATGAGCCCGTAGGCCACGAAGCGGCGCACGTGCCCCAGACCGCGGGCGAGCTGGGTCGTGGCCTTGAAGACGCACACCGAGCAGAACAGGGCGAAGAACGCTGCCGCGTGCTCCATGTTCCACAAGACGCTGCCCAGGGCGCACGCCACCCCGGTGCAGACGACGCCGCCGCCCAGGACCACCAGGGAGTCGGCGAACAGCTCGCCCTTGGGAACGTCATCGTCAATGGAGAACCGGTAGAGGGCCTCCACGACACCAAGCGAGAGCAGTGGGAGCACAATCTCGATCGCACTGTTGAGCAGCTCGGCCGTCCCGTACTCACCGGCGGTCAGGGCGGTTGTGTACAGAGGCATAAGGACCAGGGAGACCGCCTTGACCGCCAGGCCCCCCAGGGCGAAGACCAGGGTGTTGCCCAGCAGGAGCCTCATGCGCCCCTTATGGCTTGCCGACATCGAACTGAGCCTTCCACTTCTCGATACGGTCGAAGTCCAGGCCGTGGATCGCGGTCGGCCAGGAGGACTCGATCCGGTCGGCCAGATCGGTCTCGATGGAGTCGCGCTCCACCAGCGGCAGGGAGTAGTCCTTGGCCATCTCCCGCGCGCGGTAGTCGATGGCCACGATGATGGCGCGCCGCTTGCGCTGCAGGGCGAAGATGCCCCCGTGCAGGCGGTTTCCCACGTAGTCGACGCCCCGGTCGAGCACCTCCCGGAAACCTGCCAGGCTCGGCGTGACGATCTCGACGCCGTCGGCTGCTCCCAGCGACTGCAGGTAGTCCAGGTCGTCGATGGACTGGGGCCAGAAGTGCAGTCGCGAGTAGCTCCTGCGCAGCACGTCGACCATTGCCCGGTCCTTGCGCGGGTTCGGGTGGTAGGAGGTGAGCGTGAAGACCACCTCGTCGCCCTTACTGCGGGCAATGGTCTCGCAGTGCTCAGGGGTCAGTCCCCACAGGGTGGGGCAGCCGGTGTTCCAGGCTCGCAGTCCCACCCGCTGCAGGAGATGCTTGGTGCGCTCGTCACGCACCGAGTGCACCAGGTCATGGGACAGCACCTTGCGGTAGAGGGCCCGCGTGTAGAGGTTCACCGATGAGGAGTTGGCCCCCGCACCCACGCCCAGACACACCGTGCCTGTGGCCATCCCGCAGTTGAGGTAGTTGATGTTCCATGTCGGCAGGGGCCGCAGCATATTCGTGTACAGGGCGTTGGTGCCGCACAAGAGCTTGATGTCGGCTCCTTTGAAGATGCTGAGCCGGCGCTTGGACAGCAGATACTGCGCCGGCGTGTACATCGGGGTATGGGTGGCCAGGCGCATGACATAGTTCGACGAGAACAGCTCGCGCCAGTTCATCTCAATGGATCGCCCAATGATCTCATCCCCCATATTGAGAGATCCAACAGATGTATCCAAAAGCAGAATACGCTTCATAATCTTCCCTTCTTGCATCAGCAAGATACTTCAGCTCAACCAGTCAGATCGGCCCAGCAAGGATACGCCGTGTCGACGGACCCGCTTTCCCATAGACATCACGAAAAGACAACAGGGATTATCACACTGTACAGTTAAGACAAAACGCACTGGTTGACACAAAAGCATTTTTACAAGCAGGGCAGTAAATCGTCGCTTTGCACACAGAGCCGTTATACCGCGCAGATCCTGTGCCGACACCCCGAGTCAGAGCTGGCGCATCAGTCCCCCGCTCCTGCGCCTCAGGGACTCCGTCACGGCTCGAGCACTGTTGGTGAGAACCGTGATGTCGCTGGTCGCCAGGAGGATCAGGCAGACCCAGACCACAGCAGTCAGCCATGAACCGCCGTCGAAGGACATACATGCGGTGATACTGATGAGCAGCGCGAGCTGGTAGGTGAGACGAAGGCGGTCTATCGGCAGGTTGATGCGGCGCCTGAGGTCTCTTGCCCGTACCACCAGGACAAGCATGTATGCCACCGCTCCGGCCAGGCCGGCGCCCCACGGTCCCATGAACGGCACGAGAGCCACGCCGAGGACCACGTTGACCACCGCCCCCATCATGGTGGAGACCATGAGCATGCGACTGTTCATGAGTGCCTGGTAGAAGGTGCCGAAGAAGATGGTCATGACCCCGAAGGTCGCTGCCAGCATGAGCAGGGGGACGTAGCGCCATCCCTCGGCGAACTCGGCCTGGAGCATGACCCTGGAGATCGGCCGGTTCAGTGCGATGACCAGCCCGGCGGTCGACAGAGTGGCCAGCGAGTAGCCCCGCAGGACGGAGCCGAAGAAGGCGCCGCGGTCGGGTGAGTCGATCTCGCGGGCGGTGGAGTACTGCCAGGCCTGCTGGAAGACGGAGGCCACGATGTTAACCAGCGCAGGCATCTTGCTCGCCGCCGTGAAGAGCCCCGCGGCCACGACTCCGCTGCCCCACAGGACCACGTACCGTCCGGAGACACTGACCAGCCACCACGAGAGCAGATTGGGCACGAGCGGCAGGCTGTAGACGAGCATCCGGCGCAGCAGGTCGCGATCAAACCTGAATGGAGCCAGGAGCCGGTACTCGCCCGACCCCAGGAAGGCAACAAGACCACCCACCAAGTAGCCGATGGTGAAGGACCACAGGTACCCCTCCACGCCCAGGTGCGCGCGGACCAGGAGCAGGTAGGTGGACACCACCATGGCGAGCGCGTTGATGAGCCCGTAGGCCACGAATCGGCGCACGTGTCCCAACCCACGGGCGAGCTGAGTCGTGGCCTTGAACAGGCACACCGAGCAGAACAGGACGAAGAAGGAACCCGCGTGCTCCATGTTCCACAAGACGTGCCCCAAGGCGCACGCCGCCCCAGCGCACACGACACCTCCACCCAGGACCACCAGGGAGTCGGCGAACAGCTCGTCCTTGGGAACGTCATCGTCAATGGAGAACCGATAGAGGGCCTCCACCACGCCCGCCGACAGCAGCGGCAGCACGATCTCGATCGCGCTGTTGAGCAGCTCGGCCGTCCCGTACTCACCAGCCGTCAAAGCAGTCGTGTACAACGGCATAAGGACCAGCGAGACGGCCTTGATCGCCAGGCCCCCCAGAGCGAAGACCAGGGTGTTACCCAGCAGGAATGCGATGCGGTTCTTATAGCTCGCCGGCATCGAAGTGCACCTCCCACGTCGGGCTGGCGTCGCGTCTCTCCCGCAGGCGGCCGCCATTCAGATCACCGACACCGGACCTACACGAACTCGCGGAACGGACAGATTCCATCACGGGATCCCTTTCTCGAAGACGGTTCGGTAGGGGAACAGGTGGTACCACTCGGGCCGGTACAGGAAGAAGATCGTGGAGGCTGCGAAGGCGATGATGACCAGGAGGGCGCCGATGTAGGAGCGCTCGGGCCGGCGGCCCCGCACGGTGAGGTTCACCAGACCGACGACGAAGGGCATGGTCAGGTACATCTCGAGACGGTCGACGAGGTTGAAACCCAGGGACACCGTCACCATGGCAATATCGGCAACGGCCAGTGCCAGGAGACTGCGGGTACGCCCGGAGGGGTCGTCCTCCACGGCGGCCTCCCAGCCGCAGGTGGAGGCCAGAAGTATGAGGAAGATGCGCACTACGATCAGCAGAACAGTGGCCGAGCGCACCCCGCCGTCGGCGTAGTCGCTGTTGAGGTAGTGACCGTAGTAGGCGGAGGATGCCGCAAGGGAGTTCATCACCCAGCTCAGCGACAGCATGCTGGTCCCGATGAGGGCGCCCCATTTGATCCAGTCACCGAAGGTACTCAGCCTCATGGCGGAGACGAGGTAGATGACGAGCAGGAGCAGGGCGCTGAGATGGAACTGGGAGGCGAGCGCGATGAGCAGGGCGTAGCGCAACAGCTTGCGCTCCATGAGCGCGGGGACGGCCAGCAGGAAGATCGCCACCGCAACGCTCTGTCGGGTAAAGAGTGTGAAGTCGTAGAAGGCGGATATGCCGAAGGCGAGGAGGACCGCCAGGGAGTAGTTGGCGGCGTACCGCTTGATGAACAGCACCGCTGATCCGTAGACGAACACCGAGATGATGAGCAGCAGGATGTTGAAACTGTCCGTGATGCGGCTGACCAGGTAGTTGAGTACGACATAGCCGTACTCGAAGCGGCTGACGGTGAAGGCCTCCTGGAGGGAGGTCGTCGCCTTGATCTCCTCGAAGACCCGGTGGTACTCCACCGTGTCATTGCCAACGCTGACGGCTCGCATGGAGGAGAAGGCCACGAAGGCCACGAAGGCCACGACCAGAATGACCCGTGAGCCCCGCCGACCGGCATTGCCCCGCAGCCCCAGGAGAGCTGCTGGCAGGAGAAGAGCGGCGAAGAGCGCGAAGTGAATCCACATGCTCCGCCGTCACCATTCCGCCAGCGCACGGTAACAGTGCGCCAGCCGCTCGGCTTCGTGAGTGATGTCGAAACCCGCGACGCGCGTGGCCCGCTCTCCCTCCGCCCTGCGCCGCGGGTCCCGCCCGTGGTCGAGGGCCTGGCTGACATGGTGCGCCCACTGAGGCGCCGGCATGTCCAGTGGCAGGAAGGAGACCTCCCCGATCGTGACCTCATCAGTCACCTCGTCGGAGCACACCAGCGGGAGCCCCGCGCACTGCGCCTCCACTCCCACCATCGGCAGCCCCTCGTAGAGGGAGGGCAGAAGGAACATGTCCATCGCCTGGTAGAGGTCAGGGACGTCCTTGCGGTCCCCCAGGAACAGAACGCAGTCACTCAGGCCGCGCTCGGCCACCACGGCCTCGATGCCCGGCCGTAGCGGGCCGTCGCCGATGAGCATGAGACGGGCATCGGGGCGCGCACGGAACAGCTCGGTGCACACATCGATGAGGAACCGGTGGTTCTTCTGCTCACTGAACCGTCCCACATGGCCGACGACGGGTGCCTCCCCCAGCCCCAGCCGGGAGCGCACCTCGGCACGGACCGACTCATTGAAGCGGTAGGTCTCCACGTCGATCGCGTTGGGAACCACCTCGAAGCGGCCTGAGCCGAACAGGAAGTCACCGGCCGCCCGGGAGCAGGCCAGGCGCGCGTCGGAGTAGGCCCCGATATTGCGGCAGACGAGCCAGTTGCGCAGGCTCCGCAGCCGGGAGTCGGAGTACGCCGTCGCATGGGAGTGGACGGCGAAGGACCGCACCCCGTGGCGACGGGCCACCGGGTAGAGGAAGCGCGACAGGATGGGGTCGTGCAGGTGCGCCACGGGGTACTGCCCCGCATGCTGCTCCAGCACCTGCCCCAAGGATGATCGGATGCGTCCGATATGGTTCCCGGCATCGATGACGTAGCAGCGCCCGCCCAGTGCCTCGATCTCCTCGCGATAGGTCTCGTCGGGCGTGGCGTAGCAGAAGAAGTCGAACACCACCTGCGAGCGATCCATGTGCCTGAGGTAGTTCATGAGCACGCTCATGACTCCGGAGCGCCGGGAGATTGATGAGTTGATCTGCAGGACCCGCAGGGGGCCGCCCCCAAGGTCCCGCGTGGTCGATGACTGTTCCTGGCTCATTGCCTGTCTGCCTCCGTCGGCCCCGGACCGCTCCGGGGAACTGCTCGTCCTGCTAACGCCGGTCCTCATTTCACCTTGAGGGTCTTGATGAGGACCCACACGCCGATGTGGAAGACGGAGCGGGGGACGCTGAGATGCTCGATGTCGCGGTAGAGAGTCCAGTGGTACTTGACCAGGCTCCGTTTGTTGGCCGACACCGATCCCGAGCGGAGCCGGTACCTCATGAGCACCACCGGCATCCCCCAGATGTAGGGCTCGGTGCGGAGCATGCGCAGCCACAGGGCGTCGTCGTTGCGCTTGCGGATGTTGGGCACCTCGAACTTGCCCAGGCGCGCCACGTCGTACATGACCGTGGAATTGCCCACCGGGCAGTCCAGGAGCAGGCGGTTGTAGCTGATCCTGGCCGGGCTGCGCACGATCCTGCCGGTGGGCACACCCTGCTCGTCGATCTGGGCGTAGGCGGTGCAGGACATGGCCACGTCACGCGAGGTCATGAAGTCGATCTGACGCCTGAGCTTGTCGGGGTGCCACAGGTCGTCGGAGTCCAGGAAGGCCATGTAGCGTCCCTGGGCCAGCTCCATCGCCCGGTTACGGGCCATGGCGGCACCGCTGTTGGTCTCCAGCCGCACATACCGGATCCGCGGGTCGTCCTTGGCCAGGGCCCCCACGACATCGGTGGTGTCGTCGGTGGAGCAGTCGTCGACGACGATCAGCTCCCAGCGGGGGTGGGTCTGGGCCTGGACGGTGGCGATGGTCTCGGCGATGAAGGCGCCGCAGTTGTACGTCGGCATGATGATGGAGACCAGGTCGGAGTCCAGTTCGCGATCGTGCTCAGTACCTGCTGTCATGCTTGCTCCTTAGGTGTCGTCATTGCGCTACTCACCTGGCCACCGCCAGGACGGTCCTCAGCGCGATCGACAGATCTCGTCCGATGCTGAAGTTCTGGACGTCACGCAGGTTGAGGCGCATCTTGGCCGGCAGGACCTGAGTGAGGTAGGCGTCCTGGCCCGGCGGGGCGGCCGCCAGGATCTCGGCCTCGTCCTTGAACTCGATGGAGGCCGTGGAGGTAACTCCGGCGGGCAGCAGCAAAGTGGCCCGCATCTGCGGGGTGTACTGCTGGACGTACTCGGGCACCTCCGGCCTGGTCCCCACGAAGCTCATCGTGCCGCGCAGGATGTCGATGAGCTGACTGATCTCATCGAGCCGGTAGCGGCGCAGCACCGCTCCGACCTTGGTGACCCGGGGGTCGTTGCCCCGGGTGATCTGGTCGCCGGGGTCTGCCGGCCGGTGCGTCATGGTGCGGAACTTGACGATCCGGAACTCGCGCCCGAACTGGGTGACCCGCCGTTGGCGGAAGAACACCGGTCCGGGCGAGTCCAGCTTGATGAGGGCCGCCAGGATGATGAACAGCCACCCGAGCAGCACCATCAGGATCGTCGCTCCGACGACGTCGAGCAGGCGCTTGAGCCGCAGCTGGACTCCGCGTCGGGCCAGTGCGTCGTAGTAGGGGCGGACCTCCTCGGTGCGCAGGGAGGCCGGCAGCTCCTCCCAGGGCGGCATCGTCATGAGCGGCCCATCGCCGCGAGCGTCTCGAGCGCGCAGCTGATGACGTAGTCGACCTGCTCGTCGGTCAATGAGGTGTGCAGAGGCAGACTCACCTCACTGGCGTAGAGGGCGTAGGCCTGTGGGAAGTCCTCAATGGAGAAGCCGAGGTCGCGGTAGGCGCTCAGCAGGGGCAGCGGCTTGTAGTGGACGTTGCAGGCCACGTCCGCGCGCGCCATGCGTTCGATGAACTCGTTGCGCGCCTCCTCCCCCAGGCCCGGCAGGTTCGCCAGGTAGAGGTGCCCGGAGGAGACGCTCCCGTCCTCGTAGTGCCGCAGCGATGTCACGCCCGCCGGCGCCAGGGCCTGGTCGTAGAGGGTGATGATCTGGCGCCGACGCTCGAGCATCGAGTCGTAGCGGGTCATCTGCGCAAGGCCGATCGCGGCGCACACGTCAGTCATGTTGCACTTGTAGGCGGGGCTGACGACGTCGTACTCCCAGGCCCCCAGGCGGGTCTTGGACAGAGCGTCCTTGCTCTGGCCGTGCAAGGACAGCAGCATGTACTGGCGGTAGAGCTCCTCGTCCAAGCCCAGCTCCGGCCTCCACGTGACGGCGCCGCCCTCCGCGGTGGTCAGGTTCTTCACGGCGTGGAAGCTGAAGGTGGTGAAGTCGGCGGCACTGCCCGAGGGTGTGCCGTCGCGCCGGGCACCGAAGCTGTGGGCGCCGTCGGCGACGAGGGCGACACGTCCCAGCGCCTCCTGGACCGCCCCTGCCGGTGCGAACAGGTGGCTGTGGGCGTCGACGACCGCACGCAGCACCGGGTAGTCGCACATGCGCCCACCGATGTCGACCGGGATGACGGCCTTGGTCCGCGGGGTGATGGCGGCCTCCAGGGCGCCGGGGTCCAGCCCGTAGCCGCCGTCGGCCTGGCCGGCATCGACGATCACGGGGGTGGCGCCCACATGAACGATCGGGGAGGCAGAGGCCGTGTAGGTGTAGGCCGGGACGATGACCTCGTCTCCGGGACCGATGCCCAGGACCCGGAGGGTCAGCTCCAGCGAGGCGGTCGCGGAGTTCAGGCAGGCGGCCCGGGTGGTTCCACAGCGCTGCGCCACCTGCTTCTCCAGGGTCTTGGTGCGCGGTCCGGTGGTGATCCAGCCAGAGCGCAGTGCATCCACCACTTCCTGGCACTCGGCGTCGGTGATGTCTGGAGGCGAGAAATCAACATGCATCAGTCAGCTGTCCTCACTGTTGGCGACGGATTCGTACTGTTGTCAAAACGTGGGTGATAGGTGGGCACCGCGCGAGCGAGCTCCCGCTTGATCTGCTCTCCGCCCTGGGGCAGGCAGGCCATGAGCCGAGCGATCTTGTCCTCCACCTCCAGCCTGGTGGGAGGCGGTGCCGTGGAGACGAGGATCGAGGGGTTCTGCGTGGGGTGCAGATCCTCGTCGTGCATCTGCAGCTCCTCGTAGAGCTTCTCGCCAGGACGCAGCCCGGTGAAGACGACCTCGATGTCACGCCCCACCCGCAGGCCCGAGAGCTTGATGAGGTTGACGGCCAGGTCGTAGATCCGCACGGGCTTGCCCATCTCCAGGATGAAGATCTCTCCGGCCTGGGCCATGGAGCCGGCGGTGATGACCAGCTGGGCCGCTTCGGGGATCGTCATGAAGTAGCGGGTGATGTCGGGGTGGGTGACAGTCAGCGGCCCACCTGATCTGAGCTGGCGCCTGAACAGCGGGATGACCGAGCCGTGGCTGCCGAGCACGTTGCCGAAGCGCACGGCGGCGAAGACGGTGGAGCGGCTCGTCTGGGCCAGGGCCTGGATCTCCAGCTCGCACAGCCGCTTGGTGGCCCCCATGACGTTGGTGGGGTTGACCGCCTTGTCGGTGGAGACCAGGATGCAGTGGCTGCAGCCGAGCTCCTCCGCCAGACGGCAGACGACCCAGGTGCCCAGCACGTTGTTCTCCACGGCCTCACGGGCGTTGTCCTCCATGAGCGGCACGTGCTTGTGGGCCGCCGCGTGGAAGACGACCTTGGGCCGGTACCGCTGGAAGCAGTCGCGGACGATGCGCTCGTTGGTCACTGAGCCGATGACGACCGAGAGCGTCACTCCCAGCTCGGTTGCCTTGGGCTGCATCTCGTGGAGCAGCTCGTAGGCCGTGTTCTCGTAGACGTCGAAGATGATGATCTGGCTGGGCCGGGCCTCGATGAGCTGACGGACCAGCTCAGAGCCGATGGAGCCACCACCGCCGGTGACCAGGACGACCTGGTCGCGCACGTACCCCATCCCTGTGGAGTCGAAGGCGACCTCGTCACGGGAGAGCAGCTCGGAGATCTCGACCTCCCGCAGTGCGATCCGCCCGTCATCCTGCTGGGCCAGGTCCCGTACGTTCGGGAGGGTGAGGATCCTCAGGCCCGTTGTCAGGCAGATGGACAGGATGCGCTGACGCTCGGAGGCCAGCGCCGAGGGGCAGGCCAGGACAATCTGCTCGGCCCGGCACTCCTGGGCGATGCGGGGGATGTCGTCACACGCGCCGTAGACCTTGACGCCGTGGACGTGGCGACCGTGCTTGGTCATGTCGTCGTCGACCAGGGCCACCGGTTCTCCGCACATGTCCTCGTCCCCCAGGTGCATGCGCTTGATGGTCAGAGAACCGGTCTGCCCGGCTCCCACGATGAGGGTACGGGGCCGGGGACCCGGCTCACCTGCGCGAGCGCTGCGCTGGGCGCGGCTGTGCCACAGCGCCCGGACGGCGAGGCGAGTCCCTGCAGTCATGATGACGAGCAGCGCCCAGGCCATGACGTAGGAACGCACGGACAGCCCGCCATCGAAGGCCAGGGAGAAGAGCAGATCGCCGCAGATCGAACCGACGACGGTCGCGTACAGAATCCTCAGCGCCTCCGCCATCGAGGCGTAGCGCCACAGGCTGTTGTACATCTTGAAAGTGGCGAAAACGCCCACGTTGACGATACCGAGCACCCCGACGGCCAGGAGGCCGCCGGTCGCCCCCGTGGCGGTCGCCCACTTCGTGGTCCCCCAGGCCGCGGAGTACAGCGCCACATACGTGGCCAGGAAGTCGACGACCATCAGGGCGACCGGCTCGAGCCGGCACAGGGCGAAGCCTCCGCGCTGCGCGCCGCAGTCCGACGGTCTCACGGGCGCTGAGCCCGGTGCCGAAGGGGCGCCCGCGGTGGCACCCCCCGGCACTGCGAGGGATCGTGCGGGCTGAGGCGCGCCAGGGCGGCTCACCTCGGTACTGCGCTCATCACGGCCAGTGGTGCCATGGGAGTCCTGACGTGCATCAGCCATGAGTCGTCACGCTCCATTGAGCCTGCTGACGAGCATGGGACATACCGCCTGAGAGTGAGGAACTCCGATCAAGCGTTTGACGCTGGCAGGAGCGACAGATTTCAAATGTCATCAGGATATCAATCTGTATATGGGCGAGCAGGTTTCACTGCTTCGCGGGACGGACTTGGGGATGCGGCTCCTACTGCTCAACAGGAGGAAACGGCACAGAAAAGGGCATACGGAACCCATTGAACCATCACTATTAGATTCCGTATTTAATGCTCAGCATTAATCTAACACCAAGAGTCACCGATTGGAAGATTTTGACGAGATTATACGTCAATCATCGTTTACCAACAGATCCACTTCGGTGCAATGGTATAAATCCACAGGCCGCTGAACCCGAGAGCATGAAGCGTCAAGATTCATTACAGCAGGAACCCGGAGCGCACACCTCGCCGACTAACGTCAGTGCGGCCACAAGGTAACATTTGAATAAACGTCCTTGACGTCACGACTCGGCTCTCTGCGCAGGTGCCGCGCGCTGAGAAAGAAGGGTTAGACGGTTGCGCTCTCCGCATGAGTGACGCCGGCCTGGACACTCCGACTACCGCGCCCAGGATCGGACACGTTGGTGAGCACCACGCCGAGCATGTGCCCGCCTCCCTGCCCCACGGCCAGCGCCGCCTCGCGAAGCTCTTCGGCAGACGTGCGCCCGGCTCGCGCCACGAGGAGGACTCCACCGGCATACTCGGCCAGCACCACGGCGTCGGTGAAACGGCACACCGGAGGCGCATCGATAATCACGATGCGGTCTGCGGCCAGATGATGCAGGAGGTCGCTCATGTTGCGGCCGCCGAGCAGCTCAGAGGGGTTCCCGGGCATGTCGCCGGCAGGCAGGAGCTCCAGACCCGGCACCTCGCCTTCGACCAGGACCTGGCTGAGACGAGCCGTTCCGACCAGGACCTCCGCGAGTCCTGGGGCGCCCGGGGCGCCGACAGCACTTGGCGAGCGCAGGTCTCCCCCGACCAAGACGACCCGATGACCGGACAGAGCCAGGACCCGCGCCAGGCCGGCAGCCGTCGTCGAGGCCCCTTCCCGCGGACCAGCAGAGGTGACGACCACGACCTGCCGAGCTCCGTGAGACAGGGCGTGAAGCACGTTGGTGCGAGTGGCCCGAAGCCGCTCCTCGACCTCCGTCTGCGCACCACGCCCCAGTCGCAGAGGCGACGGATCCTTCGGCAGGACACCGAGCACGGGCGCCGACAGGGCCTTGCGCACATCCTCAGGTCCCTTGAGGCTCTTATCGAGCAGTTCCTGGACGAGAATCCACACGTACCCCAGAACCAGCCCGGCCAGCAGCCCCACCCCCACGCAGGTGACCAGGGCGGGGGACCGAGTAGCACTCACCAGCTCGGCGGAGGACAGCAGGGAGATCTTCACCGGAGAGTCACTGCCCTCCAGCTCAGTCACCTCTTCGGCCGTCTGGCGGACGACCTCATCGGCCAGAACCTGAGCCTGACGCGAGGTGGAGGCCTCCACGGAGACCTGCACCGACACTGTCTCAGGCGTCCGTGTCGCCGACACCGAGGAGGCGAGCTCCTCCGGGGTGACATCCAGCTTGAGGGACTCGATCACGCGCTGGGCGACTGCCTCTGAGGTGAAGACCGGAACGGCGGCGTCAGCCTTCAAGTCGGCGAGCTGTGCCGCGTTGTAGTGGGACTGCGTGTTCAGCCCTGGGTCTCCGCCCACCTCCACGTGCAGGTAGGCCTGAGCCGTCGCCGTGTAGGAACTCGGCGTCACGAAAGCGAACGCTACTGACAAAAGTACGCAGATCACGATCGCCAGCGCAAGAGATCCGAAACGTCGACGAGTTAGATGAAGAAGGTCCTCGAGCGTCATCCGCATACCACCTGTCATTATTCAGGACTGATAGGACACAGCACTCACCAACATGAAGCGACAGTCAGGAAACCCCACGAAGGAGCGCCAGAATTAATGACACAGACAGTAACACGCAAGAGCCCGAAGAGGGCAAGTAGCCGACGGATTTAATGAGAAAGCCCTCATGCGCATCGAGAGACTTGAGAGGTCTCACTCACCGAGCACGACGATCTTCGTAGAAAATCTACAGACACCATTCCCTGAGCATTAAACCATCACAGGATGATGCCCTTGAACGACTTCTTCTCGGGAAGGACGATTCGATCACCGAATATACGGTTGTAGCGAGCGGGAGCAAATTCAGACAACCCATCGGCGTCGGTGAAGGT